>JAABUQ010001371.1_pt1 | contig 52892 bp, 61 predicted proteins | sample 5560001 | NCBI WGS metagenome assembly JAABUQ01 (sample SAMN10711888, study PRJNA513371) | rock metagenome | isolation source: Antarctica rocks | place: Antarctica: Victoria Land, Finger Mt nord | collected 2015-12-18
ACCGACCCCTGCACCCAAAACCCCCTCCTCCTCGCCCTCTCCCGCTCCCTCCCCACCGCAACAACCTTCTGCCCCTCCTACCTCCTCTCCCCCCCCTCCGCCAACATCCCCCCCTTCATAAACAGCTACAACGCCAGCGAAATCAGCAGCGCGTGTGCCTGTCTCAAGATCCCGGCCGCCACGTCTGGGGTGGCGGTGCAGGTGGGAGGGCTGGGAGGGGTGGGAGGGCAAGTGAGAGGAATGGGAGGGCAAGATGGGGGCATAGGAAGGCAGGAAGGAGGGATGAAGATGGGGCTGGTGGCTGTGTTGGTTGTTGCGCCGCTGGTGGTGCTGGGGCTGGGGGTGGGGGTGATTTGTGAGTATGGTGCTGTTTCTTTGTATCTCAGTAAGCGTTTTTGGTTGTGGGGGATAGGTGTGCTGATGCGGAGATAGGGTGGAGGATGAAGAAGCCGGTGGGGGCGAAGGAGGAGATGCGGATGGTGGGGGGGTGAGCTGCGGATGGTGTGGGGGATGAGGGAAAGGGAGTGGGGAATGTGTTTTGGGCAAAGCGTTTTTTTGAGGGGTGGTGGAGATGCGAGAGGAAGAGTGGGGATGCACTAGCGATGGATTGGGACAATCGATTTGTATTCTATCTATGCCTGAGTTCAATCAAGTTTGCGGCTTATAAGACACAATCTGAAGTCATGTATAACGTCAGTACAGAGGCCTCCTAGCTAGACACCAAACCACCAAGTCAGTCCGCTCCATATAAGTCAACCTCATCCACAGCGCCAACAGAGTCATCCTCTGCCCTCTCCTCTCCATCGTCACTCGCACTCCGCTCAGCAGCCTCCCAGTCCTCACCCATCTCCTCCACCCACTCCTTACTCCACTCAGCATAGGTAGCAAGCCAGTCCTCGATCGCATTCTCCTCGTCAATAGTCCGCATGTGTTCTGCGGAGAGAATGGAGATGTGCATCAAAGCGACGAGACTGGGCGTTAGAGAGACCATTGACGGCGCGGCACTCCCATTATATAGCTCACTTCCACTCACCGACACGTGATAGCCGCTGTCCGGCCTCATCTCGCCGATGCCGCTATCACTACTCGGATACGCGGCATATATGTCGGTAGGTGGGTTGGCAGCGGTGCCATGATGGTCCTCGGTGCCATGATGGTCCTCGGCGCCATCGTCGTCCTCGTGATGGATGGCTGAGAAGTCGGTGAAGGGATCGTCAAGGGTAGTGGGAGTGAAGGTGACGTTGCTTTGGCGATAAAGCGTCACCATGGAGGTTTGCGACGTGCAGGACTCGGTCGACATCGATTGCATCCTAGTATGCCGAGCGATGCTGGGAAGAGACAGCGGCGACACGTTGTCGGATGTCTCTGGCGGAGGGGTAGCGCCTGTCAACGTAGGGGATTGAGGCGCCTCTGAACGCGGATGAGTCTCGATGAATCTGGTATCCTGCGTATACCTGAATGGAGACCGGTTTCTGATGTCAACGTCTCGTCCATGGAGGTACGGTTGAGTTTGAGCTCCCGCTTTGGCTTTCCGTTGGTAGCGGAGGATAAGCCATACGAGTAAGACCACGATAGGAGCGACCGCTAAGCAGACGATAGCGACGATCTTGTCAATCCACGGGTATGGGGGATCTAGGGTTTGTGCGGGCGTGGTGGGAAGCGTAGTCGGAGGAGGGGGGTAAGGTGCCATGTTAAGGAATAGGAAGTTATAAACCTCTAGTCAGGCTGAATGTTTGATGCTTGTAGCTGAGTTAAGATATGTGCATTACAATAACGATGGTTCGAAGACGATCTTATATATAGAATATGTGCAAATGTGAGATCTGTTCAGGAGGGAGAATCTTCATTGCCATGATTATCAGTTGCTGCATCTGGTGCTTCTAACTGCCAAGATTCCCAGTTGAGCAATACTCTGGTGGAATTTCTTGGAAATTTGCTCAAGTCACTGTTGCCATGAGCATATTTTCCACCTTTGAAACCAAAAGCAGGGAAGAGGGAATTACAAACCCTGTGGAACTACAAATATCATTGTGATGTCAACAATGATACTTTGGTTGGACGGAAAATAAAAGTCAAGAGAAAATTGCGGCAACAGTATAAATTTTCATTGAGTACATTATAAAGTATAACGTATGTGGGAAGAAGGGTTAAGGATCATGACAGTCAAGAAGACTCAACAAGTGTAGTCCGAGTAGATTCGAAAGAAAAAGGAAGTAGACTGATGAAGCCAGTGTCGTAGAAGTTGAAAATTCGACGCGGAACATATCAGAGCAGCGCAAAGTAATCGTGAACCACTTTGACTTTGATGTTTTCTCAGCCAGCGTTTACCTCAATCAGTGCCACAAGGTTCTAGGAACGAGGCAGAAGAAGTACATTGATCTGCCTATCAATGTACTTAGAGGTCTTTCTTTCGACATTGACGTGTTGTCTTAGCAAGCACACTGAGCCAGTTTTGGGCCAGTCTCGTTTCCTAAGTAGCTATGGTCATGATACTGCCAATATGAGTTCAACTTATCATTTGGAAAAGGTATCTGATGTTGTGAGTCGAGCTCCACACCCAATGATACTCCATGCGCCCGCACGGTGCACTCTCAAGGATTGATCGAGTATAGGAAGATGTTTAGATCAGTGTGTTGACCATGGTGCTGGGTTAGATGGCTGAGTAAGTGGGATGTTTGGACCAGTATCCTCTTTTGCCACAAGTCTTCATTGTTTGTCTGGTCCATCGTGATGCTCACTGCGTTCTTCTCATGACTTCCATAAGATGACTGCACCACTTGTTGCCACCAGATGGGTACGGAGTGCTGAGCGCGGAGCTACTTATAGTATATCTCAACCTGGCAAATGTAATGATGACGAGGGGGAGCTTTTGGCCTCATAACAACGGATATTCAGTGTCCTCGAAAGCAGAACCATTGTATAATCTGGCATTATACCCAAGGTTGCAAATTGTTGGTAATTCTTTCACGAGAGAGAGAGAGGCTGAAAGGGTCAATGGATCATAGCGGGGATCGCCTACTTTAAATTCTTGGCGCCAAGCCCGCTCTTGAACCACCTTAAAGTACGTGCAGGCTCACTTACTCTATTCAAGGTCAAGCTCCATGATCGAGTGGGGGCGTGCATCAAGATGCTTTCCTCCCTGCCACCGCTGTGGCCACAGGATGTGTGCTTTCCCAACAGTCAATAAAATTGATTGTGACCACTGACCTGTTTTCTCAAGCCACATTCCCTCTACTACTCCTCCCTTAGCACTCACCACGCCTATCACTCCCACAATCAACAACATACTCACGTACCTCACGCACCTGGGCGACCTCAACATATCGGTGCCCACCCTCCGACTCGTACCTTCCTTTCCGTTCTTCGTGCAGACGAAAATGCAGTCATCAATCGCAAAGCCAACATCCGGCGCTTTGGCGCTGGTTGGCTGCGTCCACCAGGCATCCCCAAGACCCTTCAAGGCATGGCCGACGAACGGGCCGAGCGCGAAGAGCAGGACAGTGCCGCCCAAAGAGAGTTTGCCTTAGCTGAAGCACAAGCCGCGGCCGAAGCGGAGGCACTCGAACGGGAACAACAAGGCATGGCCATGGGCGAAGGGGGGGAAGAGCTGGAGAGGGATCTGGATGATGATGTGCCTGATGCAGATGAAGAAGATGAGATGGGCGATGATTGGGTCGATGATGATCAGGACATCGATGATGATGGATTGCTACCTGGGATGGAGAATGAGGGCGAGGGCGATTACGGGGATGACGGCGGCGGGAGGGATCTGGATGCTGATGTGCCAGAAGCGGGAAGCTATCAGCATACGGACACAGAGGCTGAGGACGAGAGTAGCGACGATGGGCCGTTGCCCACCCCTGCTTTCCGAGAGGTGGGCAATACGGGAGGAGGAGGAGTGCTAGGCAGTTCTGTGTTTGGAAGTAGTCCAGCTGTGAGGGTGCAGAGGGGCATGAGGAGGAGCGGTGGAGGTGCGCGCAGGAGTGAGAATTAGATATCGAGCATCTTACCTTGATGTTCGTGTATCAAACGGCGAGGCTTCTCGATACTGCTGAAGGGAGACGTCACTTGCATCCCACATATTGCGAGTTGTGTATGAGCATGACTAAATGCTGTCTCGGTTTGGTACCTCAATTGACATTCTACGCCACACGTATCCAGTAAACATTGTTATTCTACGTGGCTCGTTTTGATCCTCGACGAAAGGTGCGACAGTCCTATCAGCAAGGACAGTGACAGACGAATGCTTCAGCCAGACCCAAAACATTGTTGTTGTGCGTATGCCAGGCCTACGTCTCTCGACGTCGACGCCTCTGGGTACAGTCGATCCACCAGCCTGATCTGTATTCAGACGCATCCTCTCGTCCGTTCTGTATTGTCGAGAACATGGACTGCCCACGGGGCGTCAAGGATGCCGCTGGTCCGGCATTGGCGGCATTCGACGCCCTGGAACGCTCTCCAAAAATGAATCATACCTTAGCTGACTGTATTACCGTTCACGTTGAGCTTGCATGAGAACTCTCGCCCTGTACGCATGGTTTGCTGGTCCTCTCCGCTCGTCAGTTGCGGAGTCGAAGCCTATCACGTGCGGGTTACCGACCCCGCCGAAGCGCGACTGACGGCAGGCAAGAGAAAGTAAGATAGTTGGCTGAAGGCGATGCGGTACGTTGAAGTGCATCACTTTTCCCACACCTGGATCCAATTGCAGACCTCCGTCGCATCGTAAGCTTCGTTCTTGTCTCCTTTGGCCCAGAGCATTCCCTTCCATCCCTCACATGCTCTGAGCTTCTCCACCGGGCAAGGCATAGATAGAGCCCTCTACTGCTTGGATCTGCTTTCAACGATCTTCTTCAGTCCAGTCGTTCGTTGCCTTTATCTAAATATTGTTTGAAGACTTTCAATGCCTTCCTACTGTCTGCAGGATTGCCACTACTTCTATCGTAGCGCACTGAAACTGCTCAACATCCCCACCTTTGTCTGCTCGTTGTATACATAACTAAGCATCTACAACAATGACAGTACATACCTTCACCATGCCTAAGTCCCTCAACGAGAGCCTGGCCAGCTCTCAGCCCCCAATGAACGATACAAATCGCTCTTCTGCCGCTCAATCACAACAAGTGTACTCGCCCGCAGAGCGAGAGCCTTTGGCATCGCATAAATCTGACGGTAAGCCTGGGATCACATATGCGTCGCAAGACAAGCTTCAAAAGCTTCCCATCCCGGAGCTCGAGAGTACCTGCGAAAAGTACAAGGATGCCTTAAAGCCGCTTCAGAATAGTCGAGAGCAGGCGGACACTGCGGCTGCTGTAGCCGACTTTCTAAAGAGTGACGGGCCGGAGCTGCAATCGAGACTCAAGAAATACGCCACGGGCAAGACTAGTTATATCGAGCAGTTCTGTACGTCCCAAACACGATACATCTCCGCGCAACGGCTGATCGAGCTTAGGGTACGACTCTTACCTCAATTTCGATAATTCTGTCGTCCTGAACCTGAACCCCTTCTTCCTGCTCGAGGATGATCCTACACCGGCGCGAAACAATCAAGTCACCAGGGCTGCCTCCCTCGTCAACTCGGCGCTCTCGTTCGTACGTGCTGTGCGCAAGGAAGAGCTGCCGCCAGATACGCTTCGAGGCAAGCCATTAGACATGTATCAGTACTCCCGACTTTTTGGCACAGCAAGAGTGCCAACAGAGAATGGCTGTCAAATTGCTCAAGATTCGGGGTCTAAGCATCTCGTTGTACTGTGCAAGGGACAATTCTACTGGTTTGATGCGTTAGATGATGCTAGTGATCTAATCATGACCGAGAAAGATATGGCTATAAATCTACAAGTCATTGTTGACGATGCTGAGGAGACACCGATACAAGAGGCCGCCAAAGGTGCGCTGGGAGTTCTGAGTACGGAGAACCGAAAGATCTGGGCTGGCTTAAGAGACCTCTTGACGCGCGACGAAGACTCCAACAACGCTGAGTGTCTCAGTATCGTGGACTCTGCGCTTTTCATTCTGTGCCTGGATTATACGGAGCCCAAAACTCCAGCTGAACTGTGTGGCAACATGCTTTGTGGGACCAGCGAGGTTGTAAAAGGGGTTCAGATTGGTACTTGCACAAATCGATGGTACGACAAGATGCAGATCATTGTCTGCAAGAACGGTAGTGCGGGCATCAATTTCGAACATACGGGAGTGGATGGACACACTGTACTACGAATGGCATCTGACGTGTATACTGACACCATCTTAAGATTTGCAAAGAGCATTAACGGAAAAGCTCCCAGTCTTTGGACTTCGGAAAGCCCCGACCCGTCGAAGAGAGATCCGGACAGCTTTGGCGACGTCAGCACGATTCCACACAAGCTGGAATGGGACGTGTTGCCTGAGCTTAGTACAGCGTTACGTTTTGCAGAATCGCGACTCGCTGATTTGATCCAGCAAAACGAGTTCCAAACCCTAGAGTTCTCCGGCTACGGCAAAAATTTCATGACTTCTATGGGGTTTTCGCCGGATGCTTTTGTGCAATTAGCTTTTCAAGCGGCCTACTACGGATTGTATGGCCGCCTGGAAAACGTATATGAGCCGGCGATGACCAAGGTTTTCCTACATGGGCGAACGGAAGCTGTACGGGCTGTCACCCCTGAGAGCGTCGACTTCGTCCAAACTTTCTGGGCTGAGAACCCGGCACAGCGCAAAGTCGATTCTCTGAAGAAAGCGACACAGAAACACACTGCCATCACAAAAGAATGTGCTAAGGCTCTCGGTCAAGATAGGCATATGTATGCGCTTTACTCTGTATGGCAACGTGCTGTCGACGAGGAAGGTGCAGAAGCTGCTTCAAGCACTGGGATGAGTTCAAACGGTTACACATCCCCTGTGGAAGGCATGTCAGATGGAGATACTGGATCACCACGCGGGCCAAACTCAGGCATGCCTGCTGAAGCGAATGGGTCCCCAAACGGTCGTGCTCCCTCACAATCTATGCCTGCTATCTTCGCGGATGCTGGCTGGGATAAAATCAATAACACGATTCTCAGTACCTCCAATTGCGGCAATCCTGCTTTGAGACAATTTGGCTTTGGTCCTACATCTGGCGAGGGTTTTGGTATTGGCTATATCATCAAAGACGACAGTGTCAGTATATGCGCTAGCAGCAAGCACCGGCAGACGAAGCGGTTCGTCGACAGCATCGAAAGCTACTTCTTGGAGATTAGAAGAGTCTTGAGGGCAGTGAACAAATGCCATAGCCCAAGAGCAAGCCGAGTTAGGGAAGCGGAGGAGAGGCCGGAGAAGACTACGAATAAAGGGGGCCGAGCCATCAAGGGTGGGGCTGACGACGTGATCGATGACAAAGAGGCAGAGGACGACGACGATGGGCTTGGTGGCTGTGAGTACTCTACTTTGTTGTTCATGGCTGTTGTAGTGGCTAATCAGTTTCCAGATGGATTCTTTGACGCGGGCATGCTGTTGCAAGCGCTCAAGGCAAGTCAGGAAGCGGAGCGTCCAAGTGAGATGGCAGCGGGGCAGGCAAGGAAGGCCGTGGGAAAGAAGCTTAGGCTGAGTGAATATTAAGGATGCATTGTCGAATATGTAGTGAATGCTCATCCGATTCCGAGGGTTGGTACAGATGGCATTCAATAGCAGTTTTTAGCTTATTACAATTTGCAATCCATGACCGACCAAAGGTCATTGTGCACGACTTTTAACACGCATCATCTGCCCTGCAATCTGATGTTGCCCGTCCACGAGTCGCAAAATTGTCACGCTGAGAGTCCGAGGTCACGGGACGTCCTCGGTTGAACTCCGGCCTTTGACTTGAAAGCCTCCGAAACATCGAGGTATCCGACTTCAAAGACCACACGCTCGATCTCTACCTGGACTTCGCATCTTCCTCTACAATTACTCCAGCACCCTACCCCCTTCGAAAAAGGCTGCTGCAAGGAAAAGTCTACTCTGATAGCAGTCACCGCCCATACATCCTTCCCTTACCGTGAACATGAATCCTGAGTAGTAGGTCACTTGCCAGTCCCTGACCATCAGCTTCTACTGATGATGGCGACTGTAGAGTACCCACAAACTATTTCAATCAGCAATCTCTTAGCACTTGTTATCAGCAGCTGTTTTAGCAGATTACGCCGATGTTATCCTGCTTGTTACTAAGCCCCTTCTGCTCAGATACGACTACCTCTTCAAGCTGCTCCTGATCGGCGACTCCGGAGTCGGAAAGTCTTGCTTGCTGCTTCGGTTCGCCGACGACACATACACCGAAAGCTACATATCAACCATCGGTGTGGACTTCGTATGACACCTGCTGTGGCGAGGCTTGCAGCCGAATCGTTACTGATGTATTCAGAAAATCCGCACAATCGAGCTCGATGGCAAGACTGTAAAGCTTCAGATCGTACGTATACTCATCATGGCTATAGATTTCTGGTATGGATATTAGGCTTATTACGATAATAGTGGGATACGGCAGGCCAAGAGAGATTCCGAACCATTACATCATCCTACTATCGAGGCGCCCATGGTATCTGTGTTGTGTATGACGTGACGGATATGGACTCGTTCAACAACGTCAAGCAGTGGCTGCAGGAAATCGATCGCTACGCTACAGAGGGTGTCAACAAGCTCCTTGTCGGAAACAAGAGCGATATGTCGGACAAGAAAGTCGTCGACTACACCGTCGCAAAGGTATTCCCTTTTGCGCAGCTAAAGGCTGCCAGCTCTTCGCTCAGGACGCTGACACGTGGATTCAGGAATTTGCTGACAGCTTGGGCATTCCATTCCTAGAAACATCGGCCAAGAATGCCTCCAACGTCGAACAAGCCTTCCTAACCATGGCCCGCCAGATCAAGGAGCGAATGGGAACTACAACGGTCAATAACAAGCCTACGGTACAAGTTGGACAAGGTCAAGGTGTGCAGTCAGGTTCAGCCGGGGGTTGTTGTTAGACGGGAAGCTGCGTAGGTGGAAGAGGGACAAATTGCATGTATCAGCACAACCGGATTGCGCTCGTCGATCCAACTGCGAACGACTCGCGATAGGTCGACGGGAACGAGGTACACATTGCTTTATCTTGCGTCTTTCGGAAGGTCAAGCGTGCGTTAGAGGAGCATGTCTCATTCTCTCTCCACGGACATTTGGATGGGTGCAAGGTCGTCACTAATGGAAGCTATTGCTTGCGGTCTCTTACAGTGTCTCGTCACGGAAGTCTCAGGTGCTGCAGGCGTCATGTACTCTATCTCACTCGTTCCCAAACCCTCGAAATTCTTCCTGGTCTTGATACTTGTGACAAGGTGCCACTTCAACGGTACACAGATTGATCAGCATGATGCTCACATTCGCACGTGCAATCGTGTCTCTTGCTCACAATAAAGTATTTAAGCGGTTCCCCGGGTCAATTGATCATCTGGAGAACCAACCCTAAAGCAATCCTACCGTGAACTGAACCACAGAACCTAAGGTACCAACCGGCTCCTGTAATATGTTCCGCTGAGCACACTGCTGCCGCACTACTTCCTCCCAAGGGATTTCTTCACAATGAGTGCGCTCTACAATCTCGAGCCGCAACCCACCGCTCAAGTCCTTCTCACCAGCACCGCAGGCGACATCCTCCTCGAACTCTTCGCCAAACAAACCCCCCTCACGTCCCGCAACTTCCTCCAGCTCTGCCTCGATGGCTACTACAATAATACCATCTTCCACCGCCTGGTTTCCGGCTTCGTGATCCAAGGCGGTGACCCCACCGGCACTGGCGAAGGCGGCGAAGCCATCTACGCTGGCGGCCTGTTCGAAGATGAATTCCACAGCAGGCTTAAGTTCAATCGGAGGGGCCTGTTGGGGATGGCCAATGGGGGGCAGAAGAACGATAACGGGAGTCAATTCTTCCTGACGTTGGGACCGACGCCGGAGTTGGAGGGGAGGAATACGATTTTTGGACGGGTAGTGGGGGATACTTTATATAATGTTCTGAGGATGGGGGAGGCGGATCTAGAGAGAGAAGGGAGTGAGAGACCAATGTACCCTACGAAGGTGACGGGGGCGCAGATCTTGGTGAATCCATTTGAGGATATGGTGAGGACGGAGAGGAAGGCTAGGCAAACGGCGAAGGAGGTGGGGAAGATCGCAGAGAGGGGAAAGAAGACGGGGAAGAAGAAGGGCAATAAGACGCTTCTAAGTTTTGCGGCTGAGGAGAATGGTGAAGAGGAGGCGCCTGTGGTGAGGAAGGAGAAGTTCAACACCAAGCTTGTAAGTGGTGGCGAGCAGAACGGATATAGTACGAGCGCAAATGGTTCTGTAAAGCCTGTCAACAAGCCTCTCGAGAAGGCTGTTCGTCGTAGAACCTCCAAGTCGCCCACACCACCCCCACTTGTAATGCAGGACAACCACGAACAACTTCCGCTACCCAAGGACGAGGAGTCTGAGCGCTCAGCTACTAACTCTCCGGAGCTTGAAGTCGTGGGCAAGGTTTCTAGTCTACTGGAACGAACGAATGTTCAGATTGCAGAGATGAAAGCTTCGATGAAACGTACAGTCGCTGCACCAGCACCTGAACGCCGGAAGAAGTCCGCTCTTGAAGCTATGATACCAGAGACTTCGGTTCGTGGGCGCAAGAGGAAGCCTGGAGGTAACACAGCTGCGCACAGCAAAGACATCCTGGATGCTTTCCGCGTTCGCCTCGAGAAAGCAGCTGAACCATCCGCGCCAACCGCAAGACCGGGTGCCGATGCACCCTCCGTCAAAGCTAATGGTGCAGAAGAAGCGGTCAACGAAGAGGAAGCTGTGTGCAATCTCCACTTCATCGTCAATTGCCAGTCTTGCAAGTCGTGGGATGCTCAAGATGCCGAAGCTGGGGCCGTCGTGGATGATAAGGGCTGGATGTCGCATGCACTGACCTTTGAGAAGGATCGACTAGGCAAGGATCTAAGCTGGAAAAAGAAGAACGAGGAAATGATTACTATCGATTCGAGAGAGAAAGCGAAAGATATCAGGGAGGAGCAAAGAGCAAAGAAGAAGGCGAAGCTTACAGGTGATGCTGGACGGGCTTGGGATCAGGACAGGGACAGAGTAAAAGCGTAGGTTGAAAACAAAAACTTAGTTTCAACCATTGATGCTGCTTCCTACATGCCCCAACCAGCCGCAGCTTTGAAGGTGCGTACTCTGCGTTAGGCGACCTAGGCTAGGCGACCTACGCTATTAGGCTGCGCTTGCCCGCAGTCAACAGTCTCCAGCTCAATCACAGAACCGTTCTCGGGCAGAAGTAGCTTCAACGGCAAGTCGACCTTCCTTATCATCCTGAGGTACTACCACTCACTTGTATCGATCCACGCAGTCGAGGATGGGTGACCCGAACAGCACTAGGAACACCATCCGACAACCGAAATCCACCATGAAGAGCGATATATCTGGCAACCGAACACCATCTACCAAATCTTTTCATAACAGCATTGTTCGTACAGAACCGGACGATGACACGCGCTCTTCGTCACCGTCTCGCTGGAAGGGGGACGATTCCGACGACGAGCCGCTGCCAAGTAGGTGGGAATCGTCAATATCAAAGGATGGAATAGAGTATTACATCGACCATAATACTCGAATCACCACCTGGCACCACCCGTTACAATATCCCGCACCCCTTCGTCCCGACAGTGACGCAGTGGATATTGATCTTCCCACAGGCTGGGAGGTGCGCGAAACTACCGATGGCCAGACTTACTATGTCGATCACAATACGAGGACTACAAGCTGGCTTCGACCGCGAAGAGACGTGCACGAGACAACGCAGCTTCTGCCAGTGGGCTGGGAGAGAAGGCAGACGAGGGAGGGGAGGCCCTACTTTCTGGACCACAATGCTAGAACGACGACTTGGGTTCCTCCTTGGGAGACAGAGACTCAGGAAGATGCTCAGGAAGATGCTCAGACGCAGGGTCCGAATTTGGGCAAACACACCAAGGCCAAGCCAGGGATAAATACCAAAGGCTTTGGTAGCGAGACTACAGCCAGCTTGGAGGGGGATGGGTGGAAAGTGATCCCGAAGCTCTAAGATACTAATAACCTACCTAAGTAGCGTTGCTTAGCATTTACATCTCCTTTCCCTTTTTCCCAAATGTCTCTGTACACCCCATTCATCATACCATGATGTCTCTGTCCGTGTCAGTAGCACTCATGCTGTAAGACTCACCATCTTCCCAAAGCGAGCCGGCATCCCGCTCATGCAATATTGTCCGAGTCGACAGACAAGCTCTATCTACTGTATCTGGCAGGGTGCACTAAATGGGGAGCATACATTCCGTGGCACTATCGAAAAATATTCTGGCAAACTAGCGATGGTTTAGCTGACCAGTGATGACCCATTGCTGAAGAGGTAAACTGCCAAAGTGCACCGCGCACTCGGTTGACGCTGATAGAGAGCCCTAGGAACCCACCCATCATGGCGTTCTTGCCAACGCATGGAATTGCTATGAGTACTTCAACATCATCGCTCTTTCATTGCCCAAGTCTGCTCTTGACACTTGTTATCACGGCGGTTAGATTGTGTCAAGCAACGAAGTGGCCTTTTCAGTGTCCTCGAAAATGCCACCCGGACAAGACGCACTACACCAGAGGCCTTATATCTCTGATCCCTAGGCGCTATGTGGCCAAACCATATAACACTCGGCCCAGCAGCCTTGCTCACATTGCCCATCGAAACTTTAACGATTTGCGAGTTTTGGCTGCACCATCTACGGAATGATTCCACAATCTCTAGGCTTCATGATTAGTGGCACCATCCTCTCCTCTCTGGACCACCTGTTTCCTTCTTCAACACAATATACCAGGATGTTTTACCCATCGACGAAATGAACACCGCTTTCCAGATAATTATCGTCTCCGGACATGCATCAGCGAATCAGGACCACTCCACCGCTGGTGAGAATAACGACGGCATATAGAATACCTTCTGGCAGGCACACTAGCGTCCTTCATGCAGTACTACTCTGGCCCCTCGCTGGCTCTCGTCTGTGACGCCTGGCTCGGTCCAACGTTCCGTATCACCGCCCCGTGAATGTTTTTAAGTCTGACGGTGCCGTCCAAGTCAGTCATCGAGAAACCATGTGGGTTTCCACAGCGGCCGCATGCGCCGCACTTCGAAAGCCAGCCAAAACGCTTCTCGATTAAACGCTTTACAGGCATAATAGCGCACAGCAACATGCCTCTCGATAGTGGTCCGACACGATTTCTGCGCTTCAGTCAGTGATCCGAAGCAGATTGTATGGCTTCTCGCCTTCGGGATGTTGATGAGATGTTCTTGGGGGACTACGTCAGCATAACACTACAGCGAGGAGATGCTGCATTCTCCAGTCCTGCGCTCTCACACGCAGCGGGTAAGAACCCCGTGTCATGCTTCAGTCAAAGCGCACATTTTCGATAAGGCATGGGGGCTTTCCGAGAGTCTATGAAGAGTATAGCTATTTTGCTATCAATAGAGCTTACATTCGATCTTCAGTGTGAGCAATACAAGACCGAAGGCATAAATTTCGAGGTCGATGTTTCTTTTGTGGCGTCCGCCGAAGGCTATCTATAAACTACGAACCTGGATCAAAGAGCACCGGCATCTAAGGGTATGGCGCCGGACAGTAAGGACAGTAGGATGCCTTGTGCAGAACTCTTAGTGGCATTATGAATGGGAAAACTTGGTGGCTTAGCTGAACAAGATCACGTATGCTGGGAAAACCTGACACCCCTATCACTGTTGCGCTGCACTCTTTCAAGAGTTGTGGACGCCACGAGAGAAGAATCTTATAAGAATGGCCACGCGAACGAGCGCCCACTAACGAGCAGCTTACACGCACCAACTCATTACCCCGAACTCCAGCTGCGAAAGTCTACAAGTTCAGCCAAGTGCTAACTTCAATTGTAGAATTGCAACAAAAGATTTTTTTAAGCGGTGCGCATATATCAGTCAATCATAGCTCATCGTATAAGACTACCCTCGATCGAGTCCTAATACCTCAAGCCTCCGCTAGTATGAATTCGTAGGTGCCTGACTTCTCGCAATGGGCGCTATCTCCTTCCTTGTTATCTCTTTGGGTTCTACTCGGCAGGCTTCGTCCATTGGAACCTGTCCCGTTCTTCCTGATACTACCTTGATTAGATAGCAAAGAAGTTACGATAGGCGCGTGAAAGGCTCCTTAGAAATTGACTACAGCCACTGCGTCTCAATCCAAACACCGAGGTGCACTAAAGCCTTTCAACGGAATTACATCTGCTAAATTGGAGTCTTCGCGGCAATGAATGCCTATCGAACTGCTGCTCCCGCTCTTCGTCTCTAGCTAATAGCTCGACGTCTTTGGGGTATCATACATTAGATACCAATCTGGCTAAGATCGTTTTCAGAGATGCCCTTGATTCCTTAATATCTGCATTCACTGGTTCTGGCAAGCCCCGGTCCAGCATATACTGTATATGGCTCGGACTCGGCCACCCTCTTTCCGCAAGACTCGACTACCTATCTGAACCTACTTAAGTTGCGTGAATTCCAAATCATACGAGCGTTCCGAAGATCTCGGATCAGAGGTTGCCTAGTGGTGTTCTCATTCTGAAAACAACGGTTGGATCTCCCGCCTCCTTTCCGGAGTACCTGGTTTCCGAGAGTGAGTGTAATGATATTTCGGGATCAGGCTACTGGTCTGCCTTTGAGATCAAGGTCCAGCCCGCGCGCAGGTTTACGCTCAAATGTTCACAGGGTGTGGAGCTGCTGGCTTTTCTGACTACAAATTTGCAGTGCGGGGGGGAGGCCATATGGTGGGTCGGATCGGCCAATATGGGATGGCGTCACGATTGACATGAGTGCCTTCAACACTACTTATGTCTTAGCGAGTTGGTCAGTCAACGAGTGTTGGTGGCGGTACTAGGTCGCCGCAAAGGCATACATAGCAATTTCCATGGCCAGCACAAGAAACTCATCTACGCCAACTATGCGTTGCCCAGTCAAGATACTATGGCGTCTTATGATGAAGAGGATTTGAAAGACTCGAGGAGGATTGGTGATTCGCGGGTTTGGTCCAGCATCTAGTACCCGGTGGCTTCAAGGCGTGGTGGTAGGAAAGGGCGACCTAGTGTGTAACCTCCTGGTCACAACCTTCGTTTCCGAACTTCCTTGTCTACTCACAGCCTTTCAAATCCCAGAAAACTCATCGCGTACTCCGACCGCCAGCTTAAACCATGCTCTCTTGAGCCCTTATACCCATCCTTGCCTGCTTCCTCTAAATATCCAGCCAGACGACTATCATAGTGGGTGAGCCCCCTTGGCATCACATCCATCCTCTCCTCTGAGCCCTCCACTTACCCTATCCCCCTCCCCCTATCTCAACTACGATGAAAATCATTCATGACAGATCTCAAACACACAACGAAGCGACTCAACCCAGCCCCCTTCCTATGCCATAATCATCAACAGCAAACTCCCAGCGCTGGGAGGAGGCTTGCTCTCTCGTCATAATCTCACAATATACGCCATATCCAGAAGCGCGCTGTGTTGCTAATGATAGCGTTGATGAGCGTGGCTGGGGAGTGGTTCGCAGGGAAATATGGTTTGTTTGTGGTTATGGAGGAGTCGGTGCTGGGCTCGAAGGCGACTTGGGGAGGGGGGGAGTGGGGTATGGTTGGTTTTTGGTGTGAAGATTGACAGGGGGGGAGAGGTTACAGAGGTAACAGGTTTGGAGGGAGCTTATGGCTGATCTGCCTAGAGGGAGAAGGGTCGGGGAGGAGGCTATCACGATCATCTTTCATTGGAAGCTCTTTTTCTCGCCCTCTATCCGCGTCCTTGCACTAAGTCTTCGGAGGAAAGGCTTGTTGTGCTCTGTACTAGAGCGCTTGTTGTATTTTGGTACGGAAGAAGGAGGGTATAGCTCTCTTATTCGATAGGTTCATTTTGCCACCTGGCTTGCTATAACCTCTAATTACGAAAGTGGAGATGGCACTTTATAGTCTAGACTTAGATACCTGGTATGGGAAGTAGGGGGGGTTCAAGATAGACTCATTAGTACTGAACGAAGGACCTACTGTGCACCATGGTGCTTGAGCTCTTTGCGCGAGTCAATAAGCACTCGCTCTCGCGTGGCGCTCCTGAGGGGTTTGAGAACTCGAGCTCGGCTCATTCTGCTGTGTGGGGCGTAGTGCTACACAGACGCCTAGAGGTATTTAACGCTGGCTAGCTTCTCGCACCTGGACACTGCAAGCAGACATAAGAAATAGATGAGGTCGGAGAGGCTGACAGCTACCTTTAGCCAAGGAAAGTGTTCATCTGGCAAGGGTAGCGCGCAGCATTCGTTGACCCGAGAGCATTGATAGTGAGAATGAGGAAGAGAGCTCATGCGTTGCAAGCGGGATCGGGGATATCACGGCCGACAACGGCGTGAATGTTTTATAGATCTAGCTCCCAGCTTTCGGATGCGGATCGGCGTTGGGTAATTAATTTGAGCAAGAAGGCCGACAAGAAGCGATTGTTCGACGATTGCGGACATTTGCGGTATGGGAAGTGGAGGAAGAGCGTTGCTTGGAGAAAGGGAGGGAGAGCGTTGTTTGGAGTGTGAGGAGGAGATATGTTTGAGAGGTGGGTTGCGTTCGATCCATGACCTGTCCCTGATCGGGTGAAGAAGCGGTTGGTATCTTAAGGGGACCAGCGTCGGCGTGGGGTTGTATGGGCTAGGTTACTCTATGTTTGCGATCGTATCGGATTGGGGTTGTGGACATGCGAGTCGATTTCTTGGTTCGCTCCTTGAGGTGGGTGCTCGATGGCGCTTGGGGATTGGAGATTTTGTTCAATATGCGCTGGCAACACAATTGTGTGTGCAGCTTGAAGGATTTGCGAAAAAAATGATTGACAGGATATTGATGGACTGGATGGTTGGGTGTAATGAAGACGCATATTTAGAGAAATGGGCCAATAGAGCATCTGCTTTGTTCGAATTAGAACAGCGGACAGGAGAGTCCGACGCGTGTTCTCAATATACGTGGTCGGAAAATCCCTCGGAAAGACATCGTAAGAGCGCATGGAGTGATTGGCCCTTGGAATCTTTCGCTGAGGCGTGGCTTGCAGTAATATACTGAAGGTTCCGATCTTCAGGTCCTCATGATGCTCGATTCTCTGCTTTTTGGCCGACAGCTCAGTAGGCTAGGCGACAAATGGAGGGAAGTAAGCAAAACAATTGGGGAAAGAGCTGCCTCTATAGGTCGATCGGACTTGCTCGGTCCTCTGCTCCTGCATTGTGCTGCATTCATACGGAAAATTTCGAGTGCCGATTGGCTCGTGGAGGCGCGCCTTCCTACCTTATGCATACAGAGTACGTAAGTGGCCAATTTTGAATTTCTTGAAAAGCAAGGAAACCCCCCCAAATCGTACTCTCTGACGAACTTATAAAGAAGTTACCATCATACCTGCGCACCAGCCGGTCTAGCAACATCAGGATGCTTCTTATATCTGGTCTCATCTGGTACACGGCAGTTGTAAATGCACTTCCCGACTTCATTCGACGCCAGGCCTTCGACTCGACGGCGCAGCACATTGATGTCTCTGGCGCGCACGCCTTTATTGGGCCTGGCTCGTCCGATCTGCGTGGACCTTGTCCCGCTTTGAATGCATTGGCCAACCACGGCTACATTGCGCGGAACGGGTATACCACTCTCGAAGAGTCTCGCGATGCTATTGTGAAGGTGTACGGACTCGGTGCGTACAGCGTTAATCGTACAACCTTCGTATGTGGTCAGGCTAGCGACTTACAAGCTGTTTTCTGCAGGCGCTGACCTTGCCGCGTTCCTCTCGACATTCGGCGCCGTGCAGGCAGGGGATGGAACTCACTTCTCGATTGGTGGTCCGCCAGGGGTGACCCTTCCTGTTGTAGGAGGACTATTAGGCCAGCCGAGAGGCATATCGAATTCGCATAACCGTTTTGAGGGTGATGCGAGTCCCACACGAGGCGATCTGTACCAATTGTAAGTACACCCTGCAGCTTACGACTGCATATGCCGTTCGCTGACGTGAACGTCCAGCGGAGAAGCATATCTAACGCAGTTGCCCTTCTTTCAAGGCATGTACGACCTTCCAGGGTCAGGGGCTGTAAACCCCAACTATGACCTGGACTTACTGGGAGGATATGCTGTAACAAGATGTAGCTGTCCAAATCCTTACGACATCGGGGTCGTCGAGTGCTAACGTAGCTTTCAGATGATGAGTCTGTCTCCCAGAATCCATACTACTTCCGAGGTTTCTTGGGCTTCTTTATTCCTCCGGGGACCCACGCGTTCATCTTCCGCATGTTTAGCAACAAATCCGCTACTTACCCAGATGGTTTTCTGGATCGGGGAACACTGAAATCCTTTTACTCCATGACCGGCGCAGATCAAAGTAGCCTGAAGTATACCCCTGGTGCAGAGCGGATTCCAAACAATTGGTACACACGTGCTGCGGGTGACCCGTATAGCGTTCCGTTTTTCATATCGGACTTCAAAACCCTGGTACAGCAGCATCCAGAATCGTTGACGTTTGGAGGGAACACCGGGACCGTGAACTCTTTTACTGGTCTGGACTTTGGAAACCTGACAGTCAGTACTTTGCCCCTTGCTTGATGAGTCCTGCATAAATGGATCTTGGTCGATGTTTCAGAGAGGAGTCTGCTCGTTAGTCTTTGAAACACGATCTGACTGGAACACAGGGTGGTCTGTATAACAGCGAAACTCTGCTTCAAGGTAACAATCTCGCCTGCTTTCTATTCCAAACGGTGGCGGTTGCTGCCCCTGATCTGATACGGAACGCCGGCGTTCTCTCCGATGTCGAAGGGGCAATATCCCAAGTCAATAATGCAGTAGCGCAAGCTGTAAGTAGCTTTAATTGCCCGCAGTTGAGCCAGTACAACTACGATAATAGCCAACTGGGCAAGTATCCTGGCTATTCGAAGTTGAAGAAAGATGGCACATACTCTTGATGGAAAGATTTGGGCCTGTATGCTCTGTGAAGCAATCACGATGGGGTTATACGGTTCCCGAAAGTCGTGTCCACTTTGTACCTCGTGTAGAGCTAACAACTGCGTAAGCTTTGTTATACATCTTAATTAGGAAACGGTTGGGCACCTGACTCTACATCCTTGTTCTCCATTGAGTTTATGAACAGGGCTATGCCGACTTTATTGGAACCCCTTAGCCTTGCTTCGGATTTCCGGTACCGAGAGCGGTGCGCTTGAGAGCCGGATCGCGTTGTCTGCTATCGATGTGGAAATATTTTATGTCTTGGCTGAGGCCATGAGGTAAGGCACCGCCCATGCTTCTTACATGGGCGTCCATCTGATATCCTTCGCTCATTGTACGCTTTGGGTTAATTATCGCTACTGTTATAGCAGCCGAGGATATGACCGCGGTCGGAATACCCATCGGTACGAGGGTTGGGGCCATAGAGGTGGGTTTAACCGGATAAACTCATTGTACGTCCAGATTTCGGGGGGTAGCTGCCGGCGCTGGGGGTTGGGTACTGTCACTGAAACACGTGTGGTCGCGCGAACGGTGATGACAGAATACCGTAATCATTGCGACCAACTCCGTAGCAATTGCGGAAGAAGATGAACTAGCATTCATCTTCGTGGTTGCTGCAGCGCTGGTCGCTCCTCCAAATACCAACGGTAGTGGCAGTACTCCCCTTAAGACCATAGGGGTTTTCCAGTATTTGTGCTTGATGTCCCGGATATAATCAACTCTTTTCTATATGCTGGGTCTTTCGGGCTTCGCAGCTCGGCGGCGAGCGAGCTAGTCATTGGGTAGGGCTCGCGAGCAGCCAAAACTACCTTGAAAGTGTCCCATTACCGAGTATTTGAATATCGAAGTTGCTCGTTGCTATGCGGGTCGTTTCGGGGATCACCGTGCGACTCTGTAGGACTTGCTGCGCGGTTATAGCAAGGACTGTGCCAATATTGGTTGGAGGCAAGCCTGAAGCGTCGAGCCTCGAATTCTAGATAGCTGAACACTGTCAACAGTAGCGGAGCTTGATTATATTCAACGTCGTATATAGGCAACCGGACCACACAGAAAAGAAGGAGATAATGTAAAACATGCTATACTTCTCAAGATGCAAAAAGAAAAGAGCGTGCGAAAATCAGTATCCGAGAAATTGAGAGTGTAAGTTGAGATTTCGACATGGTCAATTCCAGGTTACATGCATATCAAATATGATAGGTACCCGCTGGATCATTGCGGTGTGACTGTAATCTTTGGCACAACCCACCAAGTATGATAGCCCTTCCCATAGTCGCCCATATCGACCTTGAAAGCCGTCTTCAGATCCCTGGTCCGACACTCATTCCCCAAGCCTAGGACGGCTTTGCTGACTGTCTTGACGGCTATGTTGGCTGCAATGCACGCTCTCTGCACATTTTTAACATCTGCTAGCCACCACTCATCGCAATGAGTAGTCCGCGCCTTCGATGGTGAGGTTCTGCTGATGGCGTCCCATTCTTTACGGGCACTCTGCAATGCTACATCTGCGTTTTCCACGAGATTCTTGGCCTGAGATCTCCATTCCGGTGGATACTTGCTATCGTTGGATAGATAGTTATCGGAACTTTCACTACTGGCCGGTAGAGAGGCTAGTTGCTCAAATTCGGTATAGGATGGTACTTCGGGAATGGACAAGGGCGTGAAAGGTCGCATACGGAGGGCATAACGAAGCGGACCGGAGCTGTAGGGAAACGGTCCATATGGATTCGGCAGTATCGAGAGATGTGCAAGCAACGAGTAAAGCTATGTCATAGTCAGTAAGCTTTTGAATAGCCGGAGATCGACGAACGCATGATAGGCCATCGGCGAATGATTGAATCGCGGATGCTTCCTTTGCTGCGAAACTTATGTAGTCAAATGACCGAGAATAGGACTCTTTCTGATTTTGTGACAATTTCGACATTTGTGCCAGACGTCGATTGGTGAAGGTGCGGATTCGTTCGAGATGCTGAAAACGCGTACTAGCCAAATGTTGAAGATACCTGCTGTGATCAGGAGTTGTGACCACAGATATGAGGATAGCAGACCACACCAGTACATGCCGCCCAACTCATCGACTCGGTAGATTTTTAGTTCGAAGCCTATCGAAACGATCCACTCCATTTGCTGCAGCTTGTGATAGTATGCCCAGGAGGATAGGGGAAATGACCAGATCTTATCACTAGGCGTTTTGGGGTCGACGATAGGTTTCTCTTCGACCAATTCACGAAGTTCAATGTCGAGTGTCTCCGCCTTATGCCTGTCAGTGTAGTCCTCCTTGGAGATCACCATCACGTACATCAAGCTGTATATTGTCCCAGTCAAGAATCAAATGACATAACATACGTCGCAATCGAGACCGATTCATACAAAGCGCCCGGAAAATTTCGAAAAAAGCCTATGCCTGTTAACGAACCAGCCGAAGAATTGCATACAAAGCTCACATCGGCAGATCGAGAGATCAATGTCTCCATTTTTGCATTGATTTGAAATCTTGGATGCTGCGGTGCCTCATATTCGTCGCTTGTAGGGTCCACAAGAACGCTTGCTGGCAAGGTTATCTCTTCAAGATCGCAATAAAGGAGCTGCTTGATAGACATTCGGTCTAGAACTCTCATCTCACTGAGGATAAGGGACTGAATCAGACAACGAACATAGACCGGTGGTTGCAAAGACTTGGTCTGGAAATATCGTACAAAATTCTAGCCCCCATCAGTCAGTCATACAAAAATCGATACAACTTAGATCATACTATTATATGGGAGGCTCCAGAGCAGCTCAGGATGCCGAAAGCTTCCCGCGCACAGACACACGTGCGAACGAAGAAAGCATGAGCATCATCGAAACTAATGTTGACAATCGGTCGTGGTGGTACAGTGCTGGCAAGCCTCCGTTGGATCTTGGGACTGAACGCAGATACGACAGAGACGCCTGGAGTAGTGGTAGGACAGATTGTACGCAGCATTCGCGAACATACATTCCATGAGTCAGGCCTTTCCGCATTGCCGATACCCACTTCCAAATTGGTAGCCAAGAGAAATGCTTTTCGAAGATCTAGACGCGCTCGCAGAGCGCTTCGGAGTTCGTCTGTGATAGTGTGCGCGAAGTCGAGCCATGCGACGGCCTGGTCGATGATTTCAACAATGTTGGTAGCCTTGACGTCCGTGAGCAGATCTCTGTGATAAAGGTTTGTCACGAAGTCTTCTTCCTAGGCTTGTATGTCAGAGTCTCATTTGGCAACAATAGATCTTAGAGGAACTGAGATGAGACATCGGACTGAGTGACCCACTTCGTAATAGTGCTCATTATCAACCGCGCGGTGTACAAAGTCACATGTCTTGACCAATCCGAGGCAGTATGCACGAAGTACTAGGTGGACCAGCTCGTTCCCAGGGTCATTGGGCTTGTCGCGATTGAACCTCGCTTCGTCAATAGATTTTGGTTGGGGCCATAGCATTCGATCCAGATGGAATGATGTGAATAGCGTTTGTGAGAGCGGGTTACCCATATGCCATGCCATCTACCAGACCTATATCAGCATCAGATATGCTTCGCCTCTATGAACTTGCGACGTGAACGCCCACCTCGTAGCACAGCATCTGGTCCATGACTCCGATCACCTCTTCAGGAAGAAGATGGCGAGACACATCATATTGATCCTCAAGTGTTTCGCCAGGCTCTAGATATCCACTGTCCATCTTGGGATCCATGATCTGCCAAAGGAGTCTATCTTAGCTCGCAACGGCTGCCAATTGGACCCGTTGATGTCTGACCTCCAAAGCGCCGACAGATTCGAAAAGAGTAAAGTAGGCATCCTTGACTAGTTGACCTGTCTCTAGAGCTATACGGTGTTAGGGAATCTCTCTGTCGAGCCCGAGTCGAAGTACCTGATGCAGCCTGTGTAAACTCTGTAGTGATGTCTCGTGCACTTCCACCCGCAGCGGACCTTGTCTTGAGAGGCTTCAAAGGGGTTTGAGGCCGCTGGGAGTTTTGCGTATGCTCCTGACTTTCTGCTAGATTGAGATTGGCAGCGTCTGCCATGTTGTAACATTAGCTACGCAGCGGAAGACGCAAGATAAATTTCTGATTACGGACCTTGCATCATGCCCTCAACACGGTTGACCATATCAGAAGTATCACAACGTATAGATCATGGTTTCATCGATTAGTTATGAGCAGCATTACGGTTGGGGAGTGATGATGATTTAGTGAATGGTCGATAATGCAAGGACCCTATAGATAGTCTATTCCGCTAAGCTTGAAGCTATCCCCTGCACCCTATGTACATATATCTCACAAGACCTCAGCCGTTACCTCCATATGCTGGACGCTATCGCCTATTGTTGTCCATGCCCTGCGCTCTCCGCCATCGCACTGGCGTTCGCGGTGGCCAGGTTCTTGTTCTCGCCTTGCTTGCCATTCTGAAGCAATCTCATCAGTGCTCCATCTTATATCACCAATTGGTAGCTCCTCACCTCCCACTTAGCGAACTTCAAGTCCATCTCTCCCCTTTTCTCGGCTTGTAGACGTGGCTGTTCCTTCAACGATCTTCGGACAACGCGGGCAGCAACGGCAAGGTAGCGGTTGTAGCTGTGTACGGTCAGCTTCCGGGCTGCTTGTTACTTGTTGGCGAACATACGTCAAGCCTGCTGCTTTCCAGGCGAACGCCATCTCTTGAAGGGGTAGACGGTGGTCGTGACGGCTATTGATGGTTGAGTTGCATTGTTTGATCTTCGCAAAAAGTGTCCAATCAAAATGTACACACTAAGTTGTCATCAATGTAATATTACAAAGCTATATGCACTAGTGGCATTTCCCAAGGACACATCAAAATGACCTCTAGCGTCTCACCTTTTATTCTCCTTTACCGTGATCTACTATGTGGGACAGGGTTTCATGCTTGTCGCTGAGTAGCCACGCTTTGCAACGCCGAATATGATACGCTATTTACCAAAGCCTGACCATACTCCTAGACGTTCAAGCCTATTTCTTCCGCATAAGGAAGCACGTGCAAATCGCCTACCGTTGATACTGTTGCTTTTCCGTCCAGTAACGATTTGGCGGCCTACGCGGAAAGGGAATATATTAGCCCCTGTGAGCGCCTATCATGTGCCACCTCGCTTACCTTCTTGACTTGATCTTCCGTCACTCCACCAATGCTCTTTCCAATCTCATCGATCTGGAAGGCTTTTCCTCCCTGCACGAGGCCAGCGCCTGTGAGCTCGATACCGGTTGAGATCTGCTGACCGGATTCCAGGGCCTGAAATTTGGCCGTCGCGACTGCCTTCTTGATATCGTCCTTACTAGCTTCTCCAGCTGCCACGCTTTTGAGTGCCCTGACCACCGCGGAGCCAGCGTCCCTTATCTGGCCTGGGTTACCTGACATCGAAATGCACAGCAGGCCAGCATCAGAGTACGTGTGGTGGGTAGTAGATATGTGTACGCCAGGATACTCTTCCGCAGCTTTCGAGAGGAGCGAGAAGCCCGGCGACCATTTGATTGTTGTTTTTCCGCCAAGGAGAGTCGCTAGGACTGAAATCTCAGGCTTGAAAGACCCGCCAGTGACGGAGCCTGAACCTGGGAATGCTAGCACTACGTTGTTCCCAGAACCATGCGCAATGCGCTCTTCACCGCCGTAATACTTGGTTTGCGGAGTGTTGATCTGTGGCGCTTGGGATGGTGGTTGAGGTGGGCAATCATTGAAGAATTGACCGACCCATTTCGTCAACTCCTCGTGGCTTGCACCATTCGCAACGACGGCGAAGTTGTTCTTTGCATAAGCTGCTAGACTGAACTCGTAGACGCTGGTCTCGCTGAGGTATTTTGTGAAAGGGCTAGATGACAATGGATGCAGAGGTGTGCCGAGTCCTCGATGAAATGCAACGCTATGAGCAGAGTTCATAGCCAAGTCTGCTGTCCTTGCAAGAGTGGCTTTCTGAGATAGCTTGATGTTTGGGAGGACCTCCTCTTGAAATTGGTGGCCTGGGCGAGTCACTTAGCGGTAATGCGAGAGGTATCAGACGAAACGTACGTGTGAACTTGGTGTTTGACGCAACCTCTCCAAGAAGCTCAACGAAGTATGGCAGATCATCTCGTAGGAACTTGGCTCCGATGATCAGATTTTCTCGCGAGTGGTGGGCTTGAAGCTCTCCCCCTAGCAACTCCGCTTCTCTCGTAATTCTCAGAGCTGATCGTTTGTTGGTGTTCTGTCAGGCTCAATGGTTAGCTTGGGAATTCATAGAGTCTCTTCCTGTGCAATGCCTTCAGGCGTTTACCCAGCTACCCAGGACAGACCTTGAAAGCAAACTGTTCGAGCGCATCTGTCAGACCCGGCAGCGGTTGGTATCGTGACCCAGCTTTGGCAACCACAGCTATATGAGTCGTAGGTCCCGGCAGATCTCGACTGGCGAACTTGACCCCCGCCGCTTCTCCAGTCTCGTAGGTAAAGGATCCAGAAGCTGCAGCAGCCAAACCGCGTCTACTATTCGGGTTGGCCTGGCATTGCCTTCGGAGTGCACTTCGAGCGCTCCGACCGAGCGTCGCCTTGGAGATCATATCGATAGAGAACGAATAGTAAGGCTGCCCAATTCCTGATCTATGTCTTCTAAACTTCGATGGGCCAATGGGTTGACCATTGCAGACCTTCAACTCTGAAGCTCGCTTACTTGAAGCTTGGCGTCGGAGAAACTCCGGGATGCTGCCGGAAGATCTTCGGATGAGGACCCGTGCCCCACCATGCGAATCATATTTTTGCTCTGGCTGTGTGCCAGCTCTCATTGTGCTGTCCTACAACATCAATGAATTTACCTCGGTGACCACGCTTGCCAACATCTGGAGAAAGTGGCATCTTCTCTGGATGTTGTAGCAGCATGTCCCAAGCAAGTACCTCCTATCTAGTCTTTTCTCGTCCTATGTCTTCTACCTCCGCCGCAAGTACTAATTTCTGGGCTACAGCATGCCGCAGACCTTTGTGTCTCCTTAGTCGAGCATTTCTATGGCGGACTGTCATCTGTGAGTCTCCAATGCCCATCTTAAAGCTACTCAATTTTCCCCGGCGAGTCGAAGCGTTTGGGACCTTGCGGCTCATTCTAGAGTGAGTCAGAGTGTGAGATGGCACTGATTCTCTAAAGCAAACCTTAGAGACTCTCTTCCTCTATGGACGTCTGCCCTTCAATACCTTGCTTCACCATATTCGTTGCACGCCTTCTCAGCTTCGACACAGTTTAGCCGTCCTGGTTCAAGAGCACTTCATCCTCTGGTATACGTCACCAGAGAACGACCTGACTTTCTATGAAGCAGACCAAACGCGCTGTTACAGTCTTGGCAGATCAGGGAGATATGTGCGCATTGCAGAGGAACATTTCGGCACCCTTGCCGGTAAGATTGTGGGCCACATTATCCAGCTTGGATATGGCCGGGTAGGAGACATAGTGCAGGCATGTGCAGGGATGGAGACGCAAGCTCCTAATGGAGCCCCGAATGGTCATCTAGATAATCACGAGCCATCTGTGTGCAATGGATCTAAGTCCAAGAGCTCCAACAACCAAGCAATCCACATTTCCCCTCCGGCCGAACGCATTCACAGCATACTGTCCGACTTACATCGTTCTGAGCTTATCTCAACTACCAGCGAATTCTACTTCTACAGCGACGCCGACAAGCGATACGAAGCGGAACAGCGGACAAGCCAGAGAAGCAAAATTGACGGAAAGATGACGAAAGATGAAGCTCAAGCTTTTGAGAGAGCCATCGCTGCACAACTCGGTGCTTGGAAACACGGTGCAGAAGGAGTAACGGAGCAGACCAAGAATCTCAATGGCAAAAGAAAGCGATCCCTAGAAAACGGAGACACGGCTCGAGATGGAAAGCGACCAAGACTCAGCGGCGAAACTCCGGTTTCCAGCGCTGGAAGCTTGAACGTAAGTCATGTAGTTGGTTTACGTTGCCACGCCACATTTGCCGGCTGACCCAATCCAGAATGACCTGATCCTTCGAGTAAATGACGAGAAATTCACAGTACTCGAAAGGAACAGTCGCTTCGTTGAATTAGCCAGGTCCTCCATATGCTCTACCTCTTCCCATATCTATTCGAAAATGCTACATACGCTCGAAAGAGACATCCGACAGTGCAAACAGGAACCGCATCTTCCTGGGACTGTCATCGACGTGGACGAAGAGCTCAACCCTTACAGCCTACCCAAGCTGCGAACAGACGACCTACAAGCGATTCTCACAGAAGTCCCTGGAATGGCCGATGCTATAGGCCATACTGATAGAAGCAAGATCAACATGGCGCGATTTGACCATCCAAAGAAGCGGCGGAGGAAAGATCCTTCAATACCAAACGGTGATGTAGAAATGGCCGAGGTCGAAGGGCAGGCTAGCTCTGACGAGTCTGAACATGGCGAAGACGACAAGGGCAACGTATCTGGCGTCGATTCCTATCCTGACAACCCCAATGAATGGGACGAAGACATGGACTACAATCCTGTCGATCCCGTCCCTCGTAAACGCAAACGTTCTGCGAGCCCAAAAGGTCCTCCCTCACCTCTGCGACAGCATTTGTTTCTCCTCTCAAACCAGCCAAACGGATTCCTCCACCACCTGCCGGCTAGTCGGACTTCCCGCGAATCCTGGTCTGTTGATTTTCACGGCCTTTCTCGCCATCTCCTTACCAACTCCCTTCTCCATTTCATTACGAACCGCTTCGGTTCTCTCGCTACCAGACTGGTTCGCATACTCCAAGAGAGAGGCAAGCTAGACGAAAAGACCTTGACGTCTTCGGGTCTCCTCAACCAGAAGACCATGCGCGCCCTGCTGACAGCGATGAACCGCGCTGGCTTCCTCGAGCTACAAGAGGTCCCTAAAGGCAACGACCGTCAGCCGAGCAAGACGATCTACCTATGGTTCTTCGACGACGAAAGATGCCGGCTGCGAGTCCTGGATGAGACCTATAAGACGATGACCCGCGTCTTGCAACGAATCGGGGTCGAGCGAGAGAAAGTCAAAGGCACGGTCGAGAAGAGCGAGCGCGTTGATGTCCAGGGGCGGGAAGAAGAGATGCTGGGTGAGGAAGAGAAGAAAGCCCTGAAGGACTGGAGGGCCAAGGAGGAGCGATTGCTGGGTGAATTGGGGAAGCTAGATGATCTAGTAGCCGTCCTGAGAGATTTCTGAGAGCTAGGTGTGGTGATAAAGCTGGATGGCTTGGCCGCCTGACAGCTGACGGACTGAATGTCCGTTGATGAGACATCTTGTGTACATTAATTGGCCTATTTTGCATGCACCATAGAAGAGGCGGCAACATTAGCTGCAATACATTAACCATAAATTGCAACAGCTAGTATACAATGTCTAAGCAGTCTAGGCTTTTGTATACCCAACGCCCCTTTCGCCATTCCATAAATCCTTCACGAAATCTCCATCGCATCCCCATTCGTAATGGCAAACGTAACCGCCCCTTCATCGCCAATAAACCGCTTCTCAAACTCCGCCACATACTTGACGCTTCTCGTCGGATCATAGAACAGCCTATAACTCCTCTCCACATCCTGCACCTCAACCTTCAGCTGCTTCCGCTTCTGCGCCAGCAACGCCGACGTGATGATCAGGTTGCTCGCATACCGCAGGCCAGCCTCTTTCCCGATCTTCGTCAGGAAGGCCAGCGCATCGGTCGTTACGTCCACCTCCTCTTCTAACGCTCTGATCTTCAATATCTCATGGATCTCGCTGTCCTCGTAGGGCTGCGTACTGACGATCACGACGCGGTCCAGGAAGTCGAGCGGGAGGCCATGCGGCGAGCGGTACGTCGTCCCTCGGATCCGGGTGTTGCCCCTGTTGCTCGCCATGATGACGATGGGTGCCAGCTCGTCCTCGAGCGCGCGGTTGATGTACGAGAAGCATTCGATGTCCAGCATGTGGACCTCGTCGATGAACAGCACGCCCGGGACAATCTCGGCTTTGCCCTCCTCTTTCCACTCGCCGACTTTCGTGTTGATTTGATCCCGGACTTCGCTGCGGATCTCGCCCGTGTCCCCTGAGAAGAGGGCGAGAAAGCCCTGGGTGCGGCTGTTGATGACGTCGATCTCGTGCAGGCTGACGGTGTGGACGACTTCCTTGCGGCGTTGCAGCTCGCCGTCGGGGCACTGCACGAACTTGGTGTCGGCGCCCATGGCGTCGTAGTCGCGCGAGCGGGTGTAGGAGCGGCCGAGCTTGGTGATTTTGCCGGAGGATTTGTCGATGGAGATGACGTCGCCGGCCATGACGCGCTCTTTGGACATGGCGTCGATCATCTTCGTGCCCATGTCGAAGACGGTCTCCATGTCTGTGGTGCGGATCGTTAGTTTGCCTTGCTTGTTGCCCTGATATTCCTAGTTAGCGATCGCTGGCACAAGCGGCGGAGGTGGAGGTGAATTTTACCCCCGTGACACTTCGGTCGATCTGTATCTCAACCACTTCGCCCTCTAGCATCTCGCTCTCCTCTTTGATCCGCACGCCTATCGATTTCCGGAACGCTTGCGTCAAGGCTTCGGTCTTGGACATCTCCAGCGAGAAAATCTCCGAGGATGCGAGTGCGGTGAATGGTACGTCTGATCCTAACGATTGCGACATGCCCATGGCGATAGCCGTCTTCCCCGTGCTCGGCGGTCCGGCGATCAGAACCGCTCGCCCAGCAATCTTCCCTTCCTTGACCATCTGCAGTATAACTGCGGCCGCCTTCCGAGCTTTTTCCTGGCCGACAAGCCCCTGAGACGAGGCGCGGGGCGTGAGGGTATCATCGTCGACTCCGAGCCCGCGAATGTGGGAGTGGGCAGCTACCAGGTTGAGGCCGCGCAGGTCTCTGCTTTCGGAGACGGTTGATATGGCCTAAATCGAGTAAGCAATTGGGCCCTAGCATAGATGCACGGTTATGCTTACGGCTGCCATGTTGAACCCAGGCACATACAATGCTGTTGTATGGCGGCAAGGCTTCAATTCCGAATCTTACAACATGCTGTATCTTATAGAAGTATCTTATTTGAACGTCGATGTAATTACACCGCGCGAGTCGCGACGGAGGCTCGGCAGCGAGGGGTGCTTGTCGGCCCGAGGGGACTGTTAAGCGCGCTTGATGCTCAGGGTTACCTCAGGAGACCTAGGGTGCCAACCACACCCCTCCCTCCGGCGCCGATAGCTCGAGGAAAACTCGCCCTCCGTGCAGTTATAGCCCTAGAACGCAATTCAGAAATGTCTGCATTTCATGCGTCGGCAAGGAGCACTTATCAGGGGTTTCAAATCATCGATTCATATATGACATCAGGGCGGTTTCCAGGCCCTGCTCTCGGGTAGTCTGCTGAAGTGCTTGAGGGTGATGTCTTATTTGCAGTTTCCCTCTTCAGCTGTGGTTTCTCCCTGGTGATACGGTCCGTAGACATACCGTCATTGCGTTCTTCCATAGCTGCCGAAAGATTGATCGCACCATTTCCTACCGGCGCGTTGGATGACGTAGTCGGCTACAGCAGTATCCATCTCTATGACTGGAAATACGTGTTCCACGAAGCACTGTCACGCAAACATGTGATGCAGGCTACCGCGAGTCGAGGCTCACTCCTGCCGAACCCCATAAGTAGCTTGAGTGGTACTCGAAAGATATTAGCTATCACAATCAACAGCCTGACTTCTACCCAAATCACCACTGGTCTTCGATTACCACATGCACCGAATGCAGAATACAAGGATCCACAACCAAGCGTCATCCGCCCAGCTGAGTCGTAAGGAATACCCCGAACATCCTTGTCACTTGAGCATGCAACAACCCTATTTCATCAGGCTCTTTCATGCTGGTGTGGGATGGATGCTGCAACATCGGTCAAAGAATCTGCGTTTTCCCACCTGCATCTGCAATTCCCAGGGGACCGGGGCAAGCCAAGTGCTCCGCGATTACAGCAATGGACGAGGCGCAAAAGTATTCCAAGCCTCGGCCGATGTCAGCATGATATCCTCCTCATCAATGATTCTGATACGAAACCTATCGCACCCTCGCTAAAGTACTTTACTTAAAGTGTCTGGTTCGATGTGGGGAGAAGTGGAGACACATGCAGGTCTAGATCGACGTTGCATGACGCTAACCATGGTTAGCAAGCATTAGTCGCGTCTAGTGGAGAAAGAGCACTCGCGATTTCTCTTGAAAGAATCGCTTTTCGCTCCTTTCACTTTCGTCAGTCCTACTGATAGCCTGATAGGGAAGGCCCGTTCCGATGGAACATATCAGGCACCTAACTAGGCTATGAAAAGATCACCGCCAGGTGACTTCCACATTCGCGGGCAAGCCAAGCGTCTTCAACCTGAGCCACTAAGCCCTACTTCAGCAAGAGAAGATGAAAATGGCTCTATTGCGGCACGAATCCACAGCAGCACCTCCGGTCCTGTCAGTCCGAAAGACGTTGACCATTCAAGAGGCTCGCGGAGCACCCAATTCTCAACTCAGAACTGGTCAAACCATAGTTCATCTCTGACGTGGAGACGATCTTCCACCGAAAGAGCTGCCTCCGAAAGAGTTCGAAGAGGTGGCTACGATAGTATGTGTTGCGATTGTACTCTTCAAAGTAACGTGCAGACTGCTGACAGTCGAACTTTACTTCTCAGGTTACAGACCTGCAGAACTTTCGCTCACCACTGATACACGTCCACGTGATATCGATTGTATGTGTTCTTTTCAATCTATACCTGTTTGGTTACTTCTCCCTTTGCTGAGCTCGAATTCGAAGATGAACAAGACTGTCGGGCGCCGATAACCAATGGAACATTTTCACGAGAAACCGATGGTATGTCACAAGTATACTCTACGTAATATCTGTTTGATGCTCACTTGTGGTGCATTAGACGATAGACCTCAGCTACTGAAAAGCAAAAGCATGGAAAGCCAGACATTGCACCACTTGGAAACTGAACCAGCTGATCCGAGGATCTCGAGACAAGACTTGGGGAAACACTCGGATTCTATCTCGAGACCAGTATTCCCGGCTGGCACATCCGAAAGCTCGACTCCGAGAGTCGCTATGACGCCTGTCAGTATGGAAATGGCGACCTCTCTGGCTATGCCCACAGAGGCAAAGCCCCTGGCGAAGATGTTCCAACAATTCTCTCACAGTATTCTGAGTACAACCTTCCAAACCAATAAGAGTGACTCCGCGAAGAGGACTCACCATAGACAGCGAAAAGAAGACCAAAGGTGGCGAAATCGATATGACACCTTCGCGCCCTTAGCAGAAGTTCGACAACGGGACATCGACAGTACCGAGAAGAAATCGACACGATCGGAAAAGAAGTTACAGTCGATCAAGAAAGATCATCGTGCGAACACAGGACAACTTGCCACGAGTCTTGCATCGGCTGGAGCTGTAATCCCTCCAGGATCCAATGACGACGATAAGAATAAGCGAGACATTCAGAGTCTGAGAGCCGAGCTAGATCGGGCCGTAACATCACATGATAAGGCGCGATCAGACATCACTAAAATGAGGGCAGAGCTCGAGAAGACCAAAGGCGAGCTAGAGAAAACTACAGCATCTCTCAATAAGACAAAGTCTAATCTTGGCCAAACAGAATTCGTGGCGTCAAAGCAGTCTCGCATAGAAAAGGAGCTCGTTGAATACCGAGAAGATCTAAGAGATCATCATGAGAAGACAGAAGCTCGTCTTCACTCAATGAGTGGCCGGGTCGAAAAGGTCGAGGCTAATACAGTGACAATGTCTACCATTCGGGCCATGGAAACGAACGCGGCAAGTCTCACAGTGAATACGGACAGAGCAGAGAAGATGGTCAAGCAGTACGAAAAACTCCCAGATCGGATTCTAGAATTAGAGAAGAGGATGCAAGATCAGCAGTCAAACCACGTAATGCAAGCAGATATCGGCACCCATGAGACCAAGATTCAGTCATTACAGAGCGATCACCTCAACCTGGCAGCCAAATTGAGCGAAATAAAGACAAACCAGGATCAAGACGCCGCTGAATTCGATGACCTCAGAGCAGTCGTGACTGGGGATGGAAAGAGTGAGAAAGGTCTCCTAGACACGATGATCGCATCGACAAAAGAGTACGATGATAAATTCCGAAATGCTGTTGAAGCCTTCAATGAGTCCATGGAGGACTTCAAAGGGGACCTCAAGCAAGTGAAGACCAAGGTTGCCAGCATCGAAGACGTGAAAGCTTGTCATGGTATTCGCATCAACACGCTGGAGGATGAGCGGCCTTCACATAGCTACACTTCAGAGGACTTGATTGTTATCAAAGCAGAGCTGTCAGCATTAGCCAAAACGGTTGAAAGTTTCGAAAAAGATCAGAACATCAAGGATGATATTGTGTCTACAGAGACTGAGAGATTGGACAGCGAGCTGATCATTCAGACCAATGCCATTAAAATTCTAGCAGAAAAGATCGACAGCTTGCCAACTAGGTCTTCAGCTATATCGCCACCGCCTTCGGTTCCTTCGAATGGGAATATGTCCTCTCCTCATCTGACCAATGGCACTCTAGCTAAGAGACAGATGGGCCATCAGTTCGTCGAGGAGCTTGAGAACAAGCATAGGGTCATCGAACAAGAGCTCGACAATTTCAAGTCTAGCTTTCAACGATTCAAAGAAAGCACAATGGACGTGACGCACAACCACGATACGTTCATCACGAGCTTGCAACAGCGCTTCGACAACCTAACCACAGACTACATGGTCAAGTGCATGATCCATCAGATGCAGTCTTTGTACCCGCAACATCCTGGCAACATTTTGAACCAAATAGCAGGACTTCAAAAGCACTTTGGTCAACTCATTGGCAACCAACAGCATTTCGACCAGGCTCTCGGCCAAGTCACAAACCAGGTCAGTGCTCTTGATATGCTCGTGAAGACGAATCAGCATCACATCGTACCTTTGATCCAAACTCGCTGCGATCAAGTTGGGTCAACATTGACCGAACGAATCGAGATCGAAAGCCGCGAGCGCTTGCGCATGAGCGACATGATCTCCAACGAGGTCAATCAACGCCTTGAGAGATTGATTACGCAGGAGCAAGGCTTACGGCTAAAGCTCCAAGAGACGATTGATACTAATGTGGACCAACGACTCAAGGTTCTCACTGAAGAACAACAAGACAGTACATCGATTATCAAACAAGAGATCACTGACCACCTCGGCCGCATCCAAGCGCTGCAAAAGGGCCTACAGTCCTTACGCACGGACCACACCACCAGCATCAACAACTCCCACAAAGCCATCGAGGATCTCCAGACTCTAGTCGACCAGCAATCCACAAGCACAGCCGATCTCAAACCCGCCATAGACAAGGTCAAAATCGATTGTAAAGAAATTTTGGACACCGTCCTCCACGACATGCCCTGCCACTACTCCGCCATCTGCGACCTCAACCAGGCCGTCGACCTCTCCAACGACAAACTCAACGGCACCGAGCGCGATCCCAACGGAAGCCCATCCCCATCCCCTTCCCACAGGATTAATCGCCTCCACGCCGCCGTCAGCCTCCTCAACTCCACCCTCGGCCTCGACGACAACCAGCTCAACGGCGTCAAGCACGATCCCCTCACGACCCCTTTCACTTCCCCCAAAATCGAGCGCCTTTACGTCGCCGTCAGCGACCTCAACAACGCGCTTGGCTTCACCGACATCCATCTCAACGGCATGCCCAACGGCGACCACACTCCCGCTCCGCACACCGCATCGAGAGCGAGGCCCCGCTCCCCGAGCATGTCTCTAGGCCAGCCATCGAGTCCGCTGCGGCCACCGACGTCGGAAGGGACTGGCACGAGGGAGGCACCGGTCACATTGAGTCAAAGTACGGAAGCGGGGGACGATGAGAGCGATGTACCGATCAGCAGTCGCAGTAAGCGGAGGAGGAAGCCGACGAGGAAGAGTGAGGAGAGTCCGATGAGGCGCCGTAAGGTTGGGCGCTCGTCGTGAAAGCCTTCATCTCTAAGTCGCAGATACAAGTCAGGGTCTTTGGAAGGAAAGGTATGATCATGATGCGGCGGTTGGGGGAAAGGGAAAAGGGGAAGATAGGGCAGGGAGAGATGGGAAACAGCATGAATTTCGGATTGCACAACCTTATCGCAGCAGCTTTATACCCTTTTTGTATCTTCTGCTTCTCCCACCTCCTATGTCTTCATGTAGAGGAAGTTAGATAGCTCTGAGAGCATACTACGACCTTAATAGAAGAGTCATTTCGGCATAACATCGTTCAGCAGTACCTTGACGGCCTTGCTGGGGAGCTCTGCATGCTTTAATGTTTTCCGGTTCGTGATCCGTAGATGGGCAAGGCAGCTTTGGGAAAACACCAGTAAGCAGATTCGACACCCTTTTGTATCTTCTGCTTCTCCCATCTCCTATCTCTTCATGTAGGAGACGATAGCTCTGTGAGCACACCACCACATCACCTTATTCGGCCACCACAGCTTGGGCAATCAGCAGCGTTACGACCTTGCTTGGGGGCGCGGGCGAAGGGGAGTGAGTTGAAGCGATGGATTTCGGTTCTTGCTTGGTGGATAGATGAGGCAGGTTTTGCAATTTTTAGTCTATAGTGAGGAGAGATTTTGAAGGGGGGGGAAAAGGTGAGGTTTTCTGTAAGGGATTTTGGAAGTGGGAGGGGGAGGGGCCTACCCTGCGGTTTTTCGCGAGAGAATGACAACGAGTATGAGAGGCATCATAATGGCAGGTGCTTGACACTAAAGCAGAAAACGGGCATATCCCATCTCGGCCAAGCATGCGTGCACCATCTCAAGCAAGACGTGGATTAGGCGAAAGCGATTCCATGAATGAGTTGATCTACAGCTACCCCCTCCCCTTTATCTGTACAAACCGCCTCCTCTTGCTCTTCAGAACATGAACGTCCTTCTTCCTCCACCACTCACCCCATGACAAAGAGACTACTGCTTCTCAAGATCCGCCAAGATCTTCTCACCCTTGACTCGTGCGGAGTCGATGTCGCCGACCATGTAAAAGGCACCTTCAGGTAGATCATCCCCCTCCCCACTCATGATCGCCTTGAAGCTTCGAATCGTATCCTTTAGGTCTACCAGCTTCCCTTCAATACCCGTAAACACCTGCGCGACCGTAAAGGGCTGGCTCAAGAATCGCTGCAGCTTTCGGGCTCGCTCGACTGTCAACTTGTCTGCCTCTGACAGCTCGTCCATGCCCAAGATGGCAATGATGTCCTGCAGCGACTTGTATTCCTGCAACATTTGCTGTACACGCGTTGCGGTCTGGTAGTGGTCGTCGCCTACAACACGGGGGTCCAACATGCGGGATTTGCTGTCTAGGGGGTCGACGGCGGGGTAGATGCCGAGTTCGGAGATGCCGCGCGAGAGCACAGTGGTGGCGTCTAGATGGGCGAAAGTGGTGGCGGGGGCGGGGTCAGTCAGATCGTCGGCAGGAACGTAGACGGCTTGGACGGAGGTGATGGAGCCTTTGTGGGTGGTGGTGATACGCTCTTGCATCAGGCCCATGTCGACGGCAAGGGTGGGTTGGTAGCCGACAGCAGAGGGGATACGGCCGAGCAGGGCGGACACTTCGGAACCGGCTTGAGTGAAACGGAAGATGTTGTCGATAAAGAGCAGTACTATGATGATTAGCTGAAGAGTCGGTTATTGCCTAGGGGTTGGTATACCATCTTGGCCTTCTTGGTCACGGAAGTACTCGGCGACGGTCAAACCAGTGAGAGCAACACGTGCACGGGCCCCTGGAGGCTCGTTCATCTGGCCAAACACTAAGGCCACTTTGGAATCGCCGTCAAGTTGGATGACCGAGGTTTCTTGCATTTCATGGTACAGATCGTTGCCCTCACGGGTACGTTCGCCTACACCTGTGAAGACCGAGTAACCACCGTGTGCCTTTGCAATGTTGTTCTAAGGAAGTAGTCAGCCCGACCGTACGAATGGTCTTGTAGTGAGCGAGATCGGAGCATACAATAAGTTCCTGAATGAACACAGTCTTGCCAACACCAGCACCTCCAAAGAGACCGATTTTACCTCCACGAGCGTAAGGTGCTAATAAGTCTACGACCTTGATACCTGTAACAAGGACCTCCGCAGAGGTAGACTGGTCGACGAATGGTGGAGGATCGGCGTGGATTGGCATCTTCAATTCGTGTTTGATGGGCCCACGCTCGTCAATCGGATCACCAGTGACATTCATGATACGACCAAGCGTCCCTGCTCCGACGGGTATCATGATTGGAGATCCACTATCGGTTGCTTTGGCTCCACGGACCAGACCCTCGGTACCTAATCATCCATGTTAGCGACGGTGCTGGTATATGATAACCAGTGGTACGCACCGTCCATGGCAATTGTTCGGACGACATTTTCACCCAGATGTTGCTAATGATTTTGTCAATCTCCAAGACAGATTATTTGATGTGATCCCCTTACAGCGACTTCCAACACCAGCTTTTGCCCACCATTTTGTGTTTCTAAAGCGTTGAGAATGGGCGGTAATTGTTCAGTGTCGAATTTGACTAGCAAGAAAGAGTGTGATCAGCAGTCGTCGCAGATGCTTGTTGGAAAAGGTCCGACTCCACAGATGATGCCTCTAGTTGAAGCAGCTCGCTTACCATCTACAATAGCTCCGACGACCGAGTGTATCTTGCCAACCCGCGCATCTGTGCTGGCACATCTTGCGGCTAGAGCTGGGGCGAAATTCTTTTGGATGGGTTGGAAGGCGCGTCGAGTAGCTGATGGCCGTGTGAGGGCAGAGGTTCGGAGAGCCCGAGACAAGCCGCTATGCCGGAGATATGATGGTCAGCAACTGCCATTGGACTCTAATTAGATGCGGAGCTTGAGCTGACCTCGACAACATGGTGACTGAAAGTGGAGAAACAGGAAGAAATGGAACGGACAGTGTCGAGTCGAGAGTCGTACAGCAGAGCTAGGATCGAAGGAAAGAGGTTGTCGCTTGATTTCGGGTTGCGCTAAATTAGTCAGCGCCAAGCCAAACTCTAAGAGTACCTGACCTCATTTTGCTGTCTATTCCTCAATATAACAGCAAATTCACGATACTTGACCGCGACAACAAGCCATTGCCAGATTGAAGCTGCCCTGGGTTGGCGTTACTCGCACATGAGCAGCTCTCCTCGCCACCCACACCCTCACTGACCGAGTATGTCGGCCTCAATGCTACGCTCACTTCCTCGAGCTGGCCAGAGCTCCTTATACTTCAGACCTTCGTCTCTTCGCACCAACCTTCGACCTTCAAGTGCCTCGATACCGACATGCTCGGTTGTCCCACAACAGCAGCAGTCACGTCAAGCCAGTGCTCAGCACGCGATCTCCAACCCTACTCTGGCCGGCATCGAGAAGCGATGGGAACAGATGAACCCCCAGGAGCAAGCGGATCTGTGGATGGCATTGAGGGATCGGATGAAGATCGACTGGCATGATCTGACTCTGCAGGAGAAGAAAGCCGGTCAGTACAATGCAACACCGCGTTCGCATGTCAATATATTGCCCAATGAGCGGCTTCCCCTATATCCGGCCAGTCTCATAGGCCTCAGGCAGTCAATTGACCTTACATACACTTGTCTATAATGAATTCGAGAAGTCAAAGCTGAAATCTGTCTGTACACAGCATACTGGATTGCCTTCGGACCGCATGGACCTCGCACCCTCCCACCTCCAGGCGAGAACCTCTTCATCCTCAAATGGGTCGCCATCTCCGTCGGTGTATCCTTCGTCCTCTTCTACGCAACGCGGCAGTTGGCGAGGCCTGTGCCGAAAACCATGAATGCACAATACCAAGAGATGACTAACGAGTATCTACGAGTAAGTGATCCTTCGGCCTCTTTCCTGGTTTTTTGTTTGAGCTTCTGTTCCTCTGTGTACGACTTGCTAGCTACCTAGGCTATTTTCTGAAATACCCAACAAAGTGGGCCAAAGGAGTCTGCTTGGGAAAGTCAATATCCTCTACGAATTCGTTCCACCTTCTTCACCAACTGCACACCCTCAAAACCAAACCTCCGCTAACACTCCCCCCAAACAGAACCAAAACACCGAACCCATCACCGGTATCTCGTCAGAAGGCTACTCAGGCAAAGGCATGGTGCAAAGTAAACCGCGCAAAGGAGGCATCCCCTCCGACGACGACGACGAATAGAGTCAGTCCAAGGAAGAGGGCGCGGGTTGGTTTTGGGCGGCGGGGACGGGGAGACAGAAACCTTGACTGCGCTGTACTCTACTGGCTGGCCGTATCCCAAGATGTCTGCTACAGAAGAGCGATCAGCCCTCCTGCTAGAAAGGACGAGAAGTGTAGTAGATGGAAGGATGGATGGGATGGCTACCTAGCCCCTTTTTGATTCCTGCTATCTGTGTACAAACGCGAATGGGTGGGGATTGAATCAATACATATTCCATTTTAATGGTAGGACTATTGGGACTCGTGCCCTGATGTTTTAAATCTCCGGAATATTCAGTCTCGCTTTACGAAACTGAGACGATTGCGATGGGAACATGGCTTTCCATCCGACACCGGTTGCTGAATTTCTGATCTCCGGATGCTAAATTGTAGCGTGTAGACGATGTATACATACGATACCCAGAAACCTCGCTGAATGAACCTATGCCTAAACGCTGCGACATCGCCGCCATATGCCAAGTATGCGCATTCGGAACTCGTACCACCATGCCATAACTCATACATCCTCGTCAACCAAGCCTACCACGTAACCACGCCCCTATACAAAACCCGCAGCTTTGCTCTTCTCCCTATACTCCTCGAAACTCGCACTCGACCCATCTCCAACCCCTCCCGCCCCACCACCACCATCCCCATCGCCATCACCCCCACCCCCACCCCCACCCCCACCCCCTCCCTCCCCCTTCTCCTCCTTCATCCTCGCCTCCCACTCCTCCTCCTCCTGCGCCAACACCCCATGGAACTTATGCTGCTGCCCCCTCGCCATATACACCGGCGCCGCCTCCCTCTTCGCCACCCTCTCCGTCACCAGCACATACCGGATACTGCTCCCCGGCGCCTCAAACATCGTCTCCGTCAGCAACCTTTCACAAACCGTCCGCAGCCCCCTCGCCCCCGTACCCATCCCCAGGGCCGTCCTCGCAATCTCGCGTAAAGCACCACGGGTGAAGCGGAGCTCCACGCCGGAGAGTTGGAAGAGCTGCTCGTACTGCCGGATCAGGGAGTTGCGCGGCTCGACGAGGACGCGGACGAGGGATTCCTCGTCGAGGGCGGAGAGCGCGGCGGAGACGGGGATGCGGCCGACGAGTTCGGGGATGAGGCCGTAGGTTTGGAGGTCGGTGGGCTCGAGGAGGTCGAGCGGGTTGTAGTGCTGGAGTTTGTTGTCGGGGGAGGTGGTGGTGAAGAAGGGGAGGTGTTTCTCGAAGAGCTTGCTTTCCTCGGAGCCGGCGCGGACGGAGATGGTGGTTTCGGAGGGGCCGGTGGAGGGGGAGGAGAGGCGGGAGGAGGAGCGGATGGGGGAGTTGAAGCCGATGCTGCCTTTGGCGAGGCGGTTCATGATGGTTTTTTGGAGGCCGACGAAGGCGCCGCAGCAGATGAAGAGGATGTTGTCGGTGCGGACGGTGTAGGTCTCGGCTTTGGAGGGGCCGGAGGTGGTGTTGGAACCGGAGGAGGAGGAGCGCGTGGGGGACATGACGCCGCCGGAGAGGGGGCTGTTGGTGGGGTAGTTGGTAGAGGGGTTGGGGTTTCGTGAGGAAGAGGATCTCTCTTGCTTGGATTGGATTTGGAGGGTGGTGCCTTCGATGATTTTGAGAAGAGCTTGCTGAACGCCTTCGCCACCAACGTCTTTGCCATGGCTTGCTTTTGCGGTGCTGATCTTGTCGATTTCGTCGAGGCAGATGATGCCACGTTCTGCGGCTGTGACATCGTAGTTCGAGGCTGCGAGGAGTCGTTGGACGCAGATCTCGGCGTCTTCGCCTATGTAACCGGCTTGGGTGAAGGGGGTACAATCGGACATGCTGAACGGGACGGAGAGAACGCGGGCAAGGGTTTTGGCCATCAGAGTCTTGCCGACACCTGAAGGGCCGAGGAGAAGGATGTTCGTCTTGTCGAGCGTGGTGGGCGAGGGATCGAATAAAGGAGGGCTACCAATGGATGACGTAGGCGGATGTAAAGGTATGGCTTGTCTATGGCCAGGGAATTCGTCTGCACGTATATAAGTACTTGTTTCCGGCACCATCAGAGACGATTGTACCTTCTAACGGATGCCCATCGTCCATTTCTCTCCTCAATCTCTGCTGCAGTAATTGCTCTTCCTCCTCCTCTCGCCGTTCTAGTTCCTGCACTCTTTGATAATGGTTGTAGACCGCCACACTCAGTACCTTCTTCGCCCTCTCCTGACCCACAACAAACTGGTCCAGGTGCTGCTTGAGTACCCTCGGCGTGAGCTTTGGCGCTCCCAGAATTGACGCATCCCCAAGCGGCCCATATGTCTTCTGGTCAGGCTCATAGCTACCTGTAAATGGCTGGCCCGTGAAATCGGAGCGCCTGAATTGCGATGATGACTTCGGTGCGGACGAAGTCGCGAAAGTTCGGTATATGTAGGAGAAGGCTATATAGGATGACCGGGCTTGAGGCTTAATGGTGACGGTAAAAGAAGCCATGTTGCCTGCTTAGCTGCTTAGCTGCAAGGTCTTGGTGGCAATGCGATGCTGAGATGTTTGCTCCTGCCCAAAAATGCCGGCGAGAGGGTCGCTACCAGTGACGATCGGCGGGCATACTCGTTGCAATCCGGACCGAACAGCCACAAAGCTATACCGTGAAGTCGTAGTTCTAATCAAGTGGGTCAATTGCTTTCTCCACATCGAGGTCCGGATGATAAGCGGCACGTGACTTGCATATCGATGGCCCCTGCACCGAGTCACCGACCGGGACTGTGGTTTGCTCTGCACGATGACGCGGAGCCGCGGCGAGAGTGCAGAAGCGTTTTGGCTGGTTGGGTGTTTAGCTTTCAAAGGCTTTGGATGGAGGGGCTCGAGGGGAAAGCTTTGCGAGGACCCCGCCATGTCAACAGATACCTTACAGCCAGACGTTGTTTGGCCCCATGGAGGCGTCTCGCTCGAAGTTGCACAGACACCAGCTCAAGCATCTACTCAGGTGCATCCAATAGAGCCTGGATATCGTTTGACTGACGATCGATTGAGACTGTTGGAGAGGGCCCAGCCATCATGGCTACTTCGGCGTTGAACAATGCGTCTGAAAACTCAATCCTCTCAGATCCAGCAGGCGATAAGGTCGCAGCAGACGGCACCGGTAAGGGTCCCCAGGAAATCCAATTGACTGCTTTGCTCACAATTCCACAGGCGTCGTTCAGCTCGACCCTTGGCTTTCCCCTTTCAAAGATGCCCTGCGAAGCCGTTACTCTCACGCTCAGAAGTGGATCAAGACTATCAATGAGACCGAAGGTGGACTGGAGAAGTTCAGTAGAGGCTACGAGAAGTATGGCCTCATTGTCAAGCCCAATCAGGACATTATCTATGGCGAATGGGCCCCAAATGCCACTCAGGCAAATGTTATTGGAGACTTCAGTCAGTTCGTCTCTGCAGCATCAAAGACCACCATTGCTGACCGGTTATCTTCTGGCAGACGGCTGGAACAGAGATGCCACGCCGATGACTAGGGGCGAGTATGGGATTTGGGAAGTCTTACTACCGGCGAAAGATGGTCAGCTTGCTATCCCACACAACAGCAAGATCAAGGTGATTGGAATTCTGCGATATACAAAACTTTTTACTAAGGATTGCACAGTTATCTATGGTCATCCCATCGGGCGAACGCATTGAACGCATACCGGCATGGATCACGAGGGTCACACAGGATCTCAATGTTTCGCCGGTCTATGATGGAGTATTGTGGCATCCACCTCAAGATCAGCGCTACGTGTTCAAGAATCCTCGACCACCCAAACCCCAGAGTGCTCGGATATACGAAGCCCATGTGGGGATTTCTTCGCCAGAACTACGCATAACGACATACAAGGAGTTCACGCATAACATCATCCCTCGAATACATCATCTAGGATACAATTTGATTCAATTAATGGCCATCATGGAGCACGCATACTATGCCAGCTTTGGGTACCAGGTCAACAGCTTCTTTGCAGCTAGTAGTCGCTTCGGAACTCCAGAAGATCTGAAAGAACTTATTGATACAGCACATGGCTTCGGCATCACGGTCCTTCTCGACGTCGTGCATAGTCACGCCTCTAAAAACACGATGGACGGCTTGAATGAATTTGACGGATCTGACCATCTTTACTTCCATGGAGGTGTTAAAGGCAAGCATGAGCTTTGGGACAGCCGTCTCTTCAATTATGGAAGTCACGAGGTGTTGAGATTTCTATTATCCAATCTGCGATTCTGGATGGAGGAGTACCAATTCGACGGGTTTCGGTTTGACGGCGTTACAAGCATGCTCTACACCCATCATGGCGTTGGAACGTGAGGTTTTCCTTCGAGTTCCCCCAATGCAAGCTAACGATTGATAGCGGCTTTTCGGGAGGCTATCATGAATACTTTGGACCGAATGTTGACGAAGATGGCGTTGTCTACCTGATGCTAGCCAACGAATTGCTACATAATCTATACCCGAACTGCATTACGATCGCTGAGGACGTATCCGGCATGCCCGCGTTGTGTGTTGCGTTGTCTCTTGGTGGTATCGGATTTGACTATCGACTCGCGATGGCCATTCCTGACCTGTATATCAAATGGCTCAAGGAGAAGCAAGACTCGGAGTGGGATATGGGTGCCTTGGCCTTCACGCTTACGAATAGAAGGCATGGAGAGAAGACCATTGCGTATGCCGAAAGTCACGATCAAGCGTATGTCATATCTTTCACGCAGAGTGTAATTCAGCTGACGTGGAACAACCAGGCTCGTGGGAGACAAGTCACTGCTTATGTGGTTGTGCGACAAGGAAATGTACACCCACATGTCGATACTTACAGAATTCACGCCCGTGATCGAGCGAGGGCTTAGCTTGCACAAAATGATTCGACTCATCACACATGGCCTTGGCGGTGAAGGTTATCTTAATTTCGAAGGGAACGAATTCGGTCATCCGGAATGGCTCGACTTCCCACGCGACGGCAATGACAACAGCTATTTGTACGCTCGTCGTCAATTCAACCTGCCAGATGACCAGTTGCTGCGGTACAAGCTCCTCAACGAATTCGACAGTAAGATGCAATGGACGGAGGAGAAATACGGCTGGCTGCACTCGCCACAAGCGTATGTCAGCTTGAAGAACGAGCAGGATAAAGTGATCGTCTTCGAACGAGCCGGACTGCTATGGATCTTCAACTTCAATCCGACTCAGAGCTTCACCGACTATCGGGTGGGGGTCGAACGAGCCGGGACATATCAGATTGTTCTGGACACAGATGACGCCGCATTTGGAGGCTTCGGGAGGAACGCCAAGGGGACGAGGTTTTTCACGACACCATTCACATGGAATGAACGAAAGAATTTCGTCCAGGTCTATCTGCCAACACGAACAGCAATAGTGAGTCACTCTCGGTCATTGGAGCAAATAATACCTCATCAGCTGACATATTCATGCCCAAGGTCCTGGCCGAAGAATCTACACTATAGCTAACCCCGTCACTCGCGGCCTTGGTAGGTCGTGTCAGCCAGCCGAGCTACATCTAGACAGGCTTGGATTTGTAATACGTTGATGGTCGCAGCCTCGTGTACAATACTAGCAATACGGACGAATAAACAGCACATATTGAGGCATTTTGCAGTAGTCGGAGGATGCCGGTGACCTGTGCGACCAGACTAAGTAGGTATCACTTCCTATTGATCCGCACGGCCGATTGGCGTACCTATTATGGTACTACGGTACCAAGTACAGTCGTCGAGAATCAGCCCCGTATGAAAGTCCGGTTGTGCGCAGGTGGGATGCTACAGCGGCCTCTTAGGCCCATGACGTTCGGGCCGAAAGTTGCTGAGAAGGCACAACCGCCTCGAACTTACAAAACCCCTCTAACTTTTCTTCTTTCTCTCAACAATTCTTCAATCCATCATACTCACCAAGTACCTAACCCTCTCTACAAATACAGCTCCTGATCTACCTCACCCAGTAAGTCTAACAAATTTTGTGTCGTCTTGAAGCTCAACTCAATCATCTATAGCTTCGCACTATGCCTGAGACCAAGGTATGCGTCAGTACAAGCTAGAAGGATCATCAAGCTCACAAAGCCAGGTCGGCATCAACGGCTTCGGTCGTATTGGAAGAATTGTAAGTCATCGGTCCAGCATCGCATTATCCCGTTCCTAATAGCTATCAGGTATTCCGCAATGCGTAGGTGCCCCTGTGCCCCGCTATCGCTATCGGGCAGGCCAAGCTGTTAGACACGTTAATGCTCACTACTACTGAAAATCCAGTGTTCAGCATGGAGAGGTCGATGTCGTGGCTGTCAATGACCCCTTCATTGAGCCCAAGTACGCTGTACGTTTCCCTCGTTCGCCATGTACACCAGTGAAGGTCATGTGTAGAATTATTGCATGGACTGGACTGACATCGGATCGCGCCAGGCCTATATGCTGAAGTATGACACTCAACACGGTCGCTTCGATGGCGATGTCAAAGTGGACGGCAACGACCTTATCGTTAACGGAAAGAGAGTCAAATTTTACACGGAAAAGAACCCTTCCGATATCCCCTGGTCAGAGACTGGCGCATACTATGTTGTTGAGTCCACCGGAGTTTTCACGACCGCTGAGAAGGCCGGCGGTCATCTGAAGGGTGGCGCCAAGAAGGTTGTCATCTCGGCCCCCTCCGCCGATGCGCCTATGTTCGTTATGGGCGTGAACGAGAAGGAGTACAAGTCCGACATCGAAGTCATCTCCAACGCTTCCTGCACGACGAATTGCCTTGCCCCTCTTGCAAAGGTCATGCATGACAATTTTACCATCATCGAAGGCTTGATGACCACTATCCATTCCTACACTGCGACGCAGAAGACAGTTGATGGACCATCCGCAAAGGACTGGAGAGGAGGACGTACTGCTGCTCAGAACATCATTCCTAGTAGCACTGGTGCGGCCAAGGCCGTCGGCAAAGTCATTCCCTCGCTCAATGGCAAGCTTACTGGCATGTCGATGCGTGTCCCAACCTCCAACGTGTCCGTGGTTGATCTTACCTGTCGCCTGGAGAAGTCCGTTACCTACGAACAAATCAAAGAGACGATGAAGAAGGCTGCCGAGGGAGAACTCAAGGGTTTGTAGAACGGAGCATACGTGTGCTAGCATTCTCGTTGTGCTGACTCGGTGTAGGCATTTTGGCTTATACCGAAGATGAAATCGTCTCCTCTGACTTGAACGGCGATAGTCATTCATGTGTTTTCGATGCCAAGGCTGGCATTGCCTTGAACGACCATTTTGTCAAATTAGTCGCATGGTATGACAATGAGTGGGGCTATTCCCGTCGTGTGCTGGATCTCCTTGGTACGTTGTGCGTAATCAAGATACTGAAATCGTTGCTGACCCCTCTTAGCCTACATTTCGAAGGTGGACAACTCCAAGTAGGGAAAAGAAAATGGCGAAGGAGTGGAACCGACGATGACTCGGTTTAGTCTGACCTAGAAAAGTGGGCTAGAGATCATATTACGAATAGGTGGCCAGACGAATGCGAATGAGAACATATTTTGACTGCTGCATGCCCCTTTACTGAGCCCACAATTTTGGCTCATTTCAGAGTCACAGCTGGAATGTGATTGGTTATCCCCCTTGGGCTCGGTAGCACACTATGGGTAGTCGTACCGTAAGAATGTAATTTTTCCTACCGCTAGCCTATCTTGGGATTAGCTTGGATTACACGTGTGCTCGAAACGAAGCAGAAACGTTCAGATTCTCAATATTCGGTAACTCTTCCGAGTACATCCAATTCTGCTTTGAGCATAAAGAAGTTGCCCGTGATTTCTTGGACACGACTCTGTCCACTGTAGAGTCCTCAAAATCAGATTGTGTGTCACCATATTGAACCTGACACCAATGGTTGGCTGGGTTAGCGGAAGGTAGGAAGCATTTTCACTTTGTACTTTGTTTGGATGTTTGCATACTTGCTACCCTATCGTATGAACACTACTGACGAACAGCATCGTAGAGTGAGTTTGGAGATCAAGTGGCTTGTCTGTACTATATAGACTTGTTAAGCCAGAGAAAATCCTACAAAAGCTAGACATGTCTCACAGGACTTGAATTGCTCCAGAAAAGACTTTCTTTCGCCAGCCACCAAAATAGCTGTCAACGAAGTTGGGGTCCATCAATGATGCGGGGAAGATGTATCCTGCTGCAATAGCCGGCGTGGGCTATTCCTGTTTCATGCTGGACTGAGGAGTGGTGTGTTGTCGTCGTGGTACGCTTTGCATACGATCATAGATGGAGGTCTCAATGGAGGACATGCCTATGCTAGGCATAGCAGAGTCATTCACAAGAGATGATGCTTCACAACCGCATAAAGACACACCCTTTCATACGAACAGCTCTGCCATACCACTAGCACAGTCTGGAGCTGTGACTCTGAATGGGTCTCAAGCTTTTACACGAAGCCCTACACCAGGAAGCCGTGATAATTCTCTGAATCCGTCTCTGAAGCGTGCCAGATACAATTCCGAAGATCCCTCAGGACTTGTCCAACAGATTCATTCCGTTCTGAGCATCGATTCACCATCGAACGGCACTCCAGCTTCTATGCCTTCATCCAGCCCAGAAATCGACGAAGACAGGCCCAAGCGTCATCAGCTACAGGTCGCAATGTTGCCAACAGGACTCTGCTACGATGTACGGATGCGATTTCATTGCGAGCTTCAGCCCCATCAAAGGGCCGACGACCATCATCCCGAGGATCCACGTCGGATCTTTGAAATCTATCAAGCGCTCTGCCACGCCGGTCTCGTAAATGATCCTATGTCAACGAGGCCGTTGGTACCCCAGCCCCTAGCCCGTGTGATGGCCCGAAATGCCACAGCTGGAGAAATCTGCCTGGTGCATAACGCGAAGCACTATGCGTTCATGGATGGCTTACGCAGTAGGTGAACCCAGTTGTCAAGTTGACAGATGTTGACTAATGCCGCCCAGACGCCAGTGAAACAAAGTTACTGGAGTGGGAGAAGCTATTTGACTCGATCTACCTTAATCAGCTGACTAACTTGTCGGCACTGCTTTCGGCTGGAGGAGCAATTGAAGTTTGTAGAGCAGTCACGAACCGACAGATCAAGAACGGTATTGCAGTCATTAGGCCTCCGGGACACCATGCTGAGCCTGAAGGACCAATGGGATTCTGTTTCTTCGACAATGTCGCGATCGCAGCACGAACATGCCAGGCAGACTATGGCGACAAGTGCAGAAAGATACTCATCATAGACTGGGACGTCCATCACGGCAATGGAATCCAGAAAGCTTTCGAGTGGGATCCCAATGTTCTCTATGTATCCATCCACGTTTTTCGCGACGAAGGTGGGCTGTTTTATCCAGGATCAGAGTATGGTAACCACAAACACTGTGGCCTCGGTAAGGGCGTCGGGTTCAACATTAACATACCTTGGCCTTCAAAAGGCATGGGTGATGCTGATTACCTGTACGCATTCCAGCAAGTCATCATGCCGGTAGCTTTCGAGTTCAATCCTGATCTTGTTATTATTGCTGCTGGCTTTGACGCCGCTCAGGGAGATATGTTGGGAGGTTGCTTCGTTTCTCCCGCAGGCTATGCGCATATGACTCATATGCTCATGTCACTTGCGGAAGGTCGACTGGCTGTCTGTCTGGAAGGTGGCTACAATCTCGCCGCTATCGCAAATTCTGCACTAGCAGTTACACGCGTGCTCATGGGTGAGCCGCCTGACCGGCTTGAGGAAACTAGACCTACAAATGCTGGTCTGCAAACGGTACAAATGGTAGCTATGTACCAATCGAGATACTGGCGGTGTCTGGAGCCAAAGGACTTGACTAATGGTGAGACCCATCCTGTAACGTTGGCTATTACTATACATGATGCTAAAGCGATGGCAGAAATCACTGATAGTATCGGCGGTGAACGCCTTCATGGTGGGTCATCAATCGATACGACGTTTCGAACATAAAACTGATCTGTTCAGATGCTATTCGCTACTATCAAGCCGCCAAGATGTTCGACAAGCACAAAATGTTTCCGCTACACCCTTTCAAAGACGATTTGTCGAAGTCTTTCGAAAATCAGATTCTTGCTACGTGTGTATTCAAAACAGGATAGACACCCTAGCACGTATACTGATAGTGTTATAGACACAATTATGCACACAAGGTGCCCTTGGTTCTCTTTTTCCATGAGCCGTATGCCCTTCTAAAGGAAAAATATTTTCGCAAAGCTGATGTTTCTCCAGGCCTGATATCCTCGGAACACCGGATCCAAACACCCACGAGTTGGACACGCATAATTCCTGGCTAGTATGTATCATTGAGGCTGCAAACCATCATGACCCTTCATTTGCTGACCGCTGAAAGGCTGATGGATTAAAGTATTATATCGATTGGGCCGCTCAAAGAGGCTACGCAGTCATAGATGTTAACATACCCAAACATCTGACCGGCATCGACGTGGGTGCCTGTTGAAATCTTTGCCAGAACACATATTGACTTCACTACAGGAGGACGACGGTTTCTTCGTAGCGGACAGATCACAACTCCGCGAGGCTGCCAACAAGCTCATGATATATCTTTGGGAAAATTATCTCGAGTATGCACGTTTCAAACATCGAAAAATACACTTAGATGATCTCCTAACATCTCAGCAGCATCAATGAGAGCACCGAGATATTCCTTGTCGGAGTTGGTGAACCATACGCTGCATTCTTGCATTTGCTGGACAATCGAGGTTTGTCCACCTACAGCTTTCCACAGGTCTTGCATAGTTGGTTGATCCTCGACATTAGCAACATCGCTTCAAAGAATCACAGGAATTATCAACTTCGTGAATCAAGGTGGTCTGTACGTAGCGTCAGACCAGAACACCTACTGGCTCTCAAAGTGGTATCGTCAAGTAAGTCATGCTCGTTGGCTTCGATTGTTACTCTGAGAAAGTTCTTACTAAAAGTCTTCATTAGAAGTCGATGGTGTTCGTTTCCGAGGACAATCCAATTTACAGCATCTCCGGGCCCAAGAAGCTTTCCAAGCGCTACGGGAATCTCGTCAAGTCGTATGGTAGAGGGCTTAACGGGATGTTAATGGCTCACAAGGAAGAGGTGCAGGAATTTATTGAGGCAAGAATCAAAACCACAGTTGTAGGATCGATCGAGGTCAGAGATGAACGGATCGCCTGACTGTGGCGATGAAGGGAGTACCGGGTGACGGTTTGACAGCATTCTAGGGAAAGTACCCTTGATCACTGTGTAAGATATTGAGCGGACTGCTCCTATGGGGGTAGGTAAATTGTGGGATCTAGCACAGGCTTTCCTGCAGCAGGCTCATACAATTCTCGGTTTGGAGAAGACTTAGAAGATGGGACACCAATATTAGTAAAACAAATCCATACCCAATACGGAGTACCAATGGAGGTATCATACAGCAAGCGCACGGCGCGGCCCGGCGCCACCAGTAGCCGATATAACGAAAAGTATTTGCGGGTGATTCCAACCTCTGCTTCTCGATCATCGGAATCATGAAGCTACCAAACACCCTCAGCCCTCACAGGCTGGCCATGCGTACGTTGTCAGATGCCAGAAGAACATCGCAAGATGTTTCTTCATCCATTCAAAGTCATAGCCCCAAAGGAGGGGTGTTTAGAAGCTAATCCGCGGTCGTTGTCGTCGGCAACAGTAGCTGAACTTGTTACTGTGTCGATTGTTCTTTTTCTTTTGATATTCTCTTACATCTTGATATTGGGGAGAGGGCATTGTTGCCTAGGAAAGAAAATCAGATTGTCGTACTACACAACACTAAAACCTACCAAAAAGAGTCCTAAAAAACCACCCCATTCGAGGACGAGCAACTGCCCACACCACAGAATCAAGTGCACAGTATGGTGCTAACCGATCTTGCAAACGAGTTGCTACTTCAAATCTTCTACTCTTGCAATTCTATGATAGATGCCCTTAACCTTGGGGCAACCTGCTATCGGCTCCACCGGGTCTCCCAGACCTCGAACCACCTTCCGATTCTCTATGCTGCTGCAGAGACTCAACTGGGTAAGTCAAAACTCCATACACCCCCTCTGTTGACGTCCTTATCATAGCATTGGAATTCTGCAATATCCAGGCCCAGATTATCTCCAAGATCTTTCGTAATAGTTGCTGATTGCTGAACTGCTTAGGCCCCCTCCGCGACGCCATCCGCCTCGTAACACACAATGCCAGTCAACCTGTGCACCTCCCACGCCCAGCACCGCCTCAATCCCTTGCTCTCCTCCAGCGTCTGCTCACCGTCGGCCGCGTCGCCAACAAACTCGTACTCCTCTACCCGGCCCAGAAATGGCGCGGCGCCTCTAGCTCCTCTCGCCGCCTCCTTACTTCCAACGAAGCATACCGTCTCCGCCGTGCTATCTACCGCCTTTGGCTCTACACCAAAGCCTTCCATACCCCATCCTACACGAGCCGGACCCGTCTCCAGCCCCCCATCATCCGCTCCCGCGCCGCGGTCCTGCGACCCTTTCCAGCTTCCGAGCTAGCAGAGCTGCTCGACGCCCACGCCATCCTCCGCGACCTAGTAGCATACCACATCTGCCCCAGCGACGAAACCGTGAGGCGCCGTCATAAAGCACGCTACCCCCACGGTTCACACCGCACAACTTCCACCTTCGTTTCGCTCAATTCCTCAAAACGTGAAGACCCGAGTTGGTTGGCCGCTGGAGGCTGGGGCGATGAAATCACGCACTACTACGTCGTGGAAGACATGCTCAAGCTACCGCCCGATCAAATCCTCTGGCTATACGAGCACGTCAGCGGCGCGCCTGGCACATCGGCTACAAAAGCAAACTCCCACGCGTGGCTTACGATGTGCAATGCGATCGAGTGGCTGGATGAAAAAGTGCGCAAAGGGCATTTCGCAGGGCCGGATGAGGAAGTCGTGACGGGGTTCGTGGATGTGGTGACTGAAGATTGGTTCGAGAATAACGGGGAAACAGTAGGGGAGACGGTGGACTTCGTCGTGGAGGAGAGGGGCGGGGAGAAAGGCGCGGTGAGGGCGCAGGTGGTGGAGGGGGAGTTGGGAGTGGTGACGGGGGCTTACCTGTAGAGGCTCTGGGTGAGGATCGACATCCCAAGAAAAGGCTGGCATGGAGGTTTGGGGACTTCTTCATCCTTGAATACCTTTTAGTCGGTGGGGTTCTCCTCGACGGTCTGGGGACTGACAGCCTTCAATACCTTTCAGTCGGCAAGACACTACTCGACGGTCTGGGAACTTTTTCATTCTTTAATACCTTTTAGTCGGTGAGGTTCTCTTCAACGGTCCAGGGACCGTAACCTTTTTTTATACCTTTGATTTGGCAAGATTATTCTCGACGGCACAATACCTAGCTAGATGCCTAGCCAGAAGCCCTTCTCGCGCAGCACATTCATACAAGTCTACAGATTCGAACCCATTCTCGTTCTACATGCATGCTGCACGTTCCAGAGCCTTCTGCCATATCCCCTCGTTCCCTCACGCACATTTCCAACCCCCCCTGCCAAACGTCCTCTCGTACGGGTAGCAGCCCATTCACCTCTCCACCCTCTCACGCCTCACCCATCCACCTACTCCACTATCCCCTCCTCCATCGCCCTAGTCCTCATCTACAACTCCGCGAGGTTGTTACCCCTCTGGCAGGCCACATAGCATACCCCCCCCCCTCTTCCTCTCTTACTACTTCTCTACTACATCCCCCCCCGCCAAGCAAAGCCCCCACCATGCCCTCGATTCCGACTCCGAAATC
>JAABUQ010001373.1_pt1 | contig 52847 bp, 46 predicted proteins | sample 5560001 | NCBI WGS metagenome assembly JAABUQ01 (sample SAMN10711888, study PRJNA513371) | rock metagenome | isolation source: Antarctica rocks | place: Antarctica: Victoria Land, Finger Mt nord | collected 2015-12-18
CCATAGACCTGGCGGATCGCCGTCTCATACGGGGCGTGCTCGTCGCTGGTGAGCAGCACGTCGGTCCGCCCGCCGGTCCGATCGTGGACCTGGCGGATCAGCCGCTCGCAGGTCGAGCCGTCGCGCTTGCCCGGCACCAACGCCAGCAGCAAGCGGCTCTCGGGATCGACCGCCGTGTGGTCCCAGTCGTCGCCGCGGAGCCGATCGAGCGGGTCGGTCGGGTCGCGGTTCGCCTCCTTGTTGGCGACGAACCCCCATTTCTCATCGACCTGGACCTCACGGGTCCGAGGGGGAAAGAGCCACGAGCTCGTCGTGGAGCTTCTCGGCGTGGACGCCGGCCAGAGCCAGGTAGCGGGTCACGGTGTTCTTGTCCACCTCGACCAGGCGGCCGGTGGCCCGGGTGCCGCAGCCCTCGCGGAGGTGCTTGAGGATGGCCAGGGCCTTCTCGTCGGGGAGTCGGGCATGCTCCAGCACGGTTCCCTTGCGCTCGGAGAAGGACCGCTTGCAAGTGCGGCAGTAGACCAGGCGGATGCGTCGGGCTTTGCCGCTGTAGCCGCGGAAGTAGAGGTTTCCCGCGCCTCGGAGGCCAGCCTGAGGGCATTGGGAATTCTGACAGCAGAAGTGTTCGATGGGGACCATGCCGGCCATCTCTGCTCGTAAACTTCGAATGTCTCATCACTTGAGCCGGTTGCTCACTCTGTAGAGGAGGTTAGCAAAAACTGCGAGTCAAAGCCAGACACCACCCGAATTGCAAGATCAACTGAATTCGGCTGAAGGCTTACGGTCTTACTTTGGTGGGGTTCCAGGGTCATTGGCAATGCACTGATCGATGTGCACGTGCACGAGGACTGTGCGCCGATTATCTTGATGGGAGCATTCGATAGATTGACCATGTCATAATTGACTTCGAAGGGCTGATGCGGCTTCACGATGATGGTCTGGGAAGGATTCCCCACGTGAACCGTCTCCCCCCTGAGGAAGGCGATCGAATTGCCGACCGACCCAAATCGGTTGAGTCCCATCCCGTAGGCCCCGGTCAGGACCAACACCGGGGCGATCGACAGGCAGATCGGCGTCCGCAGAGCCGGATGGATCTTCCGCTTCCACGCCCTGCGGGGCCAATTCGTCACCGAGATGGATCGGGCCGGGGTGAGCCTGGTCAAGGCCCAGCGACTGGCACGGCACAGCTCGCCCAACCTGACGGCTAACCTCTACACCCGCCTCCGGATCGACGACCTCAAGCCCGAGGTGGACAAGCTTCCCTCGCCGCCGTTGGTCTTCCCTGGGCCCGAGAAGTTTGCACTCGGGCTTGCACAAACCACTGACGGCAGGGTTCCGCCGGAGACACCGGAGGTCAGCGACGGGAGGCTAAATCGCCCGGGAGATGCCGAGCGGATCGCTGGCCACAAGTCCTTGACCAACAAGCAAAAGGACGCCGCCTGTCATGACCTGGCAGGCGGCGTCATCCAAAATACCGAAGGTGGGACTCGAACCCACACGGGTGTTACCCCACCGGATTTTGAGTCCGGCGCGTCTGCCATTCCGCCACTTCGGCCGCGAGGGGATCGTCCCCGAAGTGTACGAAGAGGGATGGCCCTGTCAACCCCGGAGGCCGGCGTCTCGCCCGATCGGCTTTCCCGGGGCCGGGCGGACGCCCGGGCCGTCGGGGGGTGCCCGCGGATTCTTGGGTTCGCGCCCGGGTGGCCGTCGGCAAGGCTCCGACAAAGTGGGTTGGTATGAAATAGGGGCCACACGACTGCAATCATGCACGACCTGGCCCCAGACCTTTTCATTGGGCGCGATGAGACGAAGCCTCATGATGGCTCGTTTCGTCGTGGGAGATCGCCCGGTCGACCCGGCCCCTCCGGGGATCGGCGAAGTTGACGTAAGCGGTTCAAGATCAAGCCCGTCGGTAAAAATCATCGTTTTTTCAGGCTTGGGTTAACCTCCTTTTTCCAAGAACCAGATGTCTGTCTCGACCTTCCGAGGATTGCCACGCATAAACGGGGAGTCTGACCGGCTCGGGGTGACCAAACCCCGATTGGGGTGGGGCGGCTTGGGCTGGTCGACCATTTGGGAGGTCGCCGGGGCAAACACAAAGAATTCGCGGGTACACCCGCCCGTCGGGCCGCGTGGGCTGGACGGTTGTGGGCGAATCCGGGGTCGGCTAAGGTGGATCGAGTTCCCCTGGGCCCGATATGACCGATGCTTCGTGGAGTGTCCGCCGCATGAACGGCACCGCCGCCAGGATCCGCATCCTCCCTTACGCGTTGGCCTTCTTCACCAGCCTGTGCATCATGGTCCTCGAGCTGGTGGCCAGCCGGCTGGTGGCGCGGCACGTCGGGGCCTCGCTCAACGTCTGGACCAGCGTGATCGGGATCATGCTGGGCGGGATCTGCCTGGGCAACGTCCTGGGGGGCCGGCTGGCCGACCGATCCGACCCGTCGCGGGTCATCGGCCCGCTCTATGCCCTGGGCGCGGCGCTGGTCCTGGGCAGCCTCTGGATCAACGCCCTGGGCGGCCTGATCCCCGAGGCCGGCCTGCCCAACTGGTTCCGGACCGTCGCGCTGGTGTCGATCGATTTCCTGGTCCCCGGCACGGTCCTCGGGATGATCGGGCCGGTGGTCGCCAAGATCGCCGTGGAGCAGGCCCGGCGGACCGGCAGCGCCATCGGCGACGTGTATTTCCTCGGGGCGGTCGGGTCGATCGCCGGGACGTTCCTGGCCGGCTTCGTCCTGATGTACCTGGCCCCGACGACCACCATCGTCACGCTGGTGGCGGCGGCCCTGGCCCTCCTGGCGGCCTTATTGATCGGCGACGGGCTCGGGCTGGCCCTGGGCCTGGCGACGGCCGCGGCGCTGGGGCTCGGCTCGATCGCGCCGCTGACGCGGATGATCCCGGTGCCCGGGGTGACCGTCGGCGGGATCGCGATCAACCCCCTGGCGCTGGCCGGGCACGTCGCCGCCCTGATGCTGGCGGTGGTGGGCCTGGTCCGGCTGGGCCAGGCGCGGCTGCCCGCCGAGGTCCCGGCCGAGGACGTGGTCGGCCACGAGCCGGCGGCCAAGGTCCGCCTGGCCGACCTGGCGGCCCTGTCGTTCCTGATCAGCCTGGCGTTCATGGGCTTCGAGATGGCGGCGGGCCGCCTGGTCTCGCGGCACCTGGGCTCGAGCATCTACGGATGGACCAGCGTCATCGGCGTTTTGCTCGGCGGCCTGAGCGTGGGGAACTTCATCGGCGGCAAGGTCGCCGACCTCATCAAGGGCGAGAAGCAGGCGAGCTGGCTGTTCATGATCGCCTCGGGACTTTTGCTCTCGGTCCTGATCCTGGAGTCCCCGCCCCGCTGGCTCATCTCCAACCCGATCTCCCACCTGTTCAAGGACAAGCCGGCGGAGCCGCTGTTCCGGGGGTTCAACTCGGTCCTCAGCAACGCGATCGGGATGACCGGGGTCCCCTGGGGGGCGCGGGTGGCCATCGTCACCGCGTTGATGTTCTTCCTGCCGTCGGTGGCGCTGGGGACGGTCAGCCCGGTGATGGCCAAGCTCGCCATCGACCGGGTCCGGCTCACCAAGCGGACCGGCGGCGCGATCGGCGCCGTGTACGCCTGGGGGATGGTCGGCAGCATCCTCGGGACGTTCCTGACCGGCTTCTTGCTGATCGACGTGTTGGGGACCAAGGGCGTCCTCCTGCTCCTGGCCACGGTCCTGGCGCTGGCGGCGACGGTCATCGGCACGACCTCGCACGCCATCTGGGCGGGCATCCCGCTCGGGCTCTGCATCATCGCCTTCCTGCCGATGCAGGTCCTCAAGGCCCAGGGGGAGAAGTGGGGCATCCGCGAGCCGGTCGGCGACCCGCGGACCGACAAGGAAGACGCCATCGCCTGGCTCGACGAGAGCAACTACTATTACATCAAGGTCGAGAACTCCAAGGACGCCGAGGGGAAGAAGCGGACCCTGGTCCTCGACAACCTGATCCACGGCTATTTCATCCTCGAACACCCCGAGCGGCTCGACTACGACTACGAGCACATCTACGCCCTGGTCGCCGACCGCGTGGCCCGCGCCAAGGCCAAGACGCCGAAGGTCCCCGACCGGGCGGGCGCCCGGCGGCCGGAGCTGGCCCCCCTGGAGACGATGTTCCTCGGCGGCGGGGCCTACACGTTCCAGCGGTACATCCTCTATAAGTACCCGGGCTCGACCGCCGAGGTCGCCGAGATCGACCCTGCCGTGCTCAAGGCCAACAAGATGGCCCTGGGACTGCCCGAGGACACGCCGATCGTCACTCACCTGGGCGACGCCCGCCAGTTCATCGAGCGGAACCAGGACCGCAAGCAGTTCGACATCGTCTTCGGCGACGCCTTCAACGACTTCTCGGTCCCCTGGCACCTCACCACCCGCGAGTTCAACGACAAGCTGTCCAAGATGATGGCGCCCGACGGCGTTTACATGATCAACATCATCGACGTCTACGAGTCCGACGCCAAGGCGGACACCAAGGCCGCGGCCGACCTCAAGAAGACCTTGAAGGACGCCTCCCCGGCCGACCTGGAAGCGGCCCGACGCAAGGAACGCGCCGTGGCCCTGGAGAACGGCGGCTTCCTCGGCTCCTGGGTCAAGACGGCCAAGCTGTCGTTCCCGCACATCTACGTATTCGGGACCGACGACAACCCGGGCTCGGGGCTCCGGGAAACCTTCGTCGTCGTCGCCTCGAAAGCCCCCCTCGACCTCGACACCCTGGGCGGCCGGGACGGCGACCCCAAGTTCTTCCAGAGCGACCGCCTGTTCGAGCCGAAAGCCTACAGCCCCAAGCTCATGGCGGAGCTGGAGGTCCGGTCGCGGGGGATCGTCCTCACCGACGACTACGCCCCGGTCGAGAACCTGCTCGCCCCCGTCGCCGCGACGAGGGGCGAGGACTGATCCGACGGCCGGGCCGGGAGCGATCGCCCCGACGATCGCCCCCGGCCCGCGCTTTTCTTCCGATCCCGGGGGGCCGTTCATGGGGCCGACTTCGAGGAACCGCCGCATCCGGCTCGTGGTCGTCGCGGCCCTGGCCCTGACCTGGTTGGCCTATCTCTGGGCCTTCGGGCCAAGGGTGGGGACCGGCACCCTCGAACCGCCGGCGCTCCGGGGGCTCGGATTGACCCGGCCGGCGGAGTTCGCCTGGGCCCTCCGCGACCTCGACGAGGCGCCGGTCGATTTCGCCCGGTTCCGGGGGCGGCCGATCTTGCTCAACCTCTGGGCGACCTGGTGCCCGCCCTGCGTCGAGGAGATGCCCTCGATCGCCCTCCTGGCGAACCACCCCGGGCTCAAGGCCAAGGGGGTGGCCTTCGTGTGCGTGTCGGTCGACGAGTCGGCCGAGGCCCTCCGGCGGTTCGTCAAGGGGAAGCCCTGGGCGATGACGATCCTCCGCGCCACGTCGATCCCGCCGGCGTTCCAGACCGAGGGCATCCCCGCCACGTTCCTGATCGCCCCCGACGGCCTGATCGTCGCCGCCGAGATCGGCTCGGCGCGGTGGGACGACCCGTCGGTCGTGGCGTTCCTGGAAAAGCTCGCCGTCCCGGGCGCGACCCCCGGGGTCAAACCTTGACCTCGACCGCCGAGCCGTTGGCCTCGCCGCTCCGGCGGGCGGCCTCGATGAAGGCGACGATCTCCAGGGTCTCGCGGAGGTCGATCGGCAGTTGCTTGGTCTCGAACATCGCCACGACCTTCTTGAGCAGCTCCCGATAGATGAACTTGCTGCTCACCCCCTCGGTCTTGACCCCATTGGACCCGAAGACGGTGAACCCGTAGTCGTGCTTGCCGTCGCGGAGGCCGCGGACGGTGGCGACCCGGCCGTCGGACCAGACGCCGGTGACGACCTCGGCCCCTTTCTCCGCCAGGCAGGTCAGGCGCACGCAGCCGGGCCCCATCAGGGTATAAAGGATCTCGACGGGGTGAATCCCGTAGTGGAACAGGCCGGGGTTGCGCGGGTGGAGCATGGCCGGGCCGTAGGTCGAGACGCCGACGATCGTCCCGACGGGCCCGTCGCCGCCGGCCGCCGCGACGACCTCGGGGGCATAGCGGAGGCTGGAGCTGGACATCAACGGGACGTGCCGCTCCATCGCCACCTTGACCAGGGCCCGGGCGTCGGCCAGGGAGCAGGTGAACGGCTTGTCGACGTAGGTCGGCATCCCTTTTTCGAGGAACGGCATCGCCCGATCGAGGTGGACGCCGCCGTCGACCGCCTCGATCAAGACCGCGTCGACCTTGCCGAACAGGTCGGCCGGGTCGTCGAGGATCGTGATCCCGTACCCTCTGAGCGTTTCCAGGTTCTTGGGGATCACCTCGGGCGCGATCGCCGAGCGCCCCGGGACGCCGGCGACCACGCGGGCCCCCTCGACCCACTGGTCCTCGCCGATCCCCACGTGGTTGAGCCGCTTGGTGAACTCGACGGCGTGGCTGGTGTCGAAGTCGACGATGCCCAGGCGGATCATGATGCGTCTCCCCTTTCGACCGGGCCCCCGTTCGTGACGGGTCGGCCGGTCGATAGTTCATCGGGGCCCCACGAAAGTGCTCGTCACGTACAGGACGGCCAGGACCACGATCAAGGCGTCGAAAATCTTGAGGATGATGCTGGTCTGATATTGAACGTGCGGCGTCTTCCGGATGATGACCTTATATTCGCGGGAAAAGACGACGCCCCCCCTGGGCGAGACCAGGAGATACGCGACATACCCCAGGATTCCCTCGCCGATCAGCAGGACGACCGCCGCGATTAAGGCGTTGGACATCATGACCCCCAGGGCCCCCAGAGGGACGACGATCAGGCCCAGGATCGTGAGCGCGAGGACGGTCCAGCGGGCCCAGGCCTGGAGATGGATCAGGCCGTGGCCGAGGCCGAACTGGACGACGACCGACAGGGCTCGGAAGAGGGGTCGGAGCGTCCAGAGCATCTGGGCCGTCTCGGGCGGCACCCCCGGGGCGACCAATTCGGGACGGCCACCGGCCAGCCAGAGCGCCAGGCTAAACGCCTGGAGGATGGCCCCGAGGTAGTAGAGGGAGCCGATCGACTTGATCGAAGCCTCGTGGCCCAGGTGGGCGTGGCGGATGATCTCGGCCTCGGTCGGGTCGCCGCCGAACGGGTCGACACGCACGCCGATCCCCGCGCGAGGGGGCTCGAAGTCGTTCGGCTCGTCGGGCGAAATCCGGCTCATCGGTGGGTGCCCAGGGCATCGGGTCGCTCGTCGGCCCCCAGGGTCGCCGGGCGGGCCGGGGGTGTCAAGCGACCGCCGCTCGATTCAGAGGAGGTGCCGGGCCTTGATCTGGAGGTACCGGTTGATGAGCGGGGCGGTGAGGTCGTCGGGGAACACGTCGATGGTCAAGGCCCCCTTGAGCCGGAGCCCGGCGAGGACATGCTCGCGCCAGGTGAGCATCGAGGCCGCCACCGCCCCCGAGTACAGGGCCGGCCCGTGGTCCGGTGCGGAGTCGGCCAGGGCGAACAGGTCGTGGTCGCGGAGGAAGACGCCGAGCGGCAGGTGCTTGCCGACGAGGTTGCCCAGGTGGTCGCCGACCTGCCGGGCGTTGACGTCGTCGAAGACGTTGGTCATCAGGATGACCAGCGACCGCTTCCGGCATCGCCGCTCCAGCTCGACGAACGCCCGGTCGTGGCGCGGCTCGACCAGTTCGGGGAACACGTCGTGGACGGCGTGGACCAGCCGGTTGATCCGGCGGGGGCCGCCGGCGGGGGGGACATAAGCCCGAATCCGGTCGGAGTAGGCGAGCAGGCCAACTTGATCCCCCTGGAGCAAGGCGACGTGGGCCAGGAGCAGCATGGCGTTGAAGGCATGGTCGAGCGGCGAGAGCCCGCCGCCGGTGTCGCCGGCCATCATCCGGCCGCAGTCGATCAGGAAGATGATCCGCTGACTCTGGTTCGCCTGGTGGGCGCGGACGGTCAGCTTCCGGCGGCGGGCGGTCGCCTTCCAGTCGAGGTGGCGGGGCTCGTCCCCCTCGGCGTAATCGCGGAGCCGCTCGAACTCGTTGTCGGTCCCCAGCCGCCGCGACCGGCGGACGCCCAGGGCGCTCAGTTTGTCGCGGCGGGCCAGCAAGGTATAGCGGGCGACCTGGCGGATGTCGGGGTAGACCGTCAACCGGGTCGAGGCCGGCCACGAGACCGACCGCCGCCAGAACCCGAGCCGGCTCGAAGCCAACGCATCGACGCGCCCGAACGTGTACGTCCCGCGCCGCCCGGGGGTCGCCGTGTACGCCAGGACGGCCCGGCCGCCTCGGGGAATCCGGGCGACGAACTCGGCGGGGTCGGCCGCCAGGGCGTCGGGCACGTCGTCGCGGACCCGGAGGAGCCGGGCCGAGCGGCCCGCGTTCTCGAGGATCAGCTCCACCGCCAACGGCGCCCCCAGCGAGCCGACCGGGCCGCACCGCCGCTCGACCCGGAACCGGCGGGCACCGACCAGGGTCATCAGGTCGGCCGCCGCCACCAGGGCGACGAGCCCGTCGAGCCCCACCAAGTAGGGCAAAAGCCGTTCGTCGAGGAACAGGCCCAGCGACAAGAGCGCCGGCACCAGGGCGGCCGTTGCCAGCGGGCGACCGGGCCAGATCATGCGGAGAAACCTCGGTCCATTTTTTCGAGTTTCCGGGTCGGACGGGCCGATCTGATCTGGTATCGTTTCGCGGGCGATGCCGCCCTCTTCAATCTGGCGGCCGTCACTCCAGGCTAAGGTATAGGGAGGGTCCGATGGTCATCATCTGGGGATCGAGGTTGTATGGCAAGGTCGACGTGGTGCCCGGCCTGTTCCACGTCGAGACGAAATTCGGCCACCTCTGGTACATCCCGCTGATCCCGTTCGGGTCGTTCCTCGTCCTGAACAAGGAAGGCAACGCCTGGAATGGGGTCCGCATCCCGATGAGCTTCAAGTCGATCCTCCTGGCCTGGCTCCGGATCGGCCTCCTGATGGGGGTGTTCTCCAACGCCCTGTTGACCGTGGCCCTTTCCGGCGTCCGGGACACCTGGGTCGTGCCCGCGATCCTTTGCGCCTGCTTCGCGACCGCCTTCGCCTTGCTCAAGTTCCACAAATTCGCGACCCGGGCCAGTTACCAGCGGGCTTGCCAGCTCGGCGAGATCGTGGGGATGTCCACCGAGGGTCGGAGGAGGATCGACGAGATTTACGGCTATCAAGACGGCGTGCTCGACCCGTTCGCCGGGATGAAGACGACCACCTGAGCGGTCGGTTCAGGCCCGAGGGACTTCGACGGATCGGACCAGCTCGGCCAGGAGGTCGTCGGGCCCCATCCCCTCGACCTCGGCCTCGGGGGTGAGGATGACCCGGTGGCGGAGGGCCCAGGGGACGACCTCCTGGACGTCGTCGGGCACGGCGAAGTCGCGCCCTTCGAGCGCCGCGATGGCCCGGGCCCCCTTGAGGATCGCCACCCCGGCGCGGGGCGAGGCCCCGAGCGAGAACGTCGGCCACTCGCGGGTCTTGCGGACCACGGCCGCGATGTACCGCAAGACCCGGTCGTCGACGAGGACCGAGGCGCAAAGCCGCTGGACTTCGAGGACCTCGTCGGGCCCGGTCGCCGTGGCCAGGTCGCGGGCGAGGCGGAGGTCGGGGTCGGACCCCTGGGTGTGGAGGCGGAGGATCTCGGTCTCCTCGGCGAGCCCCGGATAGCCGGCGACGAGCTTGAACAAGAAGCGGTCGAGCTGGGCTTCGGGCAGGTTATACGTCCCCTCCGACTCGATCGGGTTCTGGGTGGCCAGGACCAGGAACGGCCGGGGGATCGGGTGCCCGGTCCCGTCGACGGTGACCCGGTATTCTTGCATGATCTCCAGGAGCGCCGAGTGGGTCTTGGCCGGGGCCCGGTTGATCTCGTCGGCCAGGAGGAGTTGGGTGAAGACCGGGCCGGGGCGGAACCGGAAGTCGTGGAGCCGCTCGTCATAGACGGGGGAGCCGGTCACGTCGGACGGCATCAGGTCGGGCGTGAACTGGATTCGGTTGAACCGGCAGCCCAGGACCCGGCCCAGGGCCCGGACCAAGAGCGTCTTGCCCAGGCCGGGGACGCTCTCGATCAGGACGTGCCCCTCGGCCAGCAACGCCGCCAGGACGCCGCGGACCAGCTCGTCCTGGCCCACGTAAACCTTGTTGACCTCGGCCAGGACCCGGCCGGCCCATCGGGCGACGACGCCGGCGGGCTGGGCCCCGGCGGGCCCCTCGGCGGGCTGGGCCGTCGGCCTGGGGTCGTCGAGGAACTCGATGTCGTCGCTCGGGCTCATGCGCGGGGCCTTCGGCGGGGGGATGTCGGGGCCGGACGGCCCTCGACGGGGACGGGGTGGCGCCAGCTCCGGTAGGCGTCGAGCAGGGCCCGGGCCACGTCGGCCCGGCCGGTCCGGGCCATCAGGGCGCCGAGGGCCTCGGGGTGGGCCGACGGGCGTTCCACCCCGGAAGGGGCCTCGGGGCGGGGGCGGCCCAGCGTCGCGGCCAGGGCCAGGCAAAACAAGAGCCCGAACGCCCCGAGGTGCGCCGCCACCCAGCCGAACGGGGCGACCCCGAGCAGGCGGAGCGGCGACCCCGACGGCGCATCCCCGTCCGCCAGGAGCGACGTCCCTTCCACGAACGCGACCCGCCGCGGCCCCGGCCCGACCCAGTCGACCACCCGGAGGGCCAGCGGGCGGCGGGCCCGGTTCAGGAGCGCGGCGTTGAGCAGGAACGAGGCGTTGGCCACGGCCAGGACGGCCGACTCGCCCGGGAGGGTCCAGGTCATCGCCAGCGTGGACCCGTCGCCGTCGAGGAGGACCGTCTCCCCCTGCTCGGCCCGGAACGTCGCGTGGCTCGCGACCGCCGCCGCCCGGGCGTCGACCCCGTCGGCCCAGGGGCCCTGGAGGGTCCGGCAGGTCGTGGGCGGGCCGGGGTTGGCGGCGGCCGGGAACCAATCCTCCGCCCTGGCGGGGGTCCGGGACCTCGGGGGGAGGTCGCCGGCCCAGGCCTTGCTCAGGTCGCGATGGCGCTCCAGGCGTCGGAGCGTCGCGGGGTCGCCCCCTTTCGGGAAGTCGGCGATCATCCGCTCCCAGAACTCGGGGGCGGCGTCGAAGTCGCGGGGGACGTACACGACCTTGCGACCCGGGGCCGAGTGGAGCCATCCGAGCATCCAGGCCGATTCGTCGCGGTCGGGCGGGCCGGGGTAAGGGGCGAACCGGACCAGGACATCGGCCCAGGCCGCCAACGGGTCGGTCAGCCGGACGGCGGCGCGGACCTCGTGCCCCCGCTGCCTCAACAGCTCGGCCAAGGCGCGCGTGCCGTTGATGCTCGCCCCCCGCGAGCGTCCATACTGGGTCTCGACGCCGGTCGGGCCGCAGCCGATCGGGGCCATCGCCAGGACCAGGGCCAGCCGGCCGATCCCGAGGGCGGGTCGGTTCAAGGGGCCCCCTTCGCGGCGGCCCGCCGCTCGAAGGCTTCCGCCCCCGCCCAGACGGCGGCGAACTCCTCGGCCGTCGGCGTCCGGTGGCCGTAATAGACCGACTCGAACAGCCCGAGGGTCGGCAGGACCAGCCGCCGGGCCTCGGCGTCGGCGACGGCGTGGAGGAGTTGCCGGCCGGTCCGCCCCGGGGCGATCCGGACCAGGCCGAGCCTCGACAGGGTGAGCAACTGGTGGGCGAACAGGCAGACGACCGCCCCGGCCAGGTCGCCCCGATCGCGCCGCCGGGTCGCCTCGTCCCAGGGGTCGGACGACTCCACCTCGCGCCGGAGCCCGGCCGGGAGTTCCTCGACCCGACCCCCTCCCGGCCGACTCGACCCGGGAGCAACCTCCCCGGCGGTCGGCTCGTGGGACCGCCAGAACCAGGCCAGGAGCGCGACCAGGGCCGCGATGGCGACCGAGAAGCCGGCGAACGCGATCACGTCGCCCGGGCCCCATCCGGCCCTCGGAGATCGCTCGGGCGAGGGGGCGGGCGTCGGCTCGGGGTCGATCGTCACGTCGACGGCCTTGACCGCGTCCCGGGCCGGGTCATACCACGGGAACGACCCCCGCGCCAGCGCCTCGGGGACCGCGGGCGGGGGGACCGGACCCGCCGTGGGGGCGTCATCGGGACTCGCGCCGAGCGTCACCGCGATCAGGGCGGCGAGCCCGCCCCACCGGCAGGCCCTCACCATCGCCGGGCCTCCCTCATCGCCTCGGCGACGGCCCGGAGCCGGATCTCGACCTCCCAGCCTTCGAGGCGAATCCGCTGGTCGATGTAGGCCAGGAACCGCGCGACCGCGAAGAAGGCCGAACCGATCCAGAGGGGGGCCTGGAACTTGAGCCCGGCCAGGCCGGCCGCCGCCGGGGCGTCCCAGGTCAGTTCCTCGGCCAGGAAGGCCTGGCCCACCCGGGCCGTCCCGACATACGCCAGGATGGCGAACCCGTAGATCCCCAAGGTTTGCAGGACGCCCAGCGCGATCAACTCGCCCGCCCGCCCGGTGACGAGGTCGCCGCCCCGCCGCCAGACTTTCCACCAGGCCCCGCGTTCGAGCAGCACGATCTCGCCGGCGAAGGCCAGGCGAGGGGGGACCCAGAACGGGGGGAGGAACCGGAGGAACCCCTGGATCAGGACCAGGGGGAACGCCGACCTCAGGAGCGTCTTCGCGACGCGTCCCGGCGTCGGCCGCCGGGCGAACATCAACCCGCCCAGGACGACCGTCAGCGGTGCTAGGGCCAGCGGGGCCTCGAACCACCAGAGGAACAGCGGGAGCGCCGGGTCCAGCTCGGTCAGCGTCGCGAACAGCCACGCATTCAAGCCCGCGAACGGCGCGATCCCCACCAGGGCCGCCAACCCCAGAGTCGCCGGCTTCCGCCGGACGACCACCAAGGCCAGGTCCAGGACGTCCATCAACGGACGCTCGCGGATCAGTACCAACGTTCGCTCGATTGCCAACGACCTGTTCACCCTCGGAGGATTCGGGACCGGCGGGACTGGCAGGAGTGGCGGGACTCGGGACTGGAGGACTCAGGACTCAGCTCGTGGAATCGATCAGGTATGCCGTGCGCCATCATCGCGGTTTTCTCTGCGTTGGGGAAGCGACCAGCGCCGTCGGACTTCGGCTTCGGCATGGACAGGGAATCAGTCCTCAGTCCTCAGTCCCGAGTCCCGACCGGCGAGCGTCCCAGGGCGAAGAGGTAGAAGGCGAGGGTGGCCAGGCTGGCCAGGGCGATGGCGGCCTTGGCGGGGTAGGGCAGGGGAGAGGCGGACACGAAGCCTTCGAGGAATGCGGCCAGGACGAACAAAAGGACCGACACGCCGGCGATCGGCAACGAGTTCGCGGCTTCGCGGCGGAGCGAGGCGAGCCGGGCTTGGCCCCGGGTGACGATCAGGCCCGAGCCGAGCCGGAGGCCGCCGGCCCCCGCGAAGACGATGGCGGTCAGCTCGAAGGGCCCGTGCGCCGTCACGAAGGTGTAGAAGGTGGCGGCTTGGGGCGCGGTCGCCATGTGGCCGAAGACCGTGCCGATCCCGATCGCGTTCGAGGCCAGGGTCCAGAGGCTCCCGAGCCCGAACGCCAGGCCCCAGGCGTAGCAACTCAGGCCGATCCCCGCGTTGTGGAGGATGTAGAAGCCGGCCATGGCCGCGTCGTTGCGGGCGAACGAGCCCGGGCCGTCGGGGGCGTGGTCGTACATCGCTTCCATCGCCTCGACTTGATGCTCGCCGACGACCCGGGCGGCGAACCCCGGCCGGGCGGCGGCCAGGATCGCGGTCAGCGAAAACAGGCCCCAGAACGTCAAGGCCGCCACGCGGAGCAGGGGGTCGGCCCGGAGCCGGCGGGGGACCTCGTCGAAGACCACGCCGGCCCACTCGGCCGGCCGGAAGCCCCGGGCCCGATAGACCGCGTTGTGGGCCCGCCCGACCAGGGCGTGCAGGTAGGCCACGGTGTCGCGCGGCAGGTCCTGCGCCTCGGCCAGCATCAGGTCGGCGCAGGCCGCCCGGTACAACTCGCCCAGGCGGAGGACGTCGCCCGCCGAGATCCCTTCGCGGTAACGCCCGGCGGCCGGCGTCGGCGTCGGCGTCGGCGTCGGCGTCGGCGTCGGCGTCGGCGACGATGTTGGGGGCGAGGGCCCCGGCCGCCGGCCTTCGATCCGGTCCAGGAGCGTCTGCAACTCGCGCCAGTCCGTTTCGCGGGCCGCGAGCCGGTCGACCACGCGCATGGGTCACTCTCCCAGGAACAGGCGATGGTAGAACGCGCAGAGAACGGCGTCGGACGAGGCGGATTCGGGCAAAGGATGCCGGGCCCGGAGCATGAGGGCCAGCGGGCGCGCGATCTCTTCGAGCCGATCGGGGCCGAACCGCGGGCGCCGCCGGACGTAATCCGACAGGGCCCTCGCCAGTTCCGAGCCCGCCGCGACCCGGAGCGGGAGGTAGGGCAAGAGGCCGCCGAGGGCCGCCGCGTCGACCCGGGGCATGGCCGAGGTCGGCGCCGATCCCTCGACCACGACCATCGTCCCGGCCGCCAGGTCGCCCAGCCTCTGGAACCGCGAGGTCAGCAGCATGCTCGACAACCCGGGCAGATAAAGGAAGGGGAACGGGCCGTCGACCGCCCCGATCAAGTTCCGGAGCGCCGCCTGCGTCCCGGTGATCGGGACCCCCTGGACCGACACCACCCGGAGCCCCGCCAGCCGCTTCCCCACCGTCTGGCCGTTGAATAGGCCCTCGCAGACCGCGCCGTAGCCCCAGACCAGCCCGAACAAGATCGCCAGGGCCGGCCCGGTCGCCGCGTCCGATCCCAACGTCAGCGCGGAGGACAGGAAAAATCCGAGCGTCGCCAGGATGCCCAGCACGAGCAGGTCGACGAGGTAGGCCGCCGATCGGCGGAAGGGCCCGGCCACCGGATAAAGGAACTGGACGCGCTCGGGCGTCACCAGACGGGCCGTCGTGTCGAGCGGCTCTCGGATGGGAGTTTCCGGGTCACGGGCGGTCGACAATGGGCACGCCTCGTCGCGGTCGATCAACAGGAAACGGATTGTCCCGGGTCCGCCATGACTTTGGATTATCGGAGGATCACGGAAGGGGGACAATCCCCTCGCCTCCGGAGGATTTAGGCAAACCGATCCTACCCCAATACTGAAGTGGGTTCCCAGCGGGGCCGGGCGGGAGGCTGGTTGACCGGGAGGATTGCGCGGGCTATACCCGACATCAACCCGAACGCCCGCTCGATTTTCCGAGAGATGTCTCGATCGGGCATGGTCCAGCCAAGCTTCCGGTCCGTCCCGCCCCCGGGCGGAGGGATCGTCGGGGCCGCTCCCCCCCTTTCTCCCCGGAAAGCCGCGATCATGGCGAACGAACGCCGACCGGGCGAGCCTCGCAAGGCCCGCGTCCGCCGTCCCGAGTCCAACCCCACGCTCGGATTCCGGCTCCGCCCGATCGCCGAGCCCCTGGAGTCGCGGCAGCCCCCGCCCCCGCCCCCGCCCCCATCGTGTTCGCCTTCCTCTTCGATAGCATCGCCGGCGTCCGGTCGAACACGCTGATCTCCTCCTTCTCTTCCCGCGACAACTCGGGCAGCTTCCTCGCCAACATCGATTGGGGCGACGGCACGACCTCGGCCGGCGCCGTCACCTCCCGGGGTAAAGACCCGGTCCAGGGCACCGTCCACGCCGGCCATGTTTACGCCGCTCCCGGCACCTACAACGTCACGTCGACGATCCTGGACGTCGTCAACAACACCACGGGTGCCACATCCATAGCGGTCGTCGTGGCGCCGGCGGCGGCCCTCAAGCCGTTCAACGAGATCGCCCCGGTCACCCTGTCGGTCGGCTCTTCCCCGTCGAGGATCGTCCCAGGGCCGGACGGCGCCCTCTGGTTCACCGAGAGCGGCGCCGGCCGGATCGGCCGGGTCGACACGGCGGGCTTCTTGACCGAATTTTCCGGGCCCGCCCTCGGGCCGGACGACATGCCCCTGGGGATCACGCTCGGCCCCGACGGCAACCTCTGGTTCGTCGACGCGCCGACGAACCACGTCGACCGGATCACCCCCCTGGGCGTCATCACCTCGTTCCTCATCCCCACGTTCGACGGCCGGCCATCGGCGATCGTGACCGGGCCCGACTTGAACCTCTGGTTCACCGAATCCAACGCCAACCAGGTCGGCCAGGTCGTGATGCCGGAGGGGGTGATCCCGACCGGCGTCGGCCTGGCCGCCACCCCCGGCCGGCCGATCACCGCCGCGTTCGGCCAGTTCGCCGACCGCTCGACCCTGGTCGACCTCGCCCGCTTCTTCCTGGCCGACGTCGCCTTCGGCGACGGGACGTTCGCCCCGGGGTCGCTGGTCGACGGGCCCGTCGGCGGGGCCGGCGCGATGGCCACCCATGCCTATGCCGCCGGCGTGTATCGAGGCCAGGTCGTCCTCCACGACCCCATCGGCGCCACCGCCCCGGCCCCCTTGACGGCGACCGTCAGCCTGCCGTCGCCGCCGCCCCCGTCCCCCCCTCCGCTCCCGCCGCTTTCCTTCGTCGTCACCAACACGAACGACGCCGGGCCCGGGTCGCTCCGCCAGGCGATCCTCAACGCGGATCGGGTGCCCGGCCGGACGATCACCTTCGCGATCCCGGCCGCCGGCGGTCGGGCGTCCACCATCACGCTCGCGTCGGCCTTGCCCCTGCTCACCGTCCCGACGGCCATCGACGGCTTTTCCGGGGGATCAACGAGGGGTTCACCTCGCCGGCCCCGCTGGTCGAGGTCGACGGCCGGGCCGTCCCCGGCGCCCCGGCCGGGTTCGTCTTCGCCGGCCCCGGCGGCTCGATCCGGGGGCTGGCGATTTTCGGGTTTGGCGGCCCCTTGATCGACCTCGAATCGGCGGGCGACGTCGTCCGCGGCAACTTCCTCGGGCTCCGGGCCGACGGCACCGTCCCGGCCCTTTCGGCGACGGGCGGCGACGGCCTCCTGATCCGCGGGGCCAACGCCATCGTCGGCGGCCTGGGGGCGGGCCAGGGGAACGTGATCTCGGGCAACCGGGGACGCGGGATCGAGGTGGCCGGCCCCGGGGCCGTCTCGGCGCGCATCCTCGGCAACATCATCGGGCTCGACCCGACCGGCTCATCGCCCCGAGGGAACGGGTCCGATGGGATCGCGGTCGAGCTGGGAGCCTCGGGCGAATTCATCGGCCCGGGCAACCTGATCTCGGCCAATCGCGGCGCCGGGATCGCCTTGCTGGGCACGCGGTCGATCGTGGTCGCGGGCAACACCATCGGGACCGACGCCACGGCCACCCGGGCGATCGGCAACGCCCTCGACGGCATCCGCGTCGACCTCGGCTCCTCGGGCGTCACGATCGGGAGCCCGGCGGCGGCCGGGTCGGACCTGATCTCGGGCAACGCCCGCGCCGGCGTGGCCATCCAGGGAGGGTCGACCGGCACGGTGATCCAGCTCGATCGGATCGGGACCGACGGGACCGGTCGGTTCGCGATCGGCAACGGGATCGCGGGGGTCCTGATCCTCGACGCGCCGGGCAACGTCGTCGGGCCGGGCGACCTGATCTCGGGCAACGGGTCGAGCACCCTCGGCGCCGGGGTCTGGATCGGCGGCCCGGGGTCGTCCGGCAATGTCGTGGTCGCCGACCGGATCGGGACCGACGCCTCGGGCCGGTCGCCGCTGGGCAACGCCGCCATCGGCGTCCTGATCGACGAGGCCCCGCGCAACACGATCGGCGGCACCGCCATCGGCTCGACGAACGTGATCTCGGGCAACACCGCGGTCGGCCTGAGGATCGCCGGCCTCGGGGCGACCGGCAACCTCGTCGAAGGGAACCTGATCGGGACCGACGCATCGGGGTCCCTGGCGATCGGCAACGGGTCGGGGATCGGCGGCGACGGCGTTTCTCTGGCGAATGCCCCGCGCAACACGATCGGCGGCTCGGTCCTGGGCGCGGCCAACGTGGTCTCGGGGAACGGTTTCGACGGCATCCTGGTCTTCGGCCCGGGAAGCTCGGGCAACCTCGTCCAGGGCAACCGCGTCGGCACCGACGTTGCCGGGCGCCGGGCCCTGGGAAACGGCAACCACGGGATCGTCGTCGACGGGGCCCCCGCGACGGCGATCGTGGCCAACCTCGTCGCCGGGAATGCCCGGGGGGGGATCGCCGTGTCCGGCCCGGGCGCCTCGGGCACCCTGATCCTCGGCGACGTGATCGGTCGGGGGGCCGGCGGCCAACCCCTGGGCAACGGGGCGTTCGGCGTCGTGATCCTCAACCGGGCCCCGAGGACGACCCTGGTCGGCAACATCAACGTCAACAACGCCCTCGGGCCGGTCCGCGTCACCAACCCGGCCCCGGTCAACAGGTGGACCATCTCCACCATGCCCGCGCAATCGCCCGCCAAGGGCAAGCATCGGGTGAAGCCCCAATCCCCCTCGTTCCGATCCCGGCCGATGCCGGCGCTCCAGAAGCTCGGCAAGGGCCATCACGCCGCGAAGGCCACGCCCTGACCTCACCGGGTCGGGAAGCCGGGCGGGACGCCGCCGGCCTTCGCCGAATCGGAGGTGGAACAAGAGGACCAGCTCGGCGTTGAACGGCTTGGGCCCGGTGACGGGAGTTCGGTGAACAGGAGCGTCACGTCCCGCGAGTCGGCCGGGGCGTCGACGGCCGAGGAGCCCTGGACGGTGAACCGATCCCGAGTGAAGAGATAACGGGAGGATCAAGCCTGGCCTCGTGGAAAACCAGGGCGGTGTCACGGTCACGCCCCTCGATCTGACGGAGTAACGTCTTCGGGAGCGATCTTTCCTTGCGATGGGGTGGGACATGCGAAGCGGTCCGACGATCTGGCGGTTTGTCGGGCTGGTCCTGGCGATCACGGCCGCAAGGGGAGGTTGGGCCGATGGGCAGCCAGACGCTCGGGGCTTCTTCACCGAGCCCAACCTCGTCCTCGCCGGCGGCGGCCATCATGCGCCGGTCCGGTCGCTGGTCTTCGCGGACCGGGATGGGTCGCGCCTGCTTTCGGGCGGGATGGATAAAGTCATCCACGCCTGGGAGGTCGCCGCCGATCGGTCGCGGCTCTCCCGGACGCTGCGCCCGCCCCTCTGGCGCGGCGATCGGGGGCAGATCAACGCCCTGGCCCTGGCGCCGGCGGCCGACGCCGCCGGGCAACGCCTGCTGGCGGCGGCCGGCTTCGGCATCCTCGCGACCTCGGGCGAGATCCTCCTGTTCCGCTACCCGGGCCTGACCGGCCAGGACGGCGGCGAGATCGTCGGCCAGCTCCCGGGGACTGTCGACGGCGTCCTCGGGGCCGGCCATTCCCACCCCGTGACCTCAATGGCGTTCACGCCCGACGGCCGGCTCCTGGCGTCCGCCGGCGTCGACGCGACCGTCCGGATCTGGGACGTGGCCGGTCGTCGCCAGCTTGCCGAGCTGCGCGAGGCCCGGGGGGCGGTCAACGCCCTGGCCTTCTTCGCCAACGGAAACCGCCTGGTCGCCGGCGGCCTCGACGGCGTGCTCCGGCTTTACGACACCGGCGACCCGGCGCGGCCCCGCCTGTTGGCCCGGACCGTGCCCGTGCTCCGCGACCCGCTCGACGCGGCCACCGCCGCGATCCTGGGCCTCGCGGTCGGCGGCGATGGTCGGTTCGTCGTGATTGGGACCGAGGGGGGCGAATTGGTCCGCCACGACGCGCGATTCTTCGGCGATCGGCTCGTCGACCCCACCTCGCCGACCGGCGAGCGGTTCGGCCCCGACCAGGTCCGGGCCCGGACCTTGACCAACTCCCAGGTCACGACCCCCGCCGTCCTGGCGGCCTTCGACGCCCTCGCCGGCTCGACCCGGGACGGCCGGCTCGCCGCCGACGACGTGGTGGTGGTCGTCAACGAGTCGCACTATCTGGAGGCCCGGTCGCATCGCCTCCTCGCCACCGCCGAGCCCAACGAGGGGGCCGCCCCGGTCCCGCCGTCGGTCGACGCCGGCGCCCTGGCCGATCGCCTCGGGGGCGCTGGCGGCGGCCGGCTGCCGGGTCTTCGTCCTCGTCGACGCCGTCCACCCGGTCGAGGGAACGGGGTGGGACCACGAGATCAAGGAATGGGTCCGGCGCCTCCAGGCCCGGTCGCGCGTCGCCGCCTTCATCGCCTCCGAGCACGACCCGAGCCTCGCCGGCGTCGACGGCCATCGGGCGTTCGCGCAGGCCATCCTCGACGCCCCCAGGCCCCGGGCCGCCGCCCGGCTCCGCAAGCCCGGCGCCCCGATCTCGCTGTTCGACTTCCAGAGGGCCGTCGTCGACGGCGTCCTGGAGCAGACCGAGCGGCGGCAGCGGGCCCAGTTCTACCTGCCCGAGACCATGATCTTGCAGGGCCCATTCCTCGACCCGTCGCCGCCCCGGCGGTGACCGCTCACCGCGCCGGGTCTTCGAGCCGGCCGGCCAGGGAGGCGGCGTCGGGGCCGTCCACCCGCGTCAATCGCCCTTCCGGGCCGTCCAGGTCGATCCGGACCCACCAAGTCCCGGCGGGGAGGCGGTCGGCGACGCGGTCGGCCCACTCGATCAGGCAGAGGCCGTCGCCGGCGGCCCAGTAGTCGGAGGCCCCCAGGGCGTCGAAGTCGTCGGGCGAGTCGAGGCGGTAGGTGTCGAAGTGGTAGACGGGTATCCGGCCTTCATATTCGTGGATCAGGACGAAGGTTGGGCTGGAGATGGCCCCGGGGTCGACGCCGAGCCCTTCGGCCAGGGCCCGGGCCAGTCGCGTCTTGCCAGCCCCGAGGGTCCCGACCAGCCCGATCACGACCCCGGGACGGACCACCCCGGCCAGGGCCCGGCCCAGCCGCTCGGTGTCGGCCTCGGAGGCGACGGCGACCCTCAAGGAATTCGGGCCGATCACTTCGACTCGCATCGGTCGTCAGGCTCCGCCCGGGGCCAGGTGGTCGAAACCTTTCACCGCGAGGGCCGAAACCGAGCCGTCGAGGCCGCGGAGCCGCAACCCCGGCCCGGCGTCGATCGTCCCGACCCGGATCAGGGTCGGCCGCGTCGGGTCGGGGGCGAGGAGGCGGTCGGCGTCGTCGGGGGCCAGGACGAGGCACAGCTCGAAGTCTTCGCCGTCGCCGAGGGCGTGGTCGAGCGCGGGCCGGCCGTCGAGGGCGGCGGCGGCGTGGGCGTCGGGGTGGATCGGGATCGAGCCGGCGTCCAGGGTCGCCCCCAGGCCGCCGGACTCGTCGAGGATGTGGCCGAGGTCGGAGGCCAGGCCGTCGGACAGGTCGATCATCGCGCGGATCGGGGCCAGCCCGGCCAGCGCGAGCGCCTCGGCGACCCGGGGTTCGGGGCGGAGGTGGCGTCCCAGCAGGCTCCCGCCCAGGGGGCCGGTCACGCAGACCGCGTCGCCCGGCCGGGCCCCCGAGCGGCGGACCGGCCCTCGGGAGGTAGCCTCGCCCAGCAGGGTGATGCTCACGACCAGCGGCCCGTCCCAGGCGTTGGTGTCGCCCCCGACCAGGGACACGCCGAATCGATCGGCCAGTGGGATCATCCCGTCGAACAGGCCGCGCGCGATCGCGACCGCCGACCCCGCCGGCAGCGCGACCGCCACGACCGCCGCGACCGGGACGCCGGCCATCGCCGCGATGTCGGACAGGTTGACCGCCAGGGCCTTGAACCCAACCTCGGCCGGGCTGGCCTCGCCGAGCCGGAAGTGGCGGCCGTCCATCAGCATGTCGGTCGTGACCAGGACTTCGGCCCCGGGCGTGAACCGGAGGCTCGCGCAATCGTCGCCGATCCCCAGGGCCACCCGGCCCCCGGGGGCCGATCGTTGGCGAATCCAGGCGATCAGGCCGAACTCGCCGCCGGGGATCGTGGGGTCATTCATGGCGTCGGCCCCCCCGGAGCCCGGCCAGGAACGCCCGGGTCGCCTGCTCGGCCGCCCGTTCCAGGAGTTCGGCCGCGCGGTCGATCGCCTCGGCCAGGGAGAGGGGCCCGGGGCAGAGGCTGAAATAGGCGTCGATCCCCTCGCGCAAGACCTCCTCGGCCCCCGGGCCGATCGAGCCGACCAGGGCGAGCGTCGGGCAGGCGAGCGACCGGGCCAGCCGGGCGACCCCGACCGCCGTCTTGCCGAAAGCGGTCGAGCCGTCGATCGCCCCTTCGGCCGTCAGGCAGAGGTCGGCCCCGTCGAGCCGTCCGGCCAGGCCGACCGCCTCGATCACCCGGTCGACGCCCGGCCCGAGCGTCCCCCCGGCGAACGCGATCAACCCCGCGCCCAGGCCGCCCGCCGCCCCGGCCCCCGGGACCTCGGCGACGTCGACGCCGAGGTCCCGGCCGATGATCCGGGCCAGGTGGGCGAGGTTCCGGTCGAGCCCCTCGACCTGCCCGGGCGTCGCCCCCTTCTGGGGCCCGTAGACCGCCGAAGCTCCATGCGGGCCGCAGAGCGGGTTGTCGACGTCGGAGGCCACGAACAGGTCGACGCCCGACAGGCCGGGGTCGCGGCCCGACGGGTCGATCCGGTCGAGCCGGGCCAGGGCCCCGCCGCCGGGGGGCAGGTCGATCCCGTCGGGGTCCAGGAGGCGATAGCCCAGCGACTGGGCCAGCCCGGCGCCGCCGTCGTTGGTCGCGCTCCCGCCGATCCCGACGATCAACCGGGTCGCCCCGTCCCCGATCGCCGCTCGGATCAACTCGCCGGTCCCCCGGGTCGAGGCCCGGAGTGGGTCGCGGCGGTCGGGCGGGACGAGGATCAACCCCGAGGCCGCCGCCATCTCGATCACCGCCGTCCGCCCGTCGCCGAGCCGCCCGTATCGAGCGTTGACGGGCGTGCCCATCGGCCCGGACACAGTCGCCTCGCGGTACGTCCCGCCGGTCGCCTCGACCAGCGCCTCGACCGTCCCCTCGCCGCCGTCGGCCATCGGGACCAGGTCGACCACCGCGTCGGGAGCGGCCCGGGCCACGCCCCGGCCGATCGCGCGGGCCGCCTCGGGGGCCGACAGGGACCCCTTGAACTTGTCCGGGGCGACGATCACCCTGATCAAGGGGGAAGCTCCGGGCGGGCCTGGTCCGGGTGGCGGGTCGATCCTGGCGGTCCAGCTTAACCGGCCGTCGCCCTCGCCGCCAGCCGCCCCGTCGGCCCGCTCAGCGGAGGAGGGCCGAGCCGGTCCGGGCGACGTCGGCCAGGCTCATGACGCCGTCCTGGACCCGGTTGTTGCGGACGATGTAATAAGGAAGGGACTGGGCCTCGGTGACCTCGGGCTGGCCGAGGACGTACAGGACGTTGTCGACCCGGACCGTTTCCCACTGGCGACGGCCGCCGATCAGGCCGACCAGGATGTCCCCCTTTTGGATCTGGGCCCGGCCCGCCGCGCTGTTGGGGACGACCGACTCGACGTAGAGGCCGCCGTGGAGGTCGGGCGAGGCCGCCGCGACGTACCGCGAGTCGACCGGGGTCAGCTTGAGGCCGATCGTCCGCCAGACCTGGACCATGGCGTCGCCCGAGGGGGCGGCCGGGGCGGCCCGGCCGACGGCGCGGACGTCGAGGGGCAACTCCTGGTCGCGGCCGTCGCGGCGGACCAGGACCCGGGCCGGCTGGCCCGGCTGGGCGTCGAGCAGAGCCCGCTCGACGTCCAGGGCGTTGGTCACGGGGAGGTCGCCGATCTTGAGGAGCTGGTCCCCGGCCCGGAAGCCGGCGGCCTCGGCCGGGCTGGTGGACTGGACCTCGCTCAGGACGACCCGCCGGGTTTCCCCCTGCCACGCCTCGACGGCCACCAGCCCGTGCCATTTCAGGGCGAGCTTGCGGGTGCTCATCATCTCGGTCGCCACCCGCTTGACGTCGTCGATCGGCAGGGCGAACCCGATCCCTTGCGCCCCCGAGCGGGTCGCCACGTTGATCCCGACCAACTCGCCGTCGACGTTGATGAGCGGCCCGCCCGAGTTGCCCGGGTTGATGCAAGCGTCGGTCTGGATCAGGTTCCGGTAGACCTGGTCGTCCGACAGGGTCACGTGGCGCTTCAGGGCGCTGACGATCCCCTTGGAGATGGTGTTCTCGTAGCCAAAGGCGTTGCCGATGGTGATGACCGTCTCGCCGAGCATCAGGTCGGCCGAACTGCCGATGGCCACCGGGACCAGCGGGCGGCCGGCGTCGACCTTGACGACGGCCAGGTCCATCTCGCGGTCCGACGAGATCACCCGGGCCGGCAAGTTGGTCCCGTCGAAGAGGTGGACCTCGATCCCCTGGACCTTGTCGACGACGTGGTGGTTGGTGAGGATGAACCCCCGAGGGTCGACGATCACGCCGGTCCCCATCCCGCTGACCCGGGGCCGAGCGTTTTCCTCGGGCTTGAACGGCCATCGGCTCGTCGAGGCCGAATTCTTCTCGCTGGAAATGCTCACGACGCTGAGCTTGACCCGTTCCACCGACTCGACCACCGGGGTCCGTCGCCCGTTCCGGTCGGCCTTGGCGGTCGAGGCGAGCCCCGCCAGGGCCAGCCCGACCAGCGCCGCAAGCCAGAGTCCATCCCGACGCATCATGGGCAGTGGCACGATGGGTCCCCCCAGGCAGATCCTTCGCCAACGACCCGGCGCGGGGCCGCGGCCAGCCCTACCAGCGAGGGTCGCCGTGCCCGCCCCGATCCTCCCAGGGGCACACGTCCGAGCCCCCGACGTGCTTTGAATCGGCCTTCGAAAGCGGCGGCTTGCGACCGTCTCACCCCGCCGCTCCCCGGGTTATCCCCCTATCCGAACGACCCGCACACCTTGCCCAGGCTTCAGCCCGACCGCCCCCCGAAGGAAGGTTTGACGGCGGCCGATCCCAACCGCTAATCTCCTGGGATCGCGAGCGAACCGGATCGACGAGGAGTGACGCCCGATGGCCGAGAAATCCCCGAGGCGATTGATGCTGGAGGCCAGCCTGGCCGACGACCCGGCCGACGCCTTCCTCCGCTATGGCCTGGCCGTGCAGTGCCTCCGCGACGGCGACGCCGAGGAAGGTCGCGGACGCTTGCGAAGCTTGATCGCCGACCACCCGACCGACCAGGTCGCCGCCCACCAGATGCTCGGCCAGTCGTTCCTGGAGTCGGGCGAGCCCGTCGAGGCGCGGGCTTACCTCCAGGCCGGGATCGCCCTGGCCAACCAGCGGGGGGACTGGCACGCCGCGGCCGAGATGGAAGGCCTGCTCTCCCAGATCGGATGAGCCCAGCGAGGGGTTGTACCATCCGCCCGGACCCGAGGAGATCGCGATGCGATCCGATGACAAATTCATACCTCGGCATGAGAACCGGTCATCGGCTTGCCTCTCGTAGCTCAGCGGTCAGAGCTCTCGCCTTATAAGCGAGCGGTCGCGGGTTCAAATCCCGCCGAGAGGATTGCCCGGCGGGCTTGCTCTGTCCACGGGGGAGAGACGGTTGGCCAAGGCGGGCCTTACGCCGGATCATGGCCAACGATCCCGATTTCTTGCCCGTTCAACCCTGGGGGCGGGCCGGCTCGGCGAGGGCCTCGAAGATCCCTTTCAAGAAATCCGGCAGGTCGTCCGGAGTCCGGCTGGTGACGAGGTTGCCGTCGCGGACGCACGCGGCGTCTTGCCAGATCCCGCCGGCGTTCTCGACGTCGTCGCGGATCGAGTGGAACCCGGTGAGCTTCCGGCCTTTCAGGGCCGGGGTCGAGCAGAGGACCCAGGGGCCGTGGCAGATCGCCGCCAAGACCTTGCCCTGGCGGGCGGCGTCGGCCACCAGGGCGATCATCGCCTTGTGCCGGCGGATGTGGTCGGGCGAGTAGCCGCCGGGGATGATGATGGCGTCGAAGTCGCCCGCCTTGACGTCGGACGCCGCCGCGTCGGCCTTCGCCGGGTAGCCGTGCTTCGAGGCGTAGGACTCCCCGGCCTTGGGCCCGACCAGCGTCACGGTGGCCCCGGCCTCGCGGAGCCGGAGCGCCGGATACCAGAGTTCGAGGTCTTCGTAAAGCTTCTCGACCAGGATGGCGATGCGCTTCCCGTCGGCGTGGCTCATGAGGCGTCCTCCCGGGTGGATGTCCAGGCTCCAGGATAGCCGGTCGGTCAGCGGGCGGCGACCGGCTCGGGCTTCGCTTCCTCGGGAGCCTGGAAGTCGCGGAGCGCGGCGGCCAAGCCCTGCTCGGTCGTGAACGGCGGCTCGTAGCCGAGGACCCGGCGGGCCTTGGCGATCGAGAAGTCGAGGTTCAGGCCGAGGAACTTGTACCGCGCCTTGTTGACCAGCGGCGGCGTGGTCGAGCCTTTCCGCTTCGCCCGCCGCTCCAGGAGGACCGCCAGGGTCCAGGCCAGCCAGAGGGGGATACTCCGACGAGGAGGCCGCAACCCGGCCAGCGCGGCGACCCGGCCGATGAACTGCTTCTTGCTCACCCGGGCGCCATCGGTCACGTTGAACACCTCGCCGACGGCGGCCGGCGACTCGGCGGCCAGGAAGATGGCGTGGACCAGGTTCTTGACGTAGATGCAGTTCAGGGCCTGTTCGCCCGAGCCGAAATAGGCGAACCGGCCGGTCGTCAGGGAGTGGATCAGCTTGGGCAAGACCGTCCGGTCGCGCTCCCCATAGATGAACCCGGGCCGGACGATCGCCAGCGGCAGCCCTTCGTCCCGGACATAAGCCAGGGCCAACGCCTCGGCCTCGACCTTGGACCGGGTGTAGCCATCGAGGGCTTCCGCCGCCGGGGGCGTGGCCTCGTCGGTCCCGAAGTGGTCGCGCCCCTCGTAGACCCCCAGCGAACTGACGTGGACGAACCGCCCGACCCCGGCGGCGCCGGCCGCCTCCAGCAAGAGCTTCAGGGCCGCCACGTTGAGCCGGCGGAACTCCTCCAGGCTCCCCCAGTCGCCGACCTTCGCCGCGCAGTTGATGACCCAGTCGGCCCCCTCGCACCCCCGGCGGAGGGCCTCGGCGTCTTCGAGGTCGCCCGCGACCTTCTCGACGACCTGCGCGTCGAGCCACCGGGTATCGCTCGACGCGCGGACCAGGGCCTTGACCCGGTCGCCCCGGCGGCGAGCCTCCTCGACCACGTGGCTGCCGACCAGGCCGGTCGCGCCGGTGATGAACAGGGTCCTGGGATCGCTCATGGTCGGTGGTCGTCCTTCGAGGGGTGGTTTCGCCTCAAACCTACCCGCCCGATCCTTCCGGGTCAAAAACCGACCCCGTCCGCGGTGAGTCCGAGGGATCGAATCGCCTCACGCCTCGAAGTAGGGCCCGCCGTACCGGGCCTTGGTCGCGCGGATGCCGGCGTGGACGACGTGGATGTCGAAGGCCAGGACGAACATCCGGCACCCCCAGCCGCGCATCCGCTCGGCGTACTCGGGGCCCCGGGGGACGATCCCCCAGGGCTTGCCGGCGGTGGCGCAGGCCTGGGCGATCTCCTCGATGGCGTCGAGGCATCGGGGGTTCTCGAAGTCGCCGGGGATGCCGAGGACCTGGCTGATGTCGGCCGGGCCGACGAACAGGAGGTCGACGTCGGGGATGGCGGCGATCTCGGCGGCCGACTCCATCGCACGAGCGGTCTCGATCTGGATGCCGACGAAGGTCTCGGCGTTGGCCTTGGCCACGTACTCGGCGGTGGGCAACAGGCCGAACCGGCCGTCGCGGTTGCCGCCGTTGAGCCCGCGCTCCCCCCGGGGGTGGAATTTGGCCCAGCGGACGGCCTGCTCGGCGTCCTCGGGGCCCCGGGCCATGCTGACCATGACCCCGCCGGCCCCGGCTTCGAGCGATCGCATGATCGACGCATAATCGGTCGCCGGCTGGCGGACGAAGTGGTCGAGCCCGTGATACCGGGCCGCCAGCGTCGCCAGCTCGATTTCCTTCATCGACAGCCCGGCATGCTCGGCGTCGAGCCAGAGGGCGTCGAACCCGCCATGCTCGCCGACGATCTCGATCAGCTTGGGCGAGTAGAGCTGGCCGACCCCGAACATCCGGACGAGCTGGCCGTCGGCCAGGAGTTGCTTGATCCTCGGCATCGTCGCGTCCCCTCTTGACTTCAGGGTGAAGGTCGTTCGCCGCCTCCCGTCCCGACCAGGCGCGTCAAAAGTCGCCGACGTGTCGAGACGCGAACTCCCGGATGATCCAGAGGCCGCCGACGACCCGGCCCGAGCGATCGAGCCAGTCCTTCGCGGGCGACCAGGCCCCTGCCAAGATCAAGCCGACCCAGCATCCCAGGACCATCAAACTTGCCGCGTGGGATGTGTCGTGCACGGCCGCGAAGACCCATTCCCAGGACTCGTTCATATACGTCAGGTCGCTCGTCAGATGATGCCTGACGATGCTGATCCCCACCTGGATCTCGTGGTAAGCCCAGGAGATGGCCACCATCAGCATCGCCAACGCTCCGGGCCGGCGGAAACGCCGTGACCCCGAGGGACGCGGGCCGAAAGCCTCCAGGGCGGCCAGGGTCGCGGACGCGACCATCGCCCAGTAAACGGTGATCGTGGACCAAGTGCTGGAGCGGGACATGATCTGGATGGTCTGGTCGAAACGAAGGATCGACCACTCGTGAATACGTGGGATCAAGCAACAGACGGCCGACCCCGCGATCAGGACCATCCCGTCGAGTATGGTGAACCGGAGTTTGGCCGGGGTATCAGGCGGTTCGACCGGCTCCATGACTCTCCCTCCTTCAGACCATCGCCCCGCCTCGCGCTCCTTGAACCTACCCGCCCGATCGGCGATAACCAAGCCCCCGGCCATCCGTCCCGAGAAGCGAAGGCCCGAGCCATGACCGCGCTCCCGAAAGTCCTGATCGCCGACTTCCTCCGCGACGCCTCGGTCGAGGGGCCGGTCCTGGCGGGAGTGGCCGACGTCGTCGTGGCCCATGTGCATTCCGAAGCGGACCTCGCCCCTCATCTGGCTGAGGCCGAAGCCGTCATCCTGTTCCACGACATCGCGAGGATGACCGACGCCAGCTTCGCCGCCGCCCCCCAGTGCCGGGCCGTGATCCGGGGCGGGGTCGGATTTAACAACGTCGATATCGAGGCCGCCGGCCGACGCGGGATCGCCGTGTGCAACGTCCCGGACTATGGGACGGAGGAGGTCGCCGACCACGCGATCATGCTTTTGCTGGCTGTCGCCCGGCATCTCCGGATCGCGGATTCCTCGATGAGGGCCGGGGTCTGGGATTACCTCGAAGGCCGCGACACGCCGAGGCTCCGGGGGAAAACGCTCGGCCTGGTCGGGTGCGGGCGGATCGGGTCGGCGACCGCGCTCCGGGCCAAGGCGTTCGGGCTCGACGTGGTGTTTTATGATCCCAACGTCCCGTCGGGCTTCGACAAGGCGCTGGGTATCCGCCGCGAGTTCCGGCTCGAAGCGCTCCTGGAGTCGAGCCACTTCGTCAGTATCCATTGCTATCTCGACGATCGGTCGCACCAGTTGATCGATGCCGAGGCGCTGGCCCGGATGCGGCCGGGGTCGATCCTGATCAACACGGCTCGGGGGTCGATCGTCGATCAGGTGGCCCTGGTCGCCGCCCTCGAATCGGGCCACCTCCTCGGCGCCGGGCTGGATGTCTTCGAGCGCGAGCCGCTCGACGACGACCGGCTCCGCCGCCACCCCCGGGTGATCCTGACCCCGCACTCGGCGTTCTACAGCATCGAGGGGTTCATCGAGCTGCGGACCAAGGCCGCCGAGGAGGCCCGCCGGGTCGTCCTGGGCGAGCCCGTCCGGAACCTGGTCAACGGCGAGTGGCTCGTCGGGACCCGGATCAGCTTGCCGGGATGACGGGGAGTTGATTCTTCGCGAGTTCGAAAGATTTTCCGAATTGCCGCGAACCTCCTGGACGTCTAACCTGTCAGACCGGCGAACACCCGGGGGGCGACCTTCATGCGGTCGACCTTCGGGGTGTCCAGGATCGGATTGGACCAGGAAGGCCGGGCGCGTCGCCCGGCCGGTGGTTTCGAGGATTCGGGAGCCAGTCGGACCTAACCCTCCGCTTGTCTTCGCGAGGGCCTCGGCCTTCGATCGCGTTTCCGCCAGCCCGCCCCACCCGGCGGGCCGGCACCGTCCCCCGGCAATCGGCCGGGCGGGCGTCTCCAACCCGCCTGTATGGGGCGGAAGTGAGGGTCTTGCCATGTTGAACCGCACGAACCGGACGCTGTCGGCCAATACGAACCGGCTGGACCTCGGCACGCGGTCGCTCGCCGTCAACGCGAGCGCCAACAATGGTGGCCTGACCCTGCGCACCGCCCATGACCATTATCCCGTCACCGTGCGCGTCGGCTTCGAGGAATATCCCGGGCTCGTCGCCTTTGAGGTCCCAGGTCCCCTGGGGCCCAAACCGAGGAAGCCCGCGATGCCCTCGATGTCCGGCTCATCCCCCGAGTCGTCGCGACCTCGACGAGGTTGCGCGATCAGGGACCAGCAAGGGCAGCTCATCCCGTTGGCGTCGCGTCCCATCAGTCCGATCGTCCTCATCGACGACCGGCCGAGATGGGATCGCCAGCCGCTCGACCCGTCCCCGCGGCGCCTCGCGAGGACATCCCTCGCCTGGCGTCGTGCCCGGGCGGCCCGAGCGGCCTTGACGGCCCGAACTGTCCTGCTCTCCGACGCCGCGCCATGAGGCGCGTCCTCGGGGGATGAGAGTCGACCCCCAACTCATCGCCGTCGGGATCTCCGGGAGTCGGTCGACCGCGGGTCGCCCATGCGGGCGGGTCGCGGCTCGGACCTCCCGGTCCCATCAGCCTTGAACGGGCGGTCGGCCCGCGCGTGAGACGCTTGCCGGCCCCGAACCGGCGAAACTCCCCGCGCCCCAGCCGTCACCGTCGGTCGCCGACCTCCGGCCCGTCGCCCGGGCGCCTGCGCCGCTTTCCCGTCGGGAAGGCCGCGCAGGCCCGCCCCGGCCCGACGTCCGCCGGAGTCCTCGGCGCCTGAACCGTGTCCAGGCGACGCCCGGCTTGCGCCCTTTTCTTTATCGAAGGATCATCCCAAGGCGCGAAGTCCGGGCCCAAACCCCCGAGGACCGGGGGAGGGGCGATTCCGTGATTGCGACCATGCCGACCCGATTCGTCCCGACCAGGGACCCCGACGACTGGACCGACCTGGCCGACACCGTGGTCCGCGCCCAGAAGGGCGACCGCGCCGCGTTCGGCGAGCTCGTCGAGCAGTTCGAGCGGACCGTGCACGCGATCTGCCTCCGGCGGCTCGGCAACCCGAGCGAGGCCCTGGAGCTGACCCAGGAGGTGTTCCTCCACGTCATGAAGCGGATCGGCCAGCTCCGCGAGCCCGAGCGGTTCGCCGGCTGGCTCCGCCAGGTCGCCGCCCGGATGGCCATCAACCGGGCCACCCGCCGGGTCCAGCCGCCTTCCGTCGACTCCGAGATCCTCGAAGCGTCCGGCGAGCACCGCCAGGACCCCCTCGATGAACTGATCGCCCGCGAGCGGGCCCAGAAGCTCTGGGACGGCCTCGCACGGCTCAAGACGCTCGACCGGGAAACCCTCGTCGCGTTCTACATCCAGGGCCGGTCCCTGGTCGAGATCGCCGAAGGCCTCGACACCCCGGTCGGGACCATCAAGCGGCGCCTCCACACCGCCCGGAAGCGGCTCAAGGCCGAACTCCAGGCCGGCGTGGCCGACGCCGACGAGTGGGCCGAAGCCGAAGCCGACACCGACGACGAGGACGACCTCGTCGCCATGACCGCCTGCTTCGCCTGAACCGCGACCGACCCGCCGGGGTGAACCTCTCGTTCACCCCGGCGGGTCGTCGCCGGATTCGTGAGCGGCCCGCTCCTCCAAATAAGAGAAGGCCCGCGCCTGAAGGACCACGAAGTCGAGCCACGACCAGGCCACCACCGGGACCAGCAAGACCCCGACCACCCCAGCCCCGACATCCGGCCGCCCGAAGCTCGCGAAGATCGCCAGGAACATCAGCCCGATGATCGCCGAGATCCCCGATAGCATCGCCAGGGCCCCGGATCGCCGCGCCAGTTGCCGATCGATCGGCTCGGCGTCGAGCCGGAGCGGCCGGAGCCTCCGCCGCCAGTAAGCCGCGCGGTTCGCGTCCATCCGCGGGGCCTCGATCAGTCGAACAGGGTCGTCCGCGGCCGCCGGGGCGGGTCCGGCTCGGGCTGGCCGAGCAAGCCCCGGAGGTCGCGGGCCGTGGCGGGCGAGTGCCCCGCGTAATGGTTGTTGGCGAACACCGCGACCGGCACTCGCGCGGCCAGGTCGCGGATCAGGCCGGCCGTTTCCGCCAGGTCGGCCGAGCGGTCGACGACGACCTGGCCCCAGGTGGTCGTGACCTTCTCGATCGACTCGCGATCCCCCAGGAGCCGGATCAGAGTGAGCGGCCCGGTGACCGGGTCGACCCGCGCCGCCACCTCGACCGGGCGGGGCATCCAGGTTTGTTCGGTCAAGGTCAAGGCGGCGTCGTGGTCGTGGAGGACCTCGACCAGTTGCGGCCCGACCCACCGGGGGTTGCGGACCTCGACCGCCAGCGGGACCTCATGGCGCGGCCACCGGGCGAGGAACGGGTCGAGCACCCCGAGGAAGTCATCGAGCGACGCGAACGCCCCTTTGTTGAAATAGCCCAGTTGGAGGAGCGCCGCCGTCAGCTTATCCCCCAACGGCAGGATCGACGCGACGAAGCCGTCGACCTCCTCCTCGCACCCCCGGAGTTGCTTCTGGTGGGTGATGACCTGCGGGACCTTGAGCACGAACCGGAACTTGTCCGGCGTCCGGTTCCGCCACCCCTGGACCATCCCCTTCGACGGCGGTCGGTAGAACGTGCTGTCGACCTCGACGATCGGGAATCGATCGGCGTACCATCCCAAGTAGTCGCCCGACTCCATCCCCTCGGGATAGAACGGGCCCTCCCAGTCGGCATAGCTCCAGCCGCTGCAACCGATCCAGATCGGGTTCGCCGGTTCGCTCATGCGTCCAGTATAGGGACAGGACTCCAGGCGGGAAGGGGGGATCGGCCAGTCCTCCCTTCAGCCGGAGACTGGGGCGTCGATGTTCTCGCCTTTCCCTCACTTCGGTCCATCAAGGTCCGCGTCCCACCAACCCATTTCCGAGGGATCGGGCCGGGCCAGGGCCTCGGGCCGGTTGACCAGGCCCATCACCAGGCCGACGCCGAGCATGGCCAGGGTGGTGATGACCAGCATCGGCAACCAGGGGTCGTCGGGGTCGCGCCAGACGGGCAGGGTGTTCATCGCGACCAGGGCCAGGGCGTCGTGGCGACGGGCGACGAGGTGGTACACGGTCCAGGCGACGAGGCCCCCGAACGCCACGATCAGGCCGTCGGTCGCCGCGCTTGCGGTCGGCTTGCCGACGGCGAGGCAAACGGCCGTCACCCCGGCCCCCAGGGCCAGGGCCCGGCGGAGGGCGTTCCGCCGGGCCTGGATCTCGGGCGTCCCCGGGTTTTCCCATAAAATCGTCCCGGTCACGGCTTGGCCGGGGGCTGGGGCCGGGCGATGGCGTCGCGCTGGGGGCCGTCGGCCCCCTCGGCGACGACGAACTCGAAGATGCCGATGCACATCTCGTCGTTGGTCTGCTCGCCCCAGTGGACCAGCTTGGGCGGCTGGCTCGGGTTGGCGGGGTTGGCGGCCGAGTTGTCGAAGTGGGCCTCCATCTCGAAGTAGGTCCCCTTCGGCAGCCGGACCGGCTCGGCGAAGGCGTAGGTCCCCTGCCAGTTGAAATCCCAGCGGTCGACCTGGATCAGGGGGACGCGGGTTTCCTGGCCGTCGGGGAGGACGGCGGAGAACCGGAAGTCCTTGCCCAGCCAATGCATGTGGGGCATGACCGACGTCACCAAGATGTCGCGCGACAGTGGCCGACGGCCCAGGCCGGTCCCTTCCTTGGTGGACCCCTTGACCGGGTAGTTGGCCTCGCCGGCGGGGATGACCAGGACGTCGCGGAACATCTCGTCGAGGCTGGGCCGCTTGCCGGTCGACTGGGCCATCTGGAACTTGGCGGCCAGCTTCATCTGCTGGACCGGGGAGATGTCCGGGAACACGAACCCGGTCCGGAGCTGGCGGGGCAATGGCTTGTCGGTCAGGTAGAGCCCGACCTGGGTGGCGTCGGACTCGGCCTTGCCGCTCTTGTGATAGTGCATCTGGATCAACAGGTCGGCCTTCGACGGCAGGACGTAGCCCGTCCCGTCGGGGGCGAACCGGGGGCGGCTCCCGGGGGTCCAGATCGGCAAGAAGGCGCGGATCGGGACGCCGTCGCCGAACCCGCCCAGGGCGAAGTAGCCCGGCTTCGGGTCCTTGGCGTCAAGTTCGCGGCCCCGGCCCGACGAGTCGATCCCGGCGATGATGTGGTGGACGACCTTGCGGTTGCCCGGCTTGAAGTCGACGCCCTTGATCCAGCGGTCCTCGGGCAGGTCGGTCTTGAGGACGAAGACCCGGAACTCGTCGTCCCCGTCGGCCGCCAGCTCGTAGGGTTCGGGCATGGTCAGGATCAGGTCGGGCGTGCCCAGAGGCCAGTCGCCGGCGAACTCGCGGGCCGGCGGGGCGTCCTTCGCGTCCCCTTCGGGACAACCGGCGTCGGCCCAGGCCTTGAGGGTGGCGATGTCGCCGTCGGCCAGGACCCGCTGGTCCCGGAACGGCCCGCCCCGCGACGTCGAGGCCGGCCAGGGGGGCATCCGCCGCTCGCCCGTCTGGTGGGCGATGTCGGCGCCCCGCTTCCGGGCCTGCTCATACGTCGACAACGCGAACGGGGCGACCTGCCCCGGCCGATGGCAGTCCTGGCAATTGTTCTGGAGGATCGCCGCGACGTCCTTGTAATACGTCGGGGAATCGGCCCGGGCGGCCGTCCCGCCGTGGATGCCGATGGCCGAAGCAACGACCAGGATCGACGTGATCGCGAATCTCAACATGGAGCAACCTTCCCTCGTCGGTTCCGGGCACCAGCGGGCGGATTTCAACCGACGCCCATTCTACCCGGAGATGGGCAAAAGAGTCTCCAACAAGCGCGGGCCCGGGCCCGTTCAAGGGGCGATCACCGTCGACGGGAGGGCCGCCTTGAGTCCCGCCAGGCCCGGGTCCGTGACCCTGGTCCCGACCAGGCTCAGCCGCCGAAGGCCCTTGAGCCCGGACAGATGCCCGAGGCCCGCGTCTCCGACCTGGGTCTCGACGAGTCCCAGCGTGGACAGCATCGGCAGGCCCCCCAGCGCGGCCATTCCGGCATCCCCGACCTTCGTCCGGTCCAGGTTCAACATCTGCAAGCGCCGGAAGCCCGCGACGGGGGCCAGCCCGGAGTCGTCGATCGGGCTGTCGGCGAGGGTCAACATGTAAATCTGGGTCAGGTGGCCGATCGCCGCCAGGTCGTCCACGGCCGTCGCATTGAGCGTGAGAGCATAGAGGTCTTTCATGCCCCGGAGGTGGACCAGCCCCGCCCCGGTGACGCGGCTCTCCGTGAGCCGGAGGCGTAGCAGCCTGATGAGACCCTCCAGGTGGGCCAGGCCCGCATCCGTGATCCCGGTCCCGATCAGTTCCAGGTCGGTCAGCGAAGTCAGCCCGGCCAGGTGAGCCAGTTCTGAGTCGGCGAGTGGCAGGTCCCGAAGGTGGAGCTTGTTCAGCCGTTTCGCCCCCGCGAGGTGGACGAGCCAGGTACTTCCCATCTTCGGGCAACCCACCGCGAACAGCGACTCCAGCCTCGGCAGGGTGGCCAGGTGCTTGAGGCCGACCTCGGACACCGGATTGCCGGCCGTGAAGGTGAGGGATCTCAAGCGACCCAGCCGGCCGACGTGGGCCATGACCCCATCCGGGTCGTCAAAGCCGACGTGGACCGACTCGATGCTCCCCAGGTAATCCGGCCCGAGGGCCCGCATCATCCACCCCGGCCAGGGAGACTGCCCAGCGGGGACGGTCGGCACCCCGGGCCTGGTCATCCCCTGGGGCGGCCGAACCTCCCACGAATAGAGCGCCTTGCCGCCCCCTCGCTGGATCGCCGCGACCGCCTCGCGCTGAATCGAGGCGGATCGGACAATCCAGCCCAACCCGGCCCCGAGGGCCAGGATCGCCACCATGAGCGTCCGGAGGCTCAGCTTCCAGCGCGGGAACCGCCACCGACGGACGGGTCGGACCATTTCGGTCGTGCGAGTCGTGTTCATCGGAAGTCCTGGCTGACTCATGAATCGAACCGCCATCCCCAAGGCCCCAGCGGGCACCCGATCTTAACACTCACAAAGGCCGCTCGACTAAGGAATTCATCTCCGAACCGGGCACGGCACTTGCAAGTCCATTCGTTCAGTAGTGACCTTATGGCGAGCAGTCCCATCTCGGTTCCAGGGGAGCGGATCATGGCCAGCGCGAAGAACCCCAAGGCGACCCCGGCGAAGGCCAAGGCGGCCAGACCTAAGGCAGAGAAGGCAAAGCCCAGGTCCCGAGCGGCCCGGCCGAAGGTCGGCACGACCAAGGAGCAGCCGATCGTGGACCGGGCCAAGCCGGCGACCGCCCCTCCGGCGGGGGATGCCCTGGAGCGGGGCGACATCTTCTTCTTCTACCGCCCGGACGTGGACGACGAGGCGCCGGCCGGCTTGCTAGACGTCCGCCGGTTCCACCTGGTCCTCCGGCCGGAGCGGGGCGACCTCGTTCGCCTGATCACGATCGGCCGGAAGACGCTGCCGGGGTCGGGACCGAGCGGCGGGAATCACTGGGCGTTCGTCGATCGGGTCTTTCGCGACCCGGAGGCCTTGAAGGAGGCCCTGTCGGCGACCACCTACGCGACCGAAACCCAGGGGGAGCGGCATCTCCCCGAGGCCCGGCCGGCGGGCGAAGGGGTCTACGCCCTGGTCCGCCACGGCCGGGACACGGTCCTGGCCTACGCCCTGGAACTTCCCGAGGAGCCCGGCGAGGTCCAGAAGGCCTTCGGGATCGAGTCGCGCGGGCGGTTCCTCGTGAGCATCAAGAACCCGGACGTCGAGTCGCCCGCCGGCCTCGGGCTCGACGCCGGCCAGCGGGCCGAACTGCCCGACGACCTCCGCGAGCGGTTCGGGGCCCGCAAATGGCACCCGGCCGACCCGCCGGCCTTCCTCGACCACGAAGGGGTCGAGTTGATCCTGATCGGCGGCCGGGTCGCCCCCGAGGACGACCTCGGCATCGAACTCGACCCGCAGCCCGAGGACGCAGATCAGGCGGAGGTCTTCCGGGACCTCCACCTCGACCGGACCGATCGGACCATCCGCCCGCTCTTCGAGGGGAACTGGGCGTGATGGAAGATGATTGATGATTAATGGGTGATGGGTGAATTCAATCAACTATCACCCATTATTTATCACCTATGATTAAACCTTCAAGAATGTCATTGGCTCTTGGCGGTCTGGTCTTTGCTCCGGTTCTGCTCGATGGAAGCGAGGATACCGTCGTTGACCTTGCGGTAGAGCAGGGGGCGGAAGTCGGGCGGGGCTTCGCGACCGATCCAGACCCGGGCGGACTCGGCCAGGCCCCGGCGGCCTTGCGACTCGGCGACGGCGGACAGGGCCACCAATCGGCGGGCGGGGATGGCGTAGAGCGGGACGCAGGCCCGGGCGTCGTCGAACCGGCCGAACGAGATCAGGCTATCGATCAAGACGCCGACGAGGGTCTCGCGGGGGTCATCCTGGGGGATGAGCGAGACGGCGCGGGCGGCCTCGGCATAGGCGGAGGTCGCGTCGCTCGGCCGGCCGTTGAGGGCTTGCCCTTCGGCCAGGCGGATCAAGGCGTTGGTCCGGGCCTCGGGCTGTTCAATCGCCCTGGCGATCTGGAACCCGCGGGCGAACTGGCTCGAAGCGGCCGCGTTGGACACGATGCTGAACGTGGCGTAGTTCCGCCAAACCGGGCGTTCGATCATGTTCGCATGTCGCGAGGCCAGGGCGAGGAGTTGGTCGGTGTAGGCCCGGAGTTCCGGCGGCAGGTTCGCCGGGTCGGGCCTCAAATCCCTATTCTTGCCACGGATGGGGTCGGTGATGAGCCTCTGGCTGCTGAACGCCTCGCTCTCGACGATCCGGAAGAGGCTCTCGGTCCGGCCGGTGACCCGCTCGATCCGTGTGGCCAGACTCACGGCCTGGGCCCATTCGCCGAGGGCGGCCTGGAAGCGGGCTTGGCGATCCTCGGGCGGCAAGGGGTCGGCCGGGGTGGGGGGGGGCGGGACGGGGAGGCCGGGCGAAGTTGGCTGGGCCTGTCCCGGCGTCGGGGGGACCGGGGGGGCGTCGTCGTCGGCCGGGATGGCGACGTCGAGGGTCTGGCCCATCCGCTCCTCGGCGAGGAGGAGCAGGGCGTCGATGATCGCGGTGATCCGCTGCTCGCGGACGAGCGGATCGCGCGCCGCCATCGCGGCCGGCCCAGCTTCGAAGAGGGCCGTGTGGGCGTCCTGGAGCTGCCGGCTGAAGATGGCCGTCTGGGCGATCCGGACCAGGGCCAAGGCCCGCTCGCCGGGGTCGACCACGGACCGGTCGTCGAGGAACAGTTGCGGCTCGACGACGCTCAATCCGCCCGCTTCGCTCGGGTTGAGTCCGGTCGTCCCCCGGCGATCGATCGGCCGGGTGAGGTCGCCGCCGGGCCTGGTCAAGTTGCCGGGGCGGCCGATGGACCCGGGCAGGGAGGAGCGGCCGGTGCCGGTCGTCCCCAGGCCGGTGGTCGACTCGTTGCCCGATCCGGTCGACCCGAGCGAGCCCGAGGACATGCCCGTGCCGGTGCCCGAGCCGCTCCCGCTGGAGACGCCCTGGGCCGTTGAGGCGGTCGGGAAGGATGTCAGGGCGAGCCCGAGGCCGATCGCCGGCAGGGTTCGCGAGAGTGGCGCGCGTCTCATCGGGAGTTTTCCTTCCATCTCCGCCCCATCTGGCCGGGCGGGCGGCGGTCGAGGTCGCCGGATTCGGTGGGGCCGGCGAAGGGGTCGAGTCCGGCCCTTCCCGACCCGAGGTCTTCCTGAAGGATTCCGCGCGATCCCGCGGGGGTCAAGCCGCGAAACCCATTCCCTTCGACCGATTATCACCCCGGGGCCGCGTCGCCGTCACCTCCCAATTCCTCGGCACCCCCGGAAAACCGGGCCACCGCCGACTTGGCAACCGCCGGTGGGCCGGTTTATGCTCGCGATGATGAGGCTCGAACCGCCCGCCGCAGGGCACTCCGGAAAGGCGGACGTCTTGGACTGGCACGCGACGACGATCCTTTCGGTCCGGCGGGGCGACCGGGTCGCCGTCGGCGGCGACGGCCAGGTGACCCTGGGCACGACGGTCATGAAGGCCGACGCCGTCAAGGTCCGCAAGCTCCTCGATGGCCAGGTCCTCGTCGGCTTCGCCGGGAGCGCGGCGGACGGCTTCGCCCTGCTCGAACGGTTCGAGGCCAAGCTCCGCGACCACCCCGACAACTTGCTCCGGGCCGCCACCGAGCTGGCCAAGCTCTGGCGGACCGACCGCCTCCTCCGTCGCCTCGAAGCCATGCTCGTCGCCGCCGATCGCCGCCACAGCCTGCTCCTCAGCGGCTCCGGCGACGTCATCCAGCCCAGCGACGGCATCCTGTCCGCCGGCTCCGGGGGCGGCTACGCCCTCGCCGCCGCCCGCGCCCTGATCGACCACACCGACCTATCCGCGGGGGACGTCGTCCGCTCGTCCCTGGGGATCGCCGGCGGGATCGACATCTATACGAACGGGAATCTGACGGTCGAAGAGTTGCCTTCGGTCGGATCGGGCGGATAATTTCCCAAGGATATGCCGGAGCCGTTCCCATGCCCGACCTCACCCCTCGCCAGATTGTCGCCGAGCTGGACCGCGACATCGTGGGCCAGGCCGAGGCCAAGCGGGCGGTGGCGATCGCATTGCGGAACCGCTGGCGTCGCAAGCAGTTGCCGGACGACTTGCGGGCCCAGGTGATGCCCAAGAACATCCTTTTGATCGGGCCGACCGGCGTCGGCAAGACGGAGATCGCCCGGCGGCTGGCGAAGCTGGTCGGGGCCCCGTTCGTCAAGGTTGAGGCGACCAAGTACACCGAGGTCGGCTACTACGGCCGCGACGTCGAGAGCCTGGTCCGCGACCTCGTCGAAGCGTCGATCGGACTGGTCAAGGCCCGCGAACGCGAGAAGGTCGCCACCTCGGCGCACGACCGGGCCGAAGCCCGCCTGCTCGACCTCCTCTTGCCCGCCGCCCCCACGCCCAGTTGGGTCGAGGCCACCACCACCGCCGACGACGCCGCCGAGCGTCGCCAGCGGTCGCGCGACAAGATGAAGGCCCGGCTCGAAGCGGGCGAACTGGAAGACCGCGAGGTCGAGATCACCCTCCCCGGCAAGGCGGGGGCCCCCGTCTCGATCCTGGGCGCGGCCAACATGGAGCAGATGGAGATGGACCTCCAGGGGATGTTCGAGAAGATCATGCCCAAGGCCCCCAGGGCCCGGACGATGACCGTCGCCGAGGCCCGGCCGATCCTGGTCGCCCAGGAAAGCGAAGCCCTGCTCGACCCCGACAAGATCCACGCCGCGGCCGTCGCGCTGGCCGAGGAATCCGGGATCATCTTCCTCGACGAGATCGACAAGATCGCCGGCGGCGAGGGGGACGGCGGCGGCGGCCGGGGGCCCGACGTTTCGCGGCAAGGGGTCCAGCGCGACTTGCTGCCGATCGTCGAGGGGACCACGGTCAACACCAAGTATGGCCCCGTGAAGACCGATCACGTCCTGTTCGTCGCCGCCGGCGCCTTCCACCGGGCCAAGCCGTCCGACCTGATGCCCGAGCTCCAAGGCCGGTTCCCGATCCGGGTCGAGCTGCGAGACCTGACCCGCGACGACTTCGCCCGGATCTTGCGCGAGCCCCGGGCCTCGCTGATCCGCCAGTATCAGGCCTTGCTCGCCACCGAAGGGCTGGTCGTCGAGTTCACCCCCGACGCGATCGAGGCGATGGCCGACCTCGCCCACCAGGTCAACCGGACGACCCAGAACATCGGGGCCCGCCGGCTCCATACCATCCTCGAACGGGTGGTCGAGGAGCTGTCGTTCGAGGCCCCCGACCGCCCCGAGAAGCAAGTGACCATCGACGCCGCCTACGTCCGGTCCCGGCTCGACGCCCTGGCGAAGGACGAAGACCTCAGCCGGTTCATCCTCTGATCCGAGACCACCCGACCATGCCCGATAGCCCCTTGCCGCTGCTCCACGTCTTCGAGGTCCCCGGCGACGACGGCCGGATTCGCCACCTCCTGGCCTTCATCGAGCCGGCCCGGGCCGACTCGATCGGGATCGACTCGGAGTCGATCGTCGGCGAGATCACGCCGACGGCCGAAGGGGGATTCGACCCCCAGAGCTTGCAACGCAACCCCCAGTTCCTCCAGGCCTTCGCCCGCTATATGGACGAGGTCGAGGCCCACTCTCCCGAGATGGTCGACAAGGCGCGCGGGCTCCATTCCGGGTGGGCCTACGTCATCGACCCCCGGGCCCCCGCCCAGCCCGGGGTCGAGCCGGACCAGGCCGATATCGTCGGCGCCTTCTCGGTCGACGACTCCGGGCGGATCGTCCCCGACTCGTTCCAGTACAACGAGAGTCACCTCCTCATCGACCGGGAAAAAGGCTTCTCCGGCCTCTTCACCGACCAAAAGTTCTACGACTGGTTGCACCGGGAGCCCGGGAAAGCCTGACTCGTCGGCACATGCGCACTTGATTCAACATATGCGATTCGGACTCTGATCTGGGATTGGAAATTCCAGATTTCGGATCGAAATCCCGATCGCCAAGGTTGAGTAGAGGGCGCCTCAGACCGATTCCCCCGCCAGCCATCCGGTGCTCCAGGCGGCCTGGAAGTTGTAACCGCCGATGAGGCCGTCGAGGTCGAGGACCTCGCCGGCGAAGTGGAGGCCGGGGCGGAGGCGGCTTTCGAGGGTCCGGGGCTCGACCTCGTCGAGGGCGACCCCGCCGCTGGTGACCTCGGCCTTGGCGAACCCGAGGGTCCCGGCGACGGAGAGCCTCAGCCCCTTGAGCCCGGCCACGAGCCGCCGCCGCTCGTCGCGCGACAGGTCGGGGCCCATCCGGTCGACGGGCAGGCCGGCGGCGACGATCACCGCCTCGGCCAGCCGGCGCGGGAGGTGGTCGGGCATCAAGGTGGCGACCGATCGCCGGCCGGAGCGGGCGGCGACCTGGAAGTGCTGGTCGAGTTCCTCGGCGCGGAGGTCGGGGGCGAGGTCGAGGGCGAGGTCGAGCTTGTCGGGGCCGTCGTGGCGGGCGACGGCCCGGCTGACGTCGAGGATCGCCGGCCCGGTCAGCCCGAAGTGGGCGAACAGCAAGGCCTCGCGACGCTCCAACAGCGCCGGGCCGCCGTTGGCCCGGATGCTCGCCCCGACGTCGGGGACGGTCAGGCCCTTCAACCCGGGCACCCACGCGGCGTCCACCCGCAACGGGACCAGCGCCGGGCGCGGCTCGACGATCGCATGCCCGAACGCCCGGGCGATCCCGTAACCGTCGCCCGCCGTCCCGCACCCTGGATATGACTGCCCGCCGACCGCCACGACCACCCGCGCCGCCCGCATCGAAGCGTCCGCCAGGCGGATCGCGAACCCATCACCCTGATATCCGACTTCCAGGACGCCGGCATTCGTCCGAAAATCGACCGACGAGCGTCCGAGGCGACGGATCAAGGCGTCCACGACGTCGACGGCCCGATCGGTGGCGGGGAAGACCTTGCCGTTCCCCTCGATCTTGGTGGCGAGCCCTTCGCCTTCGAAGAGTCCGACGGTCTGCTCGACGCCGAGGGAGCGGAGCGCGGGACCGAGGAATTTGCCGCCGAGCGGCCCGAACGCTTGCTGGATGCTCCGGGTCCCCTGGGCCTGGCGCGGGTCATAGGCCGGGTCGATCGGGCCGGACACGACCCGGAGGTTGCGCAGCCCCCGGGCGTTGGTGAGGTTGCACCGGGTCCCGCCGGACATCAGGATCTTGACGCCGGGCCGGCGGTTCTTTTCCAGGAGCAGGACCGACTTGCCCCGCTCGGCCGCCCGGATCGCCGCGCAGAGGCCGGCGGCCCCGGCCCCGAGGATGGCGACGTCGTAGGTCCGGTCCGCGCCGCTCATGGATTCAACCCGCCCCGAGGAGGCGGCGGACTTCCCGGGCGATCTGGAGTTCCTCGCGGGTGTGGATGACGAGGATTCGGGCGGGCGAGCCGGCCTCGGCGATGTCGGCGTCGACGGGACCGGCCTCGTTCCGGGCCGGGTCGAGGTGAAGCCCGAGGAAGCGGAGGTCGGCGCAGACGGCGGCGCGGAGGGTCGCCGAATGCTCGCCGACCCCGGCGGCGAAGGCCACGGCGTCGAGGCCCCCGAGGGTGGCCGCCAGGGCGCCGATGGCCGATCGGACCCGGGCGGCGTAGATTTCCAGGGCCAACCGGGCCCGGTCGTCGCCCCCTCCGGCCGCGCGCTCGACCTCGCGGTAGTCGGCCGAGACGCCCGAGACGCCGACCAGCCCGGAAGCGTGGTTGAGCGCGTTGTCGACCTGGTCGACCGTCTGCCCCTTCTCCTTCATCACGTAAAGGAGGATGCCGGGGTCGACCGAGCCCGACCGGGTCCCCATCATCAAGCCGGTCAGGGGGGTGAATCCCATCGTGGTGTCGACCGCCCGGCCGCCCCGGATCGCGGCGGCCGAGGCCCCGTTGCCGAGGTGGCAGACGACCAGGCGGAGCGAACCGGGGTCGCGGCCCAGGATCTCGGCCGCCTTCCCGGCGCAGTACGAATGGCTGATCCCGTGGAACCCGAACCGGCGGATGCCCCAATCCTCGGTCCAGCCCCGGGGGACGGGATAGGTGGCGGCGGAGCGGGGGAGGTCGGCGAAGAACGTGGTGTCGAAGCTGGCGAACTGGGGGACCTCGGGCCGGGCCCGCCGGGCCGCCGCCAGGGCCGCCAGCGCCGGGGGATTGTGGAGCGGGGCCAGCTCGGTCAGGCGGTGGATCTCGGCCTCGACCGCGTCGTCGATCCGGACGGTGGCCCGGAACCGGCTCCCCCCGTGGACGATCCGATGCCCGATCGCCGCGATCGACCCGCCGGGGGCGGCATCGGCGACCGCCCGGAGGGCGAGGTCGGCCGCGGACCCGGGGTCGGCGACCTCGCGCGGGGAGCGCCGCTCGGGGCCGTGCTCGGGCCGGACGACCAGCTCGGCCGGTCGTCCCGGGTCGCGCCAATCGACCTGGCCGGAAACGATCGCCGCGCGGGCCTCGGCGTCGAACAGGCCGAACTTCAGGCTGCTGGACCCGGTGTTGAGGACGAGGAGGCTCAACGGAGTGCTCCCAAAAGGGGACGCCGGGTCAAGCCCCGCCCCGGTGGCGGACCTCGACCGAGCCATCGTCGGCCTGGATCAACACGGTCTCGGCGAGGCCCAGGAACAAGCCGGTGCCCACGACCCCGGGGATCGCCTCGATCGCCGTTTCGAGGGCGGAGGGGTCGGCGATCGGGCCGGTCCGGCAGTCGAGGATCGATTGCCCGTTGTCGGAGAGGAACGGTTCCCGGCCGTCCGGGCCGAGGCGGAGGACGGGGTCCAACCCCAGCTCGCGGAGCCGACGGGCCGCGAGCGGGAGGCCGAACGGGACGACCTCGACGGGGAGCTTGCCCCGCGAGCCCAGGGCGGCGACGACCTTGCCCGGCCCGACCAGGATGATGAGCCGCTTCGACGACGCCGCCACGACCTTCTCGCGGACCAGGGCGCCGCCGTAGCCTTTGAGCAGGTCGAGGTTGGGGGCGACCTCGTCGGCGCCGTCGAAGGTGGCGTCGAGCTGGTCGACCCGGTCGAGCGTGGTCAGCGGGATTCCCAGCTGATCGGCGAGGGCGCGGGTGGCCTCGGACGTGGGGACCCCCGTGACGCGGAGCCCTTGGCGGACCCGCGCCCCGAGGGCCCGGACGAATTCAACGGCCGCCCGGCCCGTCCCCAGGCCGATGACCGTCCCCTCATGGACCAGTTCCAGGGCCTTGTCGGCGATGGTCATGGGCGGCTCTTTCCGGCTGGAGGGCGGGCCATCACCGGGCCGAGGCCGAGGCGGTCCCGACCTCGCGGCCTTCGCGCTCGACCAGGGCGACCTGGTCGCGGGCGGCTTGCGCCACCTTCTCGGGCGTGAACCCGAACTTGGTCAGGAGCGACTTCAACGGGGCCGAGGCGCCGAAGGTGTGCATCCCGATCTTGGCCCCCCGCTTGCCCGTGTACTTCTCCCACCCGAACGTCGACGCCTGCTCGACGTAGACGCGGGCGTGGACGTCGTGGGGGATGACGCTTTCCTGGTACGCCTCGTCCTGGAGTTCGAACAGGTCCCAGGAGGGCATGGAGACGACCCGGGCCTTGACCCCTTCGGCCCTGAGGGTCTCGTGGGCGGCGACGCAGAGTTGGACCTCGGAGCCGGAGCCCATCAGCAACACCTCGGGCTTGCCCCCCTCGGCGTCGGCCAGGACGTAGGCCCCCTTCGCCAGGCCGGCGGCGGAGGTGTATTTCGTCCGGTCGAAGGTCGGGAGGTCCTGGCGGGTGAGGACCAGGGCGGCCGGCTCGTGGGTCAGGTTCATGATGACCTTCCAGGCCTCGACGCACTCGTTGGCGTCGGCCGGGCGGATCACGACGAGGCCGGGGACCGAGCGGAGGTTGGCCAGTTGCTCGACCGGCTGGTGGGTCGGGCCGTCCTCGCCCACGCCGATCGAGTCGTGGGTGAAGACGTGGATCGTCGGGATTTCCATGATCGACGACAGCCGGATCGACGGCCGGGCGTAGTCGCTGAAGATGAAGAACCCCGAGCCGAACGGCCGGACCTTGACCAGCGCCATCCCGTTGAGGAACGCCGCCATCTCGTGCTCGCGAATCCCGAAGTGGAAGTTCCGCCCGCCGTAATGGCCCGGCTCGAAGCTCCCGCCCTCTTCGAGGTCGGTCATGGTCGACTCGTTGAGGTCGGCGGCGCCGCCGATGAGCCAGGGGACCGTCTTGGCGACGGCGTTGATGATCTTGGCCGACGCCTTCCGCCCGGCCATCCCCTTGGGGTCGGCGGGGAAGGTCGGCAGGTCCTTGTCCCACCCGTCGGGGAGCTGCCTCCGCTCGATCTGATCGATCTGGGCGGCTTCCGCCGGATGCTGCTTCTTGTAGTCGGCGAACTTCGCCAGCCAGGCGTCGCGGAGCCCCTTGCCGCGGCTGCCGACGCCCTCCTGGAAGCGGTCGTAGACGCCGTCGGGGACGTGGAACGCCTCGGGCGAGACGCCGAATTTTTCCTTCCACGCCTTGATGACGTCGGGGCCCAGGGGCGATCCGTGGGCCTTGTTCGAGTCCTGCTTCGACGAGCCGTAGCCGATGTGGCTGTGGACCAGGATGAAGGTGGGTCGGGCGGTCTCGCCCTTGAACGATTGGAGGGCGGCGGCGATGGCCCGGGTGTCGTTGGCGTCGTCGACGGTGAGGACGTTCCAGCCGTAGGCCCGGAACCGGGCGGCGACGTCCTCGGTGAAGGTCAGGTCGGTCGAGCCGTCGATGGTGATCCGGTTGCTGTCATAGATCCAGCAGAGATTCGGGAGCGCCAGGTGGCCGGCGAGGCTGGCGGCCTCGGAGGCGACGCCTTCCATCATGTCACCGTCGCCGCACAGGGCGTAGACGTCGAAGTCGAAGAGGGGGAAGTCGGGCTTGTTGTAGCGGGCGCCGAGCCAGAGCCCGGCGGCGGCCATGCCGACGCTGGTGGCGAGCCCCTGGCCGAGCGGGCCGGTGGTGGTCTCGACCCCGGTGGTCATGTGGTATTCGGGGTGGCCGGGGGTCTTGCTGTCGAGCTGGCGGAACTTCTTGAGGTCGTCGAGGGTCAGCGACGGCTGGCCGGTGTTCTCGTATTTCTTGTCGACGGCCTTCACGCCGGCGAGGTGGATCAGCGAGTACAGGAGCATCGACGCGTGGCCGACCGACAGGACGAAGCGGTCGCGGTTCGGCCAGATCGGGTCGGCGGGGTCGTAGCGCAGGAACTCTTGCCAGAGGGTGTAGGCCACCGGGGCCAGGGCCATCGGGGTCCCGGGGTGGCCCGAGTTGGCGGCCTGGACCGCGTCCATCGACAGGGTCCGGATCGTGTTGATGCAGCTCAGGTCGATGTCGTCGTGGGCGGGCATTCTGACGGGCTCCCGGGGCAAGGAATCCGGCCGTCCCGGGGACGACCGGGGGTTCGCGCGGGCCGAGGCCTCGCTCGCGTCCGGCCCAGTATAACCCCCCGCCGCCGCCGAAGGTAGGGCCCGACACCGGCCGCGTTTCCGGGCCGGGCGGCGTCCTCGGCGTGGCCCGACGGTCAATAGCCCGGGCCGCGAACGATCCGGCCGGGCAGGGGGGCCGATCTCGCCCGCGGGTTGAACCGGGCGGAAGCCCCGAGCCACGCCCTCCGGGAATCGGCGGCCCCTTGTGCGTGCGAGCGGGGGGACGGCGGCACGATGGCCAGACCGCCAATTGGTCCCGTGACCGAGGAGATTCGCCGATGAGAGGGTTGACCGTCGCGACCGCTTTGGGGCTCGCCTCCCTGGCCCTCGACCTGCCGGCGGCCGAGGTCGCGGTGGCCGGGCGGACCTTCCGGGTCCCGGAAGGGTTCGTCGTCGAGCGCGTGGCCGGCCCGCCGCTGGTGGACCGGCCGATCGTGGCCGACTTCGACGAGCGAGGGCGGCTCTACGTCGCCGACTCGTCGGGGTCGAACGCCGACGTGAAGCGGCAGGCGGTCGACCGGCCGCACCGGATCGTCCGGCTCGAAGATTCGGACGGCGACGGGACGTTCGACCGCTCGACCGTGTTCGCCGACCGGATGATGTTCCCCGAGGGGGCGATGTGGCTCGACGGCTCGCTCTACGTGGCGGCCCCGCCCTCGATCTGGAAGCTGACCGACGCCGACGGCGACGGCGTGGCCGAGACGCGGGTCGAATGGTTCCGGGGCAAGACCCTCACCGGCTGCGCCAATGACCTCCACGGCCCCTACGCCGGCCCCGACGGCTGGATCTACTGGTGCAAGGGGGCCTTCGCCCCCCAAACCTACGACCGGCCCGGCCGCCCGCCCCTGCGAACCCGGGCCGCGCACATCTTCCGGGCGAAACCCGACGGCACCGGGATCGAGCCGGTGATGACCGGCGGGATGGACAACCCGGTCGAGGTGGCGTTCACCGCCGAAGGGGACCGGATCTTCACCACGACGTTCTTCCAGCACCCGGCCGGGGGCCGGCGCGATGGGCTGATCCACGCCCTCTACGGCGGGGTCTACGGCAAGGTCCACGACGTCATCGACGGCCACCCTCGGACCGGCCCCGACCTGCTCCCGCCGCTGGTCCACCTCGGCCCCGCCGCCCCCTCGGGCCTGGCCCGGGTCGAGTCCGACGCCCTCGGGCCGGGCTTCGCCGACAACCTGTTCGCCGCCTGCTTCAACCTCCGCAAGGTCACCCGCCACCGGCTCACGGCCGCCGGCGGGTCGTTCCTGGCCACGTCCGACGACTTCCTCGCCTCCGACGACCTGGATTTCCACCCGACCGACGTCCTGGAGGACGCCGACGGCTCGCTCCTGGTCGTCGACACCGGGGGCTGGTACAAGATCTGTTGCCCGACCTCGCAACTGGTCAAGCCCGACGTCCTGGGCGGGATCTACCGGGTCCGTCGCCGGGATGCGATCCGGGTGGGCGACCCCCGGGGGCTGGCCCTCGACTGGCCGAGGCTCGGGCCCGACGCCCTGGCCGCCCTCCTGGGCGACCCCCGACCCGCCGTCCGCCGCCGGGCCATCGCCGCCCTGGCCCGGATCGGGGACGCGGCGGTACCCGCGATCCTGGGGGCGGTTCGGGACGGCCGGACGCCCGAGGTCCGGCGTAACGCCGCCTGGGCCGCGTGCCGGATCGACGCGGACGAAGCCCGCGCGGCGGTCCGGATGGCCCTGGCCGACGCCGACCCTTCTGTCCGCCGCGCGGCCGGTCACGCCGCCGGTCTCTGGCGCGACCGCGAAGCCGGGCCAGCGCTGACCTCGATCCTCCAGGGAAGCGACCGGTTGGCGCGTCGCGAGGCGGCCGAGGCCCTGGGGCGGATCGGCGAGGGGCGGGCCGTGCCGGCTCTCGTCGAGGCGGCGGCGAATGAGCCCGACCGGGCCCTCCACCATGCCTTGACCTTTGCCCTGATCGAGATCGACGACCCGGCCCGGGCCCGCGCCGGGCTGGGCCACGCGGTCCCCTCCGCCCGCCGGGCGGCCCTGATCGCGCTCGACCAGGGGGGCGGGCCCGGGCTCGACTTCGAGGCGGTCCGGCCCGACCTGGCCGCCGTCGACGCCGAAACCCGCGACGCCGCCTGGTGGGTCGCCGGCCACCACCCCGAATGGGCCGGGCCGGTCGCGGCCACCTTCGGCGACCTCCTGGCCCGGCCGGACCCGAGCGACGCCGACCGCCGCGACCTGGAAGCGCGGCTCGCCCCGATGGCCCGGATCGAGACGGTCCGGGCCCTGATCGCCGCCCGCCTGGCCGACGCCTCGGCCCCGGTCGCCGCCCGGCTCCTGCTGCTCCGGGCGATGGCCCGGTCGGGCCTCAAGGAGTTGCCCGGGGACTGGCTCGGGGCCCTCGCCGGGGCGATCGACGAGCCCGCGACCGCGACCCAGGCGGTGGCCACCGCCCGAGCCTTGCCGATCCGCCCCGACGGCGGCGAACGGGTGATCGACGCCCTCCGACGGCTGGCGGCCCGGGCCGACGCGCCCGCCGACGTCCGGCTGGGGGCCCTCGCGGCGGTCCCGGGCCGGGACCTGGCGACCTCGCCCGAGGTGTTCGCCTTCCTCGTCGATCGGCTCGGGCCCGATCGACCGGCGTCCGCCCGATCGATGGCGGCCGACGTCCTCGCCCGCTCCCGGCTCGAACCGGCGCGGCGGCTCCGCCTGGCCGACCTCGTGGCCGGGGCCGGGCCGCTCGAAATCGGCCGGCTCCTCGAAGCCTTCGACGGGGAACAAGGGGACGACGTGGCGCTCAGGCTGGTCGATTCCCTGGGCCGGGCGCCCGGCCGGTCCGCCCTCCGGATCGACACACTCAAAGGTCGCTTCAACGGCCACGGCTCCCGGGTCCGGGAGGCCGCCGGCGCGCTCGTCGTCAGCCTCGACGCCGATGCCGCCGACCGCCGTGGTCAACTGGAAACCCTGCTCGCCGGACTCGCCGGCGGCGACGCCCGGCGCGGCCAGGCGGTGTTCAACGGGTCGAAGGCGTCCTGCGTCACCTGCCACGCCATCGGCTACGTCGGCGGCCAGCTCGGGCCCGACCTCACCCGGATCGGCTCGGTCCGATCCGACCGCGACCTCCTGGAGTCGATCGCCTTCCCCAGCGCCAGCTTCGTCAGGAGCTACGAGCCGGTCGTCGTCGCCGCCCGGGACGGCCGGGTCGTCGCCGGCCTGCTCCGCAAGGACGCCCCCGACGAGGTCGTCGTCGCCATCGCCGCCGATCGCGAAGAGCGGATCGCCCGCGACCAGGTCGAGGAGATCCGCCCCGGGACCGTGTCCGTCATGCCGGCCGGCCTCGACCGCCAACTCGCGCCCGGAGAACTCGCCGACCTGATCGCCTTCCTCAAGGCCTGCCGATGATCTCGGCCGCCGCCACCCCGTTCCGACCGCCCCCGATCGCGGTTATCCTCGGACCCGAAGCGACCCGGCCCGGCGCGACCCTCCGCCGTCGAGCCGCCCGCGACAGCCCCTCGACAGGAACGACCGCCCATGCGACCGACTTTCCTCTTCACCCTGCTCGCCCTGATCCCGGCTTCCCTGGCCATCGCCCAGGTCCCGGAACTCGCTGAAACCACCGCCCCCCGCTTCCGGGTTTACGTGGGGACCTACACCGGGGCGGCCAGCAAGGGCATCTACCTCTTGGAGCTGGACGCGGCCTCGGGGAGCTTGACGCCCAAAGGCGTGGCGGCCGAGACGTCCAGCCCGTCGTTCCTCGCCATCCACCCGAGCCGGAAGTTCCTTTACGCGGCCAATGAGGTCGGGATGTTCGGGGGCAAGCCCACCGGCTCGGTCTCGGCGTTCGCGATCGACCCCAAGTCGGGGATGCTCGCCCCGTTGAACCAGCAACCCTCGGGCGGCGCCGACCCCTGCTTCGTGACCGTGGACGCGACGGGCAAGGACGTCCTGGTCGCCAACTACAGCGGCGGGAGCGTGTCCGTCCTGCCGATCGGCCCCGACGGCAAGCTGGGCGCGGCCACCGCCTCGATCCAGCACCGGGGTTCGGGGGCGAACAAGGACCGCCAGTCGGCCCCGCACGCCCACTCGATCAACCTCGCCCCCGACAACCGGGTGGCCGTGGTCGCCGACCTCGGGCTCGACAAGCTGATGGTCTACCGCTTCGACGCCGCCCGGGGGACGCTCACGCCCAACGTCCCGCCCTCCGCCGACCTCGCCCCGGGCTCGGGCCCGCGCCACTTCGCGTTCCACCCCGACGGCCGGCACGCCTACGCGATCAACGAGATGACCTCGACGGTGGCCGTCTTCGACTTCGACGCCCCCCGGGGCACGTTCTCCCTTTTGCAAACCGTGAGCACCCGCCCCGCCAACGCGACCCGGCCGGGCAACTCGACGGCCGAGGTGGTGGTCCACCCCTCGGGACGGTTCCTGTACGGCTCGAACCGGGGGGATGACGCCCTGGCGATCTACGCGATCGAACCCGCCTCGGGCAAGCTCACCTCCGTCGGATTCCAGCCGACCGGCGGCAAGACCCCGAGGAACTTCGCGATCGACCCGACCGGGCAATTTCTCCTCGCCGCCAACCAGGATTCGGGGACCGTCGTCGTCTTCCGGGTCGATCCCCAGTCCGGCCGGCTCCAGCAGGTCGGCGACCCGGTGGCCGTCCCCAAGCCGGTCTGCATCCGGTTCGTGCCGATGGCGGGTTGAAATTCCGGGGGGATATTTGAACCGCCAAGATGCCAAGGTCAATCCAATCATGAGCCTTCCGAAAAATAGTTGAAATCCCGGCGAGGTTACTGTTGACGGCGAGGCGTCGGCGACCAGGATAGTGCGGACGCCGGACGTCCCTTGAGACACGGCAGGAACGGCGTGCGCGTTGTTCGGAGGCCGCATCACCGTATCGAGACCAGGAGTTCGCGATCCTGGACATGCTGATGCGTAAATCGCCCCGGTCACCGTCCAATCCCCGGTGATCTCGCAAGGAAATGGGGCGGAGGAGAGTGGAAGCGGGACAAGCCCTCCGGACGGCGAATTTGAACTCGTCGGGACGGTGCGGCGATCGCGCGAGCGACCGTCGCGTCACTCGCGGAAACCGGGCGGCTTTCGGCCGGCCTCGCGGCCTCTCCGGCAGGAACCGGACGACGTCGTACCGTATCGGGTCATCCATGCGAGAACATTCAGGATGTTTAGCTGTGAACAAAAAGACCATTATTACAGCTTTGTTCCTAATCTTCTCGGCCCCGGCCGGATCGACGGTGATTGTCGCCGACGAGGCGACCGTCGCCCGTTTCAAGGGCGAGTACCCAGCGGCGGAGAAGGCGTTGGAGGAGAAGTTTGCCGCGATGCATGGCACTTGCCGCCTCTCCGATTGGGTCAAGGGGGACGACACGCCGGGCTCGGCGGGGGCGACGTTCGCGGCCGGACACGGCTATCTGAAACTCTGCCTGACCCTGGAGATACCCACTGAGGCCGCTGGCGAGCCCAGGGAGATCGTCTATTGCGCCAACCAAGACTCGATTTTCAAGTTGCATCGCCTGGAAGCTAATGGCCCTTATGTCGTCGCGGCCGCCGGCGGGGCCGAGGGCGATCTGGATGAATTCGAGCACCGATTCCGCACCTACTACACCGCGCCGTTCTCGGCCTTTTCCCAGCCATTTTCTCACCTGCTGAAGGACAGGGAGTTTGTCATCACGGATGCAGAACCGCTCGAATCGGCCGACGGATCGCTGATCCGCCTCACTTACAGGCACGGCAGCCCGCCCGAGGATAAGGGTACGGTCATATTCGACCGGGGTCTCGGATGGGTCATCAAGCATTTCGAACTCGTGCCGGGGGTCGGTGGTGTCTGAGGATGGCTAACGAGGTTTGGCGGGGTAAGTGATCCACTCCTTGGTACTCCACACATGGTCACTCAAGCCCGCGGCCATCGCCGGTGTTCGAGCCTGCCATGGCCCCTCGGGCT
>JAABUQ010001374.1_pt1 | contig 52836 bp, 41 predicted proteins | sample 5560001 | NCBI WGS metagenome assembly JAABUQ01 (sample SAMN10711888, study PRJNA513371) | rock metagenome | isolation source: Antarctica rocks | place: Antarctica: Victoria Land, Finger Mt nord | collected 2015-12-18
AACCAGTTGCCGCTGCCCTCCGGCGACGGTGTCCCGGGCGGCAACTTCCAGGTCACCTTCACGATCGACACCAACCCGCCCGCGGTGCTCCCCGGGGTCTTTGGCCTGACCCGGGCCAGCGACAGCAATCGCCCCGACCTCATCACCAACATCAACCGGCCGAGCTTCCAGGGCACCATCACCGACATCTTCCCGCCGTCGAACTTCCTCCAGGGTCAAACCGTCATCCTCGACATCTCGACCCGCGGCGACGGCGTCTTCGACATCCCCAACGACGGCACGGCCATCACCGACGCCGCGGGCAACTTCGTCGTGACCTCGCTCCTGCCCCTGCCCGACTCGCTCATCAACGCGGGTCCCGACGGCCTCGTCGGCACCGCCGATGACGGCGGCTACAGCCTGGCGAGGGTCCGCATCATCGACCAGGCGGGGAACGCGTCGAACCCCAACGATCCCAACGCCCTGGCCACCTTCGCCATTGACACGTCTCGGCCGATCATCACCAGCAGCCAGCCCGCGGCGAACTCGGTGGTCACGGCCCTCAACGGCCGGGTCCGCGTCACCTTTGCCGTCAACAAGACCCTCGACCTCAGCACCTTGACCTCCGCCACGATCACCGCGATCCGCTCCGGCGGCGACGGCATCTTCGGCCCGGGAGGGACGGCCGCCGACGTCCCGCTGACGATCGACCCCGCGAGCATCTCAGCCGTCCCGCTGCGGACCGCCAAGGGCGCCGAGGTCATCAGCTTCGACGTCCTGACCACCGCGGTGAACGACACCTATCGCATCACCCTGGGCCCGGGGATCACCGACATCGCGGGCAACCCGATCGTCGGCAACGACGCGACGGGCACCAACTTCGTGATCGGCTTCCTCGTCTTCGACACGGCCAATACCAGCATCATCTACGTCGCCCCGGCAACCACGATTCCCCCGACGCCCCCCAACGGCACTCGCCAGTCGCCCTTCTCGACGATCGGCGCCGGGCTCGCCGCCGCGAAGATCGGCGACACGGTGGCGGTCCTGCCGGGCGTCTACAACGAGACGGCCGTGCTCAAGGCCCAGGTGCGGCTGGTCTCGGCCGCCCCCGCCAGCACCGCGACCAGGGTGGTGCCGGGGAACGCCCTCCAGACGATCATCCGGCCCAACCCGACGCTCAGCGGGTCGCCGACCTACTCGGTCATCGCCGACAGCCTGAACGGCATCGCCGGTATTCCCACGGAGATCGCGGGCTTCACCATCGCCAGCCCGCTAGGCGGCGGCGACCCGGCTCGCGGGCCGATCGTGCAGGAATCCACCGGCATCGCGATCAACAACTCCGCGGTGACGGTGGACAGGAACTACCTGATCGACAACTATCGGGGCGTCTTCGACACCGAGGGCGCCGGCTCGCAACACTCGCAGTTCCTGAACAACGTGTTCGCCGGCAACACGTTCGGGCTGGTCTACGTCATGCCCGACCCCTCGGTGTCGGTGACGAACACCAGCAACGTCACCAACAACGACTTCGCGTTCAACCTCTTCGGCCTCTACGACATCGGCCTTCCCCGCTCGTCGCCGATGCTGAACGTCTTCAACAACATCTTCTGGCAGAACGACCGCACCTCGGTCCGGGGCGGCTCGGGGATCGCTTCGCAGTATCCCAACCAGATGGTGGTCGCGGGGAACATGTTCTCCAGCAATGGGGCGAGCCAGGCGAGCCCCGCCGACGATGCGCTGAACGTCGGGGGCGGGTTCGACCCAGCGATTCTGTCGGGGACCCCCGACGCTGGCGGCAACTTCGTCGGGGTGCCGGCGTTCGTCGCGCCTCGCGACCCTCGCGGACCCTACGACGGCCCGGCGGTCTTCTTCCGCGAGGCCAACTTCGACTTGACCGCCAGCTCGGCGGCGATCGACTCGGCCCTCAACAGCCTGGCGCCCACGGTTGACCTGCTGAACCGCGGGCGGATCAGGGTTCCCGGCCGTGGCGTCCCCTTCGGCGGCCCCGCCGACGTGGGAGCCTTCGAGTACCATCCCGCCAGCGGCGGCATCCCCGTGACGTCCGCCGCGGCCCTGTCCAACGCGTTCAGCCCCCAGGCGGTCGACCAGGTCGTCGCCGCGGGCCTCAACGTCGCCTCACCGGCAGCCGTCACGACCCGGGACGCCGCCACGCCGCCCCCCGCCTCGGCGGCGACCCCCGCTCCGGCTCCGGCTCCGGCTCCGGCCCCCACTCCGGCTCCGGCTCCGGCCCCCGTCACCGTCACCACCGCCAGGACGGTCGTCCCGGTCACCCCGCCGCCGGCCGTCGCGCCCGCGACCGTCCACGGGCGATCGGGCCAGAACAACCCCCTTGCCGCCGCGAACGCGAAGCCCTCGCGCTTCCGGAAGCTGCTGGGCGGCAAGCACCACCGCAAAGGCTGATCCCGGCCCTCGCCCGAGTTGCGAACGAAGCCTGAACCGAGGCGGGCGGTCCCCACAAAAGGGCCGCCCGCCTCGCGTTCTTTCATTCATCCCCGCCTCCGGTCGCGACGCCCGTCGCCGGCCCACCCGGCCGCTCGACGACGCTGAGGCCGGCCTTCCCCAGGCGGCTGAGGACGATGGGCCAGTGCCGCGCCAGGCTGTGCGCCTCCATCGTGTGGGTGCAGACGATCGTTTCGCGGTCGAACCTGCCGAGCACCCGCGCCCCTCCCGGAGCGCGGTCGAGGGCCCGCCGCACGGCGTTGACGCTGCCCGCCTTGACGTAGAACCGTCCCATCGCTGCCCCGGTCCGCCGCGAATTATGATACGCTCGACCTCGCCCAACCCCATGACATTGCCCGCGCCTGACACACCTGGCGAGCCCCCGGATGAGCGACCCTCCCACCAATCTCCGTGCCCACCAGTCCGAGCAGGTGCTGGAACTCTCCTGGCCCGAGGGCGCGACCGACCGCCTCAAGTATCGCAACCTCCGCGCCGAATGCCCGTGCGCCGCCTGCCGCGACGAGTGGACGGGCGCGCGCATCCTCGATCCCGCCAGCATCCGGCCCGACTTGAAGCTGGAGGGGATGGAGCAGGTTGGCAACTACGCCGTCCGGCTCGGCTGGAACGACGGCCACAGCTCCGGGCTCTACACCTGGGACACCCTGCGACGGATCGCGACCAAGGCCGCGGAGTGAGGAGAGACCGCCTGGGGCCTTCGTCGCGGATCGACCCCCGATTACCGGACGACTTCTCCCTCTGGAGGGTCGGCGGGGAGGCTCCCGAAACCGCCCATGCTGCCCCTGGCGTCGCCCATCTCCCCCGACGCGGCGCCCTAGTTTCCCTGCTGCCCGGCCGCGCCCCTGGGTACGCGGAACTCAGAGCGGAGGCGGGCGACTTCTCGCTTCAGGGTGTCCACGGCGGCGCGTGCGATCGGCTCCGCATCCTCCTGATCCTCCGCAACGGCGTCCGCACTCCGCACGACGATGATGCCGTCCTTCTCGACGCGGAAGACGAGGTCCATCTGGGCCAGCATCAACCGGAGGGCGGTCGAGAGGGGAACGCCCTGGATGCTCAGCGTGAGGGACGGGCTGTCGGCCGTGAGGTCGTGCTCACTCAGCGAGACGGGATCGACGTAGACCGGCAGGCCGGCGTCACCTTCCTTCTCCTTCGCCCGGGTCGATTCCCCGAGGAACTTGACCAGGTCCGTCAAGCTGGCCGCCTTCGCGAAGGGGACGTCCACCCGCTTATCCAGCCCGATCCACGTCTTCGCCTGCGCCCCGGTGACGAGGGCGGCGTCGGCCTCGGGGATGCTCGCCTCGGTGCCGATGACCAGGAGGCCATCCTTCTGCACGCCGAAGGTGAGGTTGTGTTGCTTGAGCATGAGGCCCAGCGATGTCGCCAGCGGGACGCCCTCGATGTTGAGCGTCACCGTCGAGGCCAGCGTCACGTCGTTCTCGCGGAGGGCGACCGGGTCGACGTAGATGGGAATGCCCGACTCGTTCGGCCCGGCGGACGCCTGCCTGATATACTTGAAGACCTCCGCCAGTGAGGTCTCGTTCTCAAACGGGAAGGCGACCGGCGCGCCCAGCTTCACCCACGTCCTGGCCGCGGCGGCCGAAAGCATCCTGGGGCGAGGGGCCGGGGCCTCGCGCGCGGCGGCGGCGGCTCCGCCGCCTTCCCCGGCGACGGCGATCCCCTGGGCGCGGATGATCGGGGCGGACCACGACACGGCGGCCGTCGCGAGGACGATGAAACGGAGGTGAGGTCCGAGTCGCATCGAGCGGACTCCCTTTTCGGGGGTGTTCGGGGCTTCGGTCTCGCCCCGGGGCTGGGACGCATGACATGAGAGGATGGGACCGACCCATCGAGTCTATGGTCGGATGGCTGTCGATGCCACGGAATTCGCTGACCGTCGCGGTTCCGACCTGCAACGGCGGGGCGCACCTCGCCGAAGCCCTGCGCGGCATCCGGGCGCAGGAGGGCGTCGCTTTCGACCTCCTCATCTGCGATGACCGCTCCGACGATGACACCCTGGCCGTCGTCCGCGCCGAGGCGGGCGACCGCGTCCGCGTCGTCGTGAACCCCCAGCGGCTCGGCCTGGCCGGGAACTGGAACCGCTGCGCGGCGCTCTGCCGCACGCCGCTGGTGACGATCTTCCACCAGGACGACCTGATGCACCCCGGCCATCTGGCCGCCCACGCCACCGCCCTGCTGGCGGACGACTCTCTCGGCATGGCCTGCTCCGCCGCCGGCGTGGTCGACTCGGCCGGTTGCGAGGTCCCCGCGACGGTGGTCGGGCGAGGCAATCTCGGCCCGACCGACCGCGTGTTCGCCGCCGGCGCGTTCGTCGCCGAGCTGGCCGCGGGCAACCCGGTGCGCTGCTCGGCGGTGACCCTGCGGGCGTCGGCGCTCGCCGAGGTGGGCGGGTTCGACCCGGGTCTGCGTTACGTCGTCGACTGGGACTGCTGGCTGCGGATCGCCCGCCTCCGGGGCGTCGCCTGGCTGGCGAAGCCAACCGTCTCGGTCCGCTGGCACGCCGCCAGCGAGACCCACCGCTTCAAGGGCGGCATCGCCGACATCGACGAGACCGCGGCCCTCCTGGACGATCTCTACCGGAGGGTTGATCCGAGCCTTCCCGACGCCCGCCACCTGCGCCGCCGGGCCGACCGGATGCTGTCCCGCGCCTTCCTGAACCGGGCTTACGACGCCGCGTGCGCGGGCGACCGCCGCCTGTCGCTTTCTTGCCTGCGGCGGGCGTTCGCGGCCTGGCCGGGGATCGTTGGGACGATCGCGGCCGACCCGCGATTGCTGGGACGCCTCATGGTGGGGGCCCGTTGAGTCCCTCGAAGAGGGCGGCGACCGGGCAGGCGAAGCCGGGCAGGATACCTTCGCCGTCGAGGGTCTCGCCTTCCTTCCTCAAGGCCCCGGTGCCGTCGAGCCGGTAGACCGCCACATCGCGGCTCTCCGGGCAGACGACCCAGACCAGGGGGATGCCCGCGGCCAGGAAGTCCCGGACCTTGCGCCGCACTTTGGTGGCAAGATCATTCGGGGAGATGATCTCGACGGCCAGTTCAGGCACGACCCGGCAGTGTCCCTTGACCGGCCCCCCTCCTGGCATGCGATCGCGCCTCGTGAACGCCACGTCCGGGATGCGGACCTTCTTGGGATCGTCCGGGAAGATCTGGAAGCCGCCCTGGCCGCCGTTGATCACGCCAGGCAGCGTCGCCTTGGCGTATTCCTTGAGAAAGACGATCAAATTCGTCCCGACCTCATCCGCTTCCTGCCCCATCGGTTCCCGCTCCACGAGTTTGCCGTCGATCAGCTCGGGCATGAGGCGGCCGTTGATCTTCAGGAGGTCGGCGGGCGTGTAGCGGCGAGGGGTGACGGTGGCCATGAATCGCGAACTCCCCTTGTTCCCGGTCGGTGGATACCTCGATAATAACCGTTTGCGACCCGACCGCCATCCCGAGCGACGACCGGCCCCAGGCCCCTGCCCCTCCATGAGCATCACCACCAACGCCCCGCCCCCCTGCTCCTCGCGCCAGGCCGACGCCAACGTCGCGCCGACGCAATTGCCCGCGCTGCCGATCGTCCCATTGAGCTTGCCGCACCTGCCGGCAACACGGGCGGAGATGGACGCGCGAGGCTGGGACGCCGTCGACGTGGTCTTCGTCACGGGGGATGCCTACGTCGACCACCCGGCCTTCGCGATGGGCATCCTCGGCCGGGTCCTGGAAGCGGCGGGGTTCCGCGTGGCGATCCTCAGCCAGCCGGATTGGAAGACGGCGGAGCCCTGGAAGACGTTCGGCAGGCCGCGTTTGTTCTTCGGCATCAGCGCCGGGAACATGGACAGCATGATCAACCACTACACGGCCAACAAGAAGGTCCGCAACGACGACGCCTACAGCCCCGGGGGCCGGATCGGCCTGCGGCCCGACCGCGCCACGTTGCCGTATTGCCAGCGGGCGCGCGAGGCGTATCCCGGGGTTCCGGTGATCGCCGGGGGGGTCGAGGCGTCCTTGCGAAGGCTGGCGCACTACGACTACTGGAGCGACACCGTCAAGCGCTCCATCCTGCTCGACAGCAAGGCCGACCTCGTCGTCTTCGGCATGGGCGAGCAGCCGGTCGTCGAGATCGCCCGCCGCCTCGACGCCGGCCAGACCACCCGCGACCTGCGCGACATGCGCGGGGTCGCCTACGCCCTCGGCGCCCGCGAGGAACCGCCCGCCGACGCGATCGTCCTGCCCTCGTTCCAGGAGATCAAGACCGACCGATTCGCGTTCGCGAAGGCGACCAAGATCATCCACCAGGAAACGAACCCTTTAAACGCCCGGCGGCTCGTGCAATATCACGATCGCCAGGCCGTCGTCGCCAATCCTCCCGGTCTGCCGATCAGCCAGGAGGACATGGACCGCGTCTACGGCCTGCCCTTCACCCGGAAGCCCCACCCGATGTATCGGGGCGAGGCGATCCCGGCGTTCGAAACGGTCAAGGATTCCGTCACGATCATGCGCGGCTGCTTCGGCGGCTGCACCTTCTGCTCGATCACCGCGCACCAGGGGCGGATCATCCAGTCGCGCTCGCCGGATTCCGTCCTCTCCGAGCTGCGGAAGCTGGGGCAGGACCCCGCCTTCAAGGGAGTCGTCTCCGACATCGGCGGGCCGACGGCCAACATGTACCAGATGCGCTGCACGAAGCCCGAGGTCGAGGCGAAGTGCAAGCGGCTCTCGTGCGTCCACCCGAAGGTTTGCAAGCTGCTCGGGACGGACCACGGGCCGCTCGTCCAGTTGATGAAGGACAGCCGCGAGGTCCCCGGCGTCCGCAAGGTCCTGGTCGCCTCGGGCATCCGCACCGACCTCGCCCAGCGCTCGCCCGAATACATGAGCGAGCTGGCCGCGCATCACGTCGGGGGACACCTGAAGGTCGCGCCCGAGCACGCCGACCCCGAGGTCCTCCAGCGGATGAAGAAGCCGGCGATCGACGACTTCGGCGGGTTCGCCGACGCCTTCCGCGCGGCCAGCGACGCCGGGGGCAAGCCCAAGCAGTACCTCGTCCCCTACTTCATCGCCTCGCACCCCGGCAGCGATCTGGACTCGATGATCGACCTGGCGCTCTTCCTGAAGCGCAACGGCTACAAGCCCGACCAGGTGCAAGACTTCATCCCGGCGCCTTTTGACATCGCCACCTGCATGTATCACACGGGTCTCGACCCGTTCACGGGCGAGGAAGTCTTCACCGCCAAGCATCTGCGCGACCGCAAGCTCCAGCGGGCGTTGCTCCAGTTCTTCAAGCCCGAGAATTACTTCGAGGTCCGCGAGGCCCTGCTGAAGGCCGGCCGCGCCGACCTGATCGGCTCGGGCTGCGACGCCCTGATCCCGGCCAACCCGCCGAAGGCCGCGCGCGAGGCCCGCATGGGCAAGGCCAACCGCTCGCTGGCCGAAGGCCGCTACGTCCATCAGGTCCCGGCGCCCCCGGAAGGCGTCCCCCGCGCCAACGCGGGCTATCGCCCGGATCGTCCCTCCGCGAGGCGACGGCCCCGCTAGTCGTGCACCAAGCTCAGGGTGCAAAATAGTAATCGCCTCAAATTGATAAATTTGCGCGAATGGATCATACATATTGAGGTTGGCAGACGACCAGGAGTGATCGACTTGAGCGATATTGTGGAAGAGTCCCCCCCGCTCAGCGTGTCATCCGAGCAACGTGGGATACTCGACCATCTCTGGTTGTGTCATGAGAAAGGACCAGGCCCCCATCAAGGGAACGTCAGGGCGCGTCACGTTATCCTGTTCATGGTCTGCTGCCTCGCAATCTCTACCGGTTCGGTACTCTTCGCTAATCAGATCCCCCCCTCCTGCAGTAGCCTTGTGGTGGGTTTCATCATCGGTATTCTGTTTGTTGGCGTGAGGCGAGAAATCTATTTCCAACGGCACTGGCCATTCTTTGAATCGATCATCGATTGGAAGCTCGTCCAGCGGATGCGAAAAAGTTCTGAATTCTTAAGGGATGATTATGTTTAATAATCTATAAGATTCAAAGCACACAGTGATAATCGCTTCAAATTGCCGGAATGCCAGTCATGCAACACTAAAATTTAAGGTTGGCTGACTACTCGTCGTGATTCGGGCACGGGTCACGCGCCCGTCGCGAACACACGGAGGAAGAGGTTCCTTGGATTCCACGAGCCAGCCGCGGCAGACCCAAGCCGATCTCTCACGCGCGGAGACGCTCCGCGCCCATGAGCGATGGCTCGCCACCGAGGGCCGCGAGGGGCGCAGGGCCGACCTGGCCGGGGCCGACCTCGGGAAGGCCGACCTGGCCGGGGCCGATCTCCGGCGAGCCGACCTTTCGCGGGCGAACCTGCAAGGGGCCAACCTGCAAGAGGCGAGGCTCGGCGGGGCGACCATGCCCGGGGCGGACCTGCAAGCGGCCAACCTCGTGGGCGCCGACTTCCGCGCCGCGGACTTGCGCGGGGCTCAGTTCCTGGGCGCCGACCTAGCCGGGGCGGTGCTTCACGAATCGGACCTGCGCGACGCCGACCTTGGCGCGGCCCTCGGCCTCGCCAGCGGCCAGTTCGGGGGAGCCAACGTCGCCGGGGCCCGACTGCCCGAAGCGATCCTGAAGTTCGAGGCGCTGGCCAACATTCAGGAGGCGGCCAAGAACCTTCAGAACGTCTTCGCCTCCGTCATGCTGCTCTGCGCCTACACCTGGCTGACCGTGGCCTCGACCAAGGACGCCCAGCTCGTCAACAACACCGCGCCGGCCGCCTCGCGGCTGCCGATCCTCGGTACGGACATCCCGCTGGTCCGCTTCTACCAGATTGTCCCGGTCGCGCTGGTCTGCCTCTACTTCTACTTCCAGCTCGGGCTGCAACGCTTCTGGGAAGAGCTCGCCGACCAGCCCGCGGTCTTCCCCGACGGCCGCCCGCTGGACCGGAAGTCGTACCCCTGGCTCATGAACGGCCTGATCCGCGTCCACGTCGCCCGGCTGCGGCAGAGCCGCACGTCGCTGGACCGCTGGCAGTTCTGGCTGACGATTCTGCTGGCCTGGTGCCTGGTGCCCCTGACGCTCCTGATGATCTGGGGGCGCTACCTCAGCGGTCACGACTGGACGGGCTCGATCCTGCACATCGCCATGCTGGCCGCGTCGATCGGCCTGGGGGCGGGGTTCTTTCACCTCGCCGCCTCGACCCTCCGTGGCGACGAACATCGCCGCTTCCAGTGGCGTCTGGGCCTGCGCGACCACCGCGCGCGGCACGCCTGGCTGGCCATCGGCTCGCTCGCCTTCTTCGCCGTCCTCTCGTATGGGGGCATCCGCGGCATCAACCCCCACCTGGCCGACAGCCGGATCGCCCGGGGCGAGGCGCAACACCTCCACGCGGCCAACCCCCGCTCGTGGGTTCCCCGCGCCTTCGCGTCGATCGGCTTCGACACCTTCGCGACCCTCGACAACGCCGACCTCTCGACCAAGCCGCTCAACTGGACGGGCCGCGAACTTGGCACCGTCAAGGGGGCCGACCTGGAGGGCCGCGACCTCCGCTTCGCCGACGCCTTCGGCGCCTTCTGCGTCAACGCTTGCCTGAAGAAAGCCGACCTCCGCGGCGCTGACTTCCGCGAGGCCGATCTGCGGGGCGCCGACCTCCGCTATGCCGACCTTCGCGGCGCCAACCTGTCCGAGGCGAAACTCGCCGCCGCCGACCTTTCCGGAGCCCTCGTGACGCAGGCCAGCCTGCGCGAGGCCGACCTCACCGGCGCCAAACTCGTGGGGGCCGACCTGCGGCTCGTCGACCTCCGCGGCGCCAAACTCGTGGGGGCCGACCTCGCCTCCGCCCAGCTGGGGGGGGCCGACCTCTCGGGGGCCGATCTCGAAGACGCCAAGGGTTCCTTCCCCCCGGAACTCTTCAAGCCGACCGCGGAAGCCCTGGCCCGCAAGGACAAGGCGCCCTGAGGCGCCGAGGTGGTTCCCCACCCAGGCCATCGCAGCGCGCCCCCGGGCCGCTCGCCGGACGTTGGGGGCCAGGGCGTGCCACGGCGCGACCGTCCGCGGACCCGGCCCGTCGCGGCCCTTTCTGGTAAGATCGGGCCCCACTCAGCGGGCTGGTCCGCGGAGGGTGGCCGACAGCAGCCGGGCAAGGACTCAATCCGTGGATGCGATCAAGGGCAAGCGCGTGGCCGTCCTCGTCGAGAAGATGTACGAGGACCTCGAACTCTGGTACCCCGTCCTGCGGCTCCGCGAGGCGGGGTGTGTCGTGAAGATCGTCGGGCCGAAGGCGGGGGAAACGTATCCGTCGAAGCACGGGTACCCGGCCAAGGCCGACGTGGCGGCGACCGACGTGAAGGCCGACGACTTCGACGCCATTGTGATCCCCGGCGGGTACTCCCCCGACCACATGAGGCGCCACCCGGCGATGGTCGACCTGGTGCGGGTCGCGGCGCAGCAGGGGAAGGTACTGGCGGCGATCTGCCACGGGCCCTGGATGCTTTGTTCGGCGAAGTTCCTCAAGGGGCGCAGGCTCACAGGCTTCTTCGCCGTCCGCGACGACATCGAGAACGCCGGGGGCCTCTACGAGGACGCCGCCTGCGTCCGCGACGGCAACCTCGTCACCAGCAGGACCCCCGACGACCTGCCCGCCTTCATGCAGGGAATCTTCGCCGCGATGGCCGAACCCCTCCGCGTCTGAGTTCCAGGAGGCGAACCGATGGAGAACGACCCTTCGAGCCGCATGACGGCCGTCGTCGGCGACATCACGACCCTGGCCGTCGACGCCATCGTCAACGCCGCCAACTCATCGCTGCTGGGAGGCGGCGGGGTCGACGGCGCGATCCACCGCGCCGCCGGCCCCGAATTGCTGAGCGAGTGCCGCGCCCTGGGCGGCTGCCCGACCGGCGAGGCCCGCATCACGCGCGGGCATCGCCTCCCGGCCCGGCACGTCATCCACACCGTCGGCCCGGTCTATGACGGGGGAAATCGCGGCGAACCGGCGCTCCTCGCCTCGTGCTACGCCGAATCCCTCAAGCTCGCCGGGCGCGAGGGCCTCGCCACCATCGCCTTCCCGGCGATCTCCACCGGGGTCTACGGCTACCCCAAGGCCCAGGCCGCGCGGATCGCCGTCGAGACGACCCGCGCCTGGCTCTCGGAGCACGCCCTCCCCGCGAAGGTCGTCTTCTGCTGCTTCGGCGAGGACGACCTGGCGCACTACCGGCGTCTGCTCGCCGACACCTCCGACCCGATCAGATGAACTCGTTGATCAGGTTCTCCAGCATCTCCTGCCGGCCGCTGACGAGGTTGGTCACCTCGCCCTTGGGGAGGATGTAGGCTTCCAGGTCGGCGAAGCTGGCCTGGCCGGCTTCGACCTTGCGAGCGGTCTCGGCGTCCCAGGACTTGTAACGCTCCTTGACGAAGGCGGCGAGGCGGCCGTCCTCGCGAATGGCGTGGGCAACCTTGAGGCCGCGGGCGAAGGTGTCCATGCCGCCGATGTGGGCGTGGAACAGGTCGACCGGCTCGAAACTCTCGCGGCGGACCTTGGCGTCGAAGTTGATCCCGCCGGTGGCGAAGCCGCCCATGTCGAGGATCGACAGCATGCACTGCGTGGTCAGGTAAACGTCGGTGGGGAACTGGTCGGTGTCCCAGCCGACCATCGGGTCGCCGGTGTTGGCGTCGATGGAGCCCAGCGCACCGGCCTCCTGGGCGATGCGCATCTCGTGCAGCATCTCGTGGCCGGCAAGGGTCGCGTGGTTCGTCTCCAGGTTCAGCTTGAAGTGAGGCAGAAGGTCGTAGGTACGCAGGAAATTCAGGCAGGACTCGGCGTCGGAATCGTACTGGTGCTTGGTCGGCTCCCGCGGTTTCGGCTCGATGTAGAACTGGCCCTTGAAGCCGATGGCCTTCTTGTAGTCGACGGCCATGTGCAGGAAGCGCGCGAGGTGGTCGAGCTCGCGCTTCATGTCGGTGTTGTAGAGGGTCGAGTAGCCCTCCCGGCCGCCCCAGAACGTGTATCCCAGGCCGCCGAGGTCGTGGGTCACCTCCATCGCCTTCTTGACCTGGGCGCCGGCGAAAGCGAAGACCTCGAAGTTCGGGCTGGTGGCGGCGCCGTGGACGAACCGGCGGTTGGAGAAGAGATTGGCGGTCCCCCAGAGGAGCTTCACGCCCGTCCGCTCCTGCTGCTCCTTGAGGTCCCCGGCGATGACGTCAAGGTTCTCGTGGCTGCCCTTGAGGTTCGCTCCCTCGGGCGCGACATCGCGGTCGTGGAAGGCGTAGAACGGGGCACCCAGCTTCTCGATGAACTCGAAGGCGACGCGCACCCGCCTGCGGGCGTTCTCCAGCGAGTGGGTGCCGTCGTCCCAGGGGCGAACCGCCGTGCCGGCGCCAAAGGGGTCCGAAAGCGGGTTGGCGAACGTGTGCCAGTACACGACCGAGAACCGCAGGTGCTCCCGCATCGTCTTGCCGCCGACGGTTTCGTCCGCGTCGTAGTGCTTGAATTCCAGCGGATTCCGCGATTTGGGGCCACCGAACGCGATCTGCGGAACGTCGGGGAAGAATTCGGCCATCGGGCACCCACCGCCATCGTTCGTGGGGACAAGGAATCCTCGGGCTCGCACGCGCAGCCGCTAATGTAGAAGGCACCTCCGACCCGCACAAGACCCAAGGCGCGCGGCTTCACGCCAGGAACTCTCTTGCCGTAAAATAATTGGGGAACCTGGCCGAAAGATCTGTAGATGCGGAGCTAAGGAGCCGCGCAAGAATAACCTGACCGATTCCTGGAGAGGGTGGCTGGGGGCTCGCCCGCGAGACCCCGGTCCGAGGCTTCCGCGTAGGTTTCGCAACGTATGGTGGGCTCTCGGCCGATTTTGGATTACTCGGGGTGGGGGGCCAGTTGGCCGTGTTTGTAGGCGCGTTGGAACTCGCGGTGATCGCGGCGTGTGCGCTCGGCGAACCTGGCGGCACAGACCATGAGGGAGTCGAGCGCGGGGCCCGCGGCCCAGCTCGCGAGATCGGGCACGTGGTCGGCCCCGTCGAGCCGCGCTCCGCGCGCCTGACCCCACGCGGCCAGTCGCCCGGCGACTTGCACGGCGCGTCGGAGCTTGCCGGGGCGGCGTCGCAGGCGGTCCAGGCTCGAACGGTTCTCGTCCGGGACCATCTCCCGCATGCGGAACGAGGTCCCGTCGATCTCCAGTTGGGCCAGGCCCGCCGCCGGGCTTGCCTGGAGCAGGCACTGGGCGCGGATGACACGCTCGGCCTCCCCCCCGCCCCACTCCGGCGCCTTCGCGGACTGGCACGCGACCAGGGCCGAACGCGCGGCCTGCTTCACGTCCAGCAGCGCATTGCGGTCCGGGGAGCCCTCCCCCTGGACCAGCACCAGATAGCGGCGGACGCCCAGGCTGCCCACTCCCGCGACGCGGCCGGTCACGTCCCGGACCACGAACTCCGAGGCCTGGCCGAGCCCCTTGCCGTAGACTTCCACCGCCTCGCGGATCAGATCCCGCGTCTTGCGGCCGACCTCGGGCCGCTTGTCGGGGAAGCGATGGATCCTGCGGCGGCCGTCCCGGTCGCGCGGGGCCTCGCGGTTGAGCAACTCGACCTGGCTGCCGCTGGCCAGGGCTCCTAGCAGCGGCTTGATCGGCCCCCGTACGTTCGTCGCGTCGACCTCCCCGACCGCGCCAGTCTCGGCCGAATGCTGGATCGCCTTCCGGTACTCAGCCAGAAACGCCAGCATCATCTGGTTCGCGGCCAGGGGCGAGAGGCCCCACAATTCCGCCGCCAGCAAAATGCTCGCGGTGCAGCGCACGAGGTCGAAGGAGCAGGGGGCGATGCTCGCCTCGTCGAAGTCGTTCACGTCGAACAGGAACCGGCCGTCCTCGGCGTGATAGGCGCCGAAGTTCTCCAGGTGCAGGTCGCCGCAGCAGAGGACCGGCGGCCCCTCGTCGGGGGGCTTCAGGTCGTTCCAGGCGCGGGCGAAGAGGTGGTCGGACCCTCGAAAGAAGGCAAAGGCGTCGTGGGCCATCTTGCGATACTTGAGCCGGAGCCGCTTGGGCTTGCGCCCGGCGTTGGCCCGCACGACTTCTTCGACCACCGGGGACCGGGATCTCGTGGCCGTCGAGCCCATGACGATGACCTCCGAGGCGTTGCGCGTTACGATGCTCTTCCAAAGTCGAGTCTACACCGCCCCACGCCCGCCGGACATCCCTGAGAGCCGCCCATGCCGCTTGATCCCCAGGCGCGTGCCCTCCTCGACCTGGCCGCCGCTCAGGGGGCCCCGCCGACCTGGACCCTGGCCCCGGCCGAGGCCCGTGCGCTGATGCGCGCTGGCGCGGCCGTCCTGGGCCCCGGCGAGCCCGTCGCTCGCGTCGACGACCGCGCGATCCCGGGGCCCGGCGGCCCGATCCCGCTGCGCATCTACGACTCCGGCGGCGACGGGCCGCGCCCGGCGCTGGTCTTCTTCCACGGCGGCGGCTGGGTCGTGGGCGACCTGGACACCCACGACCACCTGTGTCGGGCCATCGCGGTCGCCGCCAGCGCCGTGGTCGTCGCGGTCGATTACCGACTCGCCCCCGAGCACAAGTTCCCGGCCGCCATCGACGACGCCTTCGCCGCGACGTTGTGGACGTTCGCCCACGCACGGGAGCTGGGCATCGACCCGGGCCGCATCGGCGTCGGCGGCGACAGCGCGGGCGGGAATCTCGCCACCGTCGTCGCCCTGATGGCCCGCGACCGCGGGGCGCCCCCGGTGGCGCATCAGGTGCTCATCTACCCCATCACCGATTGCGACTTCGACACGCCGTCCTACCTCGAAAACTCCGAGGGCTACGGCCTGTCGAGGGGCGGGATGATCTGGTTCTGGCAGCAGTACCTCGAAGGACTGGCCGCCGCGTCCTCGCCCCTCGCCGCTCCGCTGCGTGCCGAGGACCTCTCGGGCCTGCCGCCCACGCTGATCCTCACCGCCCAGTACGACGTTTTACGCGACGAGGCCGAGTCTTACGCGGCGCGCCTGCGTCTCGCCAACGTCCCGGTGACCCTCATCCGCCACGAGGGAATGATTCACGGCTTCGCGCGGCGGCTCGACATCCTGGACGCCGCCCGGACCGCCCTGGCGCAAGTCGCGAGTGCGATCGGGCGAGGGGGACCTCCTGAACTCACACGGGGTATGGCGTGAGATTTGGCGAGTTCCGATAAACCCCCTTGAGGATGAGGCAATCGAGGCCACCTACCGCCATCGCGCCAACGAGCTGCAATCGCTGTCGATGGGGGCGTCGGCGCTGTACGGCGAGGTCACGAGTGTGGTGACGGGGGTGTTCGGGGCGCCACGCGGGGACTGGACGGCGGTGCCCGCGGGGACGGGCTTTGGGGGTGGCGCAGCCCGGGGTGGCGTCGGCGACGCACGGCCGGCTCGAAGTCGATCGTCTCCCCGTCGTGGAGGCGTAAGACGGTCGTGGCGGGTGCGACCTGCATGGGAAAGTTGTACACTGTCGGCCACGGCCGCCGCGGTGACTGCCCTTTCTCCGATCGAGGTCAGCGATGTTGCCGCGAGGCGAGACTCCCAGCCTGTTCGGCGAGCCGGACGACCCACCCGAGCCGGCGGTTGCCACCGATGCGCCGTTGGCGGAGCGCATGCGTCCGCGGACCCTCGCCGAATATACTGGTCAGGGGCATCTGGTTGGGGAAAACCGCCTCGTGCGGCGGCTCGTCGAGGGGAAAGGGGCGCTGCCGTCGCTGATCCTCTGGGGAGGCCCCGGCACCGGCAAGACGACCCTTGCGAGGCTCCTGGCCGCGCCCTCCGGGGCGCGGTTCGCGCCGCTGTCGGCGGTCCTGTCGGGCGTCAAGGAGCTGCGCGAGGCGATCTCCGAGGCCCGCGACGCCCGGCGACGGGGACGGCGGACGGTGCTGTTCATCGACGAGATCCACCGCTTCAACAAGGCCCAGCAGGACGCCCTCTTGCCAGCGGTCGAGGACGGGACGGTCACCCTGATCGGCGCGACGACCGAGAACCCCTCGTTCGAGGTCAACGCCGCCCTCCTGTCACGGGCCCGCGTCCTCACGCTGAACCCCCTGACCGTGGACGACATTGCGACGATCCTTCGCCGCGCGCTCATCGACGCGGAGCGCGGGCTCGCCTCGTGGAATCCGGTGGTGCCCGACGTGGAAATCGCCCACCTCGCCCGCGCCGCCGGGGGCGACGCCCGCGTCGCCCTGACCGCGCTGGAGTCGGCTGTCCTGGCCACCGCCACGGGCGCCGACGGCCGTCGCGAGATCGACCGCGAGACGATCATCGAGGCGATCGGCCGCGCCCGGTTCGCCTACGACAAGGGGGGCGAGGAGCATTACAACCTCGCCTCGGCGCTCATCAAATCGCTGCGGAATTCCGACGTCAACGCCGGCCTCTACTGGCTGGCACGCCTGATCGAGGGGGGCGCCGACCCGATCTTCATCGCGCGTCGGCTCTGCATCCTGGCGTCGGAGGACGTTGGCCTCGCCGACCCGCGGGCGATGGTGCAGGCCAGTGCCGCCGCGGAGATCACCCGGCTGATCGGGCTACCCGAGGCGCTTTATCCGCTCGCGCAGGCGACCATGTACCTGGCCCGCGCCCCCAAGTCCGACGCCGTGAAGCGGGCCTACCTGGCCGCCGCGGCCGACGCCGCCGACACCGCCCGCGAGCCCGTCCCTCCCCACCTGCGCAACGCCGTCACGAGCCTGTTGAAAGCCGAAGGCTATGGCCAAGGGTATCGCTACGTCCACGACGACCCGGACGCCAAGGACGAGATGACCTGCCTTCCCGATACCCTCGCCGGCAAGGTTTATCTCGATCCTGACGAAGGTCAAACGTTCCCCACGTCAAAATAAACTGCGGATCGCATCCCGCTCGACGTGGCCGACTCGCTGTCGACCTTCGGCCCCGGCTAGCGGCATCGCCCGGGCGTCCACACGTCCCTTTCTAACATCATCCAAGCGTGGATGATTGGTCACACGAGTCGAGCCACCACGTAACGGTTCACGGCCCTGACGAACCGAAGTGACTTGAGGGCAACTGATGCCCCTTCGCCGGGCCTCAAGGCGAGGGGGCGGGCTCGTCGGCGATCGGGCGGGTGCCGGCGTTGCGAAATGACAAGTTTCTCGCTTCGAGACCGGCAAAACGTGCTCTTTTCAGGACGTGCGAACGTCGGTCGTCCACTTCCGGCCGTGAATGATTGCAATCGTCCGCGAATTTGCTTATGATCGATTGGCCTCACGCGGATCGCGAAACCTGTTCGGGTGTTTCCTGATTTCACGGCAACGGGGGTCAAGCATGTGGAATGCGGACAGAAGCATCGGGGACCGGGCCCGAGCACGGGCGGCGGGCCCGATCGTCGCCCTCGCGGCCTGGCTGGCGGGGGGCCTGACCGCCTCGGCTGGCTACGCCCTGACGGGCCTGGCCTCGTTCCAAGGTGATAATGGGGCGAACTCGTACGCCGCGCTGGTGCGCGACGCCGCGGGCAACCTCTATGGCACGACTTCCGGGGGGCCCGTGAACAGTTTCGGGACGATCTTCGAGGTCGTTGCCGGGACGAGTACCCCGATCGTGCTCGCAAAATTCAATGGCGCCAACGGGGCCAACCCGTTTTCCGAGCTGGTGGTCGATGCCGCGGGCAACCTCTATGGCACGACCGTCTTCGGCGGGGCGTCCGGTTCTGGCACGGTTTTTGAGCTCGCCGCGGGTTCGAACACCCCGACGGTCCTGGCCTCGTTCAACGGGACCAACGGGGCCAATTCCTACGCTGGCCTGGTGCGCGATGCCGCGGGCAACCTCTTCGGCACGACCTCCGCGGGCGGGGCCAATGGATTCGGCACCATCTTCGAGCTGGCCGCGGGTTCGAGCACCCCGACCGCCCTGGCCTCCTTCGACGGCGCCCACGGCAACTCCTCCTTCGCCGCTTTGGTGCGCGACGCCGAGGGCAACCTCTACGGCACCACGGCCTTCGGCGGGGCCAAGGACCTTGGCACCGTGTTCGAGCTCGCCCACGGCGCGAGCACCCCGACCGTCCTGGCCTCCTTCGACAGGTTCCACGGCAACACTCCGTTCGCCGCGCTGTACCGCGACGCCGAGGGCAACCTCTTCGGCACGACCTCCGCGGGCGGAGCCAACGGCCTCGGCACGATCTTCATGGTCAGCCCGGGATTGAACACCCCGATCTTCATCGCCTCCTTCGACGGGGCGAATGGGCGGACCCCTTACACCAATCTGCTGGCGGACGCCTCGGGCAACCTCTTCGGCACGACCACCGGCGGCGGGGCCAACGACCGCGGGACCGTCTTCGAGCTCGCCTTGGGCTCGGACACCCCGACCACCCTGTTCTCGTTCGACTTCAAGAACGGGGCCTACCCCTTGTCTGGGTTGGTGATGGACCCCGCGGGCCACCTCTATGGCACGACGAGTAACGGCGGCAGCCTCGGCGTCGGCACGTTCTACGCGTTGAGCCCCTCTCACGGCGAGAATCTCAGCGTCAGGCCAGGCTACGTGGTGAGCCCTTCGGCGGTCCCCGAGCCCTCCGCCTGGTTGCTGCTGGGCATCGGTGGCGCCGCCCTGGCTGGGCGATCCGCATGGCGCAAGCGGGCCGCTTCGGCTCGCTGACCCGGAACTCCGACGCCCGGCGGCCTGGCGAGATCGGGCGCCTCGAGGACGGGAGCGAAGGGCCTCGGGTATCGCCCTCGATTCGGGAGATTCGCCGTCATCAATCTCCAGAATCGAGAGCGACGCCCGAACGGCCGTTGGCGCGTCTTCTCGGCCTTCCCCGGGACCGGGGTCTCCGGTAGGATGCCCGCTGGAACGGGTCGGGCGCGGGGCCAGGATGGCCCGGGCGCCGGCCTCGGGCGCGACGAGGTTGGCGGGCAAGGAGGCGGGCCGCGATGACCATGGCGAACCCCAGGCTGGAAGGTTTCATTCGCGCCTTGCGCCCCTGCTCGATCGCGGTCATCGGCGACGTGATGCTCGATCGCTACGTCCAGGGGCACGTCCAGCGGCTCAGCCCCGAGGCGCCGGTGCAGGTGCTGGAAGTCGCGGGCGAATCCTCGCTGCCCGGCGGCGCGGCCAACGTCGCGGCGAAGGCGGTGGGGCTGGAAGCGCGCGTCCGGCTGATCGGCCTGGTGGGGGAGGACGGTCCCGCGGGCGAGCTGCGTGCGCTGCTGAACGGGCGGGACGGGCTGGCCGATGGGCTGGTCGCTTCGCCCGACCACTCCACGACGGTCAAGACCCGCTTCATCGCCCACAACCAGCAGCTTTTGCGCGTCGACCGCGAGCGCCGCGAGGCCCCCGTCGGCGTCACCCGCGCCCGGCTGGCGAAGGCCGCGTTCGAGGCCGCCGCGACGGCCGACGCGGTGATCCTGGAAGACTACGGCAAAGGCGTCCTGTCGCGCGAGGTCATCGAGGCCGCGCTCGCAGGCGCGAAGCAGAGCGGCGCGCCCGTCGTGGTCGACCCCAACGGCCGAGACTATCGCCGCTATGCCGGGGCGACGGTGCTGACGCCCAACCTCCGCGAGGCCGAGGTCGCCGCCGAACAGCCGATCGCCGACGACGAGGGCCTCCGCGCCGCCGGCCGCCTGCTGGTCGAGCAGACCGCCGGGGCGGCGCTGGCGATCACCCGTGACAGCCAGGGGATCTCGCTCTTCCAGAAGGACGGGGGCAACGTCTCGCACATCCATGTCGCGACGGTTCCCGTGGCCGTGTACGACGTTACCGGCGCGGGCGACGCCGTGGCCGCGGCCTTGGCGGTCGCGCTGGCCTCGGGCCTGGACCTTGCCGATGCCTGCGCCCTGGCGAATCTCGCCGGCCGCGCGGTCGTCCGCCAGTTCGGCGTCGGCACGATCTCGATCGGGCACCTGCTCGACGAGGCCGCCGACACGACCCACCGCACGGCGAAGGTGGTGGGGCTCGCCCGCGCCCGCGCGCAGGCCGATGAGGTCCGGCGCGCGGGGGGGAAGGTCGTGTTCACCAATGGCTGCTTCGACATCCTCCACTACGGCCACGCCCATCTGCTCCAGTACGCCCGCGCCCGCGGCGACTTCCTGGTCCTGGGCCTCAATACCGACGCCTCCATTCACCGCCAGAAAGGGCCCGACCGCCCCTTCGTGTCGGAAGATCAGCGCTCGTACATGCTCTCGCTCTACCCGTTTGTCGACCTGGTCGTCCTCTTCGACGACGACACGCCGATGGCGCTCATCGAGGCGATCCGCCCCGACGTTCTGGTCAAGGGGGGCGACTACACGCCCGACACGATCGTCGGCCGCGACCTCGTCGAGTCGTATGGCGGCAGTGTCGCCATCTGCCCGAGGCTCGAAGGGCTCAGCACCACGAACCTGGTCAAGAAGATTTTGGAGCGGGGCGACGATCAGGGCTCCAGCCCACGCACCAGCCAGTCCAGCGCCGCCTGATTCTGCGGGCCGGTCACCTGGTGGCCGACCCCCTTGGCCAAGTCGATCTTGAGTTTGTCGGGGTCGCCCGACTTGGCAAACGCCTGACGCGCGGAGTCAAACGCGATCTCGGCCCCCTCGATCGGGCAATTCGGATCGAGCTCGCCGTTGAGGATCAAGAGCGACCGCCCGGCGAACAGGCGGAGCATGCTCGGACAATCGAACTCGCCCAGGATGCCGGGGATCACCTTGTCCCAGAGGGCGAGGCAGGTTTCGCGGTCGACCTTCTCGCGCCCCAGGTCGTGCGCCGCGGCGGCCGAGGCGGCGCCGATCGTGCTGGCACGCCCCTGCCAGCGGCCATTTTCGAGGCTCCAGCGGAAGCTCTGCACGCCGATGGCCGGCACGGCCACCTTGACGCGGTCGTCGACCGCGCCGGCGAGCCAGGTTTCGATGCCCCCCTTGCTGAACCCGATCAGGCCGAGGCGGTCGGGGTCCACGTCGTCGCGGGTCTGGAGGTAGTCGAGGGTCCGGAAAATGTCCCAGCAGGTGTCGAAGTAAAAGGGGTGTTCCCGCGGCTCTCCTGGTGGGGAACGCCAGGCGCGGACGATCGCCGCGTTGTAGGCGTCGGCCCCCTTGGCGCCGCCGGCGCGGTCGCCGTGGTAGCGGCCGTCGATCGCCACGCCGACGATCCCGCGCTTCGCCAGCTCGACGAGCAGGCCCTTCGACCCGTCCTTGTTGCCGCCCGTGCCGTGCAACACGAGCACGGCGGGCCGACGCTTCACCTTCGCCGGTCTGTCGGGGCGAACGATGATCGTCGGCACCCGCTCGACCACCCCGGCGGCCGTCTTGGCGGTGGCGAAGTCGAGTCGCTCGGTCACGAGCCCCGATTTCTCGTCGGCGAGGCTTTCGAGAACCTTCGCGTCGAGCGGCACCCTCGGCCGGTCGATGAGCTTCAGGAAGTCCGCCTTCACCTGCGCCGGGGGCGGGTACCGCGGCTCCTGGGCGAACCCGATCCGGGGGGCGAGGAGCAGCAGCGCGAGGGCAATTCTCATCGAGAGTGCGTCCCGGGTTGGGGGTCGATCAGGCCAAAATCCCGCGGACGACCTTGCCGCCGTTGACGGTCAGGCGCTCGTCGCGGCCGTCGCGGAGGAAGGTCAGGCGTTTGTGGTCGAGGCCCAGCTGGTGCAGGATCGTGGCGTGGAGGTCGTGGACGTGGACCTTGTCCTCGACGGCGTTGAGACCGAACTCGTCGGTGGCGCCAAAAGTGATGCCCCCCTTGATGCCGCCGCCGGCCAGGAACATGCTGAAGCCGTAGGGGTTGTGGTCGCGGCCGTCGGTCCCCTCGTTCATGGGCGTGCGGCCGAACTCGCCGCCCCAGACCACCAGGGTCTGATCGAGCAATCCCCGGCGTTTGAGGTCCTGGATGAGCCCGGCCGTCGGCTTGTCGCTGCGGGCGCAGAGGCCGCCGTGGTTGCCTTCGAGGTTGCGGTGGGCGTCCCACTGGCTGCCCGAGCCGCAATAGAGCTGCACGAACCGCACACCGCGTTCCACCAGGCGGCGGGCCCGCAGGCACATGGCGCCGAAATCCTTGCAGCGGTCGTCATCCAGGCCGTAGAGCGATTTCGTTTCGGCCGACTCGCCCGCCAGGTCGACCGCGGCGGGCGCCTCGGCCTGCATGCGATAGGCCAGCTCATAGGCGGCGATCCGCGCCGACAGGCGCGTGTCGTCGGCGCGGGCCTCGGCGTGCGGGCGGTCGAGGTCGGCGATCAGGTCGAGCTTCGCGCGCTGTCTCGCGCCGTCGGTCCCCTTGGGTGGGGCGAGGTGCAGGATCGGCGAGCCGTCCTTGCGGAAGGGGGTGCCCTGGAAGGTTGCCGGCAGCCAGGCGTTGCCCCAGTTCTTCGGCCCGCCGACGGGCTCGGCCGCGTCGCTCATCACCACGAACGCGGGCAGGTCGCGGTTGACGGTCCCCAGGCCATAGGTCACCCACGCGCCGAGGCTCGGCCGCCCGGCCAGGATGCTGCCGGTGTTCATCTGGCAGACGCTGCCGACGTGGTTGACCCCGTCGGCCCAGCACGACCGCACCAGCGCGATGTCGTCCGTCACCTTGGCGACGTGCGGATACCAGTCGGACACCCACGTTCCGCCCGCGCCTTGCCGCGCGAATTGGCGGCGGCTGGCCATCAGGGTGTTGCCGCCGACGCCCATCGGCGTGAAGACCTTGCCGAAGCTCGCCGGCAGGGGCTCCCCGTGGTGCTTCGTCAGCTCCGGCTTCGGGTCGAACAGGTCGACGTGGCTCGGCCCCCCCTCCATGAACAGGAAGATGACGCTCTTGGCCGGGGCGGCGAAGTGCGGCGCCCTGGGCGCCACCGGGTCGAGGGGGTTGATCTCGGGCGCCTCGCCCCGCGCCTCGTCAGCCAGCATCGCGGCCAGGGCCAGCCCCCCGAACCCCAGGCCGGCGCGGGCGAGAAAATCGCGGCGGGTGGCCGTCCAGACCTTGTGCGGGATCAAAAGCGCCTCCCCTTCCGTCCTCGGAGTGCGGGTTGGACCGCCCCCCGATCAATCCACGAACACAAACTCATTGAGGTTCAGCAGCGCGTGGCAATAGTCGACGAGCGCCTGTCCCCGATCGTCGCCCGCGCCCAGGAACTTCGCGCCGCGATCGAGCTCCTCGGGACGCGGCGGGCGGCCGAGCGCCAGGCGGTACGCCCTTCCCACGAGGATGCGGGGGTCGTCGCTCTCCCCGATCCTCTGGGCGAAGGCGCGGGCGTAGTCCAGGATCAGCTCCGAGTTCAGCAGCATCAGCGCCTGGGGCGCATTCACCGACACGTTGCGCTCCGGGCAGGTGGTGCTGGAGTCGGGGGCGTCGAAGGCGTCGAACAGGGGATACTTGAGGTTCCGCCTCGCGAAGACGTACAGGCTACGGCGATTGCGGTCGGCCTCCGTCGCGGAGCGTGACCAGCCGCCGCGGGTCTCGATGCCTGGCGGCAGGTCGGGGAACACGCTCGGGCCGCCCACCCGAAGATCGAGCTTGCCCGAGACGGCGAGGATCGCGTCGCGGACGGCCTCACCTTCGAGGCGCCGCCGCGCCATCCGGCCGAACAGGGCGTTCTCGGGGTCGTCGGCCCGGGAATGCTCCGGCGTGAGGCTCGACTGGCGATACGCGGCCGACGTGACCATCAGGCGGTGCAACGCCTTGACCCTCCAGCCTTTCGCGACGAACTCGGTGGCCAGCCAGTCGAGCAGCTTCGGATGCGAAGGGGCGGCGCCCTGCGTGCCGAAGTCACTCGCGGTGGCGACGATCCCCCGCCCGAAATGCCCCTGCCAGAGGCGGTTCACCATGACCCGGGCCGTCAAGGGATGATCGGGCCGCGTCAGCCACTCCGCCAAGGCGCCGCGGCGGCCGGTCGTCGGCGTTGCCGAGGTTGATGCGGGCGGGAGCGTCGTCGGACCGAGGACGGACAGGAACCCAGGCGCGACCTCCGCGTCGGGGTTGGCCATGTTCCCCTTGCGGAGCAGGAAGACCGGAGGGGCGACGGGGCCGGTATCCGTCATCCCGGTGGCCACCGGTGCGGCGGGCGGCGCGTTCTTCGCGATGGCGGCCATCGCGCGGTTGCGATCCTCCCAGTGGCGAAGGTCCTCGGCGGACATGGCCGCGCGCATCGCCTTGGGGTCGACGGCCATCTTCGGGGCGTTCTGGCGGAGGAGATCCTCCTGGGCGGCGGTGCGGCGCTCCGGCTCGGTCTCGAAGGCGCGACGGACCTCCGCCGGGAGCTTGTCGAGGCGGTCTTTCAACAAGGGGGCGGCGTAGGGGCGCTCCACGTTCTCGACCTCGCGGCGGGCGATGTCGAGGCGGGCGCGGTGCTCGGCCTCGGCCGCGGCCCGGATGGCCCGATCCGCGGGGGGGGCGAGGGGGTGATTATCCCGCGCGGCCAGGCCGGCGAAGAGGGCCTGGAAGCGGTAGTAGTCAACCTGGCTGATCGCGTCATATTTGTGGTCGTGACAGCGGGCGCACGCGACGGTCAGACCGAGGAAGACCGAGGCGGTCGTATCGGTCACGTCTTCCAGCATCCACTGGCGGGACTGGCCGGGGACCTTGTTGTTGTCCTCGAACGGCCAGTTCCGATTGAACGCCGTGGCCCGGAAGGCGTCCGAGTCCTCGGGCCGGACCTCGTCGGCGGCGAGCTGCAGGCCAACGAACTCGTCGTAAGGCATGTCGGCGTTGAGCGCCTCGACGACCCAGTCGCGATACCGCCAGGCGTCCGGGCGGGTCTTGTCGCTCTTGAAGCCGTCGCTCTCGGCATACCGCGCCAGGTCGAGCCAGGCCCGCGCCTGGCGCTCGCCGTACTGGGGCAGGGCCAGCAGGCGGTCGACCAGCCGCTCATAGGCGTCGGGCCGCTCGTCCGCCAGGAAGGCGTCAACCTCCTCGGGGGTCGGCGGCAATCCGGTCAGGTCGAAGCGGAGTCGGCGGATCAGGGTCGCGCGATCGGCCTCGGGCGCGGGTCCTTGTCCCAAACCTTCCATCTCCGCGAGCAAGAAGGCGTCGATGGCGTTCCGCGCCCAGTCCGCGCGTTCGACGGCCGGTATCTCGGGCCGAGTCGGCGGGACGAACGCCCAGTGTCGGCGTTGCGCCTCGGTCCACGAGGGCTCGCGTTCGGGCGCGGACGCGGGCACGGGCTCCGCGGCGAAACCCAACACCGGGGCGAGGCCCAGGCCGAGAAGGCCCGCGAGGGCGAGACGGGCGACCCGCATGCGGCAAACCTCCACGAACGTATTTTGCGGCGGGGTCGGATCGGCAAGGTAAGGCGGGGTTGCGGACGGCCCACGAGTTCGAGCAGGGTGAGGCAATGGACGAGGGCCGCCGATGGGGCTTCAAATGCGGGGGAGTCGAAACCCCACCAGTCCCCCAACCGATTCGGCACAGTCCGGGCTTCTTGGGCCTTGCATCACCTCTGCCTTGCGACGCGAGTGATTTTCGCCGCCCGATCTTCGCGGGATTAAGATTATCGATTCTCGTCTCGATTGTAGCCACGCGGACCCAACCATGCCAGTGCCGTCCCCACCGGAGGATTGCGAAGGGTGAACCTCTTGGTTTTGAAGATCGGATCTCGATTGCTGGGTAGCATGGGGGGACGGTCGCTTCCATGGCGGGGCGACGTCAGCGACCTCCACGAGTGTCGTTTCTCGCGCTCGAAATCTGTTGCAAGCCTGTGCCGTGTCCGTCACCATGACCTGCTTCCCGGGATGATACGATAAGGTTGTCGCGACTTCCCACGACGATTGCATCGCACATTTTGGCTCAGAGTCCCACATGGCAACCGGCACACCTATTCTCCGACAGGTTTCTTGGCTCGTCGCGATCCCGTCGCTCCTCGTTCTTGCGGCTGCGGCCACGACGGGACAGTACGTGGGCGGCACGTTTGGAATGTTCGTCGCCTTGGCTTGTTACATCGGTTATACGATCGCCGTCCGGTCGCTCGTCGCCCGCGAACACCGCAACGGCATCCGGTTGGTCCGACGCAAGCGATTCTCGGAGGCCATCTCCCACTTCGAGCAGAGCTTCACCTTCTTCGATCGGCATCGGTGGCTGGATGCCTGGCGCGGGATCATCCTGCTGTCGTCTTCCAAGGCGAGCTATCGAGAGATGGCGCTGCTGAACACCGCATTCCGCTTCAGCAAGGTCGGCGAGGGCACGCGGGCCGCCGACACGTATCGGCGGTGCCTTGAACTCTTCCCCAACAGCGGCGTGGCGGAATCAGCACTGAGAATGCTGGAGTCTGTCCGACCGAGAGCTTGAGCACGCGACGGAGCGGAATTCGGCCGCCTACAATCCAGTCATCCAAGCACTTTCGCACGATGGTCAAGCTGACGCCAGGCCCCTTCGACACCAACGCCGGCCCCTGGCAGGCCCCGCCCCTTCACGCCTTCGATGCAGGCATTGCGGAGACTCCCGCGTCGCCGGTGCCGTCGAGCAGCCATCCAGGGCTGGCCCCGGTGATCGCGATGAACCGGAGGATCGCCATTGCGGGCATCGCGACCCCCGACTCGTAGTTCGCCCAGGTGCGGGCGGGCAGGCCCAACTCCCCGGCGAGTTTCGGCCCGCCGTCCTCGCCGTACAAGTTGAGGCGGATTTCGCGGACCCGGACGGCCAGGTCGGCGGATAACTCTCTCATGGTGGTTGGCCCGGGCGAGACGAGGATTCCGACCAACCACTCCGCCGGATAGTCCTCCCGTTCCGTTTACACAACGACAGTTCTTCTTCGAAAGCAGCTTTCATTTAGTTCAAATAAAAATATTTTCAGCGGAAATAATTTTGACCTTTTTTCCGGAACGGGGATCCGGCAACCTTCCGCGCGGAAGGTTGGGCGGCGTGTAGTGCGCCCCGGAATTCAGACCAGTGCATAATGGGGGTTGAGGCCCCTGGGGAGGCGCACTGGGAAGAGGAAACGGTGGCGGTTCACACCCGAGTTCAAGGCCAAGGTCGTCCTTGACGTCCTGACGGGGGCGCAGTCTCCGGCCGAGGCGCGCCGGAAACACGCGCTGAGCCCGAACCTGCTGACCCTCTGGAAGGCCACGTTTCTCAAACGGGCGCACACGCTGTTCCAACCCGACGAGCAGCGCGACGAAGACCAGGCCCGCATCGCCGAGCTGGAGCAACTGCTGGGCAGGTCCACGCGCCAGATCGAGATCCTAAAAAAAGCATCGACGCTGCTGATTGCGGCCTCGACCAGAAGCGGGATATGATCAATAATCTCAAGGATGATTACTCCGTCCGGCTACTGTGCGAGGCCCTGGACGTGCACCGCTGCAACCTGTACCACCGACCGACTCCGGGTGAGGACCGGCAGATGAAAGCGGCCTTGATGGAGCAAGCCGGCGCGTGGCCCACTTACGGGTATTGTCGCCTCACGGTGATGCTCCGTCGTCAGGGGCTAAGGTCAACGAGAAGCGGGTGCGTCGGCTGATGCACGAGCTGGGGATCGTGGGGAAAGCCCCGCAGGGGAAGCCCAGGACGACCGACAGCGGCCACACGTACCCCCGGTTCCCGAACCTGGTGGAGGACCTGAAGGCGACGCGTCCCGAGCAGGTGTGGGTGGCGGACATCACATACATCCGGTTGAGAAAAGAATTCGTCTATTTATCAGTTTTAATGGACGTGTTCACGCGATGTATCCGGGGCTGGCATCTGAACCTAAGCCTGGAACAGGAGTTAACGCTTGCGGCCTTGAGGAGGACCTTCGAGCGCGGAAGCCCCGGGATCCACCATTCCGACCAGGGGGTGCAATATGCCGCGACGGCCTACGTCGACCTGCTGAAGGCTCGTGAGGTGAAGTTCAGCATGGCGAGCGTGGGTGAACCCGAGAAGAACGGCTACGCCGAGAGGCTTATGCGGAGGGTCAAGGAGGAGGAAGTCGACCTCTCGGAGTACGAGGACTTCGGCGCCGCCATGAAGGGCCTGGGGAGGTTACTGGACGATGTCTACAACCGCAAGCGGATTCACTCGTCGTTGGGGTTCTTGACTCCGAGCGAGTTCGAGCAACAATGGATCAGCATGCAAAGATCACAGGCACAAGTTGCCACAGATGTGCAGTAAGCCGAGTGGTCTGATTTTAGGGGCGCACTTCAAATCTCGCAAGGACGAGGCTCACCCCCGCGGAGAGCGCGGCCTTGAAGCAGGGACGACCTAAATTGCAGCTCTGAGGGTTGGGGACGTTCCCCCCCTGACTCCACGACACGAGCCCCCGGGTTCGAACACCCGGGGGCTCGTGATTTGTCGGCGACGGCTGGCCGCTTGGTCGGGCGATCTGACTCAGTTCTCGATCTGCCTGGCGACGCGGTTGACGGGCATGCCGGCCCGCTCGTCGGCCATCGACTCGTCGAGAAGGTACTGCATGAGGTAGGCGTCCTCGCCGGTGTCCTCGTAGTGCTCGCGGAGCACGCCGGAGGCGCGGAAGCCCTGGACGCGGTAGAAGAGCTGCGCCTGAAGGTTCGACTCGCGAACGCTCATCACGATGCGGGTGCGGCGGTGGGTGGACAGCTTGCCGACGAGCTTGGCGACCATCTGGTTGCCGACCCCCTGACGACGATACTCCGGGTGGACGCAGAAGTTCAGGACCTGAAGCTTGGTCTTGTGCAGCTCGTAGATCATGAACCCGACGACCCGCTCGCCATGCTCGGCCACCATGCCGATGCAGTTGCGCTGGCGCAGGACGCGGAGGAACTCCTCCTCGCACCAGGGGAACTCGAAGCCGGCGTGCTCGATGGCCAGGACTTCCGGCATGTCGCGGCGGATCATCCATCGGATATGGACGCGGACCTGAGCCTTGGTGGTCGGGACCGTGCTCATCGAGCCTCCTTCCATGGACGGATGTGATCGCGGCGCCCTCGCCCCATCCTGGGGACCGGGCCTCTTGGCGACGGCCCGATCGTCGGGTCGTCGCGTCGGGTCGTTGACAATCGGATCAGGTCGGGTCACGCGTCGGCATCGCCATCGCCATCGCCATCCGCTTCGCCTTCGGAAAGAGACTTCCCGGGGGGGGGCGTCGCCCGCACTCCCGGAGCGTCGACTACTTTCCGAGGCGGGCGGATTCTAGCGAAGGGTCCAGACCCTGCCAAGGTCGCTTCGCGGTGGCTTCCCGCCGCCTGATCCTTGCTAGGCAATGGAATCGACCATCGGGACGTGCGATCGTGAGGATTCCGCCAGGTTTGTGGCGATGGACCCCGTTTCCCCAGGATTTCGGGCGGAAGATGGCGGAGCGCACGATCTCCGAAGGGTGAAACGGAGGCGGGTCGATGCCATGTGTCCATACGCAAGGGCATCATTCCCCCCCTCCGCCCCGGGTTCCCGAGGGAGCGGGCGTCGGGTGGCAATCCGCCCAGCCGGCGACGCGGCGGCCGAGGGCGTCCTCGCCAACGACCTTGAAGACCAGCGGCCCTCCAGCGGGAATCGGGATCGTGGCCGCTTCGAGCATGCCGAGGGCCGGGAGAGTCGAGGCGCCGAAGGCCGTGGGTTCCCAGGCCAGGGCGATCAGGCGGACCGCCGCGCCGTCGCGCTCGCGGATTCGGACGCGCGCCACGGGCGTGCCGTCGGGGCCGGGTCGGGAGCACGCGGTCAGCTCCAGCCGGGGCAGGTCGGCCGGCAGGGGGATCGCCGTGACCTGGAGCCGCGCCGCCACCGGCGCAGTCACCTCGACCGCGACGGCGGCCGACCCTTCGGAACCGCCCTCGACGACAATGTAGTGGGGGCTCGTCCCGGCCGCCGTCCAGAAACGCTCGTCGCCCGTGGTCGCTAGGGTGTCCGTCCGAGGCCCGGCCAGCACGCGGTCGCCGACGTTGCCGTGGGGGTCGAACGCTTGGAAGCCGTCCTCTGGAGCATCGGGGCCGGCGGCGGCCAGGGCCACCGACCAGCGTCGAAAGAGGCTGGCGAAGGTCGTGCCGGTGGCCGCCTCGATCGCCGCGACTCCCCGGCGATCGGACCTCGCCAGGCGGCCGATGAGGCCCGGCCCGTAGCGGTCGGCGCACCAGCGGAGGAAGAGGTACGTGCTCCCCCGGTTGCCGTGACCCCGGAACAGGTCGGCCGCGTAGTAGTCGTCCACCACGAGGCGGTAACGCGAGGGGTCGGACAGGAAGGCGCTGATGCGATAGTCGAGATTCGACCGCGAGTCGTTTAGGAGGTCCTCGGCCAGGTGGGCGATCGCCTCATCGAGCCACCCTTCCTCGTCGGAGCCCGAGCGTTTGCCCCCCGGCCCGGCGAACGCCTTGAGGCCGGCGACGACGGCGTGGGCGTATTCGTGCGCCAGCACCGTCCGCAGGTGGGGACCGGGGCCGACCGCGGCGTCCAGGTACAGCATGTCGCAGCGGTTCCCGAACGGCGGTGCCAGGTCGGGGTCGAGGTCGGCCCCCCGCACGAACCCGTCGACCGCTCGCCGCCCGGCGCCTTGGCGTTCCAGGGTCCCCGTCACCAGGATCGTGAACCGACCGTCGCCGTCGACGTCGGGAGCCCGCCCGATCGCCGCGGAGACCGCCGGAAAGACCCGGTCGTCGAACGTCGCGACGATCTCGCGGAGGGTGTCCGGCATGACGCGTTCCAGCTCACGCTCATCGACGTACACCTGCACCCGCCTGCCCAGCGCCCGGAGCTTGCCGGGCACCCCTCGGTAGTTGGCGGCGCTGGCGGGGTCGCCGTCCTTGACCATCAGGTGGAACGTCCGCAAGGGCGCCGGTATCCCTGGCTCCGGCGATTCCGGAGGTTCCTCGGGACGCGTCGGGCACTGGGAAGGACGGCTCTCGCCGTCGTCGACCGTCTCGGGATCGAGAGCGCTGGGGGCGGGCCGGGCGGTCATGCGGATGCGGAACGGGCCGGGCTCGGTCGCCAGCGATGAGACGATCACCAGCGTCTTGGAGCCCGCCGCGGGCGCTGGCGTCGTGAACCGCGCGATCCCCCCGCGAACGGCGATCGGCGCGGCCTTCCCGAGGGCCCAGACCGCCGAGCCCCCGGCCCCTCCCGCCAACGACCTTCCGGTCGCCAGCACCGCCAGCGCCAGCAGGAGGACGGGTGCGCGAAGCCGGAGGTTCCTTCGGGTCGTTTCGGCCATCCCGTCTCCCCCCGCCCCGCAACCTTCCGCCCGGAGCCCGCCCGCGGCCCCCGCGCGTTCCCTTCGCCACAGCCTCTCGATCGGCCCCGCGCGTCGGGCCTCTTGAACGGATCGGCGAAGCTTTCGGATCGCGAAAAACTTCAGGATTTCTCCGGCAATCGGGGGGAGTCCAGCCGTCCGAACCAAGGGTTTCCTTGAGCGTTTCCCCCCAAAATCCCGGAGGATTCTGGCCCCGCCCGGCCGGAGATTGGCCCGGTGCCATTCGGGCGGTCGTTGGTGGCAAGATTGCGTCTCCACCGAGACCATCGAGACCACCGGCTGGACCTGCGCCGATGTCTTCAGGAATTTACCCGGGAGTTTCTCCGGCCCGGTTTCGGCCTCAGGGGGCCAGGTTCGAGCGGGCGAAAAAAGCGAGCGATTCCAGGGGGTCTGACCTTCAACTCGGGAAATCCCCCGAGTCGCCCTCGGCCACCCCTACAGGCGGTATCCCATCTCATGAATGGAGAGCGACATTCGATCGAAGGCGCACCCCGATCGAAGGGCCCGCGGCCACCCGGCCCTTGACTCTCCAGGGGCTGAGGATAATATTGAGGTTCCTTAAGACCTGAGCATTGCCGGAGTGGCGGAATTGGCAGACGCGCCAGCTTGAGGGGCTGGTGGGATTTATCCTCCCGTGCAGGTTCAAGTCCTGTCTCCGGTATTTCAGCATGGCTCACGACGGATTGCAGGGTGGTGCCAACAAGAAGCCGATCAGGGACGCCAACAGCCTTCTTCCCCGAGCCCTGACGTTGTGAACGAACTCGAAGAATTCCAGGTACGGCGGCAGGCTCTTCCGCGAGATGCCTCGGTGCGGGCGGAGCCAAGAACGGAGCAGCGACCAGAACCCTTCGAGCGTGTTGACGTGCACCTCGCGGAATCCATCCCCATCGTCGTCCCGGGCGTACTCCCCCGCCACATGACAGACCGTCTCGTGGCCGGGGCCCCACTCGGCCAGCCGGCTTCGGCGACTTCTTCTTGGCCAGCGTGCACCGGCCCCGCTCCCCCTTCAGGCGACGCCTCCGGCCGGGTCGGCCTTTTTTTTGACGGCCTCGGGATGGCTCTTATGTCCCGCCACCACAGAGACTTCGCCGCACTCGACCTCGCCCTCCCGAACGACCGGAGGGCGACGATCGACGATCCCCTGGCGGAGTCGTTGGACCATCGCCCGGGCGTCATCCTTGTTGATGTCCAACTCCTGGGCGATCCGCACACCCGAGAGGTTCAACCCCATGAGGTATAAGCAGCCGATCCAGGTTCGTAGCGGGTGGTGATGGCCGGCGGAGATGGTATCGGTGAGGTCGTCGAAGCGTTGGAGGCAGCCCCGGCATTCGTAGCGTTGGCGGTGGATCTGGGTATCGTCCCGGCCGTTCTTGATGACCGAGTCGGACGAGCATCGGGGGCAGGTCACGCCGGCGGGTTAGCGCATGACCCGGATGGTCTGGTAGCACTTGGCGTCGTCGAGGAAATCCTGGATGTTCACCATCGGGCGATGCCTGGGGCGAGGACGGCGGGTTGTGTCGAGCGGACAAGATGCTCGAAGAATGGGGCCGATTGTAGCGACTTGGAGCCCCGCCTGGACCACTACCCCGGAATCCATCATGAGCCATTCAGTAAAGTCGAGAGACCAGCAAATCGCCTGGCTCCCCATGACCAGTGGTCGCGCACCTTCACGGGCCCCGCACGATGGCCGATTCCGACATAACCGAATGCCTCAGGCGGATCGTCGAGTCCCAGGCACGTCTGGCCGACCTGATCGAGGCCCGGATCGCCCCGGCTCTTGACCGGATCGCCGAGGGCCTGGCGCGCCTGCCCGCGCCCGGAACCGGCGCCGGCACCGTCCCGGCGGACGACCCCCGGGCCGAGGCCCTCGCCGACGCCCGCCGCGCGATCCGCGCGGGGAACTGGGCCGAGGCCGCCGCCCTGGCGGGCGATTTCGCGATCAGATACCCCGACGCCCCCGAATCGGAAGCCCTCGACGCGGCGATCCGCGCGGGGCGCGAGGAATCGGCACGGTCGCTGCGAGGGGAACTCGACGCCGCCAGTCAGGCCGGGGACGCCGACCGCGTGGTCGAACTCCGAGGCGCCCTGGGGACGCTGCTCGACCCCGAGGCGCTGGGCGAACTGGACCGCCTGGTCATCGGCCGGCTGATGGGCCTGATCCAGAAGCGGCTGCTGCTGCGCCCGATGCCCGCCGACGTCCCCGCGCTGGCGGCCCGGGTGGCCGAGGGCTTCGCCGCCACCCCGGAGGGCGCCAGCCTCCGCCGGGCCCTGCCCACGCTCCGGCGCAGCGCCGGCCTTTGCCCACGCTGCGCCCGGCCCTACCGGGGGACCCTTGACGCCTGCCCGGAATGCCTCGCCCCGCCGCCAGCCTCGGCTCCACCGGCCGCCCCGGCCCCGACCGCCTGACGACCCAATCGGGGGGCCTCTTGGACGAACCCCTGAGCGTGCGTTATCCTAGAAGGGTACGCGGCGCGTGAAGGGCTTCCCCCATCCGGGACGACGACCGCGCCGGCGCCTCGAAAGGAACGGGCCATGACCCGACGCTTCCTGCCGGCCTGCTTGCTGCTGCTGATCGGCCTCGCGACGGCCCCGGCCTGCCGGGCGCAGACGGCCTTCCCCCGCGAAGTGGTGCCTCCCCGCTCGGCCCTGGAGCGACTGGGCCTGCAACGGGCGTGGTTCGCGGCGATCCCCCTGGGCACCCCCCGCGAGCGGGTCATCGTCGTCAGCATGGCCGAGGACATGATCTTCGCCCAGACCAACGCGGGCAACTTCTTCGTCTTCGACGCCGAGACCGGCCGCTTCCGCTGGAGCGCGAACCTCGGCCCCGCGACCCTGGAGGCGCACCGCGCGTCGGTCAATTCCTTCGGCGTCTTCGTCGCCAACGGCTACACGCTCCTGGCGCTGGACCGCCGCTCCGGCAACCTGCTCTGGAAGTCCCCGCTGAACTCGCTGTCCACCAGCGACACGGGCGCCAACGAGGAACGCGTGCTGGTGGGTACGAACAACGGCAAGGTCACGGCCTTCCGCGCCCGCGACGTGAAGTCGTCCGGCCGGGGAACGCAGGGATACTCGTTGCAGGGCGGCAGCCCCGCCTGGACCTGGCAGACCAACGCCAAGGTGACTTCGAGACCGATCCCCGCGGGACAGGTCGCCGCCTTCGCCAGCAATGACGGCAAGGTTTACGTCGCGGTGGACGAACCGTACTCGATCCTCTACCGGTGGGCCTCCAACGGACCGATCGTCGCCTCGATGGGCACCCACGGCACCCGGACCCTCCTGGTCCCCTCGACCGACAATAGCCTCCATGCCCTGGACCTTTACAACGGCGACCTCCTGTGGAGCTTCCCCAGCGGCGCCCCGATCACGCAGGAACCCCTGGTCGGCGAGGATGACGTTTATCTCCTCAATACCAAGGGGATGATGAGCGCCTTGAACGTCAAGGACGGTACGGCGCGGTGGACCCATTCCTCAGGCGCGTCGAAGCTGCTGGCGGTCGGGGCGAAGCGGGTCTACGCCCAGTCACTCGACAATGACCTGATCATTCTGGATCGGGCCACCGGCCGGATGCTGTTCGATGCCCGCGCGACGCACCAGAGGGCCGGGCTGAACCTGCGGGACTACTCGCTGGCACCGGCCAACCGCGTCAATGACCGGATCTACTTCGCGACCCCCTCGGGCCTGCTGGTTGGCCTGCGGGAAGCCGACGCGATCGAGCCCAGGCCGGTCCGCAAGCCGGGCCAGCCCGCCTTCGGCTACATCCCGCCCAGCGGCAGCACCGACACGCCCCCGCCGGCCGCCAACGCCGTCCCCCCCGTCACGGTTCCCACCGGCGAGAAGCCCGCCGCCACCAAGCCCGATGACCAGGCCATGCCCGACGACGAGGCCGCGGCCGACGACGCCCCCGCCCCCAAGCCCAAGCCCAAGGCCAAGGCCATGAAGGGCAAGGCGAAAGGCAAGGCCAAGGTCATGGCCGACGACGCGATGGGCGACGACCCCCCCGCCGACGACGCGATGGGCGACGACGCGGACATGACCAAGCCCAAGCCCAAGCGTAAGAAGAAGTGATCGCCCCGCGCGGAGCGCAGCGGAGTGGAGAGGATCGACCCCGGATGGATCAAGACGTCGTCCCGGTGCGCCGGGCCCTGCTGAGTGTTTCGGACAAGCGCGGGCTGATCGAGCTGGGCCGGGCACTCGCGGGGATGGGGGTCCACCTGCTGGCCAGTGGCGGGACGCGGTCGGCCCTCGCGGCGGAGGGCCTACCCGTCACCGAGGTCTCGGCGCACACCGGCCAGCCGGAGATCCTCGGGGGCCGGCTCAAAACCCTGCACCCGAAACTCCACGGCGGCATCCTCGCCCGCCGCGACGTTCCCGAGGACCTCGCCGCGCTGGCGGAACAGGGGATCGACCCGATTGACCTGGTCGTGGTCAACCTGTACCCCTTCCGCGAGACCGTCGGCCGCCCCGGCGTCACCTTCGCGGAGGCCGTCGAGCAGATCGACGTCGGCGGGCCCAGCTTGATCCGGGGCGCGGCCAAGAACCATGCCCACGTCGCCGTCCTGACCGACCCGGACCAGTACACTCCCCTGCTCGCTCAGCTCCGCGACCACGGCGGCACCACGCTCGCCTTTCGCCGCGGGCTCGCCCTGGCCGTCTTCGAGCATTCCGCCACTTACGACCGGGCCATCGCCGATTACCTGGCGGGCTCAGCCGGTGGGGAGGCTCCCGAGCCCTTCCCGCCCCGGCTGTCCCTGGCCTTCCAGCGCCGCGCCGTCCTGCGCTATGGCGAGAACCCGCACCAGCGCGCGGCGTTCTATGTCGAGCCGGGCGCGGTCGGCCCGAACCTGGCCGATGCTCGGGTGATCCACGGCAAGGAACTCTCTTATAATAACCTCCTCGACCTCGACGCCGCCCTGCGGCTGATCCGCCTCTTCGACGAGCCGGCCGCAACGATCCTGAAGCACAACAACCCCTGCGGCGCCGCCGTTGCGGCGACGCTCGCCGAGGCGTTCGAGCTATCCTACGAGGGCGACCCCGTCAGCGCCTTCGGCGGGATCGTCGGCCTGAACCGGCCGGTCGACCGCGAGACGGCCGCCCGCCTGGTCGTGCCGGGCCGGTTCATCGAGGCCATCCTCGCCCCCGGCTTCGAACCCGAGGCCCTGGCCCTCCTGACGACCAAGCCGACCTGGAAGAACAGCGTCCGCCTCCTCGACCTGGGGGCGCCCCTCGGCCCCGGCACCCCAACTCCCTGCGGCTTCGACCTCCGCCGCGTCGAGGGCGGCCTGCTCGTCCAGGACTGGGACGCGATGGAACCTGACCCTGCCGGTGGGTCCGTCCCCACCCGGCGCGCCCCGACGGCCGAGGAGCGGGCCTCCCTCGCCTTCGCCTGGCGCGTCTGTCAGGCCGTCAAGTCCAACGCCATCGTCCTGGCCCGCGGCCGGCAACTCATCGGCGTCGGCGCCGGGCAGATGAGCCGGCTCGATTCGGTCAAGATCGCCGTGGAGAAGGCCGGCGAGCGTGCCAGGGACGCGGTTCTCGCCTCGGACGCCTTCTTCCCCTTCCGGGACGGCCCGGATCAGGCCGCCCGCGCGGGCGTCACCGCCCTGATCCAGCCCGGCGGCTCGCGGCGCGACGACGAGACCCTCGCCGCCTGCGACGAGCAGGGCCTGGCCATGATCCTCACCGGGCGACGCCACTTCCGGCATTGATTTGGCTCACAAGCCGACACGAACGGCCCCACGCGAATTGGTTCGCGTGGGGCCGTCGAAAGTCGAAACGCGAGTCGGACCGCCGTGCAAGTCAGTGATGGCCGCCGCCGCCATGTCCACCGCCGCCGTGGCCCATCCCGCCTCCCATGTGGCCGCCACCACCGCCACCACCGCCCAGGCCGCCCATGTGACCGCCGCCGAAGCCGCCCATGTGGCCAGCGCCGCCGAAGCCGCCCATGTGGCCGGCGCCGCCGTTGTCACCGAACCCGCCCCCTATGTGGCCGCTGCCGGCCATGCCGCCCAGGTGAGAGGGCGAGAATCCACCGGAACCACCGCCCAGGTGCGACGCCCCGCCGAAGCCACCGCCCAGGTGCGGCGCCCCGCCGAACCCGCCGGTGTATCCTCCGACGTGGGACGCACCGCCGAGGCCGCCCCCGCCCAGATGCTGCGATGGGGAGAACCCGCCGCTTCCGGGATGCTGAACTCCGCCGAACCCGCCCCCGCCCCCGCCCAGATGCTGCGTCGGGGAGAAGCCTCCCTGCGAGTGAACGGGCGCCCCGGCCCCGTGGCCTCCCCCATTGTGATGAACGGCGCCCAGCCCCCCGCCGGGGTTGGCATTCATCGCGTCCAACCCGCCCTGCGCACCGCCCAGGTGGCTCAGGCCCTGGCCGCCGAGATGCTCCACGCCCTGACTGCCAAGATGGTGGGTGCCCGCACCGCCGAGGTGGCTCAGCCCCTGGCCGCCGAGATGGTGGGTGCCCGCACCGCCCGGATGTCCCCCGCTCTGGTTTCCCAGATGGCCAGGGCCCTGGCCGCCGAGAGGATTCACGTCCTGGCCTCCAAGAGGACCGAGGCCGTGGCCGCCCGTGTGGGAACTGGTGAGATGGCCGGGCTCGCCGAGGTTCGGGCCGCCGAGGCCGCTGCCGTTGTTCCCGATCGTGCCGAGCGCCGCCCCGCCCATGTGGTTCGCGCCTCCGAACGCCGGCCGCGCGGTCACATGCTGGAAGGGGCCGCCGTTGAAGCCCGGAGTACCCCCGGTGCCGATTGGCCCGCCCGCGTGGTGGGCGAACGACGAGGAGTGCATCGGGTTGGCGTGCGCCGAGGCGGCCGGCGGTAGGGTCACACCGTGCGGGCCATGCAAACCCAGCGGTCCGCCGCCCAGGTGCGCGCCGTGGTGGACCATGTTGCCGCCCGGATGGGCCGCCGTCCCGGTGTGGAAGGCGTTGCCGTTGGCGAAGTTGCCGTTCATGCGGTCGCCCGGACCGTTCCCGTGGTCCCGGTCGCCCGTTCCGACCCCGTGGTGGTTGCCGCCGTGGTGTCCGGGATTGAACGGGTAGCCGCCGTGGTGGTGATACCCGCCCCCGTGACCATAGCTTCCAGAGCCATAGCCACCAGAGCCATAACCCCCGAAGCCTCCGAGGCCGAAGAGCCCGAGCCCACCCAGGCCGAACGAATTGCCGTAGCCGAAACTTCCATATCCCAGGCCACCGAAGGGGTAGCCGAAACCACCGTAGCCCAGGCCGCCGTTGCCGAAGCCTCCATAACCCAGGCCGCCGTAGCCCGATCCCCCGTAGCCCAATCCCCCGTAGCCAAGACCGCCGTAGCCCAGTCCACCGTAGGACGGAGAACCGTAACCGAGGCCGCCGGAGCCGTAGCCGTAGCTGTAGCCGTAGGAGCCGTAGCCCAGAAGGGTCCGCAGGAAGATCCCACCGAGCAGCGGGGCGATCCCGTTGCCCCGATAGCCGCGGTAGCCCAAGCCGTAGCCGCCGACGTTGTTGGTCAGGTAGGGATAGCCGAGAGTGTTGCAGTACGGGTAGTCGAGGTAGCCGGAGTAGATGCCGAGGTTGCCGTAGCGGGCATAGCCGTAGTAGTTGCCGGAAGCGTCATACGAGACGCCCGGGTAGCCGTCGTAATACGTGTTGGGACGACCGAAGGCGCCATTGAGCCGCCCATAGCTGTCCGGGGCCACCTGCGCCACCGGCTGATAGACCGTGGTGGCCGGGTCGGCGTTGGCGGCGACCTGCGCGGGGGCGAAGAGGGTGCCGCGGTCTTCGAGGGCACGGTCCCAGTAGCCATCCTGGTAGGCCCAGCCCTGCGGCTGCTTGACCCACTGGCCGGGGACCCACGACCAGCCGTCCTGCGCCTTTGTCCAGAAGCCGGCCTTCCAGGTGACGCCTTCGCCGTCGGGGACGTACTGGCCGGGGATGTAGAAGTAGTTGGGTCCGGGCGAGGCCGAGACTTTCTCATCGGGGCGATCGGACGGCGGGCCTTCCTTGCGCCAATCGATGCGGTCGGTCTGGCGGTCGCTCCAGAAGCCGGGGACGCGATACCAGCCCTGCTCCTCGCGCTTCCAGAAGCCGTCGACCCAGAAGCGGCCCGGGGGCGGGACGCGCCAGGTGCCGGTCACCCAGGTGAAGTCGGTGCGGTTGGCGTCCCACTGCCAGTACCCGGGAATCCACTGGGCATCCGGGCTCGGGCGGTCGACGCCGGGCCGCTCGGTGATCGGCGCCGGGGGCGCCTTGTCGACGCGGGGCGGGTCGGCGTCCTTGGCCGGGGAGAGAAAGGCCTCGTGCAGGGGGCCTTCCACCAGCGGCTTGACGGCGACCCGGTTGTCGTCCTGGAGGATCAACGCGGCATTGTCGTCGGCACCAACCGGGTCAGGGAGCGCCACGGCGGGCAGTTCCGCCGGGGCCTCGGCGGCGGGAGGAAGCGCCACGGCGGGCAGTTCGGCGGGTGGCTTGGCCGCGGGAAGCGCCGCGGCGGGCGGTTCGGCCGCGGGCTTGGCCTCGACGACCGGGGGTTCGAGGAGGGGCGGGTTATCGGCCTGGCCCCAGGCGGGCGGTAGGCCGACGCCGAGCACCAGGGCGCCCGTTGCCAGCCACCCGAGTTGCGGGCGTATCATGGAAGAAACTCCGCCGGGTGATTCCATCGCGGGTTGCGCGGGGAGGGATCAGCTCTATTCTACGGGGCGGTTGCCGGGATGGGTCGGAATGGCCCGAGATTTCGCCGTCGCCAACCCGGAGCCCGCGGCCTCCGTCCGAGTCATCACGCCCTCCCACCCGAGCAATTCCGGGGCCGCCCACCCGTACGGGAGCGAGCCGCCAGAATCCTGTTGTCCGTGACCCCTCGCGGTCGCCCAACCCGCCGAAGAGGCCAGGAAGCTCGCCTCAGGAGTGATCTGGCAAGAGGCGCAAGGGAGGGAATCCTGCGCCGATGATCGGCGCGGCGGGGAGGCCCAGCCAGGGTTCAAGCATGGTGGCGTAGACGCGGCGGAAGTCGGTGTGATGGATCAGGTCGCCGTCATCGAGGTTGTCGAGAGCCGGGTGCGCGCCGACGAGGCCCGGTTGCGTGACCGGCCCGACGACGAACAGGGGGGCGCCGGCGCCGTGATCGGTGCCCATCGAGGCGTTCTCGGCCACGCGGCGGCCGAATTCGCTGAAGGTCAGCAGGGCGACCCGGTCGGCTTGCCCCGCCCCGGCGAGGTCGGCGTGGAACGCGGCGATCGCCTCGGAAAGCTCTCCCAGAAGCGCGGCGTGGGGCCCGAGCTGGCGGGCGTGGGTGTCGAAGCCATCGAGCGCGGTGTAGTAGATGCGGGTGCCGAAGCCCGCCTTGATGAGGCCGGCGATCATCGCCAGCCGCTTCGCCAGGCCGCTGCCGGGATAGTTGGCCCCCTTGGAAGCTTTCGACGGGACGACCTCCTCCAGCCGGCGGCTCGACTCGTAGGCCGAGAGCGTGCAGCGCCTCAGGAAGCCGAGCAGCGCGTCGTCGCCATCGGAGCCGGGGTCGAGCCGGGCCATGCCATTGATGGCGGCGCGGCGGCCGGCGGGGTCGCCATCGACGAAGCGGAGGCGATAGTCTTCCAGGGTCTCCAGCGAGGGCACTTCGCCCCGGCGGGCGCGCAGGGCGATCGGCAGGCTGCGCACCCCGACGTGCATCGCGGGCACGTCGCCGCCGGGGCGTTCGGGCGCGGTGTCGAGCGCCCGGCCCAGCCAGCCGGTTTCCGTCGCCCCCTGTTCCAGCCTGGCCGATTCCCAGATCTCCATCGAGCGGAAGTGCGAACGATCGGGGTTGGGGTAGCCGACCCCCTGCACCACCGAGACGCGCCCCTCGTTGAGCAGCTGGGCCAGGCGGCCCATGCTCGGATGCAGGCCCATGTCGTTGGTGATCTTGTGGAGCGAGCCGGCCGGGAGTCTCAGCACGCGCCGAGCCTGGTGGTATCCATCCATGCCGTGCGGAACGACCGTGTTCAGACCGTCGTTACCCCCCAGCAACTGCACGACCACCAGGACGCGGTCGTCGCCCTTCCCCGAATCGGCCGCCGCGCGCGCCGAGCGGCCGAGGAACGACGGCACGGTCGCCGCTCCGAAGGAAATGAGGCTGCTCGCGGCCAGGGTCGATTTCAGGAAGTCGCGGCGGTGGGCACGCATCGCAAGACCCGTCCGTTTCTCGGGCGCAAAGGCCCGGTTCGCTCTGGGGTTTCGAACGCAATCGCTTCACACAAGGAATGCGGACTTCTCTACCGGCGACCGGCGCGGCGACCATCAGTTGAGTTGAGTCAGCGTGAAGCTCAACCCTGGGGCTCGCGAGGGATCACGCCCCACGGGCCGTCTCCTCGATCAGCAGGTCGACGACGTCCTCGAACTTGCCGGCTCGGGCATACGCCGCGCGCTGGCGGGCCGCCCCGTTGCCGCCTGTAAGGGTCTGCTCCACCAGGCCGGAGACCTCGTCCCAGTCCCCCGTTTCCGCGAGTGCTGGGCGGAGGTAGTCGAGGAAGGCCGCGATCAGGTCGGCCGCCGGGACCGAGCGACGGCCCAGCACGTCGATCAGGTCGCCATCGAGGCCGTAGCGGGAGGCGTGCCACTTCGCGGCCCGCAACACCTCGGGGCGGGCGTGGTCGATCGGCGCCCCGCCGCGGTGCTGTTCCAGGCACGTCCGCGTCAGCGCGCGAGAAAGGCCGGCGATCATGACGGCCTCGTCGACGGTCATGCAAACGTCCGCGACCCGGAATTCGAGCGTCTCGAAGTGCGAGGACGGCCGCACGTCCCAGTAGATCTTCGAGGCGTCCTCGATCATCCCGACGGCCACCAAGGACGCGACGATCTCGTCGTACTCGGCGCGGGAGGCCATGACGAAGGGGGTGTTGACCGTCGGGAACCGCTGGAACAGTTCCGTGCGATAGCTGGCATAGCCGGTGTCGACCCCCTGCCAGAAGGGGGAATTCGCCGCGAGGGCGAGCATCGGCGCGAGCCAGGGTCGGGCGCGGTTCATGACCTGGATGGCCGCCTCGCGGTCGGCGATGCCGACGTGGACGTGGCAGCCGAAGATGATCTGCTCGCGGGCCAACTGCTGGTAGTCCTCGGCGATGCCCAGGTAGCGCGGTTTGGGCGTGATCGACTGGTCCTGCCACGACGAGAAGGGGTGCGTCCCCGCCGCGGCGATGCGGCTCCCCTCCCGCCTGGCCGCCGCGATCAGGCCGCCCCGCAGGCGGACCAGCTCGGCGCGGACCTCGGCCAGCGTCCGGCAGATGGGCGTCCCGACCTCGATCTGTGACAGAAACAGCTCGCCGGAGACCTCGTCGCCGACCTCGCGCTTCGCCCTCGGCAAAATGCGCCCCGCGCGGGGGCGGAGGGCCCGCGTCGTGGGGTTGACGATCTGGTATTCCTCCTCGACGCCGATGGTGAGGTCGTGATCGGGGTCTGGCATGCGTGGTGCGTCCGTTGGGGCTGGGGCGACGGCACCGCCGGTCGCGAGTGTTCATGGCCGGACTCCAGTCTATCCCGCCCGTCACGCCAGTTGGAACTCCGGCGAGGTCAGCACCAGCTCCACCGCCCGCGCCGGCTCGCCCTTCGCCGCGGTAGTGAGGCGCTCGCGAAGCGCCGCACCGAAGCCGTCTTGCACGAGCAAATCCGCATAGAAGGCCGCCACGTCCCCGCCCCCGCCCCGGCCGTTGCGGGCGGCCAGGGCTCCCGGGTCGAGCCGCTTGCCGAAGGCGGCATCGCTCGCGGACAGGAAGGCCAGCGCCAGGTTGGACCGCGCGAGCAGGGCTGTCGTGTTGATCCACGCCTGCCCCCCCTCCCAACCCGCGACGCTCGGCGGCGCGAAGAGGGCCTGGCCCATGCGGGCGCACGCCTCGGAAAGCGCCCGGGCCGAGACCGTCGGCCGCACGATCTCCAGGGCACGCACCGCGCCGACGGCGAATTCCACCGGCCCCTTCACACGCTTCCTCCGCGTTGCGGGGTCGTGGAACAGCCGCGACCGCAAGATCAGGCCGACGGGCACCTTGACGTCGTAATCCGAATCCCGGTACGCCCGCGCCAGCGGTGCCAGCAGCGCGGGCGTCGGAGTCTCGGCGTCGCTGACGAGCAGGCGGTAGAGCTTGCCGCAGAGAAACCCGGCGCAGGACGGGTGGTCGAGCAGCAGCCGGGTCATGTCTTCGAGGCGGAAGGTCCCGGTCTGCCCGAAGATCGTCTTGGCCCCGCCGTCGTGCTGGGAGGCGACCTCACGAGACTGGCCGCCGGTGACGATCGAGCCGGTGTAGGCGCGCGCGGCCTCTTGCACGTCGCGCTCGGTGTACTGGCCGCGGCCCAGGGTGAACAGCTCCATCACCTCGCGGGCGAAGTTCTCGTTGGCGTGGCCTTTGCGGTTGGTCGTGGCATCGAGCCAGGTGAGCATCGCCGGGTCGCGGGCCATGCCGTCCAGCAAGTCGCGGAAGCTGCCGAGGGCGTGGGTGCGGATCAGGGCATGTTGCGCGGCCATCATCCCCGCGTCGCGGACCTTGGCGTCGGAGGTGGCGAAGTGGCCGTGCCAGAAGAGAGTTAAGCGCTCAAGGAGCGGGTGGGGCGTCAGGAACATCCGGTGGAACCAGGCGGCTTGCAGCGTGGGCAGCCCGCCGGACACCCCGACGCCCGCGGCCATCGCGTCGGCGAAGGCGTCGAACGCCGCCGCCGGCTGGCCGTCGACGGAGCGAGCTTCCCCCGCCAGCACGCGGTCGATGCTCGCGGAGGGGCCGTCCTGGACGTCGCGTTCCAGGGTCGCCCAGCACGGGGCGAAGCCGGCCCTGCGGTGCAGGTGCGCCACCCGCGCCCGGTCCCACGCGCCGTCGCGGGCGGGAACATACGGCGACCAGGCGCGGTCGGGGTCGGACCGCGGCGGCGAGGGTTCCATCGGCGAGTCCTCACTCAGGGCTTGGCCCGCCGAGCTGGAATTCCAGCCGCACGCGGACCGAATCCCCGGCGTCAGTGGTTGAGAGCGAGGCGCGGTTCAGGGTGCGGAGCAAGGCGGTGAGCACGTGGAGCTCGGCTTCGGCCTTCGCCTTGTCGATCCCCTTCTCCAGGATGTTCTGGGCGACAATGGTCGCGCGGTCGGCCTCCAGCAGCTTCGCCAGCTCGGCGCCGTCGGCCTTCGCAAGAAGGGTCGCGTCGGTCGGGTCGGCGGCGGAGGGACCTTTGCCCTTCAAGGCGAGGACGAGGTCACGCGCCAGGACGGCGGTCGAGCTGAGGATGAAGGTGTCGCCGACCCTCGCCGACGACGGGCTGAAATTGTGCCGCGTGTGGACGGGGACGGCGGGCGCTTTCCCCGCTCGGGGTGGCATGAACCGCGCGGTGGCGATGGTCACGCCCTCGACCGTCTCGCTGCCCATCTCCAGCGGCGGGGCCTTCTGCTGCGCCGCCCCGAGGTTCGCCAGGCCAATGAACGACTGGAAGGCGACCCGCAACCGCTGGCCGAACTCCTCGTCGTCCGGCTTCAGGCCGACCACCAGCGCGAAGGCCGGCACCTTCACCGCGGGCACCGGGTTGAGGTCCGTGTCGTCCTGCCCGGCGATCACCAGCCGCCAGTCGCTGCCGAGGGCGCCGAGCACGCCGACGCCGAAGTCCCGCCCGCCGAAAAACGTCCCGGCGGTGGTGTCGAGCTTCGCCAGGTTCTCCACGACCTCCGGCGGGAAGATCTCCCCGCGCACGTCCCAGATGGCCGACAGGTCGCGCCAGAGCCCCACGCTCGCGATCATCCTGGGCGGCAGCAGCGGCACCGGCGCCGCGGCGCCTTGCGGGGGGAGGAACGCTTGCAATGGCTTGGAATATCCGCCCGGAGGATCGGGCAAAGTCACGACGGCTGACAGCCGGCCCTCCTCCCAGGTCAAGGCCGACGACGCCCAGGGGGCCTTGCGGATCGCCTCGATCCAGGGGCCGAACAGGAACTGCTGGTTGGGGGGGACCACCCGCGCGTCGCCGCCGTACGTCGCGGGGTCCATCTCTCGGAGCCGGTCGAGCCGCGCGAAGGCCCAGGCCGTCGCCTTCGCCCCGGCGTCGTCGCGCCGGGCCTTCCAGGTCGCGTCGTCCGCGATCGAGGGCGCCTGGGCCTCCGCCCGGTTGATCGCCGCCTCCAGGGTCTCGCGCGAGCCGGCCATCACCAGCACGCCGCCGAAGATCGCATGGGCCTCGCCCTTGCCCCCCGCGAGGAACAGCGTCGTGTCGCCGTGCCGGACCTCGCGGGCCGGGTCGGGATTCCCCTTGCCGGCGGCGTCCCGCCGTGCCAGGTCAATCAGCGTCGCATGCGCCTTCAACAGAAAGGCCGGGTCGGTCGGGGTCGCGACCAGCAGGAATCGATCCGCCTTCGGCCCCTCCGCGGCCAGCATCAGGCCGCCACCCGTCAGCGTTGCAAATGCTTCGGGCCAGGTGGTTTCCAGCCGCGCCGCCATCAGGTCGACGACCCCTCGGAACTGGCGATACTGGTTCCCCTCGATCGCCTTCCGATACTCCGGCGACAACGCCAGCAGGGCCTGCACCCGGTCCCCGCGGACCCGGTCGAGCACGTCAGCCGGTCGGGTGATTTCGACGTAGAGCGCTGCGTCGGGAGCCACCAGCCGCGCGGCCTCGATCGGCCCGGCGCGGGCGGTCGCGCCAAGGAACACGAGGCACGACCAACCCACCCAGAGCAACCGCGGGTGTTGGACTCTCACGGTGTTCTCCTTCGCAATCGGATCGGTCAAGGCGCATCGTCGGTTCCACGCAACGCACTACCCGGCCCCCTGCCCGGGGGTTTCAGTCCGGGACGGACTTCCGCGCGGAGATCCTGCCGTGGAACGCCCCCTGCGCCCGTGCGTGGGATCGGGAGGGGGTTTACCGTTGGCCCCAACGGCGGTTAGGCTCGAAGGCCGCGCCGCGGCGAGGCCGAGGCGCCGGCAACCGGGAGGACCCATGAAAGCGGAACTGGTCCCGCGTGACGGCGATCCTCCGATCCCGATCCTCCGCGACGTGACGGTGGTCGGTCGCGGCGACGATTGCGACGTCATCATTGACCACCCGGGGCTGTCGCAGCGGCATTGCGTCCTGGTGCGGACCGATGGGCTGGTCGTGGTGCGCGACTTGATCAGCACCAACGGCACGAAGGTCAACGGCCAGCGCATCCGCTGGGCGGCCTTACTGCCGAATGACCGTCTCAGCTTCGGCGGCTACAAGGCGCAGATCTACATGGGACCCGACACGGCCCCCTCGCCGTCGGAACCGATCGAGGTGCCCGCCGCGGAGACGCCCTCGCCGCCGCGGCGGTCGTTGGCAAGCCCCAAGGATGCCCCGGTGATCCAGATCGTGGAATCCGACTTCGCGCCTCACGAAGGTTGAATCCCGGGGAGCAAACGCCGACGGGCGGGCGGGCGGGAGGGGTTGAGCCCTGCCACGGCCGTCCGCCCGGCGGCTGCCTGCTCAAGGCGAGCGGGCGGGGCGGGGCCTGGGGAGAGCGTCGTCGGCCTTCCCAGGCCCGGCGGTTTGGCACGGACGAGCACTTCAGGAGCCTTCGGTCCGGGGTCGACGCACGTCGCGACGAACCGGAGGCGGGCTGACACGCTCGAGCTGGCGGGCGTCCTGGGGGTCCAATCGGCTCGCCTGCTTGTTCTCGCGCTGGATCGCCTCGTACACCTCCTGGCGGTGTACGGAGATCTCGATGGGGGCCGCGATCCCCAATCGGACCTTATCGCCCCGGATATCCACCACGGTGATGACAATGTCATCGCCGATGATGATGCTTTCGTCGCGGTGTCGGGACAGGACCAGCATCGTAGCGGCTCCTTCCTCCTGCCTCGAGGGACGTGACCGTCCGTGATCACGCTGCCCTGATACGGAATGACCACGACGGACGAACGATACGGACGGACCGACGGACGGAATTGCAGTCGGGAACGCGTCGCCCGGCTGGCGACCTGGCTCAGGCGGTGGCGCGGAACGCCGAGGGGCCTAGCAGGATCGCCGGGCCGTCCAGGGGGAATTTCACGGGATAGCGGCTGGAGGTCAACACCAGCTGGCGGCCGAGCCGTCGCGCCGGGTTGAACACCAGGGGACCCTGGAGGTTAACCGTCAGGCCCCCTCCCTCGCCGCGATTCAGGATCACGTAGATGAGCGCCGAACGCTCGTCGTCCAGCTCCAGCGCCGTCCGATCTCCCGGACGGATCTCGACCCGATACTCGCTGAGGGCCAGGGGGGGGGCCACCAGTGCGAAGGCCAGGTCCGGCGCGGTCGTGCACTGCAACCACGACAGGCCCACCACCACGGGGTCGGGCATTTGAAGGAACTGCGTGAAGCTCCGGAACCCGACGAGCCCCTCGGGCATGCGGATCAGGTCCGACTCCCGGGCCGAGACCGGGCCAAAGCGGGTCGTGACGATGTTCACTTCCTGTTACCTCCCTGGACGCCCGGGGGCGCGATCCGTTGGCCACCCCGCCGCGCCCGGAATGCCCACGCCCGCCCCGATTCCGTGAATCGGCGCCGGCCGGAATTCCCGGCGAGGCCTCGACGTATCCCGCTGACGCTCTGCCGCCCTGGCCCGCGGTTCCTGCCACGGCTCCAGGGCGGGCCTGACCGTCCGTTATATCGTCGCAAGGTCTCGCGACTGCCCAGCCTCGGCGCGGAGGATTCCACCCTCCCCGGCCGCTTGCGATGGCTGCTCCGCGCGGTCCAGTTGTAGCAGTTGCGAAGGACTCGCGAATCGGCTGTAAATTCAAGGCGAGATGCGGAACTGGGAGGGAAATCCAGGCAGGTGCCAGGGGCGGAATGCGGGCGAGCCACTGGGAGGGGCGGGAGAGGTGTCCCCTTCCCCTTGGGCCTGCCAGCCAGCCAGAAGCCGGACGGGTCGGGTCGGGTCGGGTCGGATCAGGTGCGGTAGTTCTCTTCCAACCCCCAGAGGCGCTGGAGCTGGCGATCGGCCTTGGCTTGCTCGTAGCGAAAGATGCCGATCTCCTCGATCGTCTCGCCCGGCGCCGGCTCGTAGGCGAGCCAGCGGGCCTCAGCGCCCTGGAAGACCAGGCGGAGGTGGTCGGAGCAGGCGTAACCGTAGGTCTTGAGCTCCGAGAAGCGGCCGTCGCTCCAGGGGGCGGCGATCTTGTAGGCCGCGGGCTCCCCGCACTCGGAGTCATTGCACCGTACCATCGTCTTGCGCATGGGCGATTCCTCGCAGGCGCGCCGTTCCTCTCCCAGAGCCACGATGCCAGAGTCCGGCCCCCGCGACCAGAGGATTTTCCGAAGGCCACGCCCCTGGCAGGCTCGTGGCGCGCTCCCCACGAAGATCGCCACGATCAATCGGAGATGGCTTTAGAAGCGGCTGAAGGCGTAGGCCGGGTTGGCGGGGTCGAAGTCGATGTCGCTCAGCGGAGCCTCCAGGTCCAGATCGTCGTAGATGTAACGCTCGGCGAGTGGGAGGGGTTCGCCGTCGTGGCCGGGCGCAAGCCAATCAAAGCTGTCGATGCGGCGGGGGAGCCGTGTGTCAGGGTCGTACAGCACCTCGACGCGGGCGAACGGGCGGTTTGACTTCGGGTCGGGATGGGTGTGGACCGAGCGGAGCCAGTCCCGGCCCTCGGCGTCCCGGACGCGGTCCAGGACGGTTTGCGATTCGGCGTCGTGCAGGTCCATGCGGCGGAAGCCCACCAGCTTATCCGTCAGGTGGACGAGGCCGGCGTCAGTGATCGGGTGGCGGCTGTCGGCCAGGGCGATCGCGCCGGTGGGGTCGAGCCGGAGACGGGGGATCAGTTTGTCCTTCCAGTCGCCGCTGTGGGCGATGACCTTGTTGTCGTGCTTGCCGGAAGCGTAGACGACTTCCTTGCCCGCCTTGGGGGCGAGAAATTTCAGATAGATGGCAAACGGTCGCGACCTGGCCTTCATCCGCAAGGTCTGCTCGGGCCCGAGCTTGCCACCGATGCGCTCCTGCCTGCGGAAAGTGGCGGTGTAGCCCTCCACGGCGTCAAGCCGCCGCCTCGTCCTTTCCAGGAAGTTCAGCAGCAGCCGCTTGGCGGGCATCCCCTCCATTTTCCCCTCGGGCCAGGCCACCGAGGCCGAGTCGGAGTCCGCGCGCGGCGTGTCCGCGGCCTCGGAGATCGGCAAGGGTCGGGAGGCGACCCGGCCGGAGCCATCGTCGGGACGCTCCAGCGGCTCGGTCAACCACCAGCAGATCCCTGCCAGGGCGAACGGGATCGGGACGAAGAATAGCCAGCGACGCCGGGCGCCCGGGCGGGGGGTCGGAGGGGACATCAAAAGACTCCGAAGGCGCCGGGAGGCGGTGCGCGCCGATCGGGGAGAGTTAGGGGGTGTGAGCGGCAAAGGGTCGTGCCTTTCCAGTTTGGCCGGCGGGGACTCGGTCGTCAACTCTCGGGGAACGGGTTCCGGGGCCGGCCGGCCTCGCGCCGAATTGACCGACGCGGGGCGGGCCGATTACGATAAGATGCGCTGCGTCCCGGACGACGACGCCCGCGGCGATTTCCGAAAAGAGAGAACAACCACCTCCCGGAGGGTGCCCGCGCCATGACCCAGATCGAGCAGGCCCGCCAGGGGACCGTGACCCCCGAGATGGCGTATGTCGCCCGGCGTGAGAACCTTGACCCGGAACTCGTCCGCGCCGAGGTCGGCCGAGGGCGCATGGTCATCCCCGCCAATCGCGAGCATCTCAAGCAAGGGTTGGAGCCGATGGGCATCGGCATCAAGGCCAACTGCAAAATCAACGCCAACATCGGAAACTCCGCCGTTACTTCTGATATCGACAACGAGCTATCCAAGCTGAAGATGGCCGTCGATCTGGGCTCCGATACGGTGATGGACCTGTCGACCGGCGGCAATATCGACGCGATCCGCAGAGCCATCATCGCCGCCAGCCCCGTCCCTATCGGCACCGTCCCGATGTACCAGGCGATCCAGCAGGTCAAGTCCGTGGAAGACCTTTCCGACCAGGACCTCGTCGACATGGTCGAGCACCAGGCCAAGCAGGGGGTCGACTACATGACCCTGCACGCCGGCATCTTGCGCGACTACATCCCGTTGACCGCGCACCGCGTGACCGGGATCGTGTCCCGAGGGGGTTCGCTCATCGCGCAATGGATGTTCGCGCACCAGCGGGAGAATCCGCTGTACGAGCGCTTTGACGATCTCTGCGACATCATGCGCGAGTATGACGTGACCTGGAGCCTGGGCGACAGCCTGCGGCCCGGCTCGATCGCCGATGCCTCCGACGCCGCGCAGTTCGCCGAGCTCAAGACTCTGGGCGAGCTGACCCGTCGCGCCCGCGTCCGGGGCTGCCAGGTCATGGTCGAGGGCCCCGGTCACGTCCCGATGGACCAGATCGCCATGAACATGGAGAAGCAGGCCCTGGAATGTGACGAGGCCCCCTTCTACGTCCTCGGCCCCTTGGTGACGGACGTCGCGCCTGGCTACGACCACATCACCTCGGCCATTGGCGCCGCCCTGGCCGCCTGGCACGGGGCGAGCATGCTCTGCTACGTCACCCCGAAGGAACACCTGGGCCTGCCGGAAGTCGAGGATGTCCGGCAGGGGGTCGTCGCCTACAAGATCGCCGCCCACGCCGCCGATCTCGCCCGCCACCGCCCTGGCGCCCGCGACCGCGACGACGCGATCTCGCGCGCTCGCTACGCCTTCGACTGGAAGGCGCAGTTCGCCCTGGCCCTGGACCCCGAGACGGCCCGGCGGATGCACGACGAGACGCTCCCGCAGGAGGCGTTCAAGTCGGCCGCCTTTTGCAGCATGTGCGGCCCGAAGTTCTGCTCGATGCGGATCACCGAGGACCTCCGCAGGCACGCCGCCGAGGCCGCCGGCATCGTCAGCCTCGAACCGGAGGTCGTGGGGGTGGCAGGCTGATGGAGGGCTCACGATGCTTGAAATCGTCGATCGGCCGAGAACTGCCCTATCGAGTTGACTTGGTCATTCGATCCCAGAAGAGGAGGCTCAAGAGATACAACCGCGCCGAGGGTTCGTCTCGCACAACCTCCCAGCCCGCGATTGAGACTTCGACCCGGTCGATCAGATTGATGACATCCTTCCTCTTCAAGAGCACCGAGAGATCGTAATCCGTGCCTTTTTTCCTGGAGATCCTCGAACGCCCGTGCAACCTGCACGAGGTCGGGCGGGATTGCCGTACCCTTCACCGCGCCCTTGAGCACTGCATCCGAGAGGACGGGCGCCTTGAATGCCCGCGAGGCTTCGAGCAGTTGACGATGATTGAAGGCTCGCGCCATGACCAATCGCAAGGATTTACCGGCGGCCGCCGCGCCGAGGAACGATCGGCACGCCTCTCCGATCAGGAAGTGGAAGAGGGCGTAGTAGGCGGCCGAGACGGCCCGCCCGAGGCTCGCTTGCTGCGGCCTCTTTCGCTCCCTGTTCGCGAGGTGCCGGGCCTGTTCGAGGAGTTGACCGTGCAAGGAAGACGACGTGCTCATGTGGCGTGGACCCGCTCATCCGCGAACTCGGACTTCGTCCGGAACCAGACGAACGGCGTGATCTCCAAGCCGTAAAGCGGGAGAGCCGACTGGATCGCGTGCTGGATAGCATCCTCGATCGGTCTGACCTTCAACCACGACTGATCCTCGTCGGTCGTGTCGTCGTCGAGGATCACCCAAACCCGGAGCGCATCCGCTCCGGTGGAACTTACAAATAGCTCGGTCTTGATGTCCACGACCTTCGGAAGAGGTGGCAACTCCAGGTCCCGGGGGTCCAGGATTTCATGGAGAGGGATGACATCGATTTCGAATACCGACCATCTGCGGGCCGAATGAGTCTGGTTCAGCTTTCGCGCGAACTCCTTCGCGTCTTCCCGATCTTCCCAGAGATAGAGGAAATCTCGCTGATCCAGGCGCCCATCAGCCCGGCGGACCAAGCATGTCAAACGTTTCCCGCCCGGGTCCAGCAGCCCCCCACCCCGCAGCGCGGATTCCATCTCCTCGAACTCTCGGTCTGAAGTCATCCCTGACGCGTGTTGCAAAAAGTATTTTTTCATTTTATTGAGCCCGCCGGGTCAATCCGCCTTGAACGGCGGCCCCTTCCGCGGTTCGCGTTGATTCTACCCCGGGGATGCTGCCACGGGCGAGGCGTCATATCCCAGGATTCGACGGGATTGGGGGTGGTGGAATCAGCGACAGCGGGCGGGGGGCAAATCCTTCGACCCCCGCCCGCGTCGCGTTCTTTTCGGTGTGCGCCGGCCGGCAGGCCGTCAGCTCGCCTTGGCGAGCGTGAGGGCGGGGCAGCCCTTGGCGGCGGCGGAGATGAAGGCTTCGACGAGCTGCATGTCGAGGGAGATGTTGCCCTCGTTCTCCGGGTGCCACTGCACGCCGACACAGAACCACGACTCGTCCTTGCTCTCGAAGGCCTCGATCAGGCCGTCGGGGGCCAGGGCGCCGACGCGGAAGCCGGGGGCGAGCTTGCGGATGCCCA
>JAABUQ010001375.1_pt1 | contig 52826 bp, 47 predicted proteins | sample 5560001 | NCBI WGS metagenome assembly JAABUQ01 (sample SAMN10711888, study PRJNA513371) | rock metagenome | isolation source: Antarctica rocks | place: Antarctica: Victoria Land, Finger Mt nord | collected 2015-12-18
ATCCCGCCGCCACCCATCCCACCGCCGCCACCCATGCCGCCGCCCATACCGCCACCCATGCCGCCGCCGCCCATGCCGCCGCCGCCCATGCCGCCGCCACCCATGCCGCCCATGCCTCCGCCGCCCATGCCTCCGCCACCGCCGCCCATCCCGCCGAACTGGCCGGTGGCGCCCGAGGCGATCAGGCCGGGCGGCAGGACGACGCGGAGCGCCTTCTTGGTCCGGTTGGTCACGGAGACGGTCATCCGGCCGTCACCGATGCCCTCGGCCGACGCCGCGACGTCGCCGTTGCGGACGGCGTCGAGCAGGCCGAGGGTGCGGACTTCGGCCTCGGCGGATTTGGCCCGAGGCGTGGTCGCCGACTCGTCCGCCGCGCCGGTCGTGGCGGAGAAGAGGCAGATGCCGCCGGCCACGAGGGCCGAGCGGGCGGGGCCGGCAAACGCGATTCGCATGGGATGCCTTTCGATGCTCGGGGAGCATGTGCGGAGGGACGGGATCCGAGGGTCGTGCCATCAGGACGCGAGAAGGGGACGGCGCTTCCAACCCGGCCGGGGCCGGGCCCGGACGTCGCTCGGGAGGCGATCCGGAAGGGGGGGCCGGCCGAGGGACGGGCTGCGGGACACCGCCGTCGATCCTTCCGACAGTGGGGAGACGCTCCCCGTCGTTTTATTATTTCTATCTCTGGAAAATATCTCACGGATTGTTGGCTGAATTCCTTCGGACCCCGGCCCCGACCCGCGACGGCCCGGGCGACCGGCACGGCCGACCGGGCCGGGATCGCGGGCGGCACGAGCCCCCGGGCCCGGGCCTCCCCGGCGGCGTCGGCGCACGAAAAAAGGGCGGGCCGCTCGGGCCCGCCCTTCGGATCGATCGTCTCATCGGGCGCGGTGCCGGGTCGGGCAGTCCCGACCGGCGGCGTCAGACCTGGAACGAGCTGCCGCAGCCGCACGACTTGACGACGTTCGGGTTGTTGAAGACGAACCCGCGCTTCTCCAGGCCGTCGTAGAAGTCGACGACGGTCCCTTCGAGGTACGGCTCGAACTTCTTGTCGACGGCGAGCTTGACGCCGTGGAGCTCGGCCACGCGGTCGCGCTCGCTGACGTTGCTGTCGAAGTTCAGGGTGTAGGACATCCCGCTGCACCCGCCGCCCTGGACGCCCACGCGGAGGACCGTGCCGTCCGGGAGGTTCTGCTCGGTGATGATCTTCTTGACTTCGCGCGCGGCCGACTCGCTCAGGGATACCGCCATCGTATAGCCTCCGGGTGGGGTGCCCGACATGACCTGTCCACGGGGACCGGGGTCGAGTCGCCTCGCCCCGGGACTCTTCTATCATACGCCGAGGTCAAATCCCAGGCCACGTCCGGGGCCTCCGGATCGCCCGAAGGCGGACGCGCCCGTCAAGGACGATCCACGGTCGACATCCCCCGGAGCCGCTCGACGGCCGTCGCGACCGAGTCGATCGCGAAGTCGACCTCCTCCTCGGTCGTGAACCGCCCGAGCCCGAACCGGAGGCTCGCGCGGGCGGAGTCCTCGTCGAGCCCCATCGCCGTCAGGACGTGGCTCGGCTCGGGGTTGGCGGCCGAGCACGCCGAGCCCGAGCTGACCGCGACGTCGCGCATCGCCATCATCAGGGCCTCGCCGTCGACCCCGGAGAAGCTCAGGTTGAGGTTGCCGGCCAGGCGATCGAGCGGGTGGCCGTTCCGCTTCAGGTCGCCGACCCGGAGGCAGAGCCCGCGATGGAGCCGCTCGCGGAGGCCGAGGATCCGCTCCTGCTCCTCGGCCATCCCCTCGGCCGCGATCCGGCACGCCTCGCCGAGCCCGACGATCAGCGGGACCGGCAGCGTCCCCGACCGGAATCCGCGCTCGTGGCCGCCGCCGTCGAAGAGGGGGGCGAGCCGGACCTGCGGGTCGCGACGCCGAACGTAGAGGGCACCGATCCCCTTGGGGCCGTACAACTTATGGGCCGAGAGGCTGAGGAGTGGGGTCTCGTCGGCCCGGACGTCGACCGGGATCTTGCCCACCGCCTGGGTGGCGTCGGTGTGGAAGAGAATTCCCCGGTCGCGGCAGAGCCGGCCGATCGCGGCGATCGGGTTGATCGTGCCGACCTCGTTGTTGGCGGCCATGACCGTGACCAGGGCCGTCCGGTCGGTGAGCGCCGCCTCGACCGCCGAGGCCTCGACCAGGCCGGTCGGATCGCAGGGGACGAGGGTGACGCGGAGGCCTTCGCGGGCGAGGCGGCGGAGGGGGTCGAGGACGGCCTTGTGCTCGGAGACGGCGGAGACGACGTGGTCGCCCCGGACGTTGGGGGCCCGCATCGCCCCCTTGATCGCCAGGTTGTTGGCCTCGGTCGCCCCCGAGGTGAAGACGATCTCCTTGGCCTCGGCCCCGATCAGCCGGGCGACCTCGTCGCGGGCGCGGTCGACCGCCTCGGCTGCGTCCCAGCCGTAGCGGTGCGAGACGCTGGCGGCGTTGCCGTAGACCTCGCCGAAGTACGGGAGCATGGCGGCGACGACCCGCGGGTCGCACCGGGTCGTCGCGTGGTTGTCGAGGTAGACGGGACGGGCCAGCACGGTGGGGCTCCCGACGCGAGGAATGGCCGCGGCTCTCACGGCTCCATTATAGACGGATCGCGAGTGGAAGCCGCCACGAACCGTCCCGACGGATCGATCCGCACCGCGTTGAATTGCGCCGAGGCATCGGTTACGTTATCCGGGCCGAGGCAAGACCCGGCCGGGACGGGCCGAGAGGCCGGCCCCGCACAAGTCGCCCCACCCCCGAGGACCACGACCGATGGACGCCGAAGCCCGGATCCGGGAGCTGAACCTGGAGCTGCCCGCCGCGCCCAAGCCGGTCGCGACTTACGAGACGGCCGTCCGCCACGGCGACCTGCTCTACGTCTCGGGCCACGGCCCGTACAAGTCGGACGGCACCTTGATCTACGGCCGGCTCGGGGAGGATACGGACATCGCGGGCGGCCAGGCCGCGGCCCGGCAGACCGGCCTGGCGATCCTCGCCACGGTCCGCAGCCACCTCGGCTCGCTCGACAAGGTCGTCCGGCTGGTCAAGGTCCTCGGCATGGTCAACTCGGCGCCCGACTTCGGCGACCAGCCGAACGTGATCAACGGCTTCTCCGACCTGATGGTCGAGGTCTTCGGCGAGGCCGGCAAGGGGGCCCGCTCGGCCGTCGGCATGGGGGCGTTGCCCAAGGGGATCGCCGTCGAGATCGAGGCGATCTTCCAGGTCAAGGACTGACCCGACCCCGAGCCCATCATCCGGCCCGTCGGAGCGCGACCCGTGCCGACCCTCCGCCCCGGCCGACTCGAAGGGCGGGCCTGCCTGATCGTCGGCGGGACCGGCGGGATTGGCCTGGCCGCGGCCCGTCGGTTCCTTGCCGAGGGGGCACAAATCGTCGTCTCGGGCCCCTCCGACGCCATCCCGGATGCCGCGATCGGCTTCGACGACGGGCAGAGGCCCGAGGCGATCCTCGTCGCCGACCTCGTCGACCCGGCCGCGATGGCGGGCCTGGTCCCCCGCGCCGTGGCGATCCTCGGCGGCCGGCTCGACATCCTCTTTCATGTCGCGGGCCTGAGCGGACGACGGTCCGGCGACGGCCCGCTCGACGCCTGCACGGACGACGGCTGGGACGCCGTCCTCGACGCCAATGCCCGCGGCGTCTTCCTGACGAACCGGGCCGCGGTCCGCCAGATGAAGGCCCAATCCCTCGACGACGCCGGCCTGCGGGGGACCGTCCTCAATATGGGCTCGGTCCTGGGCTGGTCGCCGTCGCCGACCTTGTTCAACACATTCGCCTACGCCGCGAGCAAGGGGGCGATCCGCGCGATGACCGTGAACGCCGCCGCGACCTATGCCCCCGAGCGGATCCGGTTCCACCTGATCGCCCCCGGGCTGATCGACACGCCGATGGCCGCGCGTGCCGTCGGCGACCCGGCGATCCGGGGCTACCTCCGCACCAAGCAGCCGATGGCCTCCGGGCCCGGCCGACCCGAGGACTGCGCCGAGGCCGCCCTCTACCTCTGCGAGCCCGCCTCGCGGTTCCTCACGGGGACGATCCTGAACGTCGACGGCGGCTGGTCGATCTCCGAGGGACAGCACCGTAGCATCGAGGAGAAAGATGATTGAACCGCAGATGACGCAGATTGATGCAGATAAAAGCACAACTTCTTGGGATTATCTGCGTCAATCTGCGTCATCTGCGGTTAATTCTCTTTTCTTGAGGGTTGGTTGAGGATGCCTGATCCCCTGTCGCAATATCTGGCCGCCGCCCGGGCCGGCCTCGACGCGATCGAGGCGACGACGCTCGGCCCGGTCCGCGAGGCCTCGTCGCGGTTCGCTCGGTCGATCCGGGCGGGGCGGCTCGTGCATGTGTTCGGCACCGGGCATTCGCGGATGGCGGTCGAGGAGATGTTCCCCCGGTACGGGTCGTTCCCAGGGTTCCACCCGATCGTCGAGCTGTCGATGACCTTCCACAACCCCGTGGTCGGCCCCAACGGCCAGCGGCAGGCGATGTTCCTCGAGAACGTCCAGGGCTTCGGCCCGGTCCTCTGGAGGAACTTCGCCACGTCGCCCGAGGACTGCCTGCTCGCCATCTCCACCAGCGGCTGCAACGCCGTCACGATCGACGTGGCCCTGGAGGCGAAGCGGCTCGGCATGCACGTCGTCGCCCTCACGGCGCTGCCGCACGCGGCGGTCTCGACCTCGAAGCACGAGTCCGGCAAGAAGCTCGCCGACGTCGCCGACCTCGTGCTCGACCATCACGCCCCGCCCGGCGACTCGGCCGTCTGGGTCGAGGGGCTGCGGTCCCCCGTGGCGCCGATCTCGACGATCACGGGGTGCGCGGTCATCAACCTGCTCAAGGCCGAGACCGCCCGTCTCCTCACCGAGGCGGGGTCGCCGCCGACGGTCCTCACCGCCGCCTGCCACGTCGGCGCCGAGGAGGCCGCGCGGATCTTCGAGGCCACCTACGACGACTACCGACGCCGGGTCGGTGTCTTGTATCGATGAGGCCCCGACGACCCAGATCCCGGGAGTGGCCACGCCGTCACGCGACATCGACGGCCTTGAACGCCGGTTCTCCTCCGAGGCGACACGTATTCTCCCGTATTTATTCGATCGAATCTCATATATTCATGTGTTTTCAGATGCCCGACCGCTTGCGTCTGTCCTGCGGGGGGGCGGGCCTTGAGCCCGCCCCCCCCCCCATGCGTGCTGACACTCGGCCCGGCCGGCATTGATCAGCGGTCGTCGGCCGGCTTCCGGGCCGGCCCCGTGGTGATCGTCCCTTCCAGCCGGATCGACTTGTCACCGCGCTCGATGCCGATGTCGTAGCGGATCCGGGTCGGGGCCGGGGCCGGCTGCCTCCGGGTCGCCTCCCGCTTCAGGGCGGGCGGCGCGTCCGGTGGTGCGGGCCGGGGGCTCGTGGCCTCGTGCGATGCCGGGCGGAGGGCCGGGTCGACCTTCGCCGCCGGCCGGACCTCGAAGTCGACCGCGGGCCCGTCGAGTTGCAGGATCGTCCCGAACCTCGGCAGGAGCTTCGTCGCAAGCCCGCCGGTCCCGGGCGCGGCGGGTTCGACCCGGACGAACGGGCGCAGACCGAGGTGGAACTTCGGCGACGGCTGGAAGCTCAGGTCGATCTCCAGGCCGGCGCGGCCCCGGCCTGCGGGATGCTGCGGGGCGGCCGTCGTCGCGGCCACGCGGTGTCCGATCGGCTCGACGATCGCGATCGAGCGGTCGGCCAGCAACGTCCCGCGGGCCTCCCCCAGCGCGGCGATCGAGGTGTTGTAGGTGGCCTTGAATTGGGCCTCCTGGGCGATCGCGTCGGCGTACTGGTTCACGGCGTCGAGCAGGCGGTCGATCGTGAAGCCGGTCTTGCCTTCCTCATAGTAGGCCCGGGCCGACTCGAGCCGGATCTGGGCCGCCTGGCGGAGCCTCTGGGCGGCCTTGAACTGCTTGTAGTTCGATTCGACTTCCAGGTACGAGCGGGCGAGCGCGTGCGTGGTCTGGTGGACGACCTGGAGATTGAAGGTCCGCCGGTAGTCGGCCTCGGGTCTGCCCCCTCCCGGGAGATTGATGGGGACGTAGTATTCGGCCAGCGCGACCGGGGCCGGCCACTGCGACCGGAGGAAGGCACGGGCGGCGGACATCCCCGCGCGACGGCCGGCGGCCTCGACCCGTTGGCGCTGCTCGACGATGTCGGGATGGTTGGCGATCATCGCCCGGAGGCTCTCGTCCCAGTCCGGGCGGACCTCGGCCTCGACCGGCGACGTCACCGCCACGATCCGCCGGCCGTCGGCTGGGGGCAGGCCGAGGAGGTTGCGGAGCTGCCGCTCGGTCGTCCGCAGGTCCACGACGGCCCCGAGGTGGGCGAGCTGGAACCGCTCGAGAGTCTGCTGGGCCTCGGCGACGTCGGCCGTCGTCCCGCGGCCAACCTCGAGCTCGGCCCGCTCGCGGCGGACGATCTCCTCGCCGAGCTTCACCGCCGTCTCGCGGCCCCAGGCCTGGATCTGCTGATACGAGAGGGCCCAGTACGTCTGCTCGATCGACCGGACGTGGGCCATCATCTCGGAGTCGAACCGGGGGCGCGGGCTCGACGACGGGAGCCGGGCGATCTTCAGCCCGTCGTCGTGGAACGAGGGCACGCATCTCGTCGGGATGACACCGCTCACCCCCAGGCAGATCACCCGGACCGTCTCGGCGTTGTCGAGCCCGGCGTGGAACGCCTCGCGGAGCGTCAACGACCAGGCCTCTCCTCCCCGGGCGTCGCCGCCCGGCGAAGGCGGCTCCCGCAACTCCCACCCGCCGTCGGCACCCAGGGTCGCCACAGTGAGCACGATCGATAGCATGTTCATGCGGTCAACTCCCTCCGTGATCGGTCCGTTCTCTCATCCGTGCCGGCCGGGGCCGGGGCCGCGTCGGCGGGCGACAGTCTACCCCGAACGGGACGGGAGCCGAAGCCGAGTTCCCGCCCGCCCGCCGGCCTAGCCCCGGGACCGGGCGCCGCGATCGCTACTTCGTCGGCTCGAACCGGCGGACGTCGGGGTGCATCGTGTAGAGCCTCGGCCCCCCGGGCGTGTCGACGATCATCCCGCTGGAGCAGTTGCCGCCGACAATCGGGTTGCCGGCGTATTTCTCCCAATGGACGAGATCTCGAGACCGGGCGATGCAGGTCGTCCAGTCCTTCCACGGCCGGTTCTTGTTCGCGTGGTAGATCGCGTAATAGACCCCGTCGCGCTTGAGGATCTGGTCGAAGGCGACCGCCGTCGAGTCGTACGCCTCGGGCCCCATCGCCACCACCGGGTCGTCGCTCACGTTCTTCCAGGCCTTCCGGTCGGTGGAACGCGCGAGCCAGACGCCGTTGTCTCCGCGCTCGTAGAAGAGGGACCAGACGCCGTCCTCGACCCAGGCCGTGGGCGTCCCGCGCGGGCCGGGGGCGATCGGGGTGCCGTCGACCTTGCGGATATCGAGCGGGCCGAGGTCGGTCCAGGCCGAGCCGTCGGCCGAGGTGAGCAGGTGGGCGATGTCGCCGTCCCCCTCGGCGAACATCCAGTAGGCCCCGTCGGCCTTGACCACGCAGACGTCCTCGACCCACGAGGTCCTGTGCCGGGGATTGGCCGGGTCGCGGGTCCAGGCCAGTCCGTCCTTCGACGTGGCGTGGCCGAGGAATCGGCCCTTGCTCCGGGCATCGTTGTACCCGGTGTACCAGAGGTGATAGGTCTCCCCCTCGCGGAGGATCCAGCCGCGCTCGCGGATCTTCCTGTCCCAGGCGTCCCCTCCCTCCCCCCGGAAGACCGGGGCCTCGGGGCTGGGGGACCAGCGGACGAGGTCCCGGGGGAAGTCGTCGCCGACGGCCGCGCCGGCGACCGTGATCAGGAGAGCGAGGCCGAGGGTGATCGGGCGTCGCATCGGTGGTGTCCCCGCATGAAGGTCGATGGCTCATCCCGCGATCCGCACCCAACGATAGGGCTCGGCCCCCCCGCCCGACAACCCTCGGCTTGGCCCAGGCCGACGACTCGGCCGTTCTTTCATGCCGGACGGAGAGGGGCTTGCCCCAGGATCGGACCATCGCGGTCGGAGGTCGTCGGGATTATGGCGGAACCGATCGCCTCCTCGCCTCGATAGTACCGTCGATCGACCGCAGCGACGCGGTCACCGCCGACGGACATCCGAGACGAGGCAAGCCTCCGATGACGCACGAGACCGACCCCGACCAGCCCGCCGTCTCCGAGCGCAAGCGCGCCGCCAACCGATCCAACGCCCAGAAGTCGACCGGGCCCCGGACCGAGGCCGGCAAGGCCCAGTCGCGCCGCAATGCGCTCAAGCACGGCCTCTGCGCCGTCGTCATCGCCGTGCCCGACGAGGACCCCGCGCTGTTCGACGCCCGCCTGGAGCTCTGGGACCGGGAGCTCAACCCGGCCGGGCTCGACTCGTCGCGCTACCTGGTCACGATGGCCGTCCGCCACTCGGTCCAGCTCGACCGCTGCGACCTGGCCCACACCGCCCGCATCGCCGACCTCGCCCGCAACGCCGACGCCGCGCACCGGGAGGCGCGGTCCAAGGAGGTCGAGGAACTGGCGCGGATGCTCAAGGACGACAACGACATCGCCGTCCGCCGCCTCAAGTCCTTCCCCGAGGGGTGCGAGTACCTGGCCAAGCAGTGGCGGCTCCTGGAGCCGACCCTGGTCGACCCGGCGCACTGGGACAAGCAGGACGAGTCCGAGGCGCTGAAGCTGCTGGGCGACGTCCGGCCGTACAAGGCCCAGGCCTCCAGCCCGCTGGCGCTCGACACCCTGGCCATCGACGACCACCGCGCGCTGGCCAGGCGGCTGCGGCTGAACGAGCGGGCGCAGGTCGACTGGATGGCCAAGTACAAGGACGAGGACGAGCGGCAGTTCGACTACGAGCGGCTGCCGATGCTGGCCGATCGGTCCGAGCGGGCGGTGGCGGGGCTGAAGGCGCTGATCGACGCCCAGGTCGCCGGCCTGCTCGGGAGGAGGGATCTCTTGATCGAGCAGGAGGGGCCGAGCCGGTCGGAGGCGACGTACCGGGCGCGGTTCGACGCCTCGGACGCCGGCAAGCTGCTCCACCGGTACGAGGGGGATCACGAGCGCGGCTTCCTCGGGGTCATGAAGGCGCTGCGCGTGGCCCGCACGGAGACGCTCAAGTCGACCCAACTCAATTGCAAGAATAGCGTTGAGGAAATCGACCGGGCCGAGCCGAGGGCGACGAATGCCTCCCACGCATCCCGGAACGAACCCACGGCGGCGTCGCCGACCGACCCGTCGAGGCCGGCCCCGGGGCCGAAAACGGGGGTCCGCGGGGCCGCGAGGGGCGTCCGATCGAAGAGGCGCCGATCGAAGGATCAGCGCTAGTCGATCCGTAGGCCGGAAAGATGGTCGCCGGAGGCCCGGATCGAGGGGCCGCCGGTCGCGGTGCGCGCCGGGGACGGTCGCGAGAGGGCCGGGACGGCGGGGCCGGTTGAATCGCGCGGGGGGATCGGTCATAATGACCGACGTCGCCGGGGCCCTCGCGAGGCCTGGCCCCGCCTCGCACTCCGTTCGCAAGGCTTACGGTCGGCCCCCTCTCCCGGGCCCCTCCGGACCGGCCGGGCCCGGCGGGCGATCCGCCGCCGTCTGGCCCGCCCCCGCCGCCTCCCAGACCCAAGCCCCGGGCCCACCGCCATGCGCCTCGCCTTCAGCACGAATGCCTACCTGAACTTCCCCTTCGAGGAGGCCGCCGCGCGGATCGCCGGGCTCGGCTACGACGGGCTGGAGCTGATGGCCGACGTCCCGCACGCCTGGCCCGCCTACATGCTCGAAGGGCCGAAGCGGGCGATCCGCCGGGCGATGGAGTCGAACGGGCTGATATTCTCGAACGTCAACGCGTTCATGATGCACGCGGTCGCCGACCACCGCCAGCACTACTGGCACCCGTCGTTCATCGAGCCCGACCCGAACTACCGGCGGGTCCGGATCGACCACACGAGGCGGGCCCTGACCCTCTGCGCCGAGCTGGGGGCCCCCCACATCACGACCGAGCCGGGCGGGCCGATCGACCCGTCGCAGACCCGCCGCCGGGCCGTCGACCTCTTCGTCGAGTCGCTCAAGCCCCTCGTCGAGGACGCCCACCGGCTCGGCATCCTCCTCCTGGTCGAGCCCGAGCCGGGGCTCCTCGTCGAGACGACCGACGAATACCTCGAGATCGCCGACCGGGTCGACTCCCCCGCGCTCGGCCTGAACTTCGACGTCGGCCACGCGTATTGCATGGGCGAAGACATCCCGGCGCAGATCGCCAAGCTATCCCCGCATATCAGGCATTACCACCTGGAAGACATCGCCGCGACCCGGGTCCACCACCACCTGATCCCCGGCCTGGGCGCGATCGACTTCGAGGCGGTGATTGCCGCCATCAAGGAGTCCGGATACGACGGCTGGCTGACGGTCGAGCTCTACCCGAACATCGACGACCCCGACGGCGCGGCCCGCGCGGCGATCGAGAAGATCGGCCCGCTGGTCGAGGCCCCCTGACGCCGATGCGTGCCCGGGCCCTCCTCCAGCTCGTCCGGCTGCCGAACCTCTTCACCGCCGCGGCCGACCCGCTGGCCGGCTGGCTCCTCGTCGGCGGGGCGCTCGCCCGGCCAGAGGGCTGGGTCCCGCTCGCGGCCTCCGGGGTCGCGACGTATGCCGCGGGGATGGCCCTGAACGACGTCTTCGACTACCGGGTCGACCTCGTCGAGCGGCCGATGCGTCCCCTCCCCTCGGGCCGGGTCCCGCGCGGGTTCGCCGCCGCGCTCGGGTTCGCCCTCCTGGCCCTCGGGCCGTGCCTGGCCGCCCTCGGTGGGACCACGGCGCTGGCCGTCTCGCTCGCCCTGACGGCCTGCGTCCTCGGCTACGACGCGGGGCTGAAGCGGACCCCGCTCGGCCCCGAGGTGATGGGGTCGTGCCGGTCGCTGAACCTCCTGCTGGGGATGTCCGCCGCCCCCGCCCTCGGGGGCCCGGCGGGCTGGCTCGCGGCCGGTGCGTTCGGCCTGTTCGTGGTCGGCGTCACCTGGATCAGCCGCGACGAGGCCGAGGCCGAGGCCGTCGGCGGGACCTCCCGACGGGTCCTCGCCGGGATGCTCCTGCACGACCTGGCGCTGGTCGGCCTGCTCGCCGCCGCCCTCGGCGTCTTCCCCTTCCCGGGGAGGCTCGCCACCCGGCCGATCGTCCCTCCCGAAGGGCTGCTCGTCCTGCTCCTGACGGCCTGGGTCGTGAACCTGGCCGACGCCAGGGCCCTGCGGGACCCGTCGCCGGCCACGCTCCAGGCGGCGGTCAAGACGGGGGTCCTGAGCCTCGTCTGGCTCGACGTCGGCCTGGTCGCCTCGGCCCGAGGTCCCGGCCCGGCCCTCGCGGTCGCGGCTCTCTGGGTGCCGGCCTTCCTGCTGGGGAAGTGGCTCTACTCGACCTGACCCGGCCCGGCGTCGGGCTCCCGGAGCCGCCTGCGGAAATCGTCGCGCCAGCTCTCCGGGAGGATCGACGACCCGGCCGCGCGACGGAGCAGCGCCTGGTTATCCTTGTCGACCACGTCGAGCCTCACGACGTCGGAGACGGCCAGGCTCGCCTCCGCCCGCTCGATCCGCTCGATCGGGTCGCCCGCGCCGACGTCCCCCCTCGCGCGTCACGGCGAGGTAGAAGCCGGTCCGGCCGCCTCGCCGATCTGGCGACGTCTTCCCCGCGATCAGGCCCGGGCCTCCTCGGCGACGCCCCGGGGGGCGAAGGCGAACCGCGACGACTGGCCGAAGAAGGCGAGCGGGTTCTCGTAGACGACCCGGCGGATCGTCGCCTCGTCGTGGCCGCGGGACCGCATCTCGAAGATGAACTCGGGGACGGCCAGCGGGTCGCTGTGGCCCCAGTCGCCGGCCGAGTTCACCATCAGCCGCTCCGTCCCGTACTGCTCGACCAGGTCCGCCGCGCGGGCGGGGGTGCACTTGGTGATCGGGTAGAGGGTCATCCCGGCCCAGTGGCCGGCCTCGAGCGCGTGGCGGATGGTGTGCTCCTCGACGTGGTCGATGCAGACCCGCTCCGAGGCGATCCCGGGATGGTCGCGGACCATGTCGAGGATCATCCGCGTCCCCTGGTACTTGTCGGCGAGGTGCGGGGTGTGGACCAGGACGAGCTCGCCGGTCCGGGCGGCGAGGTCGAGGTGCTCGAGGAAGACGATCGCCTCGTTCTTCGTGTTCTTGTTCAGGCCGATCTCGCCGATCCCGAGCACGCCCGGCCGGTCGAGGAACTCGGGGATCATCCGGATCACCTCGCGCGAGAGGCCGACGTTCTCGGCCTCCTTGGCGTTGATGCAGAGCCACGTCCCGTGCTCGATCCCGTAGGCCCGCGCCCGCTTCCCCTCGTGCTCGGTGAGCTGGCGGAAGTAGTCGCGGAAGCCCTCGACGCCGGAGCGGTCGAACCCGGCCCAGAAGGCCGGCTCGCTCACGTAGACGCACCCGGCCAGGGCCATCCGCTTGTAGTCGTCGGTGGTCCGGGAGACCATGTGGATGTGGGGGTCGATGTAGTTTGGCACCGGATTCCACTCCCCTCTTCAGCCATTCTGGAAGAAGGCCTGTACGGCTCTCATGGTCGCTGATCGTCGGCACTCTCGCCGGTGCGACCATGCGGGGAATCTATCGTTTCAAACGGCCGAAAGTGCTGAAAAGATGGCTCTTGAAGCAGGCGGAAACCGTGCAGGCCGAGCTGGGCGAAGGCCAGGACTTCGTTGGGGCTGGACTTCTCCCGCACTCCTTGCCGGTCCCATGCCAAGGCGGTCCCCCAGACTTCGTCGCGGACCAAGGTCGCCCCCTCAGGAGCCCCCACGATACAATACGTCCCGGTTTTCGCGGAGTATTCGACCCATTCGCCCGCGCGTTGGACCCTCAGTTTGGAATCCTCTCTCTGTTCTACGAGCGACAGGTGCAGAGCCGTCGTGGGCCCCCCGGGGTAATACAGTCCGTAAACGGGGATCTCCACCTTCCCAAGTGGGTATACATACATTTTCTCGACCGGGATCCCCCCCAGCGTGGCTGGCAAGTAGAACGCTGGAACCCAGGCAGTTACGCGCTTCTGAAGGTTAAGACTCTCCTTCGCGTCTCGATGCTTAGCACCGATCAATTTGATGTCCGAGCTTGTGATACTAACGTCCCCGATCAATCCAAGGGCGCGATAGACCTGTCGGTACGCCTCAGTCGAACCTTGGTCATCTACGGCCGGGGTAGCAATCACGAGCAACCAACGGTCTTCTCCAATCGGTTTCACCCAGCAGGCTCCTCTAACGGCAACCCCGTCCTTCGCAAGCTGACCGAGTAATTGATGGCCATCGTCAATCTGATTGGTTACCAGCGTTTCTGAATCCATTGGAGGACCCCGTCCGTATTGTCGCTAACTGCCTTGTAAAGCGCCGTGGCTTCACGTTCGTCCTTCTCCTCGTACCGAGATGTTTCTCTCCAGTCCTTCGTCACCCCCCAGTGGGCGGCCAGTTTCTGATTCGCACCGCGGGCGTCTCCAAAAGCCGCATCCAATCCGGCCAGGTTTACAAGCTTGACCAAGTCGTGCGTCCAGCAGTCGGCGAGCTTCTTGACGTAAGCGAAATCGCCGAAGACTGCGTCGGATTCTCCGAGGTGGCGCAGGAGGCAAGCCTTGAGGCCGCATTCGATGGCGTAACCGCAGAGATAATACGCACCGGACCACCTCTCTGTCTCAAGGAGGGCCTTGGCATCGTCGAGCCTCGTGCTCGCTAGCCTCTGCAATCGCCCCCTGTCCACGGCGAGCCCCACGAGAAGTGTTCTGACCTGGAGAGGTTTCTCCGGGAGGCGACGGTCAGGGGCTCGCTCGGACGAACCCCTCTCGCTCGCGCCAGGCCGGGTCGTAGTCGAGCGAGAAGATCCGCTGGAGGGTCTCGGTCCGGCCGGGGCCGGGCTCGTTGAGGGACTCGAGCGCCCGGCGGAGCTGCGAGACCCGGCGGTCGTGGCCCTCCGCGTGGGCCCGGTGCTGGGGGGCGCGGTCGAGGCGGTCGAGGGTGGCGGCGACCTCGAGCAGCTTGCCGCGGAGCTCCAGGAAGTCGCGGTCGAGCACCGCGGCGGCGTCGCGGGGGTGGGGCATCGGTCGGTCTCCGTCGATCCGTCGCGGCTCGCCGGCCGGTCGGCATCCTCGGACGTTCGACCCCCGGATTATCCCAGATGAGGGGTCGGCACGCAAATTGTTGCGTCCCACGGCATGGTCCGAGGCGTCGGGCCCTTGGTCGGGTCCGGTGGTCCTGGTATTGTGGATCGTCCGGCCCGACACGTCTGGACGGTCCGTATCGATCCGAGCGGGCGAGGGCCGCGCCCGGACTCGTCGAGGGGAAACCGCCATGCATCGTCGCCTGCCGCTTGTGACGCTCGCCCTGGCCGCCGGCCTGGTGGGGATCTCCCCCGCCTCGGTCGGCCCGGCCAGGGCCGAACTCCAGTATGTGGAGACCGTCCAGGTCCTCCCCACGGCCTCGGTCGTCGAGCTGCCCAGGACGTATTCTTATGCCGTGCCGTCGAGTTATCTCGTCGCGCCCACCTCGGCCGTCCTGCCCTCCGCCTTCACCGCGAACGTGTACGACCTGACCCCGACCTCCGCGATCGTGCCGACGAGCGTCTACGTGCCGACGAGCACCGTCTATGTGCCCTCCGGCGCCGTCTATTACCCGGCCCGCTACACTTACCGGGGCGGCCGGCGTCGCCGTCGTTTTTACGAGACGGCCTATGTCGACACGTTCCCGACCGCGCTGGCGACCACGGCCTACTACACGACCCCGGCGAGCTACGCCCTCGCCCCGACGACGGTGATCGCCGGCGGCAGCCTCGTCGCTACGTCGTCCGCGATCTGCTGCGAGACGGCCGCGCCGATCCTGAACGTGGCGCCGGCCACACAGGGGCGGGTCGCGGCCGAGCCGGTCCGTGACCCTCGGCAGGACCGGTCGATCGAGAGCAGTGTCGGCAGCGAGCCCGGCCTCCGCGACGACCAGGGCCGGGTCGTCCGCGACGACGGCGTGAACGCGACCACCGCCCCCGGAGGGGCCGCGACGGGCTCTCGCAGCCCGATCCTCGCTCCGACCCAGCCCGACCCGAGCACGTCCTCCCCGACGACCAAGGACACCCGGCCCGCGCCTCCGGCCGGCCAGGCAACCCGGCCGAACACCGCCACGCCCGGCGAGGTGACGTCCACCCCCCGGGACGCGGCCAAGACGGCCCCGCCCCGGTCGGGCGCCCCCCCATCGGATCCGGCGACCCCGCCCAGGCGGATGGACCTCGACCCCCCCGGCCCCGCCCCGATCCCCTCGCCGGCCGAGGAGCCGGCCATGCCCAAGGACGAATCCAGGCGGGAGGCGTACAAGCTCGTGGTCCCGGCCATCACCGCGCGGAACCCCTCCGGCCGCAACGTCCTGGAAGGCCTGGTCGTCTCGGCCGACAGCCGCCGGCCCGAGGAAGACGTCGAGGTCGTCCTGGCCGATCGGATGGGCCGCTACCTCGACCGGAGGACCCGGACCGACGCCTACGGACGGTTCGCCATGACCCTCCCCGAGGGCGACTGGACGATCAAGCTGACGATGCCCAGCGGCCGGACCCTCGCCGTCGCCCAAGGCCAGATCACCGCCGCGTCCGGCAAGGTGCTCGACATGTACGGCCGCGACCTGACGAACCTCATCATCCAGCGCTGAACCCGAGACGCTCCCGTCGAACAGTGAGACGCTTCGATGGGCGGGGGAGGCCGACCGCCTGCCTCGCCCATCGACTGGCCCCGACGGACGGACCCGGCCCCGATCCATGCCCGAGCCCGACCGCCTGCGGATCTGCCAGGTCCTGAGCCACTACCACCCGAGGGCGAGCGGGGCCGAGCGGCAGGCCCTGGCGCAGGGGGGCGAGCTCGTCCGCCGGGGGCATGCGGTCCGGGTCGTCACCCGGTCGATCCCGGGGCAGCCGCGCGACGAGACGGTCGACGGGGTGACGATCCACCGATGGGTCGAGACGTCCGGGCGCGGGCCGATGTTCGGCCTGAGCTTCGTGGCGGGGGTCGTCCGCGCCCTCCGCCGGCTCCGCCCCGAGTACGACCTCGTCCACACCCATCAGGGGCTCTGGGAGTCGATCTCGACGGGCCTGGCTCGGCCGCTGCTGTCGGGGGCCCCGACGCTCGTCCAGCCGGCCAGCTCGGGTTACTACGGCGAGGCCGAGGAGATGGCCAGGACCAAGGGGTTCCCCCTCCTCCGCCGGCTCGCCCTGAACAACACGGCCTTCGCGGCGATCTCCGAGGACATCGGCCGGCAGTGGCTCGACCTCGGGGTGCCCGCGACGAGGCTCGTCCGGACCGTGAGCGGGGTCGACGCCGTCCGGTTCCGCCCCGGCCCGAGCGCGGTCGAGTCGGCCCTGCCGCCCCGGCCTCGGGCCGTCTTCACCGGCCGGCTCCACCCGCAGAAGGGCCTGGCCTCGCTGCTCGACGCCTGGCCCGAAATCGTCGCGAGGACCGGGGGGAGCCTCGTGCTGGTCGGCGACGGGCCCGACCGTGCCGTCCTGGAGGCCCGGGCGCGGGGACTCGGGATGGCAAGCCATGTCCACTTCGCCGGCCCGGTCGACGACCCGGCCGAGTACCTCCGCGCGGCCGACGCCTTCGTCCTGCCGAGCCTGGCCGAGGGGATGAGCAACTCGCTCCTGGAGGCGATGGCGACCGGCCTGCCCTGCCTCGCCTCGGCCATCGGCGGCAACACCGACCTGCTCGGGCCGGGCGGGGCCGGCGTGCTCGTCCCGCCCGGCGACCGGGGGGCCTGGGCGTCGGCGATCGTCGGGGTCTTCGCCGACCCCGAGCGGGCCGCACGGCTCGGGGCGGCGGCGAGACGTCGGGTCGATGCCGAGTTCGCCCTCCCCGCCGTCGTCGACCGCTACGTCGCGATCTATCGGATCCTTCTGGCCCATCGCCCGGTCGCCGAGGTCGACGCGACGCCCTGAGGTCTCAGTCCCTGGACCGGAGCACCCGGGCGGCGAGGGCCAGGCGGGAGACCTCCCATCGCGACGGGCCGGCCTGCGTGACCTCGGCCTCGAAGCCGCGGCCGACCACGTCGTCGGCGTCGATCGAGGGGTCGGCCAGGAGGATCGGGTATGGCACGACGATCCGCCTCGGCTGCCCCGGGCCGACCCCCTGGACCCGGAGCGTCAGCTCGATCTCGTCGGAGCCCGCCTCGACCTCGCCCAGCTCCGCCGACATGATGAATCCGTGCAGATGCATGACGGGCAACACCCAGAGGATCGGCGGTCGGGGATCTCCGCCCATCATGGCCCCGGCTGCGGCATCCGGCAAGGCCCGCGCGACCGGCAGTCTCGCTCGCCATCCGGTTCATTGCCGACTTGATACCGGTTCCCGAGGTTCTATGCTTCGGGATAGACGCCTCTCGTGCCGATGGCCGGCACGGCCGGGCTGCTTCACAACCGGATCCGCCACCTTGGACGTCCCCGCCGTCCTCTGCCCTCGTTTCGGGGCACCGATCGTCCTGGCCCACGGCCTCTTCGGTTTCGACCGGATCGGGGTCGGCCCGATCACGCTCGCCACCTACTTCCGCGGCCTCCCCGAGCTGCTCCGGGAGGCGGGGAACCGGGTCCTGGTCTCGCAGGTGCCGCCGATCGCGGGGGTCGAGCGGAGGTCGCGGATGCTGGGCCGGCGGATCCGGGCGACGTTCGGCGACGAGCCGATCCACCTGATCGGCCACAGCATGGGCGGGCTCGACGCCAGGGCCCTGCTCGCCTGCGAGGGGTGCTCGGGACGGGTCCTGAGCCTGACCACGGTCGCGACCCCGCACCTGGGCTCGGCCCTGGCCGACTACGCCAAGCTCGGCTTCGGCCGGATCTATCGGCTGCTCGAAGCCTTCCGGGTCGACCACTCCGGGTTCCACGACCTGACCCGTCGTGCCGCGCGGGCCTTCCACCGCCGCCACCCCGCCCCGGCGGGCATCCCCTGCTTCAGCGTCGCGGGCGACCCCGACCCCGCCGACGTCTGCCGGCCGCTCCGCCGGCTGCATGCGGCCCTGGCCGAGCTCGAGGGGCCGAACGACGGCCTGGTCTCGGTCGCCTCGGCGAACGCCTTCGGCGAGCCCCTGCCCGCCTGGCCCACGGATCACCTCCGCCAGATGGGCTGGTTCGCCCGACGGCCCGGCCCGTCGATCCTGTCGCTCTACCTCGACGTCTTCGAGAACCTCGCCGCCCTCGGCTTCGAAGCCCCGACCGGCCGCCGCTGGGTCGGGCTCTAACTCGGCACGGATCGGCGATCAGGCGGGTGACCGGGCTGGCAATTCGGCGATGGGCTCGGCCTTGTCGGCGGTCCGGTCGAGGAGGACGGCCACGGTCATGTCGCCGAGGACGTTGGACGAGGTCCGGCAGCGGTCGAGGAACCAGTCGATCGTGAGGATGATCGGGATCTTGTCGGGGGAGAGGCCGACGGCCCCGAAGATCAGGGGGAGGGTCACGAAGCCCCCCGACGGGATGCACCCCGCGCCGATGCTGGCGACGACCGTGGTCAGGCAGATGACCACCTGGTCGCCCAGGGTCAGGTTGGCCCCCATCGCCTGGGCCATGAACAGGACCACGGCGGCCTGATAGAGGGCCGTGCCGTCGTTGTTGAAGTTGGTGCCGACGCAGGCCGCGAGCTGGGCCGAGGGCCGCGAGACCTTGAGCGGGCCGGTCAGGGCGCGGAGGGTGATGGGCATCGTCGCGCCGGTGCTGGCGGTGCTGAACGAGGTCGCCATCACGTCCTTGGCCCCGGCGAGGAACCGGAGCGGGCTCATCCGCGCGAAGACGCCCATCTGGATCAGATACCAGGTCACCTGGCAGGCCAGGCCCGCCAGCACCACCACGATGAACCAGAGCAAGGACTGGAACGTCCGCCCGAAGTCCTTGCGGCCGACGTTGGACGCGACCACGCCGAAGACCGCGATCGGCACCAGGGCGACCACCCAGAGCAGGACTCGCATCAGCAGCTCGAACCCGACGTTGACCAGGTGGACGACGGAGAGATAGGTCGTCTCGCCGCGGGCCTTCTGGGCGTCGCGGATCTTGGCCAGGCCGATCCCGAGCGCCAGCGTGACGACGACGAGCTGGGCCAGGTTGTTGCGGGCGAAGGCGTCGCCGATGCTCTCCGGGACCATCTCGAAGAGGAGGTTGCCGATACTCTTGGTCTCGACCTTGGCCGGCGCGGCGGTCGGCGAGCCCGTCACCGTCGGCGGGCCGCCGAGGTCGGCCCCGGCGCCGGGCTTCAGCAGGTTCGAGAGGACCAGGCCGATCGTGATCGCCACGACCGTGTTGACCAGGTAGTACGCCATCATCCGGGCCCCCTGGCGGCCCCGGACCTCGTTGGTGACGATGGCGCTGAGGATGGCCAGGACGACCAGCGGGGTGGCCAACGCCTTGAGCATCCGGATGATCAGGGCGGGCAGGATGTCGAGCGACGAGACTTCGAGGCCTCCGATCGCCCCGTGCGACCCCCAGTAATAGCCGACCGGGATGGCGAGGATCGCCGCCCCGACGACCCAGACATAGAGCGGGATGCCGCCGGGTCGGCTCTCGGGGTCGTCGGCGACGGTGGCGGTCAGCTCGGACTCGACGGGGATCATCGGGATGCGGCTCCGGGTCCGGCCGGGTCGTGGGCACGTCCCCCTGGCCGGGGAGCGGGCCGGATCGTCCTCTATACCCGCAAGCCGGCCCGGCTCGCAAGGTTCCGGCGGGCCAGCGCCGGGTGCTGGGTCGGGTCCGAATCGGCTCGGTCGATTGCAAACCGGCGGGGCCGGGCCGATAATCGGGGTGCAGGGCCCGTCCGAGTGACCAGCGAGCGGACGGGCCGTCCCGGGGAGCGTCCCGCCATGAGCCAGACCGACGAGCCCCGACGCCCCCGGCCCGACCCCTCGGGCGACCCGCCCCGCGCCCCGCGCCCCCGTCCCGCTTCGCCCGAGAACCCCTGGCGGGCCCCGGCCGATCCCGACAGGAACGGTGCCCCGGCGAAGCCCCGCGCCCGTCGCGAGCCGAAGCAGGAGACGGGCGGGCCGAAGCTCGCCGAGCGGATCCTCTTCGGCAAGGTCAGCTCGACGCACCTGGCCAGCTTCTGCCGCCAGTTCGCGACCTACTCCGACGCCGGGGTCGACCTGATCAAGTCGCTCGACGCGATGGAGAAGCAATTCGCCCGCACCGCGCTCGGGCCGATCATCGGCCGGGTCGCGACCCGGGTCCGCCAGGGCGACACCATCGCCGACGCGTTGGGGAGCGAGGGCCGGACCTTCGACAACCTCTTCCTCAGCATGATCCGCGTCGCCGAGGCCCGCGGCGGCATCCCGGAGACGATGCGAGGGCTCGCCGACCACTACGAGGCCCGGGTCCGCCTGATCCGCCAGGCCCGGTCGGCCATGATCTACCCGATCATCGTCCTGGTGCTGGCCGCGGGCGTGGTCGCCCTCCTGACGATCGTCCTGCTGCCGATGTTCGCCAGCCTCCTCGGCGACCTCGCGCGGGGACCGGGGGGCGAGGGGAACCTCCCCCTGCCGAGCCGGATGCTGATGGGCTTCAGCCGGTTCGTCGCCAGGGCCGGGTGGTGGCTGATGCCCGCGCTGACCGTCGGCATCCTCGTCGGGGCGTTCCGGCTCTACCGGACGAAGGCGGGCAAGGCGGCCTTCGACGAGGCGGGGCTCTACGTCCCGGTCCTCGGCAAGCTCCTCACCCTGCTGGAGACGACCCGGTTCGCGCGGACGCTCGGGTCGCTGCTGAGTGCCGGGGTCGACGTCGGCTCGTCGCTCGACCTGACCGCCGACGTCCTCCGGCTCGCCCCCTACCGACGTGCGATCCTCGGGGCGCGGGTGACGGTGATGGAGGGGGCCGAGCTGAGCGAGGCGCTCGACGAGACCCGCCGGTTCCCCGCCGACGTGATCGCGATCGTCAACACGGGCGAGGAGACCGGCCGGCTCCCCGAGAGCCTGGACAAGCTCGCCGACGACTACGAGGAACGCGTGACCTACATGGTCAAGAACCTCGGCAGCCTGATCCAGCCGCTGATCATGATCGGCCTCGGCCTGCTCGTCCTGTTCATCATCCTCGCGGTCCTACTGCCCTACATCTCGGTGCTGACCAGCCTCGCGCGATGAGCCCCGACCGCCCGGAGCCCCCCGATGACCTCCCTCTTCTGGATCGCGCTGGCGCTGGCACCGACGGCACCGGCCCAGGGCTGGCTCGCCGGCACGGGGCGGGCGGCGATCACCCCGCGGGTGTCGACCTGGATGGCGGGGTACGCGGCGCGGACGAAGCCGTCCGAGGGGAAGGACCACGACCTCTGGGCCAAGGCCCTGGCCCTCCGCGACCCCGGCGGCAAGACGGCGGTCCTGGTCACGATCGACGTCTGCGGGATCGGCCGCGAGGTCTCGGACGCCGTCCGCGACGCCGCCAAGGCCCGCCACGGGCTCGACCGCGACCGGATCGTCCTCGCTTGCTCGCACACCCACTCCGGCCCGGTCGTCGGCTCGAACCTGATCACCATGTACCGGCTCGACGACGAGCAGAAACGGCGGGTCGACGAGTACACGAAGGCCCTGATCGGCTCGCTCGGCGAGGTGGTCGCCGCCGCGATCGAGACGCTCGAACCGGCCACGATCTCCTGGGGCACCGGCCGGGCCGACTTCGCCGTCAATCGCCGGGCGAACAAGGAGGCCGACGTCCCCGCGCTCCGCGAGTCGCTCGGCCTGAAGGGGCCGGTCGACCACGACGTCCCGGTCCTCCTCGTGGCCTCGGCCGAGGGGGTCAAGGCGATCGTCTGCGGGTACGCCTGCCACGGCACGACCCTCGACGGCCACACCTTCTCGGGCGACTACGCCGGGTACGCGGCGATCGAGCTGGAGTCGGCCCACCGCGGGGCCCAGGCGATGTTCGTCGCCGGCTGCGGGGCCGACCAGAACCCGATCCCGAGGCGCTCGCCCGAGCTGGCCGAGGCGTATGGGACCGCCCTGGCCGCCGCCGTCGAGCGCGTCCTCGAAGGGGCCCTTCGGCCGGTCGACGGCCCCCTGGGGTCGGCCTACGAGGAGGTTCCGCTCCGGTTCGCGACCCTGCCGACGAAGGCCGAGATCGAGGAGTCGGCGAAGTCGAAGGACTTCATCGTCGCCGGCCGGGCCAGGTCGCTCCTCGGGCAACTGGACAGCAAAGGGGCCCTCGACCCGACCTATCCGTACCCCGTCCAGGCCTGGCGGCTCGGCGAGCTGACCTGGATCTTCCTCGGCGGCGAGGTCGTGGTCGACTACTCGCTCCGGCTCAAGCGCAACCTCGGCTCGTCGAAGACCTGGGTCTCGGCCTACGCCAACGACGTGATGGCCTACATCCCTTCGGTCCGCGTGCTGAAAGAAGGGGGATACGAAGGGGGCGGGGCGATGCTCTATTACGGCCTGCCCGCGCCCTGGGCCGAGTCGGTCGAGGACGACGTGATCGCCGCCGTCGCCCGCCAGGTCCGCGAGGTCGACCCGGAGCGGTGATGCGCCCCCTCGATCGTCAGCCCTCGTGCCGATCGTCGAGCCGACCCCAGGCCGCACCCGCGACCGCAAGCGACGCACAGAGGCCGGCGGTGAGGTACATCACCGGAGTCACGCCGATCGACTCGGCGAGGGCGCCGGCCCAGAGGCAGCCGAGGGGGACCGAGCCCGAGAAGGCGATCATCCAGATCCCCATGATCCGACCCCGGAGCGCGTCGGGGACGGCGGCCTGGATCACCGTCTGGGTCGCGGCGTAGAAGAGGATCGCCCCGAGGCCCGACCCGCCCAGGCAGGCCGCCGCCATCGCCAGCCGCGCCGGGCTCCCCATCGGGCCGACCAGCGGAGGCAGGGCGGCCGCCGCGGCGATCGACGCCCCGTAGAGGGCCGCACCGGCCAGGACGAGCCTCCCGCGTCGCCTCACCCCGCCCAGCGACGCCACGAGCAAGGCCCCGAGCGTCGCCCCCAGCCCGCCCATGGCCAGGAGCAGGCTGAACCCGCCGGTCCCGGTGCCGACCACCCGTCGTGCGTACGACGGGCCGAGCGCCCCGAACCCGCCGCCGAAGAGGCCGAACGCCGCCATCAGCAGGAAGAGGATCCCGACCCTGCGGTCCTCGATCAGGTAGTGGAAGCCACCGAGGATCTCGCGACTCTTGCCGGCCTGCCCGGGCTCCGGACGTCGGCCGGGCCGGATCGTCAGCAGCGCGGCGATGGCGGCGAGGTAGCTGGCGCCGTTGAGGCCGAAGCAGGCCGTCTCGCCGAGCCGGGCCAGGCAGAGCCCGGCCAGCGCCGGGCCGACGACCCGCGAGGCGTTGAAGAGCCCCGAGTTCAGGGCGATCGCGTTGGGCATGTCGCGGCGGCCGACGATCTCGTAGAGGAAGACCTGGCGGGCCGGCATCTCGAAGGTGACGAACACCCGCGTCAGCGCCACGATCAGCGCGAGCGGCCAGACCCGCGCCGAGCCGAACGCCACGAGGGCCGCGAGCGCGAAGGCCAGGGCCATCTGGCCGACCTGGCTGAGCAGGACCATCGTCCGCGACACGACCCGATCGGCCATCGCCCCGGCATGGGCCCCGACCAGAAGCCCGGGGACGACCCCCGCCGCCTCGACCAGGCCCGACATCCGCTCGGAATGGGTCCGGTCGAAGACGATCCAGCTCACCACCGCGGCCTGGAGCCAGGTGCCGACGAGGCTCACGCCCTGGCCGACGAAGAACTTCCGGTAATCCGGATTCCCCAGCGCCGCGAAGGTCCGCGAGCGGGACGGGGCTTGGGTCGCGATCGACACGTCGGGCATAAGTCCGGGCCGGGAAGGACGGGCGGGGGCGGAGGCGGGGCGGGGGACACCCGTATCATCGCGGCCGATCGCGTTGAGTCAACCCGAGCCGCCGGGCGGCCCAGAAACGCAGGGCGATCGTCGGGTCAGGCCTGGCTCAGGCGGCGGTCGTCCTCGGCTCGGCCGGAGTATCGGATGCGATGACGGCCGCCTCGCCGCCGAGGGAAGCGACGACCCGGTAGAGGGCGAAGGCCGCCAGGAATGCCCAGAAGGCGGCCGGCTGGAGGCTGGCGAGCCGGCCGGGGTAGAACGGGATCAGGCCGACGGCGAGCCCCCCCGCCCAGCCGATCAGGCCCGGGAGATTCACCCCGCGTCGCGGCCCCGGCCAGATCCCCTTGTGCCGCGCGTGTTCGGCCGTCATGCAGCCGACGACCGGGGCGAACAGGGCCCCCATCGCGGTGAAGACCCGGTCGAGCCGGGCGACCGACCCCGTCGCGGCGAGGGCCCAGCCGACCGTCAGGGCGATCGCGGTCCATCCGGTGAGTGGGATGCGCGGGAAGGTCGCATGCAGCCGGCGCCCGAAGACGTACGACGAGTAGACCGCCGGGGCCAGCGCGGCGACCCCGAAGACGGTGAGCATCAGGCAGCCGACCTTGCCGCCGATCCCCTCGGTCATGACGGCCCGGAAGGTCCCCTCGGGGGAGCCGCCGATGGTCCGGATGTCGCTCGACGAGGAGACGAGAGTTCGCGGCCGAGAGCCGGCCGGGGCACGGTAGGGGTCCGGGATGGACTGGACATCGTCATCGACGCCAGGTTGACCGGCGCCGGACCGGCCGATCTGCCCGGCGACGGCGAGCAGGCCGAGCGTCGCGATCACGACCGGGGCGAGGCCTACGGCCACCCAGCCGCCGACCCGCACATCCTTCGCGGAGGAGGTCGCCGCCCCCCAGTCGGCGCCGCTCGCCCCGGCCATCGCGAAGAAGCCGAAGAGGAGCTGGACGACCGTCATCATCGACCAGATCCCCGCGCGGGCATATGGGACGGCCACGCCCATCGGGTCTTGCCCTGTGGCGGCGAACCCGCGGAGGCCGCCCAGCATGGCGAGCATCGCCCCGCCGAGCATCACCGCGGGGAAGACCGGGAAGACGTACATGATCGCCGCGATCAGCCGGACCAGCCAGCGGCCGACCAGGGCCGCCGCCACGCTCCAGACGAGCGAGGTGGCGAGGAAGAGCGGCCCCTGGACCGTCAGCGGGCCGAGCCGCACCGTCCGGAGGGCGCGGCCGTCGAGCAGGCCGACCTCGCCGAGCCCGCGGAAGGTCAGGTCGGTCCCGTAGTAGATCGCCACGGCGAACCAGGCGACCTCGGCCAGGCCGAGGAGCAGGCCGGGGACCCAGCGGGCCCCGCCCGACCCGAAGGTGCTCCGGGACAGCTCGGGGAGGGCCAGGCCCGTCGCCTGCCCCCAGGCCGCGGGCACCCGGAACAGGAGCAGGTAGCAGAGCGGGCCGGCGACGAGGGCACCCAGACACGACCAGCCGAGCCCGCCGACCGGCAGGGCCCTGACCCCGAGCTGGTCGAACGAGACGATCCCGAGGAACAGGCCGATGTAATACGGACCGAGCCCGGTCGACCAGGGCTTCGGGACGATGGTCGGCGAGGGCACGGCCGGCTCGGCTTTCGACATCGGGCGTGCGGTCCGTCAAGACGGGTGTGGGCTAGCCCCCGGGCCTGGCGACGACCTGGCCCGGGGGGGCTCCGACGTGGTCGCGCGATCAGTGCAGGGCACGTCCGCCGGCCAGCTCGGGCTCGAGCAGGGGGTCCTTGACCAGATCCTTGGCCCGATAGCCACCCTGCGACTTGAAGTAGAAGAAGAGCCCGATGTAGCAGGCGAACATCAGGCACGGCAAGAGGGCGACGGTCGTCAGCGCCTCCTTGCGGGCGACGTTCTCGGCCGACTCGTAGATCTTCAGCTCGTCGACCGGGAGGGTCTCGACCTTCTTGGGGTCGGGCGACTTGTACGTCCCGAAGACGCTGTTTTTCTCCGGTCCGGCGATCTTCTGATAGATCGCCGGGTTGGACTGCGAGAGGTCCTTGTCGAGCCGGGAGTCCTGGATGTTGCCGAGGAACGGGGCCCCGAGGACGCCGACGGCCAGCATGCCGACGCCGCCGGTCGCGTTCAGCGTCAGCGCCCCGCCCTTGGGGAACTGCTCGGCTACGACGCCCAGCATGGTCGGCCAGAAGAAGGTCTTGCCCAGGCCGTAGATCGTCGCGGCGGCGAGGATCATCCCTCCCGTCGCCTTGGACAGGAAGACCAGCCCCACCGCGGCGAGCACGGCGCTGGCGGCCAGCAGGCCGAGCGGCGAGAGCTTGTGCGCGATCGGCCCGGCGAAAAACCGGAGGACGAGCATAATCGCCGACGTATAGATCAGGACCCATGCTCCCTTCAGCCCGAGCTTCGACATCTCGGGGCTCATCAGCGAGCCGATCCAGCCGTCGGTCCCCAGCTCGGTGGTCGCCAGGGGGATCATGATCAGGAGCAGGAAGAGGAACAGGGGCTGGCCGATCGTCCGGACGTACGCCCCGAAGGCGAGGACCAGGGCCGACCCGATCGCCAGTTGCACCCACCCTTCCAGGCCGAACGTGTTGCCCAGCTCGCGGACGATCAGGCCGACGACGATCGCCGCGCCGGCGACCCCGACCTGCTGGAGCATCGGCTTGTATGAGACGCCCGCCGCCACCCGCTCGTTAATCGGGAACCGCCGGCCCAACATCATGATCCCGTAGCCGAGGACCGGCAGGAAGATCAGGCCGATCTTGTACCGCCACGGGGCCTCGCCCATCATCAGGGCGAGCAAGCCGCCGAGGACCAGGCCCCCCGCCCAGCCGCCGTGGAGCCGGTTCAGCCACTTCGACTTGTCGCGGGAGAAGAGGGTGGCGACGACCGGGTTGGTCACGGCCTCGACCGTGCCGTTGCCCAGCGCGGCGATGAAGGTCGCCCAGTAGAGACTCTTGTATCCGGTCGCCATGATCGTCAGGACCGCCGACGTGATGTGGCAGGCGAAGGCGAAGATCATCGACTTGCCGTAGCCGACCTTGTCGATGATCAGGCTGAATAGGACGATGCTGATCGCGAACGGCCAGAGCCCGACGCCCTGGATCTGCCCCAGCTCGGTCTTGCTCAGGCCGAACTCGCGGGCCCAGTCGCCCGACTCGATAATCTGGGCCCGGATGATGAATCCGAAGGCCGTCGCGATCAGGGCGATGAACGACGCCCAGAAGAGGAGCGTGTCGTTCCGGTCGGGGGCCGGTTCGGCCGCCGAGCCGCTCTCGTACGATGCGCTAGCCATGGGAGCACGACCCCTGTCGACCGATTGCCTTGGGTGACGGATGCCATCACGAACCGCCGCGGCCCATCGGCGACGACCGCCCGACGTGCCCCCGCGAGGACGGGCGGCCGGACGACGGAGGGCTGCGCGGATCGAATGGTCGCGAGAGGATCGTCCCTTCTTAACCGAGCGGGCACCGCGCCGCAACCGGCCACCGTCGCGGGGTTTTCAACGCCCAGGACTTACAGCCCGAGGCCGCGCGCGATCAGGTTCTTCTGGATGTCGTTGGTGCCCGAATAGATGAGCGAGCCGACGCTGTCCCGCAGCTCGCGCTCGATGCCCGACTCGGCGGCGTAGCCGGCCGCGCCGAAGACCTGGACCGCGTCCAGGCTGTTCTCGACGTAGCACCGCGAGACGTGGAGCTTGGCCATCGCGGCCTCGGTCGTCGCGTCCCGGCCCATCTCCTTGAGCCGGCCGATCCGGTAGACGAGCGGCCGGCAGGTGTCGAGCCGGACGGCCATCTCGACGATCCGGTGCGCGACCGCCTGGAACTTGCCGATCGGCTGGCCGAACTGGCGACGGGTCCGGGCGTGCTCGATGCAGCGTTCGAGCTGCCGACGCATCGCCCCGAGGGTGCCGGCGAGGATCGCCCCCCGCTCCCACTCCATCGACGCGTTAAAGACCTCGGCCCCGCGCCCCTCGCGGCCGAGGAGGGCGTCGGCCGGCAGCCGGCACCCCTCGAAGGCCAGCTCGCCCATCGGGACCGTCCGGATGCCCAGCTTGGCGATCTCGCGGACGACCCGGAATCCGGGCGTCTCGCGGGGGACGATGAAGGCGGAGATCCCGAGGATGCCCCGGGCGGGGTCGGTCGTCGCGTAGCAGACGAAGAGGTCGGCGACGGGCCCGCTCGTCACCCAGGTCTTCCGGCCGTCGAGGGTCCAGCCGCCTTCGGCCCGGACGGCGGTGGTCTGCATCGCGAAGATGTCCGACCCGGCCTCGGCCTCGCTCGCGCCGTTGGCCCCGACGAGGTGGCCGTCGCAGAGGCCGGGGAGGTAGCGACGCCTCTGGTCCTCGGTCCCGTACCGGAGGATCGGCAGGGTGTTGGTCCAGAGGCAGGCGTTGAGGGCGAAGACCAGGCCGTTGTCCTCGCAGCCGTAGCCGAGCCCCTCCATCGCCGCGATCGTCTCCGGGAGGCCCAGGCCCCTCCCGCCGTAGGCCACGGGGACGGGCAGGCCCTGGATGCCGAGCCGGGCGCATCGCGACCAGCCCTCGCGCCAGAACTCGCGGCGCTCGTCGCGGCCGAGGAGGTCGTCCCGGAGCTCGGCACGGGCGAAGGCGAGGGCCCGGTCGTGCCAGTCCTGCTGGCTTTCCGTCAGCGCAAAATCCATCTCGCCCGGCTCCTCCCGCCCCGCCGGTCGCGGGGCCGGCCCACTCTATCGGGCGGCGGCCCGGGCGTGAAGGGCATCGCACCCGAGCTTGACGGAGGCTCGACCGGGGGACGAGACTGGAAGGCTCGGGCGTCCCGGTCGGGACCGCCCCGGGGCGACCGTGTTGATGAGCCGTCTCCGCCGGATGACACGCCCCCTGCTCTATGCCTGGGCCGCGCCCACGACGATGGTCGGGCTGGTCGCCGGGGCGTTGACCCTGGCCAGCGGGGGCCGGGTCCAGCGGCGGGCCGGGGCGCTCGAGTTCCACGGCGGGTTCGCCCGCTGGCTGCTCGAGCGCCGGGCCGTGAGGGCCTCGGCGATGACGCTCGGGCACGTCATCATCGGCCGCGACAGGTCGTGTCTGAGCTCGTGCCGCGACCACGAGCAGGCCCACGTCCGCCAGGTCGAGCGGTGGGGCCCGTTCTTCCTGCCCGCCTACATCGCCGCGAGCGGCTGGGCCCACGCCCGCAAGCGGCACTACTACCTCGACAACTGGTTCGAACGCGACGCCCGCCGGGCCTGCGGCGAGGAGTGAGCCCGGACGTCAACCCCCCCCGGTGAGGGTGCTGAGCAGGCCGGGGGGCTTGCCGCCGGGGACCACGATCCGGTCGCCGGGGAAGAGCTGGTAGTTCGTGACCGTGTCGCCCCGCTCCTTGATCCCGACCCAGTCGACCTTGTAGATCTGGTCGCCGGCCCCGTTCGGCCGCGGCCGGACCAGGTACGCCTTCTCGGGCAGGCTGTTCGACCGGAGCCCGGCGGCGAGGATGCCGTCCAGCACCGTCTCGTTGCCGCTGATCGGGAACTTGCCCTGGTTCGAGACCGTGCCGAGGACGTAATAGAACTTGCTCTGCGACCCGTTCACCAGCCGGACCGACACCTCGACCGGGTCGCGCAGGGACGCCTTCCCCCGGTCGCGCGAGGTCGAGTACGCCTGGAGGTGCAAGGCGAGCTTCGTCTCGACCTGGGCGAGGGTCAGCCCCGCCACGTAGACGTCGCCCGCGAAGCCGAGGTCGAGGTTGCCGTCGCTCTGGACGACCGCGTTGGTGATCGCGATGTCGGGGATGGCCGGCTTGATGCCGATCTCCAGCTCGTCGGGCGGCTCGACGACGTACGGCGGCATCGAGACCATCTCCAGCTCCTTCGGCTGGTGCGGGTCGACGACCCCGGGCTGGGGGATATTCCGCTCCGCGTGCTTGGCCCCGATCTGACACCCGGTCGCGAGCGGGATCAGCAGCCCGAGAGTCGTCCAGGCCAACCAGCGGGCCGCGAGCGTCCGTGCATTCATCGGCCTTCACCCCCTCAGGTCGGCCCGGCCCCGGGAGCCGGGCGCGGAGCGGACGGCGCGGCTCCGGGCCATCCGAAGCCCGGGCCGATCAGGGCTGGTGATCGGCCGATCCCGCGCGACTCCTTGAACAAATCCGTTCGCATTGCCCATTTGATCGAGGCGGGGTAGACTCCGCCCCGTCGGCCGGCATCGCGACCCGGGGAGGACCCCCGTCGGGCCGGTCGGGGCCGGGTCGCGCCCGCACCAGGGAGGTTCCGATGGACGAGATCCGCCGGGTCGTCGCCGACTACATCCTCGCCAACTTCCTGCCGGGCGAAGACCCCGCCGAGCTGACCGAGTCGACCCCGCTGATCACCGGCGGCGTCCTCGACTCGATCGGCACGCTCAAGCTCGTCGTCTTCCTCGAAGACCGGTTCGGGGTCACGGTCGACGCCCACGAGGCGGGGGTCGAGAACCTCGACTCGGTCGGCCAGATCGCCGGCCTGATCGAGCGGAAGCGGTCGGCCGCCTGAGGCCTTCAGGCACCGACCGGGGCCGGTCCCGCGAGGATCTCGCGCGCGACCTGCCCGGCCTCGTGGAGCATGCCGGCCATCTCGGCGGTCAGCGTGCCCGTGTTGTCCATCCGCGGGACCTTGTGCTGGCCCCCGAGCTTCCCCTTCGACCGCATCCAGCAGTCGAACCCGCCGGGCCTGACGACGAGCATCGCGGGCAGCGGCAGGCCCACCCCCTCGGCGCGATGGGCCTGGTAGTCGGCATTACGCCGGCAGAGGTCGTCGTCGAGGGCCGACCGGAACCCGACCGGGTCGTCCGGCGGTCTGAGGAACTCGACGACGAAGCGGTGATGGCCGAGCGCGCCGACGAAGACCGGGCCGACGTGCCAGTCGCGGACGCTCGCGCCGGTCGCCTCCGACGCGGCGGCGATCCCGGCCTCGACCTCCTCGCTGATCAGGTGCTCGCCGAAGGCCGAGAGCGTGTATTTCGTCCGCCCGGTGAAGCTCAGCAGCGGCGGCCGGGCCGACTCGAACCGGACCGTGTCACCGATGACGTGCGACCACATCCCCGCGCAGGTCGAGACGACGATCGCGTAGTTGACCCCGGGGACGACCTCGCCCAGCCAGTGCCGCGACGGCCGGGGCGAGCCGACCTCGTCGGCCGGGACGAACTCGTAGAAGATCCCGTGGTCGAACATCAGCCGGAGCAGGCCCGACTTGGGGACGCCGTAGGCGATGAACCCCTCCGAGCACGGGTACGTCTCCTGGAAGGCGATCCGGGGGCTGCCGGCGACGTCTTCGAAGGCGTGGCGATACGGGTCGAACTTGACCCCGCCGTGCATGATCAGCTCGAGGTCGGGCCAGACCTCGGCGATCGTCCGCTTGCCGGTCAGGTCGAAGAGGCGCTGGAAGAGGACGAGCAGCCAGCTCGGGACCCCGGCGACGGCGGTGATCCGCTCGCGGAGGCTCCGCTCGGCGAGCAGGGCGAGCTTCCGGTCCCAGTTCGTCTCCAGGGCGACCTCGAGCGGCGGGAACGTGTACGGGCGGAGGGCGGGGGCGACCTCCTCGGCGGCGATCCCCGAGAGGTCCCCCTGGCGGACGCCGGGCGCGGGGGACTCCAGGTCGGTCGAGCCGCCGAGGAAGAAGAACCGGCCGCGGAAGATCCGCGAATCCGGCCGCGCGGCCATGTGATGGGCGAGCATCGTGAAGCCCGCCCGCTTGTTCGAGGCGACCATCTCGCGGGTGACGGGGATGTACTTGGTCGCCCCCTGGGTCGTGCCGCTGGTCAGGGCATAGTAGGGGATCCGGCCGGGCCAGGTCAGGTCGTCGCAGGTCGGGTACGCGGCCTTGAGGTAATCGTTCCAGAGGTCTTCATAGGTCCGCAGGGGGACCGCCGCGCGGTAGTCGTCGACGGTCCGGATCGACCGGAAGCCGTGGTCGCGGCCGAACCGGGTGTCGCGGGCCTTGGCGACGAGGTCGAGCAGGGTCCGCCGCTGGACCTCGGCCGGGTCGGCCGCGTCGAGCGAGCGGACCCGATACCGGGCGATGGCGCGGGCCGCGAGGTTGACCGCCGAGCGCACGGCGGTCGAGCCGGCCGCGCGGGCCAGCGGGGCGGAGAGGCTCATCGGGGGGGTCCTGTCCCTAGCCCGGGTCCTTGGCGCCCGTGCAGTGATACGCGCCGGCGGGCGGGATGTTCCTGGGCTCGAAGACGAATTTGACCCGCTCGAAGTAGGTCTTGTAAAGGCCCCGGTAGACCAGCGCCAGCTCGGTGATCTGGCTGTAGGCACCCGAGGGCGACAGGACGTCGCGGACGACCCGGAAGAGGTCGCGCTGGAGGTCCTTCGGGAACGAGGGGACGGGGAGGCCCGAGATGATGTGGTCGACCCGTCCGATCCCCCGCCCGGCGAGCATGGCGGCGAGGTCGCGGGCGTCCCCCTCGATGATCTCGAAGTGAGGGAGGCTCCCGTACCGCTCGCGGAGGATCCGGGCGAAGTCCGGGTCGCGTTCGAGGACGAGCACCCGGGTGCCCGGCCGGGCCTTCTCGGCGATGACCTTGGTGATCGGGCCGGTCCCCGCGCCCAGCTCGACGACGACCTTGGCCCCCGCCCAGTCGACGTTGGAGACCGTGGCGCGGGAGAGCCACCGGCTGCTCGGCGCGATGCTGGCGATCCTGGTCCCGTGGCGGAAGAACTTCTTGAAGAAGAGGCCGTGGTCGCTCATCGGTGCTCGGGGCGGGGTGCGGCGGGGCGCGGCCGGAGGACTTGCCGGCCGCGCCGTCGCCGGGGCGTCGTCCGTCGATCAGGGTCGGGTCGCGGCGTGGGCCGCCATCGCGCGGGCCCGCTTCCCCTCGGTCGCCAGGAACCGGGCCGGGTCGAGCTGGGGCGGGATCGCCTTCAGGCCGTCCCGGAGGAACCGCGTGACCAGCTGGTTCACCAGGTGCGCCTTCTCGATCTGGGGCGCGTGGCCGCATTTGGGGATCACGACCTGACGGACCTTGAGGATCCGCTCGGCCGCCCGGACCGAGCCCGGGATGTCGGCGATCACGCGGTCGTTCGCCCCCCAGATCGCCAGCGACGGGTGGGGGATCTTCTCGAGCTGGTCGGCGACCGAGTGCCCGACCGTCCCGCGGAGCGTCCGCAGGACCCCCTTCTTCCACTCGCGGTTCTGGAACTTCCGGGCGACGACGTTGATCAGCTCGTCCGAGGCGAACTGGCTGCGGAAGAAGACGGACTTCACCAGCGTATCATATTGGCTCCGCCGGACCCCCTCCATCATCGGCAGGTTCTCGTCGCCGTGGAACCCCGAGGGGCAGATGAAGACCAGCTTCGAGACCAGCTTCGGATAGCGGGCGGCGAAGGTGGCGATGATCTGCCCGCCGAGGCTCGACCCGACGAGGTGGTAGGGCGGGCGCTGGACGAACTCGTCGAGGTAGGTGGCGAGGCGGTCGGTCAGGTAGTCGATCGAGACCTCGCCCCCCTCGTCGATATGCCGGTGGAGCGAGGCGCCGTCGTAGACGAGCAGCTCGGGGATCCGGACGTCGAAGTGGCGCGACCAGGCCCGCCGGTTGGCGAACCAGCAGATCGACTGCTCGGCCAGGCCGTTGACGAGGATGACCGGGTTGGCGCGGAAGGCGTGGAGCCGATGGAGGTCGAAGAGGTTGCGGACGGTGGCGTTCATCGTGGGGCCAGACTCCCTGGTGCGGAGCACGCCTCGATCGGGCGATCGCCCGGTCAACCGCCATGCCCGGCCGCGACGGACCCTCGGCCGGTCGGCGTCGCCGCGGGGCCCGACCCGACGGGCCGTCCCCGCGGACTTCATTAAGATAACACCCGGACCCCCGCCGTCCAATCATCCGATCGGCCGCCGTTGGAAAATCGGGCCCCGACTCTCCGGCCACCGGCCGAGCGACCGGGACGCGGCGTCGTCGGGCCGCTTGACGACCGTCGGCCTCTTGTTACAAGATGTTGTGTCGAGTCGGATTTGGACGAGGGCGGCCCGTTGCGAGGTGGTGTCGATGCGCGTGTTTCTCACCGGCGGTACCGGTCTGATCGGACGAGGGATCGTCCGGGCCCTGGTCGCCCGCGGCGACGAGCCGGTGATCCTCTCGCGGAGGGCCGACGAGACCCGCCGCAACAGGGCGATGCGGTCGTTCCGCGTCATCCAGGGCGACCCGACCGTCGCCGGGGCCTGGGAGGAGGCGGTCGACGGCTGCGACGCCGTGTTCAACCTCGCCGGCCACAACCTCTTCGACGGCCGCTGGAACGCCGAGCTCAAGAACCGGATCCGCGACAGCCGGGTCTACGCGACCGAGCGGGTCGTCAAGGCGATCGCCGCCGCGACCGAGAAGCCCAGGGCCCTGATCCAGGCGTCGGCCATCGGCTACTACGGGCCTCACGGCGACGAGTCGCTGACGGAGGCGAGCCCCTCCGGCACCGACTTCATGGCCAGGATCTGCCGCGAGTGGGAAGACGCCTCGATCCCGGCCGAGTCCCTCGGGGCCCGGGTCGCCCGGATCCGGACGGGGGTCGTCCTGGCCAAGGGCGAGGCGGCTCTCGGGGTGATGACCCCCATCTTCCGGTTCGTCCCCGGCGGCGCGGCCCCGGTCGGCAGCGGCCCGAGCCCGCTGATGCCGGGCAAGGGCCAGCAGTGGATGAGCTGGATCCACCTCGACGACATCGTCGGCATCTTCCTCGCCGCGCTCGACAACCCGGCCGCCTCCGGCCCGATCAACGGGACGGCACCCAACCCGGTCCGCAACGTCGAGTTCTCCCGGGCCCTGGCCAAGGTCCTCTGGCGGCCGATGCTGCCGATCGGCCCGCCCGACGTCATGCTCAAGCTCCTGCTCGGCGAGGTGGCCGACGTCGTCACCAAGGGCCAGAAGGTCCTGCCCGCGAAGGCCGAGGGGCTCGGCTATCGGTTCGCCTACCCGACGCTCCCGGAGGCCCTGAAGGCGATCTTCGCCAAGGCCAAGCCCGACCCCGAACCGGCGCGACCGAAGGCCGAGAGCCACGCCCATCAATGAATTGGATATAAAATGTCATCACCGCAGCGGGGGAGAGACTCCATTGGCCACCCTTTAGTGTTCCTACTTCCTTTCTGGCCCGCATTCCTTCTTGCCCTTGCTTACTCCATCGTATGTGTGTTATATATAAACATTAAAAATTACTTATTTCAGATTGCAAATACTCCTGTGTCCATAGAATTCAATGTAATTTTTTTTATCGCCTGTTTAATCCCGTGGATTGCAGGCAGAATATTTGCCAAGAATGATATTATAATTCTTTCTTCATTACCGTGTTTGAACATGGGATCAGAACCATCATCATTCGCAAATCCGTACAGAATGCTTATAATTAGCAGTATATGTTCGTTTACGTTTGTAATTATCTTTTATTGTCATTTCATTGCTATGCGTTTTTTCAATGAAAGAGCCAAGGCGAGAGCAAGAAAGGACAACGACCCGCGGCTGGGCGAAGGCGGCGGCGATCCTTGAGGGGAAGCGGGAGGCTAAGGAGGCTGGAGGTCGGACTTTGTTCTTGGTTTTGTCGGCCATCGCCACTCGATTTCGTGATCCTGGCCAGATGCCGCGACGGCTTCGCATCGAATTCGAGGGGGCCATCCACCTCGTCATGGCCCGCGGCGATGCCCGTCAGGACATCGTCCGCGGCGACGACCGCCGCAGGATCGTCGCCGACCTCGAGAGGGTCGTCGCCAGGGCGCGGCGGGATTTCGTCGGCCTCGTGGTCATGACCGACCACCTCCCTCTCCTCGTCCCGATACCCAGCCTCAGAACCGGATTGAGGCGGATCTCCCGGCGGCCCTCCTACCGGAGCCAGCGTCCGATCGCGAAGCCGAGCCCCGCGCACGCCCCGAGCGAACCGGCCAGCGCGGCCAGCGCGGCGGCCGGTCGCGCCCGCACCAGGTCCGCCAGCGGGCGGAACCACCCCGGATAGGACGGCTCGACGGGCACCTCGACCCGCTCGGGTCCCGACGCCGGCGAGGGCGCCGGGGCCGCGGGGTCGGCCCTGGCCGCGGCGGGCTTCCGGGTCCGGATCAGGCCGTTCAGCGCCTCGGCCGCCTCGACACCCGACTGGTAGCGGTCCTGCGGCTTCGAAGCCATCAGGCGGTCCAGGACCGCGACGAGGCTCGACGGCAGGTCGGGGCGGACGTCGGTGATCGGGACCGGGCGGCCGTGGATCCGCTTGCCCAGGCGCTCGATCGCGTTCGCGCCCGGGAAGGCGTGGCGCCCGGTCATCAGGTGGTACATCGCGCAGCCGAGCGAGTAGAGGTCGCTCCGGCCGTCGACGTCCTTGCCGCAGGCCTGCTCGGGCGACATGTAGTCGACCGTCCCCACGGCGATCCCGTCGGCCGTGGCGAACGTGGCGTGGGTGTCGGCCTCCATCAGGACGCCGAGGCCCAGGTCGAGCACCTTGACCTGCTTCTCCTCGTTCAGCAGCAGGTTCGACGGCTTGACGTCGCGATGGACGATCCCCTGCTCGTGCGCGTGCGCCAGGCCGAGCGCGGCCTGGGCGGCGTAGCCGACCACGTCGACCGGCGGGAGCGGCCCGGAGAGGAGCATCTGCGCCAGGCTCTGGCCGGCTACGTATTCCATCACGAGATAGAGGATGTTGCTCGACGAGTCGGCGTCGAAGGCGCGGACCACGTTCGGGTGGTCGAGCCGGCCGACCAGCCTCATCTCGCGGTAGAACCGCGCGACGGCCCGTTCGTTCGAGAGGATCTCCGGGGCGATGATCTTGAGGGCGACCACCCGGCCCATCAATTGGTGCTGGGCCCGGTAGACCCGGCCCATCGAGCCGGAGCCGATCCGGTCCTGGATGACGTACTTGCCCAGGACCATCCCGTGCGGCTTGTTGGCCAGCAGGCGGCGGGCCTGGTATTCGGTCAGCAGCCGGTCGCGGATCAGGCGGTCGGCGAGCTGGCGCGGGTGGTTGGGATAGTCGCCGGCGAGGACCTTGGCCCGGACGTCGGCGAAGAGGCGGTCGGGGAGGACGCCCGAGTGGTGGAGGACCGGCAGCAGGTCGTGGACCGCCGGCTCGCCCGATCTCGGCTTCTCGGTCGACGCCATCCCGGTTCCCTCGCACGCCCCGGCCCTCATCGTCGGGGCCAATCCCGACGTCGCCTGCGTGGGCGACGGGCCCTTGCCGGGATGCCCATTATCCCCGTCCGATCCCGATCCGCCAACCTCCCCGCCCCGGCGCCGGCCGCTTTCCGACGCGGCCGGCCCGGAGGGAGGTCGGGCCCCGGGGTGACGCCCCTGTGTCGTCACCCCGGGCGTTCACTCGGGGGTGGTCAGACGGCGGGCGGGGCGACGGCGGGCGGGGCGACCGTCGCCGGGCCCGGGTTGACGACCACGACCTGGCCCTGCTTGTCGCCCTGGTTGAGGCGGCGGAGCAGGTCCATGATCAGGGTGATCGAGAGGGTCGCGAAGCCCGCGACGCCGGCGTTCGGGAAGATCCCGGCGACGTGCGACAGGACGGACTGGAGGATCAGCAAGGCCAGGCCGACCAGGCCTCCGGAGCCGAGCGAGGTCATGATCGACCGGTACAGCTCCTCCGGGACGAGGATGCCTTTCTTCGTGCCGATGACGTGGGAGAAGAACGCCTTGAGGAAGGACATGGGGGAGGCTTTCCGGGCCTGAGGCCCTGGGGATCGGTGTCGGAGTCGAAGGAGCGATCGGTGCACGACGGGCCGGATCAGGCGAATCCGTCGTAGGTCCAGTGGGCGGGGAGGGTCCGGGCGGGGTAGCCGTCGAATCGGGAGAGGGCCCAGGAGTCGCGCATCGCGAGCATCCGCGCGACGACCTCGCGGTCGGCCCAGAACGAGTCCGTCGGCTGGTCGAGGCCCGTGGGGCCGGTGGGCATGTCGGGCCCCCAGCTCTGGAGGATGCAGGCCCCGGGGCGGTCCCCGGCGCGGACGCCGACGATGAGCATGCAGTGGCCCCAGGTCCCCTCGGGCTTGCAGAAGCCGTCGGCGTCGCGGGTCAGGGTGAACCCCTGATCGGAGCAGACCGGGACGGGGTAGCCGTTGGCGAGGGCGTCCTCCAGCTCCTCGTAGGTCGAGACGAGCGAGGCCGTGCGGACCCGATGGTCCGCGGCCCGGGAACGGATCTCGGCGGGGACGCCGTCGCGGCCCCAGAGCTTGGCCCGGGCACCGCTGTAGGGCCCGACCACGCCGCGGCCGACGGTCCCGAGGGTCGAGACGGCCCGGGCCGCCCACGCCCCGACGGCGCCGTCGGAGTCGCCGAGCCCGCCGCCTCCGACGTCGACCCGGGCCAGGCCATAGACGGCCTCGGTCGCGGTCGGCTCGAAGGCCTGGGGCTCGTCGTCGAGGACGATCTGCACCGCCTCCAGCAGGTCGACTCCGTGGCCGAAGCCGTGCCCGACGCAGTCGCCGATCTCCTGGGCCGGGTAGCCGATATACCGCCCGCCGTTGACCGCGGGGAAGGCCTTGTAGAGCAGCGAGGTCCGCCCCTCCCCGGCCCCCCCGAGCCGGGGCGCGGCCTGGGCGAAGGTGGGCTTCCTGAGGGTGGCGAGGTGGCGGTCGACCTCGTCGGGCGCGGGGAACCAGCCGCCGAGCCGGGTGAAGTCCGTCATCGGCCCCCCCTCAGCCCGCGGGCGAACTCGGACCAGAAGGCGACGACCCGGGCGCGGTGGGCCTCGTCGCCCGGCTCCGTCCCCTCGGGCAGGACCGCGGCGAGCCCGGGGGCGACCTCGGCCGCGAACGCCTTGCGTCGCAGCGCCGACCATGTGGTCTGGAGCGTCGACCGGGCCTCGGCGACGGAGGCCCCTCGCCCGAGCGCCTCGGCCGCGGCGACCCACGCGTCGGCCAGCGCGACGACGACCTTGGGCCCGTAGGACCGGCCCAGCGCCGCGGCGTCGGGCCCGCGACCGATCCGGGCGGCGTCGGGCGGCCGCCTCGCGGCGAGGGACAGGGCGAGGGCAGCCGCGAGGGCCATCCCCGTCCCGAAGAACAACCATTCACGGATCGTCTTCAAACGGAAGACTCCCGGAGCCATCGAGGCGCGACGGTCGCACGTCCCGGCCCACACGGGCCGGCGACAGGTCTCCGCCGCGGCGGGGGCGACGCCGCGACGACCGCCGCGTCCGCCCAACGCCTGCCCAGGACTATCGATTGCCGGCCGCCGGCCGTTCCGCGAATCGCCGGGCCTCGCGGCGGGCGGGCTCGACGCGTGGGAAGCCGGTCGGCGATCGATGCCCGGGGCGCGGGCCTGCCTCCGCCGTCCGACGGGCGTGCGGCACGTCGGAGCGATCATCGACGGGCTCAAGTCCCGGAGCTGTCCACCCTTCGGGCCGCGCCGGCGCACGCCTTGTCGGTCGCGCCGGCATGGTTTACACTGACGGGATGCCCGTACCGAGCGAGATGAACCTGGATCGGATGCGCCGGTTCGCGTCGAAATACGCGGAGAAGACGGGGACCTTCCTGCATCCCGATCCGACGATCACGGACGCCGTCGTCTCGGGCCTCGCCGTGCATCAGGACCAGCTCGGCCGGCCCCTGTGCCCGTGCCGGTTCTACGCGGACAAGAAGGCGGAGATCGAGGCCCGGACCTGGATCTGCGCCTGCGACGATATGAAAAGCTATAAGTATTGCCACTGCCTCCTGTTCGTCGGCGCGGACGGCCTGCCGATCACGGAGCACCTCCCCCCCGAGCACGTCGGCCGGGAGACATACGGCATCACCCTCGACCCGTCGCCGACCCGGGGCCGCGAAGGCGCGGGCCTCTAGTCCCGCCTCGCCGTCGGCCCGCGAGGTGACGCGGCCGGGGGCCGAGGTCCTCGGACCCGCCGATCGGACGACGGCCCGGTCGTCCCTCCCTCGCAGCCGCCGCAGCCGAGCCCAGGAGTGGACTACAGGGATGCCGCCGGGCGTGGAACAGAATGTGGTCATCCTCGGCTCGACCGGCTCGATCGGCCGGAGCGCCCTGGACGTCATCGACCACGACGGCGGGGCACGGCTCCGCGCCTTCGGGCTCGCCGCCCACACGAGCGTCGACGACCTGATCGGCCAGGCCCGCAAGCACCGGCCGCGGTACATCGTCCTGACCTCGCCGGAGGCGTCGGCGCGGGTCGACGGCCAGCTCCGGGGGACCGGCGTCGAGCTCCTCGGCGACCGCGACGGCCTGATCCGGATGGTCCAGGACCCGGAGACCGACCGGGTCCTCTCCGCGATCGTCGGCGCGGCCGGCCTGGAGGGGACCTGGGCCGCGATCGAGGCGGGCAAGACCGTCGCGCTGGCCAACAAGGAGACGCTGGTCGTCGCCGGGCCGCTGATCCTGGAGCTGGCCCGGGCGCGCGGCGTCGAGATCCTGCCGGTCGACAGCGAGCACTCGGCGATCTTCCAGGCGCTCCGGTCCGGGAGGCCGAAGGAGGTCCGCCGGGTCATCCTGACGTCCTCGGGCGGCCCATTCCGCGGCAAGTCGGCGCGGGAGCTGGCGGACGTCACGCCCGAGCAGGCGCTCCGGCACCCGACCTGGCGGATGGGGCCGAAGATCTCGATCGACTCGGCCACACTGATGAATAAGGCGCTCGAGGTGATCGAGGCCCGGTGGCTGTTCGACCTCGGGCCCGACCAGGTCGAGGTGGTCGTCCATCCCGAGAGCGTCGTCCACTCGATGGTCGAGTTCGTCGACGGGAGCGTCATCGCCCAGCTCTCCCCGCCGGACATGCGGCTGCCGATCCAGTTCGCCCTGACCTACCCCGACCGGGTCCCGGGCCCCTGCCCGGCCCTCGACACCGGGCGACCGTTCGCCCTCCACTTCGAGCCGCCCGACCGCGAGACCTTCCCCTGCCTCGACCTCGGCTACGAGGTCATGCGGCGGGGAGGGACCGCGGGCGCCGCGCTGAACGCGGCGAACGAGGCGGCGGTCGCGCGGTTCCTCGCCCGCGAGATCGGCTTCCCGGACATCCCCCGCGCCTGCCGCGCGGCCATCGATCACCACCACTATGACCCCCGGCCCTCGCTCGACGCCCTCTGGCGGGTCGACGCCTCGGCCCGGCAGGAGGTCCGCCGTTGGCAACCCTGACCGTCGTCCTCGCCATGATCGCCAACATCCTCAAGGTCGTCTTCGGCCTCGGGTTCGTCATCTTCCTGCACGAGCTCGGCCACTTCCTCGCCGCCAAGTGGGCCGGGGTCAAAGTCGAGCGGTTCTTCCTCGGCTTCGACTGGCCGTTCGGCCTGAAGCTCGCCTCGTTCCGGTACGGCGAGACGGTGTACGGGATCGGCCTCCTGCCCCTCGGCGGCTACGTCAAGATGCTCGGCGAGGAGCGGGGGGAGGACGGTCAGGTGACGACCGACCCCCGCGCCTTCATCAACAAGTCGGTCGGGGCCCGGATCGTCGTGCTCTCCGCCGGCGTGGCGATGAACATCCTCCTCGGGCTCGCGCTGTTCACGGTCGTCCAGGCCCTCGGGGTGACCGAGCAGCCGGCGCGGCTCGGGGTCGTCCAGCCCGGGTCGCCGGCGTATGAGGCGGGCCTCCGCGAGGGGGACGAGGTCGTCTCGATCGACGGCCGCGGCGACATCCACTACAACCGGCTCCGGCTCAAGGTCAGCCTGAGCGGCCCGGGCCAGGTGCTCCACTTCGGCGTCCGCCGCGCCGGCCAGTCCGACCCGATCTCGATCCCGATCGCCCCCAAGCGGCAGGCGCGGGCCGACCTCCCGCAGATCGGCGTGGCGACCTGCGAGAGCCTCGCGCTCGTCAAGGAGATGCCGGTCGACGACCCGCCCCCGCCCGGCCTCGACGGCCCCCCGCCGCCGAGGGATGAGATCGCGGGCGGGACCGTGGTCGAGGCCGGCCCCAGGGGCGGGCCGCTCGTCGCCGTCGCCGACATCTTCGCCCTGCACAAGGTCTTCGTCGAGCACCGCAACGACCCCGTCGACATCCGGGTCGAGCTGCCGGGGGCCAAGGGCTCGTCGCCGAGCCGGGTCACCGCGACCCTCCCCAGGAACCGGATGATGACCCTGGGCCTCCGGCTGACGCCCGGCCCGGTCGCGTCGATCCAGGCCGGCTCGATCGCCGAGGGGGCCGGCTTCCGCAAGGGGGACCGGATCGTCCGGGTCGAGGGCCGGGACGACTACGACCCGATGCACCTCCCGGATGATCTCCACGAGCGGGCCGGCAAGCCGACGAAGTTCGTCGTCGAGCGGAAGGCGGCCGACAAGGCGGAGACGGTCGAGCTGACGGCGACCCCCGACGCCTCCCTCCCCTGGACGCACCCCGTCTTCGCCGCCGCGGAGCCGCTCCATCTGCCCGGCCTCGGGATGGCGATCGAGGTCGATCCCAGGGTCGCGGCCGTCGACGAGAACGGCCCCGCCGCCCGGGCCGGGATCAAGCCCGGCGCGACCCTCACGTCGATCACGTTCCCCCCGCTCCAGGCCAAGGAGAAGGCCAAGACCAGGGACGAGGCCAGGCCGCTGGTCCTCGCCTTCGGCAAGCCGACCGAGAAGGACGCGGCCGAGGCGTCCTGGCCCCGGGCCTTCGCGATCCTCCAGGGATACCCCAGGGGCGATCTCCGGATCACGCTGGCCAACTCGTCGGCCCCGGTGATCCTGTCGCCGCAGCCCGACCCGTCCTGGACGAATCCGCTCCGAGGCCTCAACTTCCTCGGCCTCACCCGGGACCTCCCCCCGCAGCCGATCGGCACCGCGTTCCGCCGCGGGCTCGACGAGACGTACGACAACGTGGTCTCGATCTACGCCATGATCCGCAGCCTCTTCCAGGGCCAGGTGAGCCCGAAGAACCTCGCCGGCCTCCCCCGGATCGCCAACATCGCCTACCAGACCGCGAGCCTGGGGCTGGTCCCCCTGCTCTCCTTCCTCGGGATGCTGAGCATCAACCTCGCGGTGCTCAACTTCATGCCGATCCCCCCGCTCGACGGCGGGCAGATCGCCTTCCTGCTGGCGGAGAAGGTCCGGGGCAAGCCCCTGCCCGAGACCACCCTGACGGTGCTCATGCTCGGCGGGATCGCCGCCGTCGTCTGCCTGATGCTCTACACGATCATCCAGGACATCATCCTGATGGTGTTCTGAGGGGCGCGACCGCCCCGGGAGCTGTGTCGATGACCGTCCCCTCGATCGTCGCGTTCGTGATCGGCCTTGGCGCCGGAGCCGGGGACCGGGACGGCGGCTGGCCGACGCTCCCGGATCGGGGCGCCGAGGCGTTCCGCCTCGATACCTCGATGCGTGCCGCGTTCGCAACCGAACACCCGGGGCGGCTGGCCGAGGCCCGTCGACAGGTCCCCAGGCCCGATCTGCCGGCCTTCGACTGGGCGCGCGAGGTCCGCGCCCCGCGCGTCCTCTCGCAGAAGGAGTCGCCCCGTTCCGGGGCGTTCGCCGCCCTGTCGGCCTTCGAGTGGAGCTGGGCGATCCGTAACGGCGAGAAGGGACTGCCGGATCTCGCGGTCGGGCCGCTCCTCGACCGATCGCGTCCCGGCTCCGTCGACTCGGCCGAGCCCGCGCTGGACGACCTGCTCCGCCACGGGACCTGCCCGGAGAAGCAGTCCTCGCAGGGCGGCAAGTCGGGCCGACGGCGTCCGACGCCGGAGACTCCCTATCGCGCGATCGCGTGGGGCCACGTCGGCGAGCCGGGGGCCCTACCCGCCGTCGATCGGATCAAGCGGGCCTTGATCGAACTCGGCCCGGTGACGGCCGGGATCTACCTGACGAGCGGCTTCCAGTCGTATCGCGGCGGCGTCTTCGCCGAGCACGCCGTCCCGCCAACGGGGAGTCCGCCCACGGGTCACGTCGTCACGATCGTCGGCTGGGACGACGGCAAGGGACGCGGCGGGTGCTGGAAGATCGAGAATTCGTGGGGCGACGGCTGGGGCGAGCGCGGCTACGCCTGGGTCGAGTACGGGTCGAACAACCTCGGCCACTCCGCCTGCTGGGTCCGGGCCCAGTCCCGTCAATACGAGCTACCCGAGGCGACGCACACCCGGGTCGGCCCCGGGACCGAGCCGTTCCCGCGCTGGCCCGGGGCGAAGGCGGTCCGGGCTCGACCCGACGGCGATCGACCCGGTCTCTAGCCGGAGGGCCGGACGGGACTGGACGGCGCGTGGTCGCTCCGTCGTTCCCGCGCCGGCACCGTCCCCGGTCGGTCAGAACGAGTCGGACGAGACCACCTCGCCGCCCGAGAGCGTCAGGAGGGCGCGGAAGGCGGCCGCCGGGCGTTCTCCGGGATATCAGGTCGCGGGAAGCCGGGCAGGTCGATCGCGGTCGGGAAGACCCATCAACGCTCACGGGCGAATCGATCGCATCGGGCCGGCGAAAGCTCGTCACCGGATGAGTCGGTGATCAAGATGGATGCCGTAGTGTCTTTGATTCGATCCGGAGTTTCCGCCTGGCCGGTCGGTATCGGGCTTGCCGCCGGAGGGAAGGCCGGACAAGATGGACTGTCGTCGGTCGGAGCCGTCGCGGCGGGGCGGCCGGGGCGGGGAGGACTTGCGTGGAACGGACCGGGCGATATGCCAGCGCGGCGCAGATCGTGCTCGCGGTGCTCGCGGTCGTCGCTGCGCTGTACCTCCTCAAGCCGATCCTGGTGCCGATCGCGCTGGCGCTGATGCTGGCCAGCATGCTCTCGCCGATCACCGGCACGGTCCGCAAGGTCCTCCCCGTGAGCGCGACGGGGGCGGCGCTGATCCTGTTCATCATGACGGTCGTGCTCGGGCTCTACTTCGCCAGCCTGACGGCGCAGAGCCTGATCGAGGCGGCCGACACCCTGCCCACCGATGTCGAGCGGCTCGCCGGCCGGATCAGCAGCCAGGTCGGCGACCTGAGCCGGGACCATCCGTATCTCCGCTCGTTCCTCCCCGAGCCGGGCACGATCGACCTCCTCGGCGACACCAACCGCAACATCCTCATCGGCAAGCTCCGCTATGGCCTGGCCGACCTGATGTCCTGGATCTTCCAGGGGTTCATCGTGCTGGTCCTCGTCCTGTTCCTGCTCGCCGAGAGCCAGATGCTCAGCCGGAAGACGATCCATTTCTTCGCCAGGTCGAGCAAGGACGCCCGGGCGGCCGAGAACACGCTCCGCTCGGTCAACCACCAGATCCGCACGTTCCTCCTGGCCCGGACCCTGATCAACGCCGGGGTCGGGGCCGTCGTGGCGACGGCCTTGTGGGCGATCGGGGTCAAGTTTCCCGTCGCGCTCGGGATCTTCGCGGCGCTGCTGAACTTCGTCCCGTATGTCGGGCAGGTGATCGGCGGTGCCCTGCCGACGCTGGTCACGCTCGCGCAGTTCGAGTCGTTCGGCGGCGCCCTGCTCGTGGCCTCGATCTACTCGACGGTCGTCCTGGTCGAGGGGTATGTCGTGACGCCCTACATCCTCGGCCGGTCGCTCGACCTCAACGGCACGGTCATCCTCGTCGCCTGCCTGTTCTGGGGGTTCCTCTGGGGCCTGATCGGCCTGGTCCTGGCGATGCCGATCACGGCGTGCATCAAGCTGGTCTTCCAGTCGGTCCCCGACCTGCACCGATGGGCCGAGCTGATGAGCCGGGACTGGAGCTCGCCGCCGCCCATCCCGGTCGAAGAACCCGACCTCGACCTCCCGGCGACCGACGACCCCCTCGCCGCCCCCGCGTCGCGACGATGACGCGAAGGGGAGAGGGGACCGGACGGCGGTCGAGTCCGCCCCTATTTCACGGCGCGGAGGATCGGCTCGAACCACTGGTTGAGCGTGGATCTTGACGACACCGGCACAATATCCGGGCGGGGCGAGTTCCGCCCGACGTTTTCCCGGACCGGGAGTGCCGACGATGGACGTGACGCTCGAATACTGCGCCCTCTGAAATTACGAGCCCCAGGCCGTCAGTCTGACGGCGAAGCTCCTGCCACGATTCAAGCGGGCGATCCGGTCGTTCCGGATGATCCCCTCCTCCGGGGGCTGCTTCGAGCTGACCGTGGGGGACCGGCTCCTCTACTCGAAGCGGAAGACGGGGACGTTCCCCGACGAACAGGAGATGATCCGGGCCGTCGCCGACGCGTTGGGGGAGGCCTGAGCCGCGATCCGCGGGGGCCTCGCACCCCGCCCGGATCGACCGACGAGGGAGCCAGGCGACGCCCATGTCCACAGGCCGCAAGAAGCGACTGACCGACTACGCCAACTGCGCCGGGTGAGCCGGCAAGCTCTCCCCCGAGGGGATCGCGCAGGTCCTGCGCGACTTGCCGGGTCGGTCGACCGACCCCGACCTCCTGGTCGGTACGGAGACCTCGGACGACGCGGGGGTCTATCGGGTCGCCGACGGGCTCGCGCTCGTGCAGACGCTCGACTTCTTCCCGCCGCCGGTCGACGACCCGCACACGTTCGGCCGGATCGCCGCCGCCAACGCCCTGTCCGACGTCTATGCGATGAACGGCCGGCCGATCACGGCGATGAACATCGTCGGCTTCCCCGACGACGAGCTCGACCTGTCGGTCCTCGCCGCGATCCTCCGCGGGGCGGGCGAGACGGTCGCGAGGGCCGGCGCGGTGACCCTGGGCGGGCACTCGGTCCGCGACGCGGAGATCAAGTTCGGCCTGAGCGTGACCGGCCTGGTCGACCCGGCCGAGGTCGTGACCAACGCCGGGGCGCGGGCCGGGGACCTCCTGGTCCTGACCAAGCCGCTGGGCACCGGGTTCATCACCACGGCGGCCAAGCGGGGCGAGTGCCCGCCGGAGGTCCTCGACCGCGCGATCGCCTCGATGACCGGCCTGAACGCGATCGGCCGCGACGCCTTCCGGGCCGCGGGCGGGGCCTCCGCCGCGACCGACGTGACCGGCTTCGGCCTCGCCGGGCACGCGGCCGAGATGGCCGAGGGGGCGAGGCTGACGGTCGAGATCGACGTCGGGTCGCTGCCGACGATCGAGGGCTCGGACGCCCTCGCCAACCCGAGGTTCTACACCCGCGCCAGCAAGGGCAACCGCTCGTTCCTCGCCCCTCGCCTGATCGTCGAGCCGGGGGCCGACCCGCTCGGGCTCGAATACGCCTTCGATGCCCAGACGTCGGGCGGGCTCCTGATCGCCGTCGCCCCGGGCCGGGTCGACCGCCTGCTCGCCGAGCTATTACGCCGCGAGGCCCCGGCCGCGACGGTCGTGGGCCGGGTCGTCGACCGTCGGGGCCAGGTGGCCATCGTCCTCCGATAAGCCGAGATCACCGATCCAGGAGCGCAGGCCGCCGATGTCGCCATCCCGTCGCACGTTCCTCGCGGCCGCCGGCGCGACCGTCGCCCTCGGCGGCCCTCCGGCGGGTGCAACTCCCCAGAAGGCCCGGCCGAAGATCGCCGCGCTGGCGTCGACTTACCACTACCTCTCCCACGCCTATCACATCGTGGGGAGGTTCCTGGACGGGTTCGTCGTCCACGACGGCACGGGCCTGCACCGTCCCGACTTCGAGGTCGCCAGCCTCTACATCGAGCAGACCCCCGAGGCCACCGACCTCGGCCGGGCCAAGGCGGCCCAGTTCGGCGTCCGCCAGAGCCCGACCATCGCCGATGCCCTGACCCTCGGCACCGGCAAGCTCGCCGTCGATGGGGTCCTGCTGATCGCCGAGCACGGCGATTATCCGCTCAATGCCAAGCTCCAGAAGCTCTATCCGCGAGGGAAGTATTACGATCAGGCGATGGACGTCTTCCGGAAGTCGGGGCGGGGCGTCCCGGTCTTCCTGGACAAGCACCTGTCCTACGACCGCGCCGAGGCGAAACGGATGGTCGAAGAGGCGCGAGCCTTCCACGTCCCATTCATGGCCGGGTCGAGCCTGCCGGTGACGTGGCGGCTCCCGGCCGTCGAGGTCCCCCTGGGTCTCCGGTGGACGGAGGCGGTCGTCGCCTCGCGCGGCGAGCTGGAGATCTTCGGCTTCCACGCCCTGGAGGCGCTCCAGTGCATGGCCGAGCGCCGCGACCGGGGAGGGAGGCCGCAGGGGGTCGAGGCCGTCACCTGCCTCCAGGGGGACGCCGTCTGGAAGGCGATCGACTCCGGCCGGATCGCCGCCGACCTGCTCGATGCCGCCCTCTCCCGGAGCCACACCGTCAATCCCGGCGACATCCGCCGGAACGTCCGCGACTTCGCCCCCCCCGCCGGGCGACCGACGTTCCTGCCGGGGCCGATCGCCTTCCTCGTCGACTATGGCGACGGGTTCCGGGGCTCGGCCCTGATCCTCAACGGCCACGTCGACGACACCACGATCGCCGCGCGGATCGACCGGCCGCGCGACCCGATCGTCTCGACCCTGATGTACCTGCCCGCCCCCCCCGGGGCTCGCTTCTTCGACCCGCTGGTCCTGCGGATCGAGGACTTCTTCCGGACGGGCAAGCCCCCCTATCCCGTCGAGCGGACCCTCCTGACGGGCGGGATCCTCGACGCGGCGTGCGCGAGCCGACTCGCGGGGGGTGCCCGGGCCCTGACGCCCGACCTCGACGGGATCGACTACGATCCGCCCGCCGACTCGGGCTTCATCCGGACCCCGATCGCCCGCCCCTGAGCAGGTCGGCCGGATCGGGTTCCCCGAGGATAGGGCTCGACGGCCCGGCGGGCCGCAACTCGGCTTGATCTCGACCGAGGGGCCCGCGTAAGATCCCGAACCTATTTCGGCCGTGGGGATTAAGCCCGACCGGCCGCCACCGTGTGGGGAAGGAGCCTCGCATGCCTCGGCGCCTCTGGATCGCGGGGTTGAGCGTCTGGCCGGGCCTGGCCCAGGTCTGGTCGGGACAGGACGTGCTCGGGATGATCCTGGCGATCGCCTTCGCCGCCTTCTTGAACCTGGCCCTGGTCTCGCGGTACATCTGGACCGAGGCGTTCTCGACCGGGTGGTCGGGGCTGTTCGCGGCGATGGCCGCGGGGTGCTGGGCGGCGAGCCTCGGCTACACGCTCTGGTGGGTCTCGCTCCGCCACCCCGAGCGGCACCGGGCCGAGATCGACCGGCTCTATCGCGAGGCGACCGAGATGTACCTCCAGGGGCGGTGGAACGAGGCGAGGCGTCGCCTGGAGGCGATCCTCGACCGCGACGAGACCGACGCCGACGCCCTGATGCAGCTCGGCACCCTGTTCGTCAAGACCGAACAAGCCGCGCTCGCCCGTCGGACGTTCCGACACTGCCTGGAGCTGCAGGCCGGGGCGAAGTGGCGGTGGGAGATCGGCCAGGCCCTCGCCCGGCTCGGCGACGGCTGAGGTCGCAGGCGCCGCGGGCGAGGCCGGCGCGGGGCCGGCGGGCCCCGCTCGTCTTTCGAAGGTCGACTGCCCTATAATGAAGGGACCCGGCCGGGACGGGCCGGGACGACGGCCCGGGTCGGGCCAGCCGGGATCGCGACAGGCCGCCCTCCCGGGGACCGGCCGCGGCGTCCGGGGCGTGGTGAGATCGCACGAGGAGCGGGAGTCGGACCGGGTCCAATCCGAGCTGGGAGCCACATCAGGTCCACGGATCGAGGCTGGGCGAGCGACACGATCTTTGAAGTCCCTTGACCGGGCGGGGCCAGCGCGGCCCGGTCGAACCGCCGGAGTCGACCGCATGTATGAACGCTTCACCGATCGTGCCCGCAAGGTGATGCAGCTGGCCAACCAGGAAGCCCAGCGCTTCAACCACGAGTACGTCGGCACCGAACACGTCCTGCTCGGGCTGGTCAAGGAGGGCAGCGGCGTCGCCGCCAACGTGCTCAAGAACCTCGACGTCGACCTCAGGAAGATCCGGATCGAGGTCGAGAAGATCGTCCAGGCCGGGCCCGACATGGTCACCATGGGGAAGCTCCCCCAGACCCCGCGGGCCAAGAAGGTCATCGATTACGCCATCGAGGAGGCGCGGAACCTCAACCACAACTATGTGGGGACCGAGCACCTCCTGCTCGGCCTCCTGCGCGAGCAGGAGGGCGTCGCCGCCCAGGTCCTGATGAACCTCAATCTGAAGCTCGAGGAAGTCCGCGAGGAGGTGCTCAACTTGCTCGGTCACGGGATGGACGCCGGCGGCGAAGGTGGGGAGCGCGCCGGTTCGGCGAAAGGCGGGAAGTCCAAGACCCCCGCCCTGGACTCCTTCGGACGCGACCTGACCGACCTGGCCCGGCAGAGTAAGCTGGACCCGGTCATCGGCCGCCAGAACGAAATCGAACGGGTGGTGCAGATCCTCTCGCGCCGCCAGAAGAATAACCCGGTCCTGCTCGGCGAGGCCGGAGTCGGCAAGACCGCGATTGTCGAGGGCCTGGCCCAGATGATCGTCGACGGCAACGTCCCGGAGCTGCTCCGCGACCGCCGGATCGTCGTGCTCGACCTGGCGATGATGGTCGCCGGCACCAAGTACCGCGGCCAGTTCGAGGAGCGGATCAAGGCCGTCATGAACGAGGTCCGCCGCGCCAAGAATACGATCCTGTTCATCGACGAGCTGCACACGCTCGTCGGCGCCGGCGGGGCCGAGGGGGCGATCGACGCCTCCAACGTCCTGAAGCCAGCCCTGGCCCGCGGCGAGGTCCAGTGCATCGGCGCCACCACCCTCGACGAGTACCGCAAGTACATCGAGAAGGACGGCGCGCTCGAGCGTCGGTTCCAGACGATCGTGGTCGAGCCGCCGAGCAAGACCGAGGCCCTGGAGATCCTCCGCGGCCTCCGCGACCGCTACGAGGCCCACCACCGGGTCCAGATCACCGACGAGGCGCTGGAGGCCGCCATCGAGCTCTCCGACCGGTACATCACCGGCCGGTGCCTGCCCGACAAGGCGATCGACGTCGTCGACGAGGCCGGCGCCCGCGTCCGTCTCAAGGCGATGACCCGGCCGCCCGACCTCAAGGACCTCGACGACCAGATCGAGCGCCTCAACCAGGACAAGGAAGAGGCCGTCGCCAACCAGGACTTCGAACGCGCCGCGAGCCTCCGCGACCAGGCCGACAAGCTCAAGAAGAAGAAGGAGACGATCAACCGCGAGTGGCGCGAGCGGTCCAAGGAGGTCGACGGGACGGTCGACGAGGAGGTCGTCGCCGAGGTCGTCAGCAAGATGACCGGCGTCCCCCTCACCCGGCTCGAGGCGGAGGAGACCGCCCGGCTGGTCAACATGGAGGGCGAGATCCAGAAGCGGGTCATCTCGCAGTCCGAGGCGATCAAGCGGATCAGCCAGGCCGTCCGCCGGAGCCGCGCCGGGCTGAAGAACCCGAACAAGCCGATCGGCTCGTTCATCTTCGCGGGGCCGACCGGCGTCGGGAAGACGCTCCTGGCCAAGAGCCTCGCCGAGTTCATGTTCGGCAACGCCGACGCCCTGATCCAGATCGACATGTCCGAGTACATGGAGAAGCACAACGTCTCCCGGCTGATCGGCGCCCCGCCGGGCTACGTCGGCTACGAGGAGGGGGGCCAGCTCACCGAGAAGATCCGCCGCCGGCCCTACGCCGTCGTCCTACTCGACGAGATCGAGAAGGCCCACCCCGACGTGTTCAACATGCTCCTCCAGATCATGGAAGAAGGCCGACTGACCGACTCGTTCGGCCGGATGGTCGACTTCAAGAACACGATCATCATCATGACCACCAACGCCGGGGCCGAGAACAGCTCGTCGAACCAGTTCGGCTTCAAGGGGTCGAGCGACGACGCCAAGAGCTACGAGAAGATGAAGGAGGACTTCCGCGGGTCGATCGAGAAGTACTTCCGCCCCGAGTTCCTCAACCGGCTCGACGACGTGATCGTCTTCCACAGCCTGAACCGCGAGAACCTCAAGCAGATCATCAACATCGAGCTGGCGAAGGTCCACGACCGGCTCCGCGACCGGGGCCTGGACCTGATCCTGACCGACGAGGCCGAGGAGTTCCTGATCGACCGCGGCTTCAACCCCGAGTACGGGGCCCGGCCGCTCCGCCGCTCGATCGAGAACCTGATCGAGGACCCGCTCTCGGAGGACATCCTCAGCGGGCGCTACAAGGGCAAGGATACCGTCACCGTCCGGGCCGAGGGGGAGGGCAAGGAGAAGCATCTCGTCTTCGAAGCCACCCTGAAGGCCGCGCCGGCGCTGGCCGAGGTCGGGGCGTCCGACGCCCCGGCGTCGGGGACCGTCCAGGGGTCCTGATCGGCCGACCCGGGCCGCAGGTCGTCGAGGGATCGGAGACGCGAGGGCGGGGGCCATCCCCCGCCCTCGTCCTTTCGAACCCCAGGCTCTGCGAATACGTCGCGATCGTCCCAGGTCGGAACGATATCCTGTACGAATCAACCGCTCTCTCAAAAAATCTTCCGGTTCGGCAAGAATTGTTTTGATAAACGTCGAGAGTCGTGATAGAAACATCCCGACACATCCAAGCGGATCGCGTCACGGCACCTGTCCGAGGGTTGCCAATCTTCTGTCAGAATCTGTTGTACCTAGGACTCGTGCTTATACGAGTGCTGCCGCCAATTTGATTCGACCTCTATAGAAGGAGTGGCAGTGTTCAACATCACCAGGTCATTGCCCCATGCGAGGCTGAAGAGGCGTTTCGTCCCCCTTCCGCTCGGTCAACTCGCGTCGCTTCTGCTCGAACCAAAGAAGTTGACGGCACCCATCTTTCAGCCAATTGCCGGCTGGGGGGCGTTCGCTTGGTGCCTGGACAGCACCAATGGCGAGAATACAAGATATGGTGCTCAGTCGAGCGGCGCCGCCAATGCGGATATTTCGGGGTCGGTCGATTCGTACCATAGTGACCGCGCGAGTTTCATTGGAAGCGAACACGTTCAGAGCGCAGTGACAACGGCGGGGGGGGGACAGGGCGGCTCCTCGCTCACGATCGAGGCTTCGCATAGTGTCGGCGTCACGGGTTCGGCCAGCGTAATTGTCATGTGTTCGCCCAGCCCGAGCTCCTCGACGTATTCGAGCGACGCCAATGGGAATCATGTCCCTGCAACATGGAATCTTGCCGATTCAGACAACCCCCAGGGCTTACGCATCGATTTTGCATTGGAAGAGGTGGCCTTGTAACATCTTCCGTCATTCGCGAGGTGGAGGGTCGTGGTTGGGAATGCTGCGAGCCTTCGCGTCGGGACCGGCGG
>JAABUQ010001376.1_pt1 | contig 52820 bp, 63 predicted proteins | sample 5560001 | NCBI WGS metagenome assembly JAABUQ01 (sample SAMN10711888, study PRJNA513371) | rock metagenome | isolation source: Antarctica rocks | place: Antarctica: Victoria Land, Finger Mt nord | collected 2015-12-18
GCAGCGCCTCCGCCCACACCTCCGCCCCCACCCCGGACTCCTCGCAGAGGTGCCAGAGGTCCGTCGACAACCCATCACTTACGTCGAGGCACGCCGTCACCGCGCCCCTCCGCCGGAGCGCCCGCCCAGCCCGCAGCCGAGGCTCGGGATAGCTCTGCGGCTGCGCTCCGGCAACCTCCCTCCGCCACGCGCGTCGACCCCGCCCCGCAACCATCCTCCCGAGCTCCGCCGCCGCTCCCCCCAGCGCTCCTGTGACATAAAGCACATCGCCCACCCGCGCCCCCGACCTCCGCAGCGACCGCCCCTCCGGCGCCTGCCCCACCAGAACCACGTCCGCCACCATCCCTCCCCCGGCCACCTCCCCCGTATCGCCGCCTGCCAGCACCACCCCCGAACCATCCGCCAACCAGCGAAATCCATCCAGGAACCGGTTCAGCCAACGTCGTTCCGCCGCGTTTCTCATGGTGGACGGGGGCAGACCCAGGGACAGGAACGCCGCCATCGGATCCGCGCCCATCGCCGCTATGTCACTCAATCCACGGGCAAGGCACCTGTGCCCAACCGACTCGGGAGCATGGAGATCCCTCCGGAAGTGCCGCCCCTCCAGCAGCAGGTCCGTCGTCACCACCACCTCCCACCCCAACCTCGGTCGCAGCACGGCGCAGTCGTCTCCGATGCCCAGCTCCACCCCGCCCGCACCCCGCCGCCGCGCAAACCTGCGCCGTATGCCGTCGATCAACTCCAGCTCCGACCCCCGTCCAGCAGCTCCCCGCATACGTCTCGCCAGCATACCTCCGAGGAGCTCCGCCACACCTCGCGCCCTGCGTGGCCGCCCTCCCGGCCAGCAGTTCTGGAACCTGCCCTAAAGTTTGCACCAGGGATGCCCGTGCGTTAAACTGACTTGGTAAGCCCAAGAGACATCGCAAACGCGAAGTCGCTTGGGAATCTTTAGAACCCTCGGCAAATCCCCTGCATCGCTCCCGCGTCTAGAACCCGGGCAAAGGCACCGTTTGATCGGCAGAAAACGCTTCTACATCATGTTCGTAAGTCGGGACACGGACGGCACCCTCAACAAGGTTCCCATCCCTCTCCACTATGCCTACATGTTTGCCGCGGCTGCCGTGATCGGCCTGTTCACGATCACCGGCCTCGCGGGCTCCTACTCGCGCATGCTGATCAAAACCGCGCGCTTCAACCAGCTGCGAGAGGACCACCACAACCTCCAGAAGGACTACGCCCACCTCGAGAAGACCGCGCACGAGCGCGACATCCAGGCGGCCAGCCTCGGCTCGCTCGCCACCGAGGTCTCCGCGCTCTACGGCTTCACCACCAGCAAACTGGCTGTCCCCGTCGCCCGGGCCACCGGTCGCGCCTTTCGCGACGGCAAGCGCGTTACCGCAACCTCCGTCGCCACCGCCCGGCTCGCTGCCGACGCCTCCACCTTCTCCAACGACAGCTACTACAAGTCGGTCGATGCCTTCTATACCCTCCGCACCACCGCCATGAACGGGCACGCCACCCGCTTCCTGCCGACCGCGCCCATCACCAGCCTCACGGAGGGCGGCGCCAGCCTCACCCGCATCCCCGGCATCGGCGCCACGCTCGATGCCTCGCTCGCCCCCACTCTTTGGCCGGTCATCGGACCCATCACCTCCGGCTTCGGGCAGCGGGAAGATCCCGTTCTCGGAACCGGCGAGGGCGAGTTCCACAAGGGTATCGACATCTCGGCCCCCATCGGCACGCCCATCCGGGCCACGGCCGACGGCGTCGTCCTCTCGGCCGGCGTCTCCAACGGCTACGGCCGCGAGGTCGTCCTCGACCACGGACACGGTCTCAAAACCCTCTACGGCCACATGTCCGGCTTCAACGTCCTCGCCGGGCAGACCGTCTTCCGCGGCCAGATCATCGGCTACGTCGGTCACAGCGGACGGACCACCGGCAATCATGTGCACTACGAGGTCAAGATCCACGACACCGCCGTAAACCCGCACAAGTACCTCCAGACCACCCTCGCCGGACTCGGCGGCCCCAGCACCCCAAAGTCCTAAACCCCCGCCCGTGACGGCGCCTCCGTCATCCCGCGCGAAGTTCGCCTGTATCCTTAGCCTTCCATGGCAAACCCCAAATCCAGCAGACGCGCGCATCCCGCTACTCGAACCCTGGCCGCCGTCGGCGTGGGTGCCATCCTCGTCTACGGATCCCGCGTCCTGCTCGACTTCTTCGGTCCCGCTCTCCCCTACTCCATGGGCGACACCGGTTGCGCCCTCGACTCCGAGGAGTTCCTGCGGTTCCTCAGCCTGGTCACCGATGGAACCATTCGCCGCTCCCGTCTCACCCGGCTCAAGAACGGCTCGGAGTTCTACCCCGCCCAGATTGAGGCGATCCGCCGCGCGAAGCACGCCATCAACCTCGAGTTTTACGAGTTCCAGCAGGGCGAGGTCAGCCGCGCCATGCTGGACGCCCTCACCGAACGCGCACGCGCCGGTGTTGAAGTGCGCCTCATCGTCGATGCGCTCGGCAGCTTCGCGACGCCATCCACCTACTTCGATCCGCTACGGGCCGCGGGCGGGCAGATGCGCTGGTATCACCCCCTGCGCTGGGATACCTGGCCGAAGGCCAACAATCGGACCCATCGCAAGCTGCTCATCGTCGATGGCGAGACCGGGTTTATCGGCGGCGCCGGCATCGCCGATCACTGGCTCCACGGAACTGCGGAGATTCCAACCTGGCGCGACACCGTCTTCTGCGTGGAAGGCGATGTCGTCGCCGGCCTCACCTCCACCTTCTCCGAGAACTGGCTCGAGTCCTCCGGCGAAATCCTCTCCGGCCCGGCCCAGTTCGCCTTCCGGGCCCTGCCCGACGGCGCAACGGCCTTTGTCGTCTCCAGCACCCCCCATGGCGGCGGCACCCAGGCCCGCATCCTCTTCCAGGCCCTCCTCAAAAGCGCCTGCAAGAGCATCCGCATCACCACCCCCTACTTCCTTCCTGATCGCAGCGCCCGCCACGCCCTGATCGAAGCCGTTCAAAAGCGCGGCGTCAAGGTCGAGATCCTCACCGCCGGTCCGCGCATCGATCACCCCACCATCCGCCGGCTCAGCCACCACAGCAGCCGGACCCTCGTCCGGGCTGGCGCGGAGATCTACGAGTACCAGCCCTCCATGATTCACGCCAAGCTGATGACCGTCGACGGGCAGTGGAACGTGCTCGGCTCCACCAACTTCGACCACCGTTCCTTCGCTCTCAACGACGAGGTCAACCTCGCCGTCCTCGACCGCGGCCTGGCCGGCGTGCTCGACGCCGACTTCGACGACGACCTCGCCCACAGCCGGCGGCTCACCCTGGCCATGCTCCAGGAGCGCACCCTGCTCGGCCTCGAATCCAGCGTTCTCGAGCACGTGCTCAAGTTCGAGAGCTGAACCGGGTCGACCCGCTTCCGCAACCCTCCTCTCGCACCTCCCGGTGCGTCGCGGCAACAGGCAATCCGATCCCCCGTTGGTGGGATACTGCCGCACGTCCACCCCGCCCTAATCTACCTCCACAACCCTTGCGCGCCCACTCGTGGAGACGCGCGCAAGCCGTGGATGACGACGATCAAGGAGCTGCAACCGATGACCAAGCCGAACGACTACCGAGAGACCTACATGCTTGCCACGGACGTGCCGTACAGCAACGTTGCGCCCTCCACAAAGGGTACGCACGCAGCGCAGGGTGTCCTGCACCGGGGCCGGGTCGTCTGGCTCCAGAACGACCCGCCGATGACCGGCGGCGAGATCTCGATCTCCGCCTACGCCGAAGGCATCGGCCTGGTGGTTCTGGCCTCGAACGCGGTCCAGCCCGTACGCTGAACGGTCTCCCCCCCCACGGGCGAGGCAGGGCCCGCGCGGCCTGCCTCCCCTACAGCGCGCCTACTCGGCGTGCTTCAGACCGGCTCCATCGGGACCCACCTGGACCTCGCCCTTCTTCGCTCCGCGCAGCGTAGCCGCCTCATAGGCCACCAGCCGCCCGCCTTTGGTCAGTGACTCCACCTTGGTGATTTTTGCCCCTTTCGCCTTCCCTTGCAGACCCTTCTGCACCGCATCGGGCAGCGATGTGAGAGACACCTCCTCTTCGATCTCGTTCAAGGTCCCATCCTCGGCAATCTGCAGGTCACGCGTGTGCCCGCTGAGCACGGTCTCCACCTCATACACCTTTTTTCCGTTCTCGCGCTCGGTTGAATACCCCTTGATCGTTGAGCCCTTGGTCTCTCCGTCCACCGTCTTCACCACGGACGCCGGCAGATCCGAGCGGTCGATCTTCTTCTCTTGCCCGGAAGCCGGTATCGCAAGCGCTACCGCAGTCCCCATCAGCATCCCGAAACTCTTATAGGTCATCCGTCTCTCCTTGGCGAGTCTCCCCGTCAGCATCAGTTGTCGCATGGCAGCAGTTAAGCCCTCCTGAATCGAGAGTTAAGTTTCGCTGAGGCCTCTCGGCCGGCCTCCAACTCCGCTGCAGCCAGACACCCGCACTCCCTTCCGAGCAGCAAAAGGCGGCTGCCGAGAGGGCAGCCGCCTGGGAATCAACCTCGACCTATTTGTGCGCCAGCGGCGGCGCTCCCAGCTCCGCCTTCGACGACCCCGTATAGCTCACATGCCACACCGTCTTGGTCCCGTCGTCGGTTACGAACAGCGATCCGTCCTTTGCCACCGCAACGCCGACCGGACGTCCCCAGACCTTGCCTTCCGGCGTCACAAAACCCGTCAGGAAGTCCTCGTACTCGCCCGTCGCACGCCCATCGCGCATCGGCACGCGCACTACCTCGTAGCCGACCCGGGCCTTTTTGTTCCACGACCCGTGCTCCGCCGCGAACGCATCGCCCTTGTACTCGGCAGGGAACTGACCGCCCTCGTAGAACGCCATCTCCAGCGAAGCCATGTGCGGCTGCACCAGAACATCCGGCGTAATCACCTTGTCCTTCAACTCTGGATGCTTGCCGACGTGCCGCGGATCCTGGTGCCCGCCCATGTACCACCACGGCCAGCCGTAGAATCCGTCCTCCTTCACGCTCGTAATGTAGTCCGGAACCAGGTTGTTGCCCAGGTTGTCGCGCTCATTCGTCGAGCACCACAGCTGCCCCGTTGTCGGATTGATGGCCTCGCCCACGCAGTTCCGGATTCCGCTCGCGTACACCTTCAGGAACTTGCCCTCCGGCGAGAACTCCAGCACATCCGCCCGGTGAAACTCGTTCGGGTGGGTATCTGTGTCGTCCACATTCGAGCCCGATCCCACCGACACCAGCATCTTGCTTCCGTCCGGCGTGAACACGATGTCCCGGGTCCAGTGCCCGCCGCCACGCAGCTGCGCGAATCCCGGCAGCTGCGCCACGATCGTCTCGGGCGCGCCGGTCGCCACCAGGTCCCCGGACTTGTACGCGAACCGCACCACCGTCTTGGTATTCCCGATGTAAACCCACTTCGGATCCGGTCCGCTCGGATAAAACGCGATGCCGAACGGCAGATCAAGCCCGCTCGCAAACGTCGAGATCTGCTTCGCCTTCCCGTCCGCCCCCACGCCCCGCATCACCACGATCTTGTCGCCATGCGAATCGGCCAGAAACAGGTCGCCGTTGGGAGCCGTGCGAATCAGCCGTGGCTCCTTGAACTCGCCCTGGGCATACATCTCCACCTTGAAGCCGGCCGGAGCCTGCGGCCACGCGCCCTCCGGTCGAGCCACCACCGACGGCCCATTGTCGACCGACTCCTCCTGCTTCGGCTCCGGCAGGTCCGCCACCGTCAGCTTGCGCCGCACACCCGGCTTCTCCTGGGAGTAGTCCGTAAACGCCGCCTGCCCCGTGATCGTGGTCGCGTTGCTCTGCGCCTCCGCAACGTGACTCGTTACCACCGATCCGCCCGCCAAAGCTCCCGCAACCACGAGCGCCGCCGACAAACCTCCCTGAACCTTCTTCTCCGTCACTCTCATTGACCCATCCTCATTCGCTTGTCTTCACTGACCCGTCTTCCAGATCCCATCGCAAAGTAGTCTGTCGCCTCGTACACAGGTCATTCGGCCAGTGCGACCTCCAGCGACAACACCTGCGCCTTAGCCTGCACCTAGCGCGTTAGCCTGCACTTAGAAAGATGCGCGTTTGATGCTCTGCGGTACGTCCGCGTCTCACATCAGTGCTGCGGCATCGGGTCCGATCCGCTCAATCGCTTCACCAGCTCCAGCGAAACCGTCCCCGTGACCAACGTCCGCTCCCCCTTCTGCTCCACCCGCACCGAGTCGAGCGCCTTCTTCAGCTCCGCATCTTCGACCCCCCCCGGGCGAGACCTAGCCATGGCTCCCTGTGCCTCGCCAAACGTTTGCACCAGCCCCACCAGCGTCCGCAGCGTCTCCGTCGACCGCGTCGCGTCCACCTCCGTCGGCGAGATCTCCTCGACCCGCAGGTGCAGCGCGCCGACATACCGCACACTCGCCACAAACGTCGTGTCCTCCAGGAGCGGCAGCTCCAGCCCGAAGATCGCGATGTGCCCCCGCTGGGCGATCGGCAGCCCGATCTGGCCCACCGCCCACACGCTCGACAGCAGTGGCACGTCCTTGTAACGCGCATGGAGAAGCGATGACCCCGCAAACGGCGAAGCCGCCGCCCGGTGCCGGTCCAGGATCAGGTGGATCTGCTCAGCCGTCGGCATATTCGAGGCGGCAACCGTGTCGTACCCCAGCTGCACCACCCGCAGCTGCCTCCCAACCTTGGACGTGCCGTCAGTCACCGGTACCGTAAAGACCTCATGCCCGGCGTACTGCTCGCGCGCACTCGCGATCGATCCGAGATACCCCGTCAACCTCGCCCCGTCAAAGTGCCCCTCGAAAATCTCGGTATAGCCCACCGGTCCGTTCGGCCCCGCGGCGTCCGGCATCCGGTGCAGCGCAAAGGCCACCGCGTCCAGGTCCCGTTCCGGCAGGATCCCCGTCGCATCGATAAACCTCTGGTACTCCGCGCTGTGTGCCACCGGTGTTCGGTCGAAGTTCGTTGCCAGCCGCAGCGGCTTCACGTTGACATACACGATCGCCTCGGACTCCGGCAACAGCCGCGCCACCTCCGGCGGAGCCTCCTTGCGCAGCACCAACGCCAGCGCCAGCGCCCCGAAGAGGACAAGCACCGCCGTCAGCGAGAGCAGCGTGCGTCGGCGGCGGGAAGCGGAAAGCGGCAAAAGACCTCGCGGGCTGGAAAAGCAGGCTGGGAAGCGAGCTGGGAAGCAAGCTGGGAAGCGAGCTGCGAAGCAGGCTGGGAAGCGACACGGCGCGGATCCGGGCTCATCAAGGATCCTGCGCTACTTGTCCACTGTAATCGCAAAGGTATAAATCTTCCCCGCAAACGCAATTCCGGGAACGCTCGCAGCTCCCGGCGGCAGAACGCCGAACTCGCCTCCGCCAATATCCGCCGGAACCGTAAACGAAAACACCCGCGGCGCCACACGGCTCGGCTTGATCGCCACCTGGTCCCGCTCAATCCCGTCGTGCGAGTTGAAGACCCCACCCGTCGACGCCCGAAACTCCCGGCTGTTTGCATGCAGCCGGAAGCGCAGCAGCTGGTACTCGATCATGTCCGTGTTCGGCGGAGCCACAATCTCCAGCTCGTCCCCCGGGTGCAGTACCGTCGGGGACTGCGCCCCCGAGACCTCCCCGTTCCGGTCCTTCTTCACAATATTGTTCGTCAGCGTGCTCTTCGCCCATCCGCCCGACTTGTAGTGCACCAGCTCCGGCGCCAGCGCCACCCACTTGCCGTCCCTGTCCTTCCGGTACACGCCCTCCTCGTCGATGCCGGGCGAAAGCTGCGTCACCTCGACCGCGTTCGCGGCATCCGGGTGCTCCGCCAATCCCGATCCCCGCGCCATCATCGCCGTGATCACCGTCTGCGGCACACCGGCCTCCTTCAGGCTGATCAGGTCGTCCGGACCGGTGGCATACCGCCCCGGCTGCGTCCGCACCGTTTGGAGAATGATGGACGCGTCCAGCCCCGCCCGGCACATCCGGATCACCGCGTCGTTATTCAGCGTTCCCGTCCGTTGAGGCGTCGAGGGAATCGTCAGCGGGCCGTCTACCGTGCCCACCTGCGCGGAGCAGATCGGAGCGGCAAGCAGGGCAAGCAGCACGGGAAGCAGTCACGTCGTCATCGTTCCAGGTCTCCAGAGGCGCAGCATCGAACCAGCCGGTGTGCGACCGTGCCGAAGGGCGCACGCCACACAGCGTCCCCTTGCCGTCAGACATCATCCCGCAACGCCACTCCGGCAGCAAGAGGACATCGTCCCTAATGGACGATCCTAGGCCGAAAACAGCTCACATCGCCCTCCTTTCTTGCCGGATTCCTGGCCCGGTCTGCCCATTGCCGTCGCCGAAACCGCATGCTAGAGTAAAGCCTTGCGGCGCACCCTGCGCAGCCACCTCCGCTCGTCCGCGAAGGCCTCTGCTGGGTGTGGCACAAGCGGGTCCGGGCTGGCGTAGCTCAGCTGGTAGAGCATCTGATTTGTAATCAGAGGGTCGGGGGTTCAAATCCCTTCGTCAGCTCCAGTTCCTCCCGGCTTGGGTCCAAACCGCAGCGCAGCAGATCGTTGTAGGATTTGGTTTGACACTGCCTGACGACCTCCGTCGCCGGCCCCCGTTCATACCTTCCTGGCATTCGGCAACTCCTGGTCCCTTCAGGGGAGTCGCGCTCCTCGAAGTTCTGGCCGGAGTTCCAGCGACCGAGTCAACCGTCCAGCAGCCGGGGCACAGGTGGCCGAGCGGTTAATGGCAGCAGACTGTAAATCTGCCACTCTACGAGTTACGGAGGTTCGAATCCTCCCCTGTGCACCATCCTTCTGTTTCCGCTCTTCTGCTTTCCTGTTCCAGCACTTCTGTTTCTTGTCCCCGCTCTTCCGTCTTCAGGTGGTGTGTGTCGTGGATCTCAGCCCGGCCGGCAGCGGACGTCTCCTTATCTCGTTCGCCCTCATCGGCCTCCTCGCCACCCTGTCCTGGTTCACCATGGAGCCCGGCCGGTACCGCGCCCTTACCCTGGTTCTGCTCGGTTTTTTTGCCTTCCGCATCGCCCTCGCGCGCGTGCGTTCGCGGTAGGATAGAGAAGTTTGGTTGCACACAGGCTGGCGTAGCTCAGTGGTAGAGCACTCCCTTGGTAAGGGAGAGGTCGAGAGTTCAAGCCTCTCCGTCAGCTCCAGGTTTCAAGCTGTCCGCTCCTAGCCTCCGGTATTTGGCCAAGGATCGGCGCAGCCAAGGTTCAGCTAAAGCTAACGGCTAACCCGCTAGCAGCTGCACCTCTCGCGGGAGTAACTCAGTGGTAGAGTCACAGCCTTCCAAGCTGTTGGTCGCGGGTCCGATTCCCGTCTCCCGCTCCAAAGATCAAAGGTAAGAGACGTCGGGTGGTCGCATCCCGGCAGGAGAGTGCGTTGGGCAACACCTATCAGCAGGCCGTCCTCGCCATCGTCGACCCGGCAACCTTCGCCTCCGTTCGCCAGGCGGTCTCGACCGCATTCTCCACCCCGCGCGTCGCCGATTTCCTCAAGTCCGTCGAGCGCTCCTCGCTCCGCATCCGCGACTTCGAATCCGTGCTCGCAAAGGGCCTCCTCGGCGCCCTCACGGCGGAGCAGTACGCCGGCCTCGGCGGCGGCGATCAGGGCCAGCTCCGGGAGCTCTACCTCGCCTCGCTCGAGCAGGTCGCCCCCGGCCTCCGTAACCGCTTCTTCAAGCTCTACGCCTACTACTGACGGGCGCGCGCACGCAGCCCAAAACGACTTAGTTCAAACCGCCGGTCTCGCCGGCTAGGACACACGGAGACACATCATGGGCAAGGAAAAGTTTGATCGTTCCAAACCGCACGTCAACATTGGGACGATCGGTCACATTGATCACGGCAAGACGACGTTGACGGCGGCGATCACGAAGGTGCTGTCGAAGCACAACCCCAAGAACACCTTTCGGTCGTTCGACACCATCGACAACGCTCCCGAGGAGCGCGAGCGCGGCATCACCATCGCGACCTCGCACGTGGAGTACGAGACGCCCAACCGGCACTACGCGCATGTGGACTGCCCGGGCCACGCCGACTACATCAAGAACATGATCACGGGCGCCGCGCAGATGGACGGCGCGATCCTGGTGGTGGCGGCGACCGACGGCCCGATGCCGCAGACCAAGGAGCACGTGCTTCTGGCGCGGCAGGTCGGCGTCCCGTACATCGTGGTCTTCCTGAACAAGTGCGACGCGGTCGAGGACGAGGAGCTGATCGAGCTGGTCGAGCTCGAAGTGCGCGAGCTCCTGTCGAAGTACGACTACCCCGGCGACGACACCCCCATCATCCGCGGATCGGCGCTGGGCGCGCTGAACGGCGAAGCGCAGTGGGAGGCCAAGATCGACGAGCTGATGGCGGCGATCGACAAGTACGTCCCGCAGCCGGAGCGCGCGATCGATCTCCCGTTCCTGATGCCGATCGAGGATATCTTCTCGATCTCCGGGCGCGGCACGGTGGTTACGGGCCGGATCGAGCGGGGCAAGATCAAGGTGGGCGAGGCGTGCGAGATCGTCGGCTTCCGCGAGACCCGGCAGACTGTCTGCACCGGCGTCGAGATGTTCAAGAAGCAGCTGGACGAGGGCCTGGCGGGCGACAATGCCGGTCTTCTGCTGCGCGGCATCGCCAAGGAGGATGTGGAGCGCGGCATGGTTCTGGCCAAGCCCGGATCGATCAAGCCGCACACCACCTTCAAGGGCGAGATCTACGTGCTGTCGAAAGAGGAGGGCGGCCGGCACACGCCGTTCTTCAACGGCTACCGCCCGCAGTTCTACTTCCGCACCACCGACGTGACCGGATCGGCGAAGCTGCCCGAGGGCACCGAGATGGTGATGCCGGGCGACAACATCTCGCTTGAGATCACGCTCGGCACCCCGGTCGCCATGGAAAAGGGCCTCCGCTTCGCCATCCGCGAGGGCGGCCGAACCGTCGGCGCCGGAACCATCTCCGACATCATCAAGTAAACCCACGCTCCAAGGGCTGCCCGCCGACGAGGCGGGTAGCCGCTCAACCCGATCTTTGCAGGAACTGAGAGACGACATCATGGCAGGACAGAGAATCAGAATCAGACTCAAGGCGTATGACTATCGCGTGCTTGATACTTCCACTGGCGAGATCGTCGACACGGCCAAGCGCACCGGCGCACAGGTTGCCGGGCCCATTCCGCTCCCGACAATGAAGAACAAGTACTGCGTTCTTCGCTCTCCGCACGTTGACAAGAAGTCGCGCGAGGCTTTTGAGATCCGCACCCACAAGCGGCTCATCGACATTCTCGAGCCCACGCAGCAGACCGTGGATGCGTTGATGAAGCTCGACCTGCCGGCCGGTGTGGATGTCGAGATTAAGACCGTACAAAAGTAGGCAACCCCGGCAGTGCTCTGGCGCTTAGGCGCGAGCATGATGAGGAAAGGAAACGACGATGTCCGTATCAGGAATTCTGGGTAAGAAGATTGGCATGACGCAGTTGTTCGATGATCGTGGCGACGTGCATCCTGTCACCGTGTTGAAGGCCGGACCGTGCGTCATCACGCAGCTGAAGACCATGGCCAAGGATGGCTACGACGCCGCGCAGATCGGCTATGTGGACTTCATCAAGGCTTCCAAGGTGAACAAGGCCATGACCGGCCACTTCGCCAAGTCGGACGTGCCGCCGGTGCGCGTGCTCAAGGAAGTTTCGCTTGATAACACGCTCAAAGCTGGCGCCGACGGCGCGAACGCCAAGGCCGGAGACCGGGTTCTGGTGGACATCTTCTCGGACGAGAAGTTTGTCGATGTCATCGGGACGTCGAAGGGCCGCGGCTTCGCCGGTGTGGTACGCCGTCATGGCTTCGGCGGCGGACCGAAGGCTCACGGCCACATGTTCCAGGTGCAGGGTTCGATCGGCGCCTCGTCGTTTCCCTCACGCGTCTTCCCCGGGCAGCGCATGCCCGGCCACATGGGCACAGACCAGGTCACGGTTCGGAATCTGCGCATCCGCGGCATCGACCTCGAGGATAATCTGATTCTCGTCGAAGGTGCGGTCCCCGGCCCGCGCGATGGATACGTCCTGATTTCGAAGGCCAAGGCGCCGCCAAGAGAGCGCCGCGGCTTTGCGGGCGCGACCACACTCGATCCGTTGAAGGCGTCGAAGAAGGCTGCTCCTGCCAAGAAGAAGTAGGCACTCTGGCTCACGCCAAGCTGAAACGTAAGAGTCAGCAACGATCGCAACACCGCCGCCGGATGGTATGCGGAGACGAAGAGAGAAAAACGATGGCAAACATTAACGTGGTGAACCTCAGTGGCGACAAGGTTGGAGAGTTCGAACTCGCCGATCAGGTGTTCGCGGGCGAGGTCAACGAGGCGCTCCTTTGGGAGGCGGTCAAGCACTACCGTGCGGCACTCCGGCAGGGAACCGCGGCAACCAAGAATCGCAAGCTCGTTTCGGGTTCAGGCAAAAAGCTCTGGAAGCAGAAGGGCACGGGCCGGGCTCGCGTCGGGTCAATTCGGTCGCCGCTCTGGCGCTCGGGCGGAACGGTCCACGGACCGCAGCCCCGCAGCTATGAGTACGCCTTTCCGCGCAAGAAGTTGCTCGGCGCCCTCCGCTCCGCGCTTGCCTCGAAGCTCGCCGACGGCAAGCTCACGATCGTTGAGAGCTTCGAGGTTGCCGAGGCCAAGACCAAGCACTTCCGGTCCGCGCTCAATAAACTCGAAGCCGGAAAGACGACCCTGCTGGTTGAATCCAGCCGCCGCCTTGACGAGAAGCTCTACCTCGGCTCCCGCAACCTGGCTGGTGTCGAACTGGTCCTGAGCTCCGAGGTCCACCCCTACGACCTCCTGCGCTACGAGCATGCCGTCTTCTCGCGCGACGCGATCCAAGCTCTCCAGGAGACGCTGGTCAAGAATGCACCAAAGCGCAGGTCCGCTGCCGAGAAGGAGGTTGCGTAATGCCAACCCTCTATACCGTTATCCGACGCCCGCTGATCACCGAAAAGGGGATGGGCGTCAAAGAGACGCAGAACACGCTGGTCTTTGAGGTCGCTCTCAAAGCCACCAAGACCGAGGTCAAGCAGGCTGTCGAGTCGCTCTTCAAGGTGAAGGTCCACGCCGTGCGCACGGCCACGGTCGAGGGCAAGGAGCGGCGTCGCGGCAAGTTTGCCGGGTACCGCCCGGACTGGAAGAAGGCCTATGTTCGCCTCCAGGAGGGCGAAAAGATGCCGGAGTACCTAGACAGCCTGTAGGCACAGCCGTTTAGCCGTTAGCTGCGAGATCCTGGCCGGAGAAGAACGGCAAGGATGAATCAGCTTGAACCGAGAAGGAAGTTTGAACTAGCTCGAGCCTGGCCGAGAGCCAGGAGTTGACAGCTAGGAGCGAAAAATACTATGCCAATTCAATCCTTTCGACCGACGACCCCCTCCCAGCGCTTCGCGACGAAGCTGGTGGACGACGACATCACCACCGACAAGCCGCATAAGCCGCTGCTTGGGGTCAAGCCGCGCACCGGCGGCCGCAACTCCACGGGGGCGATGACCATCCGGCACCAGGGTGGCGGACACAAGCAGAAGCTGCGTCTGATCGACTTCAAGCGGGAGAAGTTCGGTATTCCGGGTACGGTCGCGACCATCGAGTACGACCCGAACCGCAGCTCCCGCATCGCGCTCGTGCACTACGCCGACGGCGAGAAGCGGTACATCATCCAGCCGGTCGGGCTCAAGGTCGGACAGTCTATCATGAGCGGCCCGGATGCGGATATCCTGGTCGGGAACGCACTTCCGCTAAGAAACATCCCGTCCGGAACGACCGTGCACAACATCGAGCTTCGCCCCGGAAAGGGTGCGCAGATGGCGCGCTCGGCCGGCGCCCAGGTCCAACTGGTGGCGAAAGAGGGCGACTACGCGCTGCTGAAGCTGCCCTCAGGCGAGACCCGCCGCGTCCTGGTGGCGTGCATGGCGACGATCGGCCAGGTCGGCAACACGGACCACGAGAATGTTACGATCGGAAAGGCCGGACGTAATCGGTGGAAGGGCATCCGCCCTGCGAACCGCGGCGTCTCGATGAACCCGGTCGACCACCCGCATGGCGGCGGTGAAGGCAAGACCTCGGGCGGTCGTCACCCCGTAACTCCCTGGGGTCAGCCGACGCGGGGCTATAAGACCCGCAACAATAAACGCACCGACACCTTTATCGTGAGCCGTCGCAGCAAGTAGCGTCAGCAGCAAGTAGTGTCAGCAGCAAGTAGTGTCAGCAGCAAGTAGTGTCAGCAGCAAGTAGTGTCAGCAGCAAGTAGTGTCAGCAGATAGATCAGCGAGGCCGCTGAGCTGTTACCCCAAGTCTCACTTCGAGATTCGTACCTCTAAGCACCGCAGCAGGATTGGAGTTTCACGATGGCACGTTCCGCGAAAAAGGGCCCCTTCATCGACGTACACCTGATGACCAAGATCAACGTTATGAACCAGGCGAACGACAAGAAGGTGCTGCGCACCTGGTCCAGGCGCTCCACCATCCATCCCGACATGGTCGGCCACACCATCGCCGTGCACAACGGACGTAAGTTCATCCCCGTGTACGTGACCGAAAACATGGTTGGTCACAAGCTAGGCGAGTTTTCGGCCACCCGCACGTTCAAGGGGCATTCAGCGCGCGCAACCGAGTCCGCCGCCAAGCCCAAATAGCTTCCGATCCGCAGCGTTGTTTCTTTTAGACCTCCGAAGGAAAGATCATGGCAAACGTAGTCGTAGATGCAACCCGAGAGTTCCGCGCCGAGGCCAAGTTCCAGCGCACCAGCCCGCAGAAGGCAAAGCTGGTGCTGGACCTGATCAAGGGCCTTCGGGTCGAGCAGGCGCTGAACACCGTTCACTTCTCCACCAAGCGGATGGCTCCGGTGGTCGAGAAGGTGCTGCGGTCGGCGATTCAGAACGCCTCGTACCTCTCGCAGGAGCAGGGCCTGGACGTGGACGTCGACAACCTTTATGTGAAGTCGGCGGTCGCCAACGAGGGTCCTCGCCTCAAGCGCATCCGGCCCGCTCCGATGGGTCGCGCATTCCGTTACCAGCGTCGACTGGCGCACATCATCGTGACGGTCGCCGAGAAGAACCGGGCAGCGGTCTCGGGTGGCACTGACTCGCCGGCGACGGGCGTCAAGGGGGTCGCGGCTCTCGGAAGCGGCCGGCCAAGGCGGCCACCAACAAATCCGCGACCAAGAAAGTCGCGAAGTAAACCGCGCATCGCGTAGACTTAAAGTGTCGGCACAAACGTCCGTCCGGCTCAACCGGAAGACGGGCGAAAGGGTAAGGAAGCTATGGGACAGAAGGTCCATCCATATGGGTTTCGCCTCGGCATCAACAAGCCGTGGAAGTCGCGTTGGTTTGTGGAGCGCGGCTATGACAAGCTGCTGGTCGAGGACGTCAAGCTCAAGGCTGAGCTTCGCGAGAAGCTGAAGGCCGCCGGCGTGAGTTCGGTCGAGGTCGAGCGCCCCGGAAACAAGCTGCGGCTGATCATTCGCACCGCGCGTCCCGGCATCATTATCGGGCGCAAGGGGGCGGAGATCGACAAGCTGAAGTCCGACATCCAGAAGCGCACCAGCCGCGAGGTCTTCATCGACATTCTCGAGGTCAACAAGCCTGAGCTCGACGCGCAGCTGGTCGCCGAGAACATCGCGCTCCAGCTTGAGAAACGGGTCAGCTTCCGTCGCGCGATGCGCAAGAGCGTCGACTCGGCGCTGCGCTTCGGCTGCAAGGGCATCAAGGTCCGCGTCTCCGGCCGCCTGAACGGCAATGAGATCGCGCGTTCGGAGTGGTACCTGCAGGGCCGGCTTCCCCTGCACACGCTGCGCGCCGACATCGATTACGGCTTCGCCGAGGCGCACACCACCTACGGCATCATCGGCGTCAAGACCTGGGTCTATCGCGGCGACATCTATGAGCAGCGCAAGCGTCGCGAGCAGGGTCAACCGGCAACCACGGCGGGTGTCTTCCAGTCGTAAGGGTTTTTCTCCTCAGGCAAGGTCTGCGGGAGTTGTGAGGGTTTCAACATGCTAATGCCAAAGAGAGTCAAGTATCGGAAGCAGCAGCGCGGCCGCATGTGCGGAAAAGCGTGGCGCGGATCCGATCTATCGTTCGGCGACTTCGGTCTAAAGGTGATGGAGTGCGGCTATATTACCGATCGTCAGATCGAGGCCAGCCGGATCGCCATGACGCGCTTCATCAAGCGCGGCGGCAAGGTCTGGCTGCGCCTCTTCCCGGACAAGCCGATCACCAAGAAACCCGCCGAGACCCGCATGGGCAAGGGCAAAGGCGCTCCGGATCATTGGGTCGCGGTCGTCCGACCAGGCAAGATCCTCTTTGAGATGGAGGGTGTCAACGTCGAGCTCGCCAAGGAAGCGATGCGGCTCGCCTCGCACAAGCTCCCGCTCAAAACCAGTTTCGTCCAGCGGCACGACGCCAAGGTCATCGCCGCCGCCAAGTAGACACTTCGAAGGATGGATGTATGGAACTCGAAAAGATTCGCAATCTGTCGGACGAGGAGCTGAAGAAGCAGGAGGCGCAGGCCGCCGAGCAGCTCTTTCGCATCCGCTTTCAAAAGAGCCTCGGCAACGTGGAAGGCCTCAAGAAGCTCCGCACGCTGAAGCTCGATATCGCCCGGAGTAAGACGGTCGCGCGCGAGCGATCAATCTCGGCCGAGCGTGCGGCGAACCCGGTCGTCAAGAACAGCGCACCGCCCGCCAGTCAGCGGAACGCGCGCAAGAAAGCAAAGAAGGTCTAAGCGATGGCAGAGATCACCAACACCCCAGCGGCGATCGGCACAGCGGCGATCGGCACAGCGGCGGAAGCCAAGCCGAACCGGCGCAACGAAAAGGTCGGCCTGGTCGTTTCGACCAAGATGCAGAAGACCATCGTGGTCGAGATCGAGATGCGTAAGGCCCATCCGAAGTACAAGCGCGTGATGAAGTCGAACAAAAAGTTCTACGCGCATGACGAGCAGAACTCTGCGCGGGTCGGCGATGTGGTCCGCATCCGCGAGGCCCGGCCGCTTTCGAAGCTCAAGCGCTGGTCGCTTGAGGAGATCGTTCGCCGCAGCTCGCTCGCCCAGCTGGCCGACGTCCCGGCGCTCTCGGCCGAGTGAACGATATCTCCTGCGGTTGCAGGTTTATCACACAGTCGCAGGTTCATCACCGGGAACCGGTCGCACAGCCTCCTGGGCCGACCGGATGGAATCCGCCCGGAAGCACTTTATAGATTTTAGGAGATCGACCATGGCAGTACAGATGAGAACGATTCTTGACGTGGCCGACAACTCCGGCGCACGCAAGTTGCAGGTGATCCTGCCGCTCGGCGGCGGCCTAGGCAAGAAGGCTGGCCTCGGCGACGTCGTCACGGCGGCCGTCAAGGAGGCCTCCCCGGACGGCACGGTCAAGAAGGGCAAGGTGGTCAAGGCGGTCATCGTGCGCACGCGCAAAGAGTACCGTCGCCGCGACGGAACCTACATCCGCTTCGACCAGAATGCCGCCGTCGTGATCAACGATGCGATGGAGCCGGTCGGCACCCGTGTCTTCGGCCCGGTCGCCCGCGAGCTGCGCGAGAAGAAGTTCCTCAAGATCGTCTCGCTCGCACCCGAGGTCATCTAAGCCGCCGGTCCGGGAGCGCTCCGCCTCCGGCCAGCACAACATCGTTCCAGTCACCTGCGGAGCAGGTCCGCAAGGCCTTCGGTCTCAGCCGAAGGATAGGAGAGGCACCACATGGCAGCACCGAAGATCAAGATCAAGCGCAACGACCGCGTCGAGGTCATTGCGGGCAAGGACAAGGGCAAGCAGGGACGCATCCTGCGCGTGCTCGCGGACAAGAACCGGGTCCTCGTCGAGGGCGTCATGATGGTCAAGAAGCACGTAAAGCCGAACCCGCAGAAGAACATCAAGGGCGGCATCGCGGAGCAGGAGGCCACCATCCACGTCTCAAACGTGATGCTGCTCGATAACGAGGGCAAGCGAACCCGGATCGGCTCGCGCGTCGAAGGCGATCGCAAGGTGCGCTTCGCCAAGGCCTCCGGAAACGTGATCGCAGACAAAAAGCGCTAGCGGTCGCTTTCGGTAAACAGAAGGTTCACCCCACGTAAACGGTACACAGCCCTCCTGGCTACTCCGGCCACCGTGGAGAAAGAGAAGAAAGAACATGGCAGCACGCTTCCGAGAAAAGTATGAGACCGAGATTCGTCAGTCGCTGGCGAAGGAACTGAGCATCGAGAACATCATGGCGATCCCCAAGATTGAGAAGATCGTCATCAACATGGGTCTCGGCGAGGCGACCCAGAACGTCAAGATCATGGATCCACTAATCGCTGACCTGGCCGCGATCGCCGGACAGAAGCCGGTGATCACCAAGGCCAAGAAGTCGATCGCTGCCTTCAAGCTGCGCGAGGGCATGCCCATCGGCGCCATGGTGACCCTGCGCGGGGAGTCCATGTACGAGTTTCTGGATCGCCTGATCTCGATCGCTCTTCCGCGCGTGCGCGACTTCCGGGGCGTCTCGTCCAAGAGCTTCGATGGTCGTGGCAACTACACGCTCGGCCTGCGCGACCAGCTCATCTTCGCCGAGATCGACTACGCCAAGGTCGACAAGACCAAGGGCATGAACGTGACCATCGTGACCACCGCAAAGGACGATAACGGCGCGCGCGCTCTCCTGAAGGCGTTTGGCATGCCCTTCCGCCAGGGCGCGTAGCCGACGTCGCACGATTCCGTAACCAGAACCGCGAAATGCGGGCTAAGATAGAGGTTGGAGATCCATGGCTACTACTGCAAAACGCGTCAAGGACGCACGCAAGCCGAAGTTCAAGTCACGCCAGCATAACCGCTGCCAGCTGTGCGGCCGTCCGCGCGCGTTTCTGCGCAAGTTCGGTTGCTGCCGTCTGTGCTTCCGCGGGCTCGCTCTCAAGGGCGAGATCCCGGGAGTCGTGAAGTCCAGCTGGTAGCCGGTTCTTGCCTGGCCAGGAGCCTCGCGCGCCTGGCCGCCTCCCGGACCTGAGTTCGCCCCGCAATCTCGGTGCGAAGACCTCGTTCAGGATGTAGCACCGCAGCAGACGTACCCGCTGGTTCTCGCAGAGACTCTGCGAGCGAACGGGGTATGAAGGAGATTTGATGAATCTGACCGACCCGGTAGCAGACTTTCTCACCCGTATCCGTAACTCCATCCGCGCCCGCCATCAGAAGCTCGACGCCCCGGCCTCGAAGCTGAAGCTCGAGATCGCCCGCATCCTCAAGGAGGAGGGCTATATCGCGAACTACAAGCCGACCGAGGAGGATGGCCAGAAGGTCATCCGCGTGTACCTCAAGTACGGCCCCAACAACGAGGCCGTGATTCGGGACCTCCAGCGCGTCTCGAAGCCCGGCTGCCGCGTCTATCTTGGCCGCGACGAGATCCGCCGCGTGCAGGGCGGCCTCGGCATCTCGATTATGACCACGCCCAAGGGCGTTATGACCGGGCGCCAGGCACGGCGCGAGGGTGTGGGCGGCGAGATCCTCTGCGAGGTCTGGTAGCTTCGCTCCAGCCTAAGCCTCAAAGCCTTCAGCGCACTCTGTCTCAGGCGGGTTTGCCCGTCCGGCTGCAGTGGAACAGGATCCGTCCTGCGACTCGCAAGCCACAAAGGAACTCCAGATGTCACGTATAGGGAAAAAGCCGATTCCGATGCCGAGCGGCGTCAAGTACACCGTCCAGGGCAACACCGTGCTCGTCGAAGGCCCGAAGGGCAAGGTGAGTGCACTTCTGCCGACCGGCATTACCCTGGTCCAGAAGGACGGGCAGCTCCTTGCCGAGCGGCAGAATGACTCACAGTCTGCCCTCCACGGCCTGGCCCGCTCGCTGGTCTTCAATGCGGTCGAAGGCGTGACCAACGGCTGGAAGAAGGAGCTCGATGTGGTCGGCATTGGCTACCGCGTCGAGTTGAAGGGCAAGAGCATGGTCGTCTTCACCCTTGGCTACTCCCACCCGATCGAGTTCCCGCTTCCCAGCGGCATCGAGGTCGCGATCGACCCCAAGCAGACCCACGTGACCGTCTCCGGCATCGACCGGCAGAAGGTCGGCCAGGTCGCCGCCGATATGCGCTCGCTGCGCAAGCCCGACCCATACAAGAACAAGGGTGTCCGCTACTCCGACGAGAAGCTCAAGAAGAAGGTCGGAAAGACGGGCGCGAAGTAAACCTAACCAGGGTTCCCGGCCGCTGCCTGTACGCGAGCGCTCAGGAACGCAAAGCATTCCCGAACGTCGTCAGCACTCTGTCGACGCCTCTAGGAAGAAAGAACCTCATGATCAACTCACGCCAGCGCAATGTCATCCGTCAACGCGTCCACTCGCGCATCCGGGCCAAGATGTCCGGCACCGCCGAGCGCCCCCGCCTCAACGTCTACCGGTCGCTCAACCATATCTACACGCAGCTGATCGACGACGCGAACGGCGTCACGCTCGCCTCCGCCTCGTCCAAGGCAAAGAAGTCCGAGGCCAGCGCCGCCACTGGTGGCAACGTTGCGGCCGCCGTCAACGTCGGCAAGCTGATCGCGGAGCGAGCGAAGGAGAAGGGCATCACCCGGGTCGTCTTCGACCGCGGCGGATACCTCTACCACGGGCGCGTCAAGGCCCTCGCCGACGCAGCCCGCGAAGGCGGCCTCGAGTTCTAGAGTTCCATACCTCGAGCCTGACGGCTGGAGGAGAAAGCAAAACGGGAAAAGACATGGCAATGATGAAGAAGAAGCTCGACGCGAACCGCCTGAACCTCAAGGACCAGGTCGTCTCGATCAATCGCGTCACCAAGGTCGTCAAGGGCGGAAAGAACATGTCGTTCGCCGCTCTGGTCGTCATCGGCGACCCCGCGGAGGGTGTGGTCGGCTACGGCTCGGGCAAGGCCAAGGAGGTGCCGCAGGCGATCCGCAAGGGCATCGAGGCAGCCAAGAAGAATCTGATCAAGGTGAACCTGACCCAGACCACTATTCCCCATCAGGTGCTCGGCCACTACGGCGCAGGTCAGGTCATGCTGAAGCCCGCGGCCGAGGGTACGGGCGTGATCGCCGGCGGAACCGTTCGCGCCGTGATGACGTCGGTGGGCGTCCAGAATGTGCTCACCAAGTCGCTCGGCTCGGCCAATCCGCACAACGTGATCAAGGCCACCTTTGACGCGCTCCTTCAGCTTCGCGATCGCGCCGAGGTTGCCAGCCTCCGCGGCAAGACCGAAGAAGAGCTCTAACCGCAGCAGTCTAAGCGCCTCTCAGGAGAGACCTCATGGCCGATACAGCAGCCAAGCTCAAAATTCAGTACTTCCGCTCCATGATCTGCACCCCCGTCAAGCACAAGCTGGTGGTCAAGGGACTTGGGTTCACGCGCCTCAACCAGATCGTCGAGCGCGAGGATACCCCGTCCACCCGGGGCATGATCAAGAAGATCCCGCACCTCGTCCGGATCGTCGACTAACCAGCGTCGCCACCCCCCATCGCCCTTCGGGCCACCACATGCGAGTCGATCGAGCCGGGAGGCTCTCTCGGCGCTATAGCGAGGACACCATGGCACTCAATCTTTCCAATCTCCGGGCCCCCAAGAAGGCCAACGAAAACAAGAAGCGCGTCGGCCGCGGTATGGGCTCGGGCATGGGGAAGACCTCGACCCGCGGCCACAAGGGCCAGGGATCGCGCTCCGGCTCAAGCCTGATGCGCGGCTTTGAAGGCGGCCAGATGCCGCTGCATCGCCGTCTCCCCAAGCGCGGTTTCACCAACATCTTCCGTGTGGAGTACACGGTGCTCGGCCTGGATCGCATCGCCGAGATCCACGCCGCCTCCAGCCAGAACGACTTCACCCTTGAGACCATCATCGGCCTCGGCCTCCTGCGCAAAAAGAACGGCCTGCTCAAGGTCCTCAACAACGGCGAGATCTCCGCCACCGTCACCGTGCACGCGCACAAGTTCTCGAAGAGCGCGAAGGAAGCGATCGAGCGGGCCGGCGGCAAGGCCGTCGTGATCGGCGAGGCAGTCGCTCCGGCGTAGCCTCCGCACTGGTACTCGGCAGCGGGGTTCCTGCACTGGTATTCTCCGGCGTCGTCTCTCCGCTGATATCCTTCAAGGAGCGCGGTTCCCGCCGTGCATCCCCGCCCTCCCCCACGAGAGGCGCTAGACCCTGAGGTACGCACCGCCGATGTTTGAGAAGCTCGCCAACATCTTCAAGATTCCCGACCTCCGCAAGCGCGTCCTCTTCACGCTTGGCCTGCTCGCCGTCTACCGTCTGGGCTCGCACATCCCCACGCCCGGCATCAACGCCGATATGCTGGCGCAGTTCTTCAACGCCAACTCCGGCTCCGCGCTCGGTCTGGTCGACCTCTTCTCGGGCGGCAACCTGCGCCGCCTCACTATCTTCGCTCTGGGCATCATGCCGTACATCACGGCATCGATCATCTTTCAGCTGCTTACCGTCATCTACGAGCCGCTCGCGAAGCTCCAGAAGGAGGGCGAACTCGGTCGTCGCAAGATCACCCAGTGGACCCGCTACGTCACCGTCATCCTCGCCATCGTGCAGTCATTCGCCATCGGCATGACGCTGACCAACACCTCGACCGGATCGTCCATGGTCACCATCTCGCGCCTGGCCTTTCTCCCCATGTGCGTCCTCACTCTCACTACCGGCACGGCCTTTATCATGTGGCTGGGAGAGCAGATTACCGAGCGCGGCGTCGGCAACGGCATGTCCCTGCTCATCTTTACCGGTATCGTCGTCGGCCTTCCCAAGGGCATCGCCGAGCTCTACGACAAGGTCCGCACCAGCGCCTGGGGAGCCCTGACGCCCATCGTCGTTGCGCTTCTGATCGTCGGCATGATCGCCGTCGTCGCCTTTATCGTCTACGTCGAGCGCTCCGAGCGCCGCATCCCCGTCCAGTACGCCAAGCGCATCGTCGGTCGCAAGATGATGGGCGGCCAGTCCACTCACCTGCCGCTCAAGGTCAACTCCGGCGGCGTCATGCCGGTCATCTTCGCGAGCTCCATTCTGTCGGCGCCGCTGCTCTTCTCGGGCGCCAGCTTCTTCGGCAGCCCCAAGCTCAGCGACACCACCTTTCTCGGCCCCATCTTCCGTGCGCTCGCTCCCGGTGAACCCTGGTACGTTCTGCTCTTTATCGCGGCCATCATCTTCTTCGCGTACTTCTACATCTCGATCGTCTTCCGGCCCGACGACATCGCTGACAATATGCGGAAGTACGGCGGCTTTATCCCCGGCATTCGCCCCGGCAAGCGCACCGCCGACTTCATCAACGACGTCCTCAGCCGCATCACGCTGGTCGGCGCGCTCTACCTCATCATCATCACGCTGGTCCCGATGTTCCTGATCAGCGGTATCCACTTCAACCATCTGCCGCTCGTCGGCGGCATCTTCGACCGGCTGCCCTCCTGGACGACGAACGGTCTCGGCGTCAGCTTCTACTTCGGCGGGACCTCGCTCCTGATCGTCGTCGGCGTCGCCATGGATACCGTGCAGCAGATCGAATCGCAGCTCATCATGCGCCACTACGACGGCTTCAGCCCCAAGTCCGGACGCATCCGTGGGCGTCGCAGCTGGTAGCCAGCAGGGAAGAGAACAGACGTTGACGAACGCGACAGCAACACAGCATCTCCCGGCCTCGGCGGACTTCCTGCCCGGGCCGGTTCTTCTTCTGGGCGCGCCCGGCGTCGGCAAAGGGACCCAGGCACAGTTGCTCGTGGCCCTTTTCGGCATCCCGCAGATCTCGACCGGCGATCTCCTGCGGGAGCACGTGCAGGCCGGCAGCGAGCTCGGCAGGAAAGCTCAGGCGCTCATGGATCAGGGACAGCTTGTGCCTGATGAGGTGGTGAACGGCATGGTCGCCCACCGCCTGACCCGCGAGGACACCATCCCCGGCTACATCCTGGACGGCTTTCCGCGCACGGCGGGCCAGGCAGACTGGCTCGACGCGAAGCTGCGCGAGCTGCACGACGCGCCGCCGCTGATCGCGATCGAGATCCACGTTCCCAGGCAGGAGCTGCTGCAGCGCATCACCGGTCGGCGGACCTGTCCTGCCTGCAATCGCATCTACAACATCTACTCCCACCGCCCCGCGAAGGACGGTGTCTGCGACTTCGACGGAACTGCCCTGCAGCACCGCTCCGACGACACCGAGGAGGCCTTCAGCAGGCGGATGGCCGAGTACGAGTCGAAGACCGCCCCGGTCATCGAACACTACCGTGCCCAGAACTGCTTTGCGGGGATCGTGGGCACGGGCTCGCTCGAAGAGGTGGAAGAGCGCATCATTCGGGCAATCGAGAGTCTCCGCAGCCGCAGTCTGGCTCCGCTGGCCGAGACCGAGAGGGCACTCTAGGCGTGGCCATCATGATCAAGACCTCGACCGAGATTGAAAAGATGCGCGCCTCGGGACGCATCCTGCGCGAGGTGCATAACGCGATTCGCCCCGTCGTGCGCCCCGGAGCCACCACCATGGATCTCGAAGCTGCCGCCGCCGCGAAGATCGCGGAGTTGGGCGTGCTGGCCGCGTTCAAGGGCTACCATGGCTACCCCGCCGCGCTCTGTACCTCAGTCAACGAGGAGGTCGTTCACGGCATCCCGAACGCCAAACGCGTCCTCAAGGATGGCGACATCGTCTCCATCGACTGCGGCGTCATCCTCGACGGCTTCTACTCGGACGCCGCGGTCACCTATGCCGTCGGCACGGCCAGCGAGCAGACCCGGCGTCTGCTCGAGACTACCGAAGCCTCGCTCCACGCGGCCATCCAGCAGGCCCGCGTGGGTGGCCGCCTTGGCGACATCTCGGCCGCAGTCCAGGAGATCTGCGAGGCCGAGGGCTTCGGCGTGGTGCGCGACTTCGTCGGCCACGGCATCGGTCGCTCCATGCACGAAGATCCGCAGGTACCGAACTTCGGTCCCCGGGGCAAGGGGCCGCGGCTCAAGGCGGGCATGGTGCTCGCCATCGAGCCGATGATCAACGCCGGCAAGCCGGAGGTCAAGGTGCTCAAGGACGGCTGGACCGCCGTCACCGTCGACGGCAGCTACTCGGCGCACTTCGAGCACACCGTCGCTATCACAAAAGACGGTCCGGTCGTCCTCACCCTGTAGGAAATTCGGCGAGGCTGGGGTACTATAAGAGATGCTGCGCAAAGACGTGGCTGGATCGGGGGCACACCCGCCGTCCAAAGGAGATCGTTTGTCGAAGGAAGATGCAATTGAAGTCATGGCGACCGTCGTCGAAACGTTGCCGAACGCCCTGTTCAAGGTCGAGCTTGAAAACAAGCATCAGGCGCTCGCGCACGTCTCCGGACGGATGCGCAAGAACTTCATCCGCATCCTCCCCGGCGATCGTGTCGCGATCGAACTCAGCCCCTACGATCTCAACCGCGGGCGCATCGTCTACCGTTACAAGTAGACGCGAAGCAAAGCTTCTAGCCGTTGGCTCTTAGCCGCGAGTTCGAACCCATCCGTACCGAATTCCAGCCTCTTGCTAGCCGCTAAAAGCTAGAGACTACAAGCTGCCTCAGGAGTGTTATGAAAGTCCGTGCATCCGTAAAGAAGATCTGTGACAAGTGCAAGGTCATCCATCGCAGCGGCGTCGTTCGCGTCATCTGCGATAACGCCAAGCACAAGCAGCGTCAGGGCTAACGAGTCCTGTACCGCAGTAGGAGCCGCGGGGCGAGTTAGCCGAAGTCAAGGCTTGCGATGAACCCCGCGGAACCCCTCCTCAAACGTCCACCCGCTTCCCGGCCAGTCCCCGAAGCCCTACCAAAGGATTCCCGATGGCACGTATCTCCGGAGTCGATGTCCCCAATAACAAACAGGCGCGCATCGGTCTCACCTACATCTTTGGCATTGGCGATTCGCGTGCAGCGAAGATTCTCGCCAAGGCTGACGTCGATCCCATGCTCAAGGTCGGCACCCTCGACGAGGACCAACTCAACCGTATCCGAACCGTGATCGAGCAGGAAGGTCACATCGAAGGCGACCTCCGCAAGGACGTCTCCCTCAACATCAAGCGCCTGATCGAGATTCAGTCCTACCGTGGCCTGCGCCACCGCCGCTCGCTCCCCGTCCGCGGCCAGCGCACCCACACCAACGCTCGTACCCGCAAGGGCCCACGCAAGGGCACCGTCGCCGGTAAGAAGAAAGCGACGAAGTAACCATGGCGAAGACACAGAACAAGGGCACCGGCGCAAAGGCGGGCAAGAGCAAGAAGTTCAAGAAGCGCGAACGCAAAAACGTTCCATTCGGCCTCGTTTACATCCAGGCGACCTTCAACAACACCATTGTCACCATCACCGATGGCGTCGGCAACACGCTCTCGTGGAAGAGTTCGGGCTCACTCGGCTTCCGCGGATCGCGTAAAGGCACACCGTTCGCGGCGCAGCAGGCCGCGGCCGGCGCTGCCACCGCCGCCCGCGATCATGGCGTTCGCTCGGTCGACGTTCGCGTCTCCGGGCCCGGCTCCGGCCGCGAGTCCGCGATCCGCGCTCTCGCCTCAGTCGGCATCGAGGTCCGCTCCATCCGCGACGTCACGCCCATGCCGCACAACGGCTGCCGTCCACCCAAGCGCCGCCGCGTCTAAGGGCCGAGCTTCGAGCTCTTAGCCTCTAGCCTCAGCTCAAAGGCTAAGAGCACAGTCGTTTCGTACCGAACGCTCCTGGCGAAAGCTGGAAGCTCACACTCAACAGCTCGGCACTTCACCGCCGAACCGGATCGCGACGAAGCGCCACCGAGCGCGTAAAGCGATCGACACCCGATTCAGGAGATTTCCATGGCACGTTACACAGGACCCGTCTGCCGCATGTGCCGGCGCGATGGTACCAAGCTCTTCCTCAAGGGCGCGAAATGCTTCACCGAGAAGTGCCCCGTCGAGAAGCGCAACTTCCCCCCCGGCCAGCACGGCCAGTCCAAGAAGCAGAAGAAGGTCGTAGGCTACGGCCTGCAGCTGCGCGAAAAGCAGAAGGCCAAGCGCATCTACTTCACGCTCGAAACCCAGTTCCGCGCCTACTACCAGAAAGCCTCGAACCGCACCGGCGTCACCGGCGAACTGCTCCTCCAGCAGCTCGAGACCCGCCTCGACAACGTCTGCTACCGCCTCGGTCTCGCCACCAGCCGCCGTCAGGCGCGCCAGGTCGTCCGCCACGGTCATGTCCAGGTTAACGGCCGCAAGGTCAACATCCCGTCCTTCCAATGCAAGGTCGGCGACGAGATCGCGGTGCGCGAGAGCTCCAAGGCGCTGGTCGTCCTCGAGGAGTCGAAGAACTTCGCCAGCGGCCAGCGGCCCGTCCCCTGGCTCGACATCAACCGCGACAACTACTCCGGCAAAGTTATCGCCATGCCCAGCCGCGCGGATGTCAACCTGCCCGTCAATGAGCAGCTGATCGTCGAACTTTACAGCAAGTAGGGAATAGCTGTTCGCTCCTGGCTGTTGGCGCAAAAGCGAAGGCTGGCGGCCAACAGCTCGTTTCGCCCTCACAACTCACCCGCAACGCATCACCCGCCAGACCGCAGAGTGCATCGCGGCTAGGCCGGACGAAAGGAATACCCATGCTTTGGAGAGGTTTTCAAAAGCCCAAGCGTCTCGCATCCGATACCGAGTCCCTCACCGACAAGTTCGGCAAATTCTCCGCGCAGCCCTTTGAGCGCGGCTTTGGCACCACCATCGGCAACGCCCTGCGCCGCACCCTGCTCTCCTCGATCGAAGGTGCAGCCGTTACCGCCGTCCGCATCGAAGGCGTTCTCCATGAGTTCCAGTCCATCACCGGCGTCGTCGAAGATGCAACCGACATCATCCTCAACCTGAAGCAGATTCCCTTCAAGCTCAACGGCGACGGCCCCAAGGCCCTCTACCTCCGCTCCGATGCCGCCGGCGTCATCACCTCCGGCATGATCGAGGCCGATGGCGACGTCGAGATCCTCGACAAGGATGTCTACGTCTGCACCGTCTCCGAAGGCGGCAAGATCGACATGGAGATGCGCCTCAAGCGCGGACGCGGCTACATCTCCGCCGACAAGAACTTCGACGGCGACCTCGGCCTCGGCTTCATCCCGGTCGACTCCGTCCACTCGCCAGTCCGCAAGGTCAACTTCCTCGTCGAAGCAGCGCGTCTCGGTCAGATCACCGACTACGACAAGCTCACTGTCGAGATCTGGACCAATGGCACTGTGCTCCCCGCGGACGCTCTCGGCCTTTCGGCCAAGCTGCTCAAGGATCACATGACCATCTTCATCAACTTCGAGGAGGAGATGGAGGCGGGTCACGACGGCGCACACGACGGCCCGCAGATCCGCAACGAGAATCTCAACCGCTCGGTCGAGGAGCTTGAACTTTCCGTCCGCAGCTACAACTGCCTCAAGAACGCCAACATCGCCACCATCGGCGAGCTCATCCAGAAGACCGAGGCCGAGATGCTCAAGACCAAGAACTTCGGTCGCAAGAGCCTCAACGAAATCAAGGAAATCCTCGCGCAGATGGGTCTCTCGCTCGGCATGAAGATCGACGATCAGGGCAATCCGATCCCGGGACCGACCTCGGTCCTTCCGGCTGCCACGCTGGCCGCGAGCTTCGGCAACTTCGACGACGATGATGACGAGGACGAGGACGAGGATGACGACCTCATCCTTCCGAACAACGAGCCCGAAAATTTCTAAACCGTAACCTGAACCGGCGGCGATCTCCGGATCGTCGCCACTCACCCGCAATTTAGGGCAAGGCCCCCGCCGAGCCAACGAGATCAAAAAAGGAGACGGGCCTCCAAGGCCCCTCGGGTACCGGAGGCTCCCCCTTCGGCCAACTCTCACGGCGAAAGCCCTGAGATCCCGAGACACAAACGCCATGCGCCATCGCAATGCAGGATATAAACTCGGACGCAACACCAGCCATCGCCGCGCCATGCTGCGGAATCTGGTCACCTCCATCATTGTGATGGATCGCGTCGAAACCACCATCACCAAGTGCAAGGCCACCCGTCCCCTAGTCGAGAAGATGATCACCCTCGGCAAGCGCGGAGATGTCCACGCGCGCAGGCAGGCGGCCAGCTACCTCATGACCCCCGCGGCCGTCGATCGCCTCTTCGCGGTCGTCGCTCCCCGCTATGGCAGCCGCAACGGAGGCTACTGCCGTATCGTTCGCGTCGGTCCCCGTAAGGGCGATGCGGCGGAGATGGCCTTTATCGAGCTTCTTGGAGCCGAGCAGGAGCTGAGCGAAAAGGCCGCCAAGCGCTCCGAAGCTCGCACCAAGCGCCGTGAAGAGATGCAGAAGCAACTCGAAGAGCAGAACCCCGGCGAACAGCCCGATCCCAACGCAGAGCCGTAGGCCCTCTTACAGCTTCAGCCACAGGGCGCATCCTTCGGGGTGCGCTCGTTTGTGTTTTACGCCATCAGCGCCCAAATACCTCCCGCATGGGATCAGGCCTTCTCACCTCCGTACTTCACCACGCGATTTCTCCCCGTACGCTTTGCCGCATACAGCGCCTCATCGGCCTGAGCCACCAGCTGGAAGCCGTTCACCAGCGAATCGGATAGCGCCGTGATTCCGATGCTGACCGTCACCGGCTCGTGGTCCCACGTCTCGGACGCGATCCTCTCCATCAATCGCTTCGCCAGGCCCATGGCGGCGTCGAGGCCACTCTCCGGCAGCAGCATCACGAACTCCTCCCCGCCATAGCGGGCGACCAGATCCGGCAGCCGCACCGTCGTCCGCAGCACCGCGCTCAAGCGCCTCAGCACCGCGTCGCCCGCGATGTGTCCCCACTGGTCGTTGATCCGCTTGAAGTGGTCTACGTCCAGCAGAAGAACGGCAAGATCCCGCTTTCTTCGTCTCGCGATCGAGAACTCCAACACTAGGCGCTCTTCGAAAGCCCTCCGGTTCCGGAGCGAGGTCAGCTCGTCCGTCACGCTCAGCCGCCGAAGCTGCTCGTTCGCCTCCTGCATCTCCTCCTGGTATCGCTCCAGCTCCGCTTTGCGCGCGACCTCTTCGGTCATGTCCACGGCCACGCCCGCCAGCAGGGTATTGCCAGCCGAGTCATGACAGGGGAACTTGTAGGTCTTCCAGGTTGTTACCGTCCCATCCGCGGCGCGGATGCGCTCTTCCGACTCGATCATCCTCCCGCCGGCCATCACCTCAAGATCGTGCACCCGGATCGGCGCTGACCTGCTCCGCGCCCAGAGCAGGTCATCCGTCCTCCCCAGCCAGGCATACTCGTTCACCCCGAACCGCTTCGCAAAGCTGCGGTTGTAGAACAGCAGACGTCCCGCGGCATCCTTGATATAACTCAGAAACGGGCTCGCATTCATAAACGCCCGAAACAACTCCTCGCTGGCGCGCAGACTCGCGGAAGACCGTTCCTTCTCGCGGAGCAGATCCGTGAGCGCGAGGTGCTGCCTGCGTAGGTCCATGCGCGCCTTCAGTTGCCGCAGCAGAAGCCCCAGCGCCTCCTCCTGCTCCGACGTCAGCACGCGTGGGACGGTATCGGCCACGCACAGCACACCGATGGGCCTGCCGTCGTCCTCAAAGAACGCGGCTCCCGCAAAGAATCGCAGATGCGGATCTCGCGTTACCTGCGGGTCCAGCCGGAAGCCCGGGTCGACCGCTGTATCTTCCAGGATCATCAGCGGAGATCGCAGCAGAGCTTCTTCGCAAAAGCCCACCCCGATCGAGATCTCATGAAGCCGAAGCGCGCCGGAGGCCCGAAACCACTGTCTCCGCTCGTCCAGCAGCATCACAGCACTGATCGGCGTCCGGCAGACCGCCGAAGCCAACCGTGCAATCTCGTCGAACTCTGTCTCTGGCCTAGCATCGAGAACATGCTTCGCGCCACTTGCCCCGTCACTTGCCTCTACAACGTGCAGCACGTGCATCAGTCACCTGGGTTTTAGGACATCAGAATAGCGCGATCGAAAGCGCCTCCTCAGGAAATCTTCGCTGCCCTAGCACAACAGTGGTAGGAGTGCAATCACGCAGCCAAAGGCGAAGAGCAAGCGATATGAGCCGCCGTAAGTACCCGCCTCAGTCCGCCCAGCGCCCTGCAGGGACCACCACCCCGCGCCGCCCCGGCTCAAACTCGCAGAGCTTCTACGAGTTCTTCCGAATCGCTTCCTTAACGTGCTCCACAGCCTCCGGCTTAAAGTGCGTCAGGTTGTGTACCTCAGCGGCGTGCTGCTCGATGATCGGCAGCATCTCCTCTTCGCTGTTGCCCTCAAGATGCCACTCGCAGTCGTACCCGACATCCTTGCAGTGAAACTCTTTATGTCCCTGGCTCATGCATTCCTCCTCCCGCCTTGGATGCGCGGAACCTCGCCCGCTACCCACCGGCGCGGAAGCACATTTCCATCCGGTGGCAAACGGGAGCCGACTTCCCACATTGAGCCGTGGCACCGCTCACGCCGCGGGCACCCACCACGGCCCGATCGTTACCGTTTGATCAGCCACATCACCCAGCTGGCGAGAATAGTTCCGCCCACAAACATCGTGAAGCAGAAGCCCCCAAACCGCACCATCATGCGCGGCTCCGACCTTTGCGTAATCCCGAAGACCACCGAGGTAAACAGCGAGAACAGCAACACCGCGGCAAAATGCGTCATGAGCGTTTCCGTCCCGTGGCTAGCGAGTGTGCATCCACCGCTGCAATCACGTTCAGCAGACCCGCGACCACAATGAACTTTGTCCCATAGTCCGCCACCGCCACCTGCACCGTGGTCGCACCAAGGTCCAGCATGCGCGCCAGACCGTACAGCACCCCCGTGCCGAGATCACCCACGAAGTTCAGAACGTCCAGCAGGTCGCCCGTATTCGGGCTGTAGATCTTGCCGTTCAGTGCAATCCCAATCGCAAACATTGAAAGGATCGACACAAACAGCAGACCACCGCGAATCCACTTGCGCAGCAGCAAGTGCCCCGCTCCGGGGAGCAGCCAGCCCGCCACAAGTACCAGCAGCGGCGGCATGGCCGAGGTCTTTACCGCCATCTGTGTCGTTGCCTGCGCTTCGGTCGCCATCAACAAGGATGATACCAGCTAGATGCGCACCAGCTCACGCTGCACTCGCCCCGTCACCTCGGCGCCCCCCGCGCGCGCGATCATGTCGACCTCGCTCCGCACGCCAAACTCCCCCGGAAAGTACGCCCCCGGCTCCACCGAGAAGCAGGTGTTCGCCAGAATCAGCCGCTCATCGTGCGTCTCCAGGTTATCCAGATTGGCCCCGTTTCCGTGGATGGCCGTCCCGATATTGTGACCAGTCCGGTGCGTAAATGCCTCGCCCAGCCCCGCCGCCCGCAGCACATCGCGCGCCGCATCATCGCCCTCCCAACCAGCGACCGGCCGACCTGCCGTAAACGCCTCGCCAATGGTCCGCACCGCCGCGTCCCTGGCGTCGCGCACCGCCTCAAACACAAACCGCTCCCGCCCCGTCGGCTCGCGATCCACCACGCCGGTCCACGTAATGTCGTAGAAACAAGACCCCGGCCGATCCACCTGCCCCCAGATATCGATCAGCACAAAGTCGCCCCGCCGAATCGGGCCTGAGTTCGCGGCCGTCGGCTCATAGTGCGAGTCCGCGCTGTTCGCCCCCGCACTCACGTTCGGCCCATGCTCCCAGATCAGCCCTTCCCGCGTCATCGCCTCCGCCAGCCACGTCACCATCGCGAACTCATGCGTCCCCGGCGCCGTGCGCGCACGCTCGCCCATCACCCTCCAACCCTCCGCCAGAATCGCGTCGATCTTCCGCTGCGCCTCGAAGTGCGTCGCAATCTGCTCGCCCGTCAGCACCGCTTCGAACTGGCTCACCAGGTCCGCCGAGCTCACGATCTCCTTGCCCATCCCGCGCAGCAGCTCGACTGTCCCCGCATCCACCATCGACACATACATGATCGCGTTGCGCGGCGAGTACTGCATGGCAATCCGCGTCGCTCCCCCAAGCAGCGTCTCGAGCTCGCGCTCCAACTCCTGCCACGAGGAGTACGCCACCTTCGACCCCGGCAGCGGATCCAGCCGAAACGACTCGATCCGGTGCACCAGCTTGCGCGGCTCTCCGTGCGCCGGAACGAAGTAAAACCACCTTCGCGTGATGTGCAGACCCTCGCCCAGCCCCAGAATCCGATACGCCAGCGGATCGCGGTAGTGATGGTCGTAGAAGAGCCAGCCCTCAAGCTGCTGGTCCCGAAGCGCCGCCTGAATAGGTTCGAGGTTCACGCCTCCATACTACGTCGCATCCACCGCGTCACGTCGATCGAAAAGCAAAAGGGCCGGCAGCAATCTCCGGCCCTTCCGCCTCCTCTCTCGTTCTCGCTAGACGCTCGCCGCCGCAGCCTCGGCAACCTTCTCGGCCGCCTTCGCCTCAGCCAGCTCGGCCATCTGCTTGCGCTTCGTTTCGGCCGAGTTCGGCCCCAGTTCGGCCGCCAGCGTCTCCGTGGTGAACGACTCGATGATGTCGCCCGCACGGATATCCTTGAAGCCGTTCAGATCGATACCGCACTCGACCCCCTGGCGAACCTCGGAGACGTCGTCCTTGACGCGCTTGAGCGACCCGATCCGACCCTTCCAGACCTCAACGCCATCGCGCGTCACGCGCACCTGGTTCTGCCGGCTGATCAACCCATCGGTCACACGGCAGCCGGCGATCTGGCCGATCTTGGTGATCTTGAAGACCTGCAGCACCTCGGCGCGCCCGGCGAAGTTCTCCTTGAACACCGGCTCGAGCAGGCCGTACATCGCCTTGGTGATCTCGTCCTGCAGCTCGTAGATGATCGAGTGCAAGCGAACCTCGACGTTCTCGCGATCGGAGAGCTCCTGCGCCTTGCGCTCCGGTCGAACGTTGAAGCCGATGACCACAGCGTTCGAGGCCGACGCCAGAAGGATGTCGGATTCGGTGATCGCGCCCACACCGGAGTGGAGCACGCGCACCCGAACCTTCTCGGTCGACATCCGCTGCAGCGAGTCGGCCAGCACCTCGACCGAGCCCTGCACGTCGCCCTTCAGGATGAGGTTCAGGTCCTTCATGCCCGCCTGCTTGATCTGCTCGGCAAGCCCCTCGAGCGAGACGCGGCTGGACTTCGCCAGCTGTGCCTCGCGCTCTTTCATCTTGCGGTACTGCGCAATGCCCTTGGCCTTGTCGCGGTCCGCCATCACCAGGAACGTGTCGCCCGCGTCCGGCATCCCTTCGAGACCAAGGATCTCGACCGGCGTCGATGGCCCTGCCTCGGTGATCGCCCGTCCACGGTCGTCAAACATCGCGCGAATCTTGCCGAAGGTGTTGCCGACGATGTAGCTGTCGCCCGTACGCAGAGTTCCGTTCTGCACCAAAATCGATGCCACCGCACCGCGGCCGCGATCGAGCTTGGCTTCGATCACCGTTCCGACCGCCGGCCGGTCCGGTGTTGCCTTCTGCACATTCGTATCGGCGACGTAGCAGATCATCTCCTCGAGCGAATCGAGGTTCAACCGCTGCTTCGCCGAGACCTCGACAAACTCCGTGTCGCCGCCCGTCGAGACCGATTGCACGCCGCGCGTGGCCAGCTGCATCATCACGCGGCTGGGGTTCGCCTCCGGCTTGTCGATCTTGTTGACGGCCACGATGATCGGCACCTTCGCCGCTCGTGCGTGGTCGATCGCCTCAAGCGTCTGCGGCATCACCCCGTCGTCGGCCGCCACCACGATCACGACGATGTCCGTGATCTTGGCTCCGCGGGCACGCATACGCGTAAACGCCTCGTGACCCGGCGTATCCAGAAAGACGATCTCGCGCCCGAACGCCGGAGAGTCCGGCTTCGTCACGTGGACCTTGTAGGCGCCGATATGCTGCGTGATTCCGCCCGCCTCGCCCGCCGCCACGTCCGTCTGCCGGATCGCGTCGAGCAGCGAAGTCTTTCCGTGATCGACGTGGCCCATCACCGTGACCACCGGCGATCGCGTGATCTCGACCATGCCGGTCGTGTCTTCGAGGAAGCCCTCGATCGCCTCGTTCTCGAGCTGCTCTTCGACCGAGATGACGGTCGCGTCCGCGCCGAACTGCCGCGCCACATCCTTCACCAGCTCGCCATCCAGCGACTGGTTCACCGTGACGAACACGCCGCGCATCAGCAGAATCGCGATCAGATCCTTTCCGCGAACCTCCAGCTTCTCCGCCAGATCCTTCACGCTGATGCCCTCGGTCACGGTGATCGATCGCGTGATCGGCACCGGCTCGCTCGAGCTTGAAAAGGACGCCGCTCCACCGAAACGTGGTGGAGGCGTAAATCCCTTCATCGGGCCTTCTTTGCTCTTCTCGTAGCGCTGTCCGCCGCGCCGCTGTCCCGGCCGTGCCGCCGGTCGCGGAGCTCCGCCGGGAGCCTCGCCCGGCCCGGGCAGCATCCCCGGAGCGCCGCCCGGTCCACCACCCGGTCTCGCGCCAAATCCTGGCCGCGCCCCGAACGGAGGTCGTGCGCCACCGGGCGTAAACCCGGGTCGCGCCCCCGGAGCTCCACCCGGCCCGGTCGGGAAGGTGCGCGTCGGATGCATGGGTCGGCGTGCGCCCGGTGGGGCGAATCCTGGCCGTGCTCCCGGTGCTCCCGGTCCGCCACCCGGTCCACTAGACGCGCCCGGTCCACCGGCGCTCTGCGGCCGTGGCCGCTCAAAGATCGGTCGCCCACGCGCCGGTGCGCCAGGCGCCGGTGGAGGCGCCGTGTAGATCGGCCTCGGGCCCGTCTGCGGCATGATCACGCGACGTGGCGGCGGCCCGGCGTTCACCGTGGGGACCGGCGTCTCGGTAGCAGCTGCGGGTGCGGCCGTCTCTCCCGAATCGGCTTCGTCGGAAGCTCCAGCACCTGAGGCTGCGGGCGAAGCCTCCGCCACCGGCGCTGCCGGACGAACAGCAGAAATCGCCGCCGCCGAGGATGCCCCGGGGGCATTGGTGGCGGGTGTAGCCGCCGCGGTAGACCCCGGCACAGCAGCAGCCGGCGTCTGGGGAGCAGCCGCGGCTGGCGGCTGGGCCGCAAGGGGAACCACCCCAGCAGACGGAGCCGGAGCCGCGGAGGAGGTTGCAGCCGGCGCCGCGGGTGGAGCGGACGGGGGGCGCGGCGGAGCAGCGACCACCGTCGGTCGGTCGCCGACAGCCCTGGCCCCCGGCGGAAGCGGAGGTCCAGCGGGCGGACGGGCGATCACCGGGCCCAGCGGCGGTCTGCTGGCAATCGCGGGAGCCTGCGGCGGAGCGACGATGTTCGCGCCCTGCCGCGGCAGGGGAACGATCCTGCGCGGTCCCGGAGCCGTTGCGGCCGGAACCTGAGCAGTTGGAGCGGTGGCGGCCGAAACTGGAGCAGCCGGAGAAGCCGGCCGAACCTGCGGCGTCGCCGGCGCAGCCGCGACGGAACTCGGTGCGGCAGCCGCAGCCACCACGGACGCACCTGCGACCGAAGCCGTCGGCATACCGGCCGGGCGAACCGGCGGAGGCGCCGTTGCAACCCCGCCCGCGCTCGGCGCTGGGGCAACCACAGGTCTCGCGGCGGCCGGCGGCGCGGCCTTTACCGCCGCCTCAGCCTGCCGGCGCTCCAGAATCGCGCGCACCGCATCGCCAGGCTTCGCCGCCTTGGACAGATCGATCTTCGGCACCGCCGGCTGCTGCCGGCCCAAAGCACTCTGCGATCGGCTGCCGCCGTTGATGTAGTTGCGCACCCGCTCGGCCTGCTCGGACTCGATGGAGCTCGAGTGCGTCTTTCCCGTCACGCCGATCGCCTCCAGAGCGTCCAGAATGGGTCGGCTCTTGACCTCCAGCTCCCGCGCCAAATCATTGATTCGAACTTTGCTCATCCGTCCCTTTTCGCTTGTCCTGCGCCCTTAGCTGGTCATAGCAGCCTCATGGTTAGGAGTGTCTATTGTACGTAAAAACCGCAACCTTGCAGCATCGTCCACGGTCGCCCCGCCACCTTGGCCGGACCTACCCGCGATCATGCCCGTCCGTGTCGATCCCCTCGTCCGAGATCTCCTGCGTCTCCGCCACCAGCGTGTCCACCGTGTCGTTGTCCAGCTCGATCCGCTCTTCCCGCGCGTCCGCCTCGTCGTTCGCATCGCTCAGGCTGGCCTCGTTCTCGGCCGCAATCAAGTCGTCCGCCGAGACGTTCAGCTCTTGCGCCTCGCCAAACTCCGCCGCATCCTCCGCCAGCAACTCCTCGGGCGTGCGGGAAAGCTTCTCCGTGTCCAAACCCTCCGTCGCCGCAAAGTCCTCCGTCACCAATCCATCTCTCGCCACGGTCTCACTCGCCTCTCCGTTGCCCTCGTCCGCAACACCCGTCTCCTCTGTAGATGCCTCATCCGCCGGCTCCGATGTCGAGCCCTCGGACGCGATCCCGGGCGTTTCGCCGTCAGCCGCAGGCGTTTCTCCGTCAGCCGCAGGCGTCTCGCCGTCAGCCCCGGCCGCAACCGTCGGCGCGACCTCCGGACGCTCCTCGCCCTCCTCGTACTGCCCGAAGTAGTGCCGCACCGCCGTCGAAATCTTCTCGACCGTCTTTTCGCCGATCCCCGGAACCTCCTCGAGCTGCTCGGGCGTCATGTCCGCCAGCTCCTCGACCGTCGTGATCCCGGCCGCGATCAGCTTCTCCAGAATCTGCTCGCCCAGCTCTGTCACCTGCTCGATCGGCGTCGTCGGTCCGCCGCCCATCGCCGACATCTGCTGCTCGACCTCCTGGCGCTTCTCCTCCTCGCTCTTGATGTCGATCTTCCACTGCAGCAGCTTCGCCGCCAGCCGTACATTCTGGCCTTTTTTCCCGATCGCCAGCGACAGCTGCGTGTCGTCCACGATCACCTCGATCTGCTTCTCGCCCAAATCGATAATCGACACCCGGCTCACCTTCGCCGGCTGCAGCGCCTTCTCGGCAAAGGTCGTAATCTCCTCCGAATACTCGATAATGTCGATCTTCTCGCCGCGCAGCTCGCGGATAATCGACTGCACCCGCATGCCCTTCATGCCCACGCACGCGCCCACCGGGTCGACGTCCTTGTCGCGGCTCATCACCGCAATCTTGGTCCGCTCGCCCGCCTCGCGCGCAATCGCCCGGATCGTCACCGTTCCGTCATAGATCTCCGGAACCTCGCTCTGGAACAGGCTCGACACCAGACCCGGAGCAGCCCGGCTCACAATCACCTGCGGCCCCTTGGCCGCGCGATCCACACGCAAAAGAACGACCCGCACCCGCTCGCCCACAGCGAACTGCTCGAGGCGGCTCTGCTCGCGCTTCGGCATCCGCGCCTCCGCCTTGCCCAGGTCGAAGATCGTGTCCATCGGCTCCAGCCGCTTCACCGTCGCGTTCAGCACCTCGCCCGCGCGGTGGTTGTACTCGTTGAAGACCGTATCGCGCTCCGCCTCGCGCACCTTCTGGAAGATCACCTGCTTCGCCATCTGCGCCGCGATCCGGCCCAGGGGCGTCGTGTCCTTGTAGAACCGCAGCTCGCCCCCGATCTCCACCTCGGGCGCCAGCTCGCGCGCCTTCTCGAGCGTGATCTGGTTGCTCTCGTCCTCGACCTCCTCCGGCGTTTCCACCACCGTCTTGAAGACGTACGCCCGAATCTCGCCCGTCTCCCGATCCATCTCCGCCCGCATGCTCTCCGTCGTCTTGTAGTACTTGCGCGTCGCCAGCGCGATCGCATCCTCCACCGCGCCCACCACGATCTCCGGGTCGATCCCCTTGTCCTTGCTCAACGCCTCAATCGATTGGTACAGAACACTTGCCATTGCTCACTCGTCCTTCGTCTGTGACTTCTGTAACCCTGTACGAACCGTCTCGCCTTGCTCTGCCAGGGGCTGTCTTCGTGCTGCTGTGTCGTGCGTCCGAATCCTGTCATTGCCTCTGCTTCGAGCTACGGCTGGGCTTCAACCCAGGCCTTCAACCCACCACGAAACGGGCTTTAGCCCCTGGGGTATGCTCCCCTTCCTTGTCTTTTCCGCCAACAGGCAAACCGCTAAATTTCCGCAACCAGATTCGCCTTCTCAACATTCGCCAAGGCAATCTCGATCCGCTCCTCGGTCGCCGCCTTCTTTGCCTTGCCTTTCTGCTTCACCGCCGCCAGATCCAGCGTCACGACCTCATCCTTGAACCCCTTCAACCGCCCCCGCCACTGCCGATTCCCGTTGATCGGCGTAAACGTCTGCAGCTTCACCAGGCTCCCGGTAAATCGCTCAAACTCCGCCGGCTTCGAGAGCTTCCGCTCCAGCCCCGGCGACGAGACCTCCAGCGTGTACTCCGCGCCTGGAACCAGGTCCTCCACATCCAGCACCGTCCCAAAGTCCTGCGCAAACAGCGCGCAGTCCTCATGCGTCACGCCCGACAGCATCTCGACCGGAACGCCCTTCGGCAGAGACTCGAGCAGCTCCGGATCGGCTGCCTCGCCGGCGGCCAGGTCGAGGAGCTTCGCCCGGCCCGCAGCATCCTTCTCGAGATACACCCGGAGCGCCCTGGACTTGCCCGCTCCCCCAAACTCCAGGTCGACGACCTCCAGACCGAACGACGCCGCAATCCGATCCGCCGTGCTCCGAATTTGGTCCAGCTTCGCCGCCATCACAACCCGCAAACGATCCCGAAAACGCCGCCGGGAAAACGCTCTTTGAAGCAAATAAAAAGTGGGCTTCAGCCCACTCATCTCTTCCGCCAGCACCGGGCAACACACGGTCAACATCCACTGGGGAACCGACTAACTAGAGCAATGATACATCCCCCGCCCCATCCCATCAAGGCGACCTCAGGACAGCTAGGCGTCTCTGCGGGGGGTCCAGGCGGACTGCAATGGCTGCCATGGACTACTTTAGTCACATTATAAGTAACCTATAAGATTGTTACCTCTGTTACTGTGTTCCCATGTTGCGCTCGATGCGTGCTGTTCTCATGTCAGGGGTACTCCTTGCCTCGGGCCTTCTTACGGGCTGTGGTGTGACGCAATCGCCTCTTCCTGGCTCTTCTGTTCCAGGAGTTCCGCGTCAGCGGCAGGTTTTGTCTATCGCAGGACATACGATGCGACAACCGCGTACGTGCCAACGGACGTCGTGATCTTCCAGGGTTCCACCTTCCTTGCGACGACCTCCAACGTGGGAGTAGCTCCCACTGGCATGCCGACAAGCGACGCAAACTGGGACGTATTGGCTCGCGCAGGCGTCAATGGAAGCCCCGGAGCTACCGGCGCGCCGGGACCTGCAGGCCCCCAGGGCGTCCCAGGTCCCCAGGGCCCGAGCGGACCGGCAGGCACCCCGGGGTCGGGCGGAAGCGCAGCCGTCGGCTCTCTCAGGGGACGCACCTTTGGCGTCAACGGGGACAGCATCGCAAGCGACTTCAACGAAGCCTGGCAGAATCTTGTGACCTCTCGCCCAGGGATGACGCTTGTCTCCCAGAAGGCTCGACGAAGCCGGCGCCTTGACCAGGCCTTTGAAATCTACGGAACATCTATCCCGGGCTCCGCTCTCCTCGTCAATCAGGGATCCGTCCTCACGGAAGGCGGCTATGTGAGCTCGGGAACTTCCGGAAATACCCTCGCCCAGGACATCGCCAACGTCGATATCGAGGTCGTCGCACTCGGAACCAATGATCAGCGAAAGATACCCTTGGGCACGCTGGGAGACAGCATCACCGCCGGAACCTTCTACGGAAACATGCGCTGGGTTGCGGAGACGTACCTTACCGCCAAACCGTCTCTTCGCCTGGTCTTTGTGACCGTGCAATATAACCAGTTCGCCAATCCGGCTACGACCCGCCAGTACGTCAACGCGATGGTCGACTACGGAGAAAGCATGGGCATTCCGGTCATCAACATGTTCACTCGGGGTGGCGTCAACGCAATCTCCGCACCCGTACTGACGAGAGACGGCACCCACCCAAGCGACTTCGGCTTCGCCAATTTCTGTGGTCCCGTCATAGCCCAGGCCCTGCAGCAAATCTTCTGACCGGGGCTCGAGTACCAATCTTTCGGTCAGTTGAGCCACCTCTCCTGAAAGTCCCCACAGCCTCGAAACCTCCATCATCAGGAGCTCACTTCTGGGAGACTGTTCGCATGAGGGGGGAGTGGGCAAACTTCTCGTTCCTGCAACTCATCCCCGTCCACCCAGGCAGGTTTCTGCCCACACCTCGTGCCCCGACCTCTCGCCGCCTTATCGTGAAAGGCTGGGCATGGGAAGCAGCTCGACCAGCCCTGTCAAGCGCTCCACACCGAAATACCCGCGCTAGACGCACCTTTCAGCCTGGCGCAGATACCCCGGCACATCCGGTAAACTGGAATTGCAGCAAGGATAGGGGGCATCTGGAAGGAGTCTTCCCGTGCCGCTATCCCGCTTCAATGGAAGACTTTAGCGGTAAACCATTTCGATCGAAGACTTTAGCCTTGTACCCCCATGGCAAGTCGCCTGTTTTGAAGACTTTGCGGCGAAGGTAGGGGAGGGAGCCTACCCCGTCTCCACCCTTCCATGTCCACCCGGGTTGCTGTCCCACCCCTCCCTCTCTACAATCGAGGGACCCCAAGGCCAGGCGAACTTCATCCCTCTGCTCCTGTGGGCGAGAGAAGAGCCAACACCCTCCATGATCAACTCCCCCCTTCCCGAGGCGCTCACCTTCGACGACGTCCTCCTCGTTCCCGCCTACAGCGAGGTCGTGCCCACCCAGGTCAGCACCCAGACCCGCCTCACCCGATCCATCACCCTCAACACCCCCCTGATGTCCGCCGCGATGGACACCGTCACCGAGAGCCGCCTGGCCATCGCCATGGCCCAGCAGGGGGGCATGGGCGTCGTCCACCGCAACCTCACCATCGAGCAGCAGGCCGGCGAGATCGACAAGGTCAAACGCTCCGAGAGCGGCATGATCGTCGACCCCGTCACCATCGCCCCTGACCAGCCCATCGCCGCCGCCCTCGAGGTCATGCGCCGCTACAAGATCTCCGGCGTCCCCGTCACCCAGAACAAGAAACTCGTCGGCATCCTCACCAACCGCGACCTCCGCTTCATCTCCGAGACCCACCTCCCCATCGGCGACGTGATGACCAAGAACCACCTCATCACTGTCCCCGTCGGCACCACGCTCGAAGAGGCCGAACACATCCTCCACCAGCACCGCGTCGAGAAGCTCCTGGTGGTCAACGACGACTACGAGCTGAAGGGCCTCATCACCGTCAAGGACATCCAGAAGAAGCTCAAGTACCCCAACGCCTCCAAGGACTCGCAGGGCCGCCTCCGCGTGGCCGGCGCGATCGGCGCCACCGGCGACTACATGGAGCGCGCCTGCGAGCTCGTCCGCGCCCGCATCGACGCGCTGGCCATCGACTCCGCCCACGGCCACTCCTCACGTGTCCTCGAGGCCGTCTCCGAGGTCAAGGCGCGTTTCCCGGAGGTCGCCCTCCTTGCCGGAAACGTCGCGACCTATGAGGGCGCGGTGGCCCTGATCGACGCCGGCGCCGACGCCATCAAGGTCGGCATCGGCCCCGGATCGATCTGCACAACGCGCATGGTTACCGGAGCCGGCATGCCCCAGATCACCGCCATCTCCGAGGCCTTCCGCGCCGCCCGCGAGCGTGACATCCCCGTCATCGCCGACGGTGGCATCAAGTACTCCGGCGACGTCACCAAGGCCATTGCCGCCGGTGCTTCGGTTGTCATGATGGGCTCGCTCTTCGCCGGCGTCGACGAGAGCCCCGGCGAGACCATCCTTTACCAGGGCCGGTCGTTCAAGGCCTACCGCGGCATGGGCTCCCTGTCCGCGATGGCCCAGGGCTCGGGCGAACGCTACTTCCAGAGCAGGGATGATATGGATGAGGCCTCGGTCGGCGAGCGCCCGTCCTTCACCGCTCGCGAGGGCGCCGCCTCCAACCGCCTGGCCAAGTTCGTCCCCGAGGGCATCGAAGGCCGAGTCCCCCACCGTGGCCCACTCGAGGCCATGGTCTACCAGCTCGTCGGCGGCCTCCGCTCCGGCATGGGATACCTGGGCTGCGCCACCATCGCCGAGCTCCAAACCAATTCAAAGTTCATCCGCATCTCGAATGCAGGTCTGCGCGAAAGCCACGTGCACGACGTGATGATCACGCGCGAAGCGCCCAACTACCACATTGAGTAGTCGGTGGCCACTCGCCTGCGCGTGTGCAAGCGAAGTCGATGCCAGGCTGTGTGTGCGAGCCTCTAGCGGACCGTTCCAGCCTGGAGCGGATCATTCCTGTCGAGCACCATCGCATCGAAGCGGTGCCTCGTCCAGAAGCCATGCTCTTCATAGAGCCTGACGGCACGTTCGTTCCCCTCGGTCACGGTCAGGCTGATCGCGGCATAGCCCGTGCGCTTCAGGTGCTTCATGCACTCGCGCAGCAGCGAGGCTCCAAGGCGCTGTCCGCGACGCGCCGGTGTGATGCAGAGCTGGGTGATATGGGCGACATCGTCTGCCACACGGGAGCACAGGATGACGCCAGCCAGCTTGCCCCCAACCGCCTCCACCACCACCCACGACTGATCTCCCTCGAACACCCCACACCCGGGAAACCGAACGATGTTGTGCAGAAAACGAAGTGATCCGTGAAGCGACCTGTACTGGTCGTTGATATGCGCGTCCACGTGCCCGGCGTAGCTCGCGTGGATGAGTTCGGCTGCGGACTGGTAATCAGAAGAGGACCATCGCCGAAGGCTCAACCCGGGCGCGACCAGAGCAGGTGGAATCGTCTGTTGGGTTCCAAAGTCCTGTTCCATAAAGAGGCGCGGATAGATCCGGAAGTTTTGCTCACGGAAGATCTGCCCAAACAGAGGCGAGTCGTACAGGAGCAACTGTGACTCGATTCGCTCGACGGAAGGCGACCCGCGCATCAACTCGATCAGGTGCTTCAACAGGGTCTCTGTCACCTCTCTCGCACTGTGGTGTGGAGCAGCTACTGCGTAAGCGTCGCCCACGACCGCTTTGATTCCCTCATAGACACAGAACGTAAACCCGCATACCTTTCCGTTCTCGAGAGCCACGAAGCCAGGAAGCACGTGCGTATCCAGGTACTGCAGAAGAAGCTCGGTGGAACTGCGATAGTTCCACCGAAGTCGCTCCTGCCAGACGCTGGCCTCTGCCTCCAGAAGCGGACGAAGCTGCCTGGCTGCGAAGTGACGTAGGTCGAGGATCTCGAGTTGTGTCGGGCCCGTCATGCGATGGAGGTTTGATCGAGCTTATAGGAAGCAGCGGAGGACGACCACTCAGCGGGTTCCGGATGGACCGGTGTGGCTGGCCGCGACCCGGTACACAGCTAATCCTTGAGACTCAAATAAAAACAGCGGTTGGTAGACACGGCCTGTGAGCCAACGATCAAGATCCGGCGTATCACTCGAGCGAATGACGAGGATGTGTTCTTGGGCTGGCACCCCATCGGCCCCGTAATGAGTGGTCGCCCGATTACGGTAGAAGGCTAAACCGTAATCCATGTCGCGCCTGACTTCTTCGGTTGCCACGATATCAACGCCGGGTGCCTCGCGGGCGATTCGCGATGCAAGCGGACGGGCAGAGTAGTTCAGATCAAGCTCTCTTCCGTGAAAGCCGAGCAGAAAAACCAGAGCGCCAAGAACCGGCACGAGCGTTACGGTGACGACCTGTGAATTCCCCCACCTGCGAATCACATAGGCCACCATGATCAGGATTGCCGCCGCCGTGGCTGCCGCGGAGAGGAGCCAGGCGCGCGACGGAACCAACGTCTCGTACTTCATATGTTGCGGCGCAAGAACGATCACAAAGGCCAGTGTGGCGCATACCGCTGCGTGCGACCACAGCAGCCATCGGGGAAGACCCTCTCGGCGGACGCGATTGAGGTAGTCCCCGGTCAAAATGGTAAGTGGCGGAATGGATGGAAGGATGTACCCGGGCAGCTTGGATCCGGAGAAGGAGAAGAACAGGACCGGGAACAGCGCCCAGAGTACAAGGAACTCCGGGAAGGCATCGCCGGCACGAGAGTGCCCGAGATAGCGCTGAGGATTATGCCGAGCCTTCCACTCAGCGACAGAGACCTGGACGGCGTTCACCAGCGCGCGCCCAGACAGGGCGACCCAGGGCATGAGCCCAAGAACGAGGACAGCCGCGTAGAACCAGAAGGGTTGATGGTGCTGGTAGCGGTTGGTGGCGAAGCGCTCGAGATTGTGCTCCAAAAAGAAGAGGCGATAGAACGTTGGGTTCCGACGCTGGACCTCGATGTACCAGGGCAAGACCATGACGAGGTAAAGCAGTACGCCCGGTAGCCAGATGGTCCGGCGCAGAAGGGACCATTCACGTCGAAGGGCGGTGAAAAGGAGGATGATGGAGAGAGCTAGAAAGGGGGCGACAGGACCTTTCGCAAGCGTTGCCGCCGCACCAAAGAAGTAGAGGTCGAAGAGCCAGAACTTCTTCCCGGTCTCGTACCATGCGTACCAGCCCAACATACCAATGCAGAAGGGTGCGGCTAGCTGCATGTCGGTGGAAGCGCCTCGAGCAAAGCTCACAATTCCGACGCACGAGGCGGTGATCAAGGCAGCACTGAGGTGTCCGCCCGGCCGGAAGCGGCGCATATGGAGAAAGACGAGAACGATGAGGGCGAACGCGCCTGACGACGAGGGTAGTCGGGCAGACCAGTCGGAGACGCCAAACTCCTTGAAGAAACCCATCGCTCGCCAGTAGTAGAGAGCCGGCTTTTCCAACCAGGGCTGTCCGTAGAGGATGGGCGTGACGGTCCCCCCTACCAGGCAATGGTACGAGTCGCGGACGGAAGCGACAGAGAGGCTGCGGGGAAGGAGACTGGCATGCGCCTCCGCACAGACAGCGGTGTGGGCCTGGAGCATCTCGCGTGCAATCTGGGCATAGCGTGGCTCATCCGCTCCAACCAGACCGAGTTGGTCACCGCCAAAGATCGGCACCAGGCCGTAGAGGAGAAGAACAAGAGAGACGACGCAAAGCAGGGTCACCTCGCGAAGGGCGGTTGTGCTCGGCAGCTTGAAGAAGGCCTTCAGCCGGTCCGAGGCAGGCGGGTTCACGGGCGCTCCGAGGAGTGCCGCTTCCAAGCTGTCCACCCCTGGAGATGAGATTGGCGCGCCAAGTTTAGCAGAGTGCTTTCCGCAGCTGTGCCACGACGCGATTGGCGGCGTCCTCTAGGGGGCCCTGCAGGGTGCACCCACTTGCTGTGCGATGGCCGCCGCCGCCGAAGTGCTCGGCGACCTTGGCTACGTCCAGACTGCCCTTGCTGCGGAGGCTGAGCCGATACCGATCCGCGTCTTCGACCTCTCGGAGGAAGACCGCTGCCTCAACACCGGTGACGCCGATCAGGTGATTGACCACGCCCTCGCAATCCTCGATCTCGGCGGAGGCTTTCTGCATGTCCTCCAGGGTGATCCAGCTCCAGGCGATGCGGTCTTCCCGTCGCATGCGGGAAAGAGCCGCGCCGAGAAGACGCACCTTTCCTTCGGGGCTGGAAAAGTAAATGTCCCGCGCGATCTGCCCGGGTTGTGCTCCGGAGACGGTGAGGTCATGCGCCAGGGCAAAGGTACCGGCGTTCGTTCCGTCGTACGTGAAGGAGCCTGTGTCGGATAGGATCGCGGTGTAAAGACAAGTTGCCATGGCGGGAGTGATCTCCACGGCAGAGCTTTGGGCGATCGCGTAGATCATGGCACCGACAGCGCAGGCCGTCGGGTCGATCCAATTCAGGGCACCGAAGGCGCGGCCGGAGGCGTGGTGATCGATGTTGATCAGAAACGCGTCCGCGAGACCAATGAGGCCGGTGCGCTCGATACTGTCGCACTCGAGCAGGATGCAGGGAAACCCTGGTACTACGGTGGATGCTTGGCGGATGCGGTGGACGCCGGGGAGGCTCTGGTAAATGAGGGGTACGGGGTCGGCGAGAACGATATCAACCTCGCAGCCGAACTGCTCGAGGATGCCGGCCAGGGCGAGCACCGAGCCGACCGCATCTCCATCCGGTCGAGCGTGGGAGGTGAGGAGGAAGCGCGGCGTGGAGCGAAAGACCTGGAGGAGAGGTTCGATCAGGGCAGCATTGGACGTCATGAGATCGGAAGACCGCCGTCTTTGGACTGGTCTGTCTGTTCCATCGCTGCGGCGGCGCCTTTGCGGCTGTCGCGCTTGCGCACGCGGGTGAGCAGTTCGTCCATGCGTCCGGTCATCTTCTCGGAGCGGTCGATGGCGAAGGTGAGGTCAGGAATATGGCGGACGCCCATGCGAGCCCGGAGCTGGGAACGGATGTAGTCGCGAGCGGTCATGAGGCCTTCGAGGGTGGCATCCTCTTCGAGGGCGTCGCCCTGAACCGCGACGAAGATCCGGGCGGACTTGCCACCGGCGGCGAGGACGACGTCGGTGACGTAGCTGGGAGCGATGCGCGGATCGGAGAGTTCGCCCTCGAGCATGGCGCCGATCTCCTGGGAGAAGGTGCTGGCGACCCGGTTGCGGTGGTGGGTTCTGGCGCGGTGTTCAGGCATGGTATCGATCTTCCCTGCGAGAGTTGAAGATATCAAACTATGGGGGGGTGGGGCCAATCCCCTGGGTGGGGGAGATCGATGGCATCAAGGGCCGGGGGCGTCGATCTCGGAGGTTTCGGAGAGGATTTCGAGGAAGGAGTCGAGGATCTCGGCGCCGAGGGTGTTGGCGATGCGGTGGACGGCGCGGTCAATCTCTTGGTTCTGGCCGGTGAGGTAGGCGGTGGAGGAGGAGATGGTGGCAATGCCGAGGGTGGCGCGGTTCCAGACCAGGCCCTCGTCGAGTTCGGCGACGGCCAAGTTGAAGCCATGGCGGAGCTTGTCCTTGAGGGAGCGGACGACCTGACGGCGGTCCTTGAGAGACTGTGCGTGCGCTATCTCGATCTCGATGGTGAGCTTCGCGACCGGCACCGACCTACCCTCCCCCCCGGGTACCCCCCAGGTAAACTCCCTGCTTTGTTGGCGTTGCATTTCCGGTCGGGGTAAAGTCTTCCATCTAAGCGGCTTAGAGGCAAAGTCTTCAAGGGAAAGGGTTTGCTGGCGACGCGTCGCCAAACCCGGTCTGGTAAAAGTTCTACCCCTTCCAGTTTACCCAACGGCGCCGGAGATTGCGCCAGGCTCCCCGTGGATTGCCGGTAGGGTTCCTCCACCCCCCGGAGACGGTGTTTTGGCCGCGGCACCGGCGCCGGTGTCGCTCCCAGTCTGTAGGCTGAAGGGAGGGCCGGGCGGACGGGCTGCTGGGGTGGACGGGGTGGAGGAGATTGGCCCGGTGTAGCCGGGCGGGGCGGAGGAACGATGGGCCAGCAAGGTGGGTCTGGGGGACCGAAGGGGGCATATCGGGCAGGGGGGAGGGGGAGCTTCACGCCGCTGCCGGCGGAGCTGCGGGAGCTGGTGTCACGGAGCTCCGGGTCGGTGCTGCTCGAGAGCTCGCGCGGCGGGGTGGAGGGGGCGGCGAGCTACCTGTTCCTGAACCCCCTGCGGGAGTTTGCGGCGCGGCAGATGTCAGACCTCCCGGAGATGTTTGCGGAGATCGAGGCGGCGCGGGCGGAGGGGCTGTACGCGGCGGGGTACCTCGGGTACGAGTGCGGGTACCACTTTGAACCGGCCGCGACCGGCGGGCGAGCGTGGGTTGGCGAGGTTGGGCTGCCGTTAGCGTGGTTTGGGTTCTACCGGGATCCGCTGGTATTTCATCACGGCGCGGGGGGGCATCACGGCGCGGGGCAGCCTGACGGAGCGGGGTGGCCTGACGGAGGTGTGCGGCTTCAGCGGCCGGGGCGGGACCACGCGTCGGGGCAGGATGCGGCGATGGTGCGGGAGGGGGCGGCGGGTCGGGAGGGGGCGGCGGAGGCGCGGTGGGGCGAGGGGGCGGCGGAGCCGCCGAGCTCGGGGGTGGAGCGGGGGAGGGAGGCGGAGGTTGGGGAGAGCTTCGAGATCGACCTCAGCGCGGAGGCGTATGCGGGGCAGGTAGCGCGGGTGAAGCGGTGGATCGAGGCGGGCGACACGTACCAAGTGAACCTGACGACGCGCCTCCGGATGCCGGCGCCGCGGGATGCCGCGGCAATGTTTGGGCGGATGATGGCGGCGCAGCCGGTGGAGTTTGGGGCGTACCTGAACCTCCGCGAGAGCCAGATACTGTCCGCGTCGCCGGAGCTGTTCTTCCGCAGGGATGGGGAGCGGGTGGAGATGCGGCCGATGAAGGGCACGGCGGAGCGGGGGCGGACGACGGAGGAGGATGCCGAGCGTGCGCTGTTCCTGGCCGGGGATGCGAAGAACCGGGCGGAGAACGTGATGATCGTGGACCTGCTGCGCAGCGATCTGGGGCGGGTGTGCCGGATGGGGAGCGTGCGGGCGGAGGACCTGTTTACGGTGGAGCGCTACCCGACGGTGTTGCAGATGGTCTCGACGGTCCGAGGGCTTTTGCGGCCGGGGGTGAGCGAGTACGACCTGTTCCGGGCGGTGTTTCCCTCGGGCTCGATCGTGGGTGCGCCGAAGATTCGCACGATGCAGATTGTGCGGGAGATGGAGGGGCGCGACAGGGGCGTGTACACGGGGGCGATCGGCTTCTTCGCGCCGGGGGGAAGGGCGACGTTCAGCGTGGCGATCCGGACGGTGGTGGTCGAGGGGGAACGGGCGGAGATGGGGGTCGGTTCGGGTGTGGTGTATGACTCGGACGCGGCGGCGGAGTTCCGGGAGTGCCGGTCGAAGGCGCGGTTCCTGGAGGAGCCGGCGACGGAGTTCCGGCTGCTGGAGACGCTGCTCTTGGAGGAGGGCGGGTATGTGCTGCTGGAGGAGCACATGGAGCGGTTGAGCGCGTCGGCGGAGTACTTCGACTTCGGGATGGAGGTGGAGGAGGTGCGCGCGGCGCTGCTGCGCGTGGCGGAGGCGCTCGAGGCCGGAAGTGGATGGAGGGTGCGGCTGCTGCTGGCGGGCGATGGGTCGGTGGAGGTGAGCTCGGGGGTGCTCCGGCGGGAAGGGGGGATGGCGGAGGTGCGGGTGCGGTTGGCGCGGGAGAGGATGCGGTCCGGGGATGTGTTTCTGCGGCACAAGACGACGCGGCGGGAGCCGTACGACAGGGCGTACCGGGAGGCGGCGGGGGAGGGATTCGCGGACGCGATCTTTCTGAATGAGCGGGGGGAGGTGACGGAGGGAGCGATCCACAACGTGGTGGTGGTGAGCGAGGGGATTTGGAGGACGCCACCGGTGAGCGCGGGGGTGCTGCCGGGGGTGTTTCGGGCGGAGATGCTGCGGTCGGGGCGGGTGTGCGAGGGGACGGTGACGCTGCCGGAGCTGCTGGCGGCGGAGGCGGTGTACCTGTGCAATTCGGTGCGGGGATTGCGGCGGGTGCGGGAGATTGTGGGTGGGGAAGACGGTGCGGAGAAGTAGGTGGGAGGCGGCTAGAGGGGGGCGAGAATGGTCGAGACTTTTGGCGAAGGGATGACTACACTGATGCGGAGGAGTCTGCCCCGATGACTCAGCGTATTTCCTTTCTTCTGGCCGGGACCCTGGCTTGTGCCTCGACGGTGGGTGCGCAGGGGGCGCGACCGATGGAGGTGCCGGCGGGGCCGAGCGTACGGTTCGTGGTGGTGGTGCTGACCGAATCGGGGCGACCGGTGACCAACCTCGAACGGCAGGACTTCACGGTCTGGGACGGAACGGTTAAGCGGCCGATCACGGGCTTTCGGGTGATTCCTGAGGGAGTGGGCGCGGTCGAGATCTCGCTCCCTGGCGGAAACGCGAGCGCTGGCGGTCGCAGGGGCGACGGGGAGAGACCGGACGGTTCCGGTGGGCGGCCGGGGCGGTTGCCGCGGTACGAGATTACGTTTGAGGGCGCAATCGCGGCGGGGCCGGAGGAGTTTCACACGGTGGGGATCGGCGTGGACCGGCCGTACCTGCGGGTGATGACGCGGAGCGGGTACTACGCGAAGTCGCGCTGAGAGCGGAGTTGGCGGGGGCTGCTGGACGACTTCCGAACTTTCGGAGCCTTTCTCTCCGGAGCTGTTTGAGGGCAAGTGTACGAGAAGCTGACTTGGCGGACAAGTGATCAGATGGAGAACTCAACGACCTGGGAATAGGTTGCCAAAAGAACTGCGAGAACACAGATGCCGATGCCCAGCAGCAGCCCCGTTTTACTCATCAGCAGGGGCCATGCAGGAGCAAGACGCTCGTTGACCAACAAATCGTATTCTCGTCTTGGAGTGCGGCCGCTTTGAAATGTATACAGTGCACGGAAACCTTGCACTCTAAAGATCATGTACGACCTGGCCACAGCTCCTACCGCGAACAGCAGGAACCCTACTGAGATCAGCAGGGAGAAAATGTTCTGCATGTACCCTCGCAAATCTGTCGAGACACCACAGAGAATAGTTTAATGAACCAAAAACGGGCATCTCGGATACTGAGTTCGAAAGTGGAGAGTTTGGTCGGGGCGAGAGGATTCGAACCTCCGACCCCCTGGTCCCGAACCAGGTGCGCTACCAGACTGCGCTACGCCCCGAACCTTGGTCTTGACGGGAGATGCCGGCTGGAGGGCCTCGTGCGCGTGGTTGCTGTGCACTCGACCGACTGCCTACCGACTCGGGTTAGTTTAGCAGAGATCGCGGTTGGGGCAGGTCTGCGGGGCGACGGTGGCGAGCGCCGCCTCGTCTTGCGCCCGGGCGATGTGGGTGTGGGGCTCCGGTGTGGCCGGGGAGGCCGCCCAGGGTGGAAGATAGAGGTGGAGGGATGGGATGGAGCGTCGGCAGATCGTGGCGATGGATCGAGGGGGCCGGGGCGAGGTGCTGGTGACGCTGGTGCGGGCGGAGGGATCGTCGTACCGGCGGCCGGGGGCGCGGATGCTGGTGGGCGCGGGCGGGAGCTACCGGGGGACGATCAGCGGGGGGTGCCTGGAGGCGGAGATTGTGCGGAAGGCGGGTTGGATGACGCGGGGAGGGGCGGTGGTGGAGCGGTACTCGACGATGCTGGATGATACGGCGGAGATCCCGTACGGTCTGGGTTGCGGCGGTGTGCTGGATGTGCTGCTGGAGCCGGCGGGGACGGCGGAGTACGGGGCGGTGATGGAGGCCATGGCGCGGTCGCTGGGAGGCGAGGCGGCGGTGGTGGCGACGTGGCTGCCGGAGGGGGGGCGGGCGCTGCGGCGGGCGGTGTTTTCGGAGGCGGGGGAGCTGCGTTTCGGGAGCACGGGGCTCCGGGCGGGGGAGCTTGCGGGGGTGGATGTGTGTGGGTTGGCGGCGGTGGGCGAGGGGGTTTTTGCGGAGCGGATCCCGGCGCCGCAGCGGTTGTTTGTGATTGGCGCGGGTGACGATGCGCGGCCGGTGGTGAGTTTGGCGGCGATGCTGGGGTGGAGCGTGACGGTGGCGGATGGGCGGCCGCAGCTGGCGCGGGCGGAGCGCTTCCCGGAGGCGGAGCGGGTGGTGCTGATGCGGAGCGCGGGGGAGCTGGGGGTGCGGGGCGAAGATGCGGTGGTGGTGATGACGCACAGCTACGAGCAGGATCGGGAGGCGCTGACGGAGATGCTGCGGTTGCCGGAGCCGCCGAGGTACCTGGGTCTGCTGGGGGCGAAGCACCGGAGCAGCCTGCTGGTGAGCGAGGCGGCGGCGCGGCTGGGGTGGAGCGTGGGGGCGTGCTGCGAGCGGATCTATGCGCCGATGGGGCTGGACCTGGGAGGGGAAGGGGCGGGGGCGATCGCGCTGGCGGTGGTGGCGGAGGCGCATGCGTGCGTGGAGGGGCGGATCGGGGCGTCGCGGCGGCTGACGGCGGAGGATGTGGCGGAGAACGTGGCGGGCGGCGGGGCGGCCCGGTATCTGCAGGCGCAGTGCGCGTTGTGACAGCGGTGGTGATTCTGGCGGCGGGGGCATCGCGGCGGCTCCGGCGGCCGAAGCAGATGGAGCGGCTGGGGGCGGAGACGCTGCTGGGGCGGGCGG
>JAABUQ010001377.1_pt1 | contig 52788 bp, 38 predicted proteins | sample 5560001 | NCBI WGS metagenome assembly JAABUQ01 (sample SAMN10711888, study PRJNA513371) | rock metagenome | isolation source: Antarctica rocks | place: Antarctica: Victoria Land, Finger Mt nord | collected 2015-12-18
CGCCGGAGGAGGAGAGGCGCCAGTTGTTGGGGATGGAGGGGGAGGAGGGGGAGGGGGAGGAGGAGGAGGAGGGAGAGAAGGGGGAGGAGGAGGAGGTGGTGGTGCGAATGGTGCGATGGGGGGGAACTGTGAGGCGGAAGGATTGAGGGGGGAGGCGGAAGGATTGAGGGGGGAGGCGGGAAGTGGGGGGCATGAGATGGGGGTGCGGGGTCGGGTATATGAGGTTTGAGACTTGATTTGGCGTATGAGAGAGATCTATTATGTACTTTAAGATGCTCTGCGAAATTTGTTCCTAAAGTACATGTAGATAAGACTTCAGGGGGATTGGAATGGTGCAGGCGGGGGCTTGGCGGTAGGCATCCTGCTACTGCTGGTTATCTCTTCTTCAACCCACATAGAACAGATTATTTCGGCACGAAGATCTGTTTTGAGTGCGGGAGCACTTACTCTCAACCCAAACTATTTAGAAGTGCAATCCAGATAATGCACGCGCTGTTTGTACAAGGTAGTGCATGGGAGCTAGTGTCAAGCTTTTAGTCCCGACCTTTGCACTAGCGTGTACATCACCTGGCGGATTGTATCAGGTGAAGAGGAAACGGACCTTCCAACCCCCAAGGCCATAACACGGCTGCAGCTTGAAAACAAGGTTCAACAACCTTTGAACGCTTCAACGAGGCTCACGTATTGTCCTGGGGGGTAGGTGCAGCGGTGGCCAAGGAATTTAGCAGCACTAACACGCCATTGGAGATATCGTCGAGTGAATGCTATCACTGTCTCTTAATAACACTTTGAATGATTTACACTGATAGTGTCGACAAAAAGGGTGGACCTGGGCGGGAGAGACTTTTCTCTTGAGAGCGGAGCCGCTGATTTCGATATCAGCTCCCAACCGCGAATATTATAATAGTGCTTCGAGGACATGGCAGCCGATCTCATTGAAGCGGTCAATGCGCTCCACGTCAGTCAAGACGTATTGAATCAGGATTTTGATTGCATAGATGATATATTGACTGTACAGAGACCGAAAAAACGGAGAAGAAAATCCCTGAATACGGTAAAGGCGGAGCTTGAGCAGACATTCCTACGGCCGCCCACCTCGTTCAATACAGAATGGCTTAATAAACTACAACAGCGATGGGATGTCTCCACGGACTACACAGGTCTTTGCGAGATGGCACCAACACAGACTCGAACCATTATACGATTCACCAGGGAAGGTTTGGAGGGCAGAGTCACCGGCTACAAGGAGGTTACCGTGCCTGCAACTAGTGCAACCGCGAAGAACTCAACGTCTATGATGCGGAAGCCAGCCAATCGTGCCGATTTCGTTCGAGGCGCCGCCGGTTTCTTTCCATTCGCGCCAGGCGGCCTGGATGGTGTGCAGGCTATCGCAGATCTCGAGGACAAGGCACTTCAGGAAGGTAAACAGGTAGAGGGGCTCAAAAGCTCCAATCTGGATAGGGTGATCAATCTTGGAGCTGAAGGTGGACTTTTATCAATACCTCCCGGGTTCAATAGAGGGCTTGACTTCTCGAAAGCACCTAGAAAGGTCGACAACGTCACTGCCCAGCAGATTGAGGAGACCCTCGAGGAAGCGCCAGAGGGCCTGACCAACGGCTCAAATCATGACCACAGTCAGATGAATGGAGTGCCAGCTGACGCTGATGAGCAAGAAATAGCTTCTAACGAAGATGGGGAAGAGGACATTGATGCTCTACTACCCGTAGAATACCCAGCATTGGAGCCTCACGGTTTGCTGGCCTCCTTTACCACTCGCAGAGGAGGCAGAGAGTGGGCCCACATGGTCGACGTGAAAAGAAACATAACCAATTTCGGCGAACTTGTACCGGACATGGCAAGAACGTGGCCATTCGAGCTGGATACGTTCCAGAAGGAAGCAGTCTACCATCTCGAAAATGGTGACTCAGTATTCGTCGCAGCTCATACTTCCGCGGGCAAAACCGTTGTCGCTGAGTATGCCATAGCATTGGCGGCGAAGCACATGACCAAGGCTGTCTATACTTCACCCATCAAAGCTCTCAGTAATCAGAAGTTTCGCGATTTTAGGCAGGAATTTGACGACGTTGGCATCTTGACAGGAGATGTCCAGATCAATGCAGAAGCGAGCTGCCTGATAATGACAACCGAGATCCTCAGAAGTATGCTATATCGAGGAGCAGATCTCCTGCGAGATGTTGAATTCGTGATCTTTGACGAGGTTCACTACGTCAATGACCTTGAGCGGGGCGTTGTCTGGGAGGAAGTCATCATTATGCTACCTGAACACGTGACCCTTATTCTTCTTTCAGCCACTGTACCAAATACCTATGAATTTGCCTCCTGGGTGGGGAGGACAAAAAAGAAAGACATATATGTGATCTCGACTCCTAAACGCCCTGTGCCTCTCGAACATTATTTGTGGGCGGACAAAGCCATGTACAAGATCGTGGACGCCGACAAGAAGTTTCTCGACAAAGGCTGGAAAGAGGCAAACCTTACGATATCCGGCAGGGACAAGCCTCCACCATCTGCCACCGCGGACACATCGGGCAATCAGCGCGGTGGTGCAAATGCTCGAGGACCTCGTGGTCAGGGGCAGCGTGGTAATCAGCAGCGAGGGGGGGCTCAAAGGGGTGGCCAACAACAGCGTGGGAGAGGCCAGCCCCAGCGCGGTGGAGGCAACATTGCTCGGACAGGGCGGGGAGGGGGCCGCACCACTGCAGCACAAGATCGCAACGTCTGGGTCCATCTCGTGCAACATCTCAAGAAACAGAACCTACTACCAGCTTGTATATTCGTGTTCTCGAAGAAGAGATGCGAGGAGAACGCGGATGCTCTGTCAAACCAGGATTTTTGTACGGCTGCCGAAAAGAGCGCCACACATATGATCATAGAGCGCTCGATGGCACGGCTAAAACCGGAAGATCGAGTGCTACCCCAAATCAGACGCTTGCGGGAATTACTCGCAAGAGGTATAGCAGTGCACCATGGAGGTCTCTTGCCTATCGTCAAGGAAGTGGTGGAGATATTGTTCGCCAAGACGTTGGTAAAGGTTCTCTTTGCGACAGAGACATTCGCCACGGGACTGAATCTCCCAACACGCACTGTGGTCTTCTCGGGCTTCCGCAAACATGACGGCCGAGCATTTCGAGATCTACTGCCTGGAGAGTATACACAAATGGCAGGCCGAGCCGGTCGACGAGGCCTCGATCCTGTGGGAAGTGTGATTATTGTTTCCTCCGGGACTGACGCAGCGCCGCCAGCTGCAACCTTGCGACAGATGATATTGGGCGATCCTACTAAACTACGCTCACAATTTCGGCTTACGTATAACATGATTCTAAATTTGCTTCGGGTCGAGGCTCTCAAGATTGAAGAGATGATAAAACGAAGCTTTAGCGAGAATGCCACACAGGCACTCCTTCCAGAGCACGAAAAACAAGTCAAGCTCTCGGAATCCGACCTAGCAAAAGTGAAGAGAGAACCATGCGATCTTTGCGATACCGACTTGGATTCCTGCCACGCGGCGTCGATGGCTTATCGATCGGCGACGCAAGACCTGCATCTGGGGATTATTGCTTCGCCGGTGGGCAGGCGAATGTTTTCGCCGCGACGACTTATAGTCTTTCACAAGGTATATTTCGACTGTGAAGTATGCATCCGCAGTGCTTACGGTGTATTTAGGACGGCGTCCGCACGCCTGGGATCCTAACACGCGAGGGCGTTAGTAGAGGCTTGGCTCCAACAGTCGAAGTTCTGTCTATTGGGAGGAAGAATAGGAACCGTGAGGCTAGCGACCTGTTACCGTACCTTCCAGCTTTCAAGCGTTTCTTTGCGGGCTTACCGAAGAAGACGGCTGAGATGGAGCTAAAAATAATGAGAGTACCACTGAGTGAGATCGACTGCATCACGAAAACAACAGCCAAGGTAGAGTCGCAACCCCCGTGCGAATGGCCCAGACTGACAACCACAGATCGAGCTAGATAAAATAATCATGCGGACTGAGGACATGGAAGCTTCTGCAGGGACACAAATAGCCAACCTCTGCAGCTCATGGAAATCCTCAGTGTGGGATGAGCTGGAATGGAGCCGAGCAAAACTACTTAGTGTTCGGGACACACTCGAGGTTCGACAGCAAGACTTTGAACGCGCTCGAAGCGCTCAATGCTTAGCATGTCCCGACTTTGTGAAGCACGTAAGTGCTTGATCAACCAAGTAAAGAGCTAGACTTACCCTCGCTAGTTCACCATGCGTCACGATGAGTGGCTGATCAAGGAGAATATCTCGCAGCTGAGGCAGCTAATGTCAGATCAGAACCTCCAATTGCTTCCGGACTATGAACAGCGGATAGCTGTGTTGCAAGATCTAGGTTTCATCGACGCCAACTCTCGAGTTGAGCTAAAAGGCAAAGTAGCCTGTGAGGTCAGTCGATCCTTATCAATCTAAGGCATTACTCTTATTGAACAAACACCTTTAGATTCATTCAGCGGACGAGCTCGTGCTGACAGAGTTGATTCTCGAGAATGTGCTTGCTGATTTCGAGCCTGAAGAGATAGTGGCGCTCCTGTCGGCTTTCGTTTTCCAGGAGAAAATTGATTTCGAGCCTACCTTGACCGGAAGACTCGAGAAGGGAAGAGACACCATCATCAGCATATCCAAGAAAGTTAATGCGCGCCAGACCGAACATCAAGTCATTCTATCGAGTGATGACTCTAATGACTTCGTCAGCCGACCACGGTTCGGGCTGGTAGAAGTGGTGTACGAGTGGGCTAGAGGAATGTCCTTCAATCGCATCACCGATCTGACAGATGTCCTGGAGGGGACCATCGTTCGAGTCATTACGAGATTAGATGAGACGTGCAGGGAGGTAAAAAATGCGGCGAGAATTATTGGGGATCCGGCGCTCTTTACCAAGATGCAGGCATCGCAGGAGATGATCAAGCGGGACATCACTGCCGTGGCATCGTTGTACATGTAGACATACAGTGTACCACGGTCGTGGACGCACTGGGGATAGCATCCAGCCGTTATCTTGTGAGCAGAGACTGCGAATATAGCACCTGTTATGAAGAATAGGGGCTCATTACCAGTCCTTCAAAGTGGTTCAAAGCATCTAAAATGGCATACTCGGTTGGCCTCAGACTCTTGGAACATGTACGAAGAGCTCCAAGTCACGCTTGGACGATCGTACAGACGATCGCATCGAGGATTAATAATATTAAACATTTCCGGCGCTCCAAGCTAATCCTTGGCAGGTTAATCGAACTTCCATTTGCATTCAGCTTACTCGACGCGCGTCCCTGTTGCATCAGTAATACACCTACCTCTAGCTTCTTCAAAAAGCTTTCACCTTTCACTGCAACTGTCACCCCTGGCTTCCCCAGCCTTCCGCTTGGCAGTGATGAAAGACTTCCGATCGTACCCGTAATGATTTGTTTGTCCTCTGTATCTGAGGACTAACTCACAAACGGACAAGGAATAGAATTCCATTCTACATATCGATATACAGTCACCCAATGGCACCTAGTCCACATATGAAACACATATTGCTTGAGACCCAGCAAGATCACGAGAACAATAGAAATGGACGCTTTCAGCGAGACAGCGTGGTGTCCACCAATACAATGGGCTCCGAGTGATGCAACTGCAATTGACAGCCTGTTCCAAATGGGCCCGTTAGACTGCGCCTTCTCCTTCTCCGACTTCGACCAGACTCTTCAATTACATGCACGAACTCCCCAATTCCAGGCCTCCCCGGATCTATTCCAAACGTTTGCCTCTCCACCGCCTACCCGAGCCAAGAGCCGGGTCACCCTGGCGTGTACTCTCTGTCGCAGCCGCCATGCCAAGTGCGATGCGACAGTACCAGCATGCTCTCAATGTCGCGCAAACAGTCGGACCTGCTCGTACCCTGAGTCTCGACGAGGACGAGCAAAGGTTGGCCGCGTAGAACATGGTCAACTGTCGATGAGGGAGCGACAGCAGTCTGAGACAGAAAGGCCTCACCAAATGAATACTCAGCAATCGAGGCCTGCCAGTAGTGATACCTCGCTGGTCAACAGAAATGACAGTAACTCAGACCAGGGATGCAGTCCAGTCGATCCACCAGTTGCAACCCAGACAGATGACGACTCATCCAGCTCAAGGTCAGAACCAGATGAATCGTCTAAGCTCTTGGATCTGTACTATACAGCCTTCCACAATGCGCATCCCGTGGTTCTTCCTCGTCAGTTCTTGAATCGACGATTGCAGACCGACAGGTCCTCCTTGCGACATCTTTCACCAGCCATAGAATACGTTGGGTCATTCTTTGCACCGGGTGTGGCAAAAGGAGCGCTGCGGGCTCGAGCAGAGAATGTGCTAGCTCGTGACCTTCTCCCGACGACTGGCTTCACAGTCCAGTCACTCCTCATCTACGCCATCCCCGTACATGCTTCTAATGAGTTTGTCCGTGCGCGCGCAATCCTGGACCACGCTATCCGGATAGCCTTGCAGATAAACATGTGTTCAAGATCTTTCGCAATAGCAAACGGTGAGGGTTGCTTGGTGTTGGAGGAAAGCTGGCGAAGGACATGGTGGTTCCTCTACGTAACAGACGGCATTTTTGCTGGCATACGCCATTGCTTGACATTCGCTCTACGTGATATACAGGCAGATGTTGATCTTCCTTGCGAGAAGGCTACTTATCAACTGGGAATAAGAAGTTTCCTATCAAAACTATTACGTTTTACTGACGAGGCATAGTACATCCCGCAACCTCGAACTCTGGGGGAAACCAAAGCCCGTGAATTTGCGGCGGAGGAACTCATGTTCTCTTTGTTGGCCTACTTGATCGATCTGGGTCACATAATCGGCTCGGTCTTAGCATTAGGGACGGAGCCCCGAGAACCGTTCGAGCCCAACGTCATCAGTGCGGATGCAAGTCTGATGAATTGGGTCTTATACCTCCCAAAGCAGAAGCAGCTCGTTGTCTATGGTCCCGGAAAGGCGGATGAGATTATGTTTCAGGCTCACATGCTTTACAACACGTGAGCGATATCCCTTTGTTGAGCCCGGCAGATTTCACTGTCCCGCAGACCCAAGAGCTGACTGAGTATCGTCTAGTCCGAAAGTTTACCTCCACCGACCTCTGTCTCAGCTGGCTTACCTTCCTATCGAGCGCACTTCCAAGTGTGCTGCACCACCTTCTGACAAGTCGATAGCAGACCGACAGCGGGCCTACGACTTCCACACTACCAAGGTCCTCGAGGCTGCAGAAGCAGGCATAGGACTCTTCACCCTCCCAAGTCCGTTTACCACGCATTCACCGCTGGTCATTTGCGGCCTGGCACTATCAATTCTGGCCCAACTCTCGGCGTGCCGTTTCAAGTTGACGGGCTCCGGGTATACAGCTGCAGAGACCGCGTGCGGTTGAGGCTAGGTGCCATCAAGGCTTTAGGGGGTGTATGGCCCATCGGTTCCATAACAGTGGAGGAGGTACAGGTCATTGCTCGAGAAATGCTCTCGTTACGGGATCCAACGGACGGAGTCGTCAGAAAGTGATGTTATCACTAGTCCGGAGGTCGAAAATGGATCGAGGTTGGTATAGCGCGGGCGTATGTTTTTCCTGGTGCTGTCGGATGGCTGACGATGTAGGGTTATGCATTTCTCAGTTACGCGTCTGGTCTGGCAGCTGCTAAAATAACTATAGCCTCGTGTCTCTCCTGTCTTGCTTTGTTGCCTGTAACAAACTCCTCTCTTTGCAGTCCGAACCCCTTACTTCAACACTGGATAATCGCAGCCTAGCAGGTATCCCGCGTTACTGACCACCACATCGATCTGCCCGAAATCGGCAGAGACGGCGAAGAAAACGGCCTCAACGCGTGGGGCGTCCACAACGTCGGCGACGGAGTAGCGAGCTTCGCAGCTGAGCCCCAGCGCCTTGATGGCAGCTACGCTGGCGGCTAAGGACTTCTCGGTGCGCCCTGTAATGATGATGGCGCGGGCCCCGGATTTGGCAAAGGAAAGCGCTGTAGCCGCGCCGATGCCGCTGCCGCCGCCGGTGATGATTACCATTTTACCCTTGCGTGAGAGAGCGGGATTGGTAGGGGAGAATGCCGGGTAGGCGTCATGGCGGGTTGTCGAAGTCCAGGCGGGAAAAGCAATGTTGGGGACGACAGGGCCGGAAGAAGGGGGTTGACGTTAGTGTTTTCAATGGTCGAGAAAACAAGAGACGGGTTTGCTGGTCGCATGTGGGTTTATATCGCACACCAGACGTTGACAGACAGCCTGCAGGAGGAAACGGGACCTCGTATCTAAGAGTAGATTTATAATGGTCCTGGACGCCACCGCACGGTTTAGCCCGAGTGGCGGTGAGTTTGTACTTCCTATCCACGGGGTTACTTGTTATTTTTTAAAGTGAGAACTAGGCAAAATAAACTCTGTCACGCTAATATTTAACCCCCCGGATAAGAAGTAGGGAGTGGTTGCTAATCACGCTCGCGCTTATCTTCCGAGACTACGCCTACAACTTCCTCATATGCTCCTTAATCACCTCGCGGTACTCCTCATCAACAAGCAGTAGCCCCATCGGCCCTTCCTTCTCGATAAGTGCATCCATCTTCTCCGTCTCCAGGATGAACGTTGCAAGAATGCTCGCCTCCTCGGTCTCCGACGCATTGGTACTGATCCGGTGTCTGCACCCGGGCGCCTCGTAAAAGCTTTGTCCAGCCGTCTTAATCGTCATCGGGTCGTCGTTCATTTTGTCCAGGACGGAGCCGGGAGTACGTGTACGGCGACAAAGGCGCCATGGTGGGTATGCGGCGGGGCGGCTGCGCTGGGCGGGAAGGTAACTTTCAACCCGAGAATGCTTTTGTCGGGGGTATTGAGGAGTTTGTACTTGTAGAGGACTTCGAGGGAAGGGGAGGGGGGGCTCAAGGTGGGTCAACTGCATAGCTGACTGAATAGGCTGGGAGGAAGGCTTACGCTGGATCGTAGGTTGGTTCCTCCATGTTTGCCGCTTCTGAGAAGACCATTTTTGCCGTCTTGGAGATATTGTAGTGAGATATGAAGTCTGTGAAGATGGAACCGACATTCTGCGAGAGGGCTGGCAAATATTTATCAGTTTTTAGTTCTATAACAAGAGTCACCGGGTCTATCTGTTACAATGAATTTTCTCGATCGACCTGCACTCCGTATGTGGTCGTGTAGGAAGCCGGGGATGGCGGAGCCGGAGGGCCCACACGGCGGCTATCCGTGGAAGCCAGCTTAGGCTATGCGGATGCGACGTCACAGCCTCCCACAATCAACGTCACGCGCCACCCGCGCATAATATGCCCATATCCATTCTAGCACGCGGCGGGAATTAGTCATAAGTTGACTAATGCCGGATGTGTGCGGCTCTGGCGCTCATTCCTAACCGGCCTCACACGGGAATCGGGCTTCCGTTTTGGCAATTCTAACTCTTGGGCCGTTAGAGACACCTATAGGCTCAAGCTGTTAGGCCGCGGCACCATGGCCTGTTACCCGGAGGATTGGGATCGAAATCGATTGCCTTTCATGACTTCTATGCGTTTGATGATCTGGCCGACTTTGATATAAGTACTGGCAGCAGATGCCCACTTCCTACTGTTTCATTCTGACCACATCAAGGCCGAATGTTATCCTACTGTCGTCGTACTGCTTTCTCATATCTGACCTAACAAGCAACAAAGCCTCCAGCAAGTCATCACACCTTCGCATCAGCAACCACCATGGCATTCCCCGAGACCCAAAAGGCAATCCTCCAGCCCGACAAAATGACCACAGACGTGATCATGGTCACCGACCACCCAGTCCCGACGCCAAAGCCTTCCTCCAGTGAACATCTCGTTCGCGTTCATACAGCTGCCATCACCAACGGCGAGCTCCTCTGGACCAAGAACTTCCCCATGCCCGAGGAGTTCGCCGCGCTCAAGACCCTCGTCCCCTGCAACGACGTCGCCGGCACCGTCGTCATCGCCCCTACATCCTCGCCCTTCCAGCCGGGCGCGGAAGTGTACGCACGCTCCAACTATAGGCGGACGGGGTGTGCGCGCGAGTATACGATACTGCTGACTGAGGAGGTGGCTAAGCGGCCGCAGCACCTCTCGTGGGCGGAGAGTGCGGCAGTGCCAATGTCCGCGGAGACGGCGTGGCAGGCGCTGTTCATCCACGCTGGACTGGAGGCCAAGGCCGGGAAGGGAGCAAAGGGGAAACGGGTTTTCGTCACCGCTGCGTCCGGGGGTGTGGGCGTATGGATGGTGCAGCTTGCGAAATGGGCAGGTGCGAAGGTTGTGGCAACGTGCGGTCCGGATCATGTGGAGTGGGTGAAGTCGTTAGGCGCGGATGAGGTGATCGACTACACCAAGACGGATATCACGCCGTGGGCGGCTGGAGAGGGGCACAAGGTTGATATCGCGATTGACTGTATCGGTCGTAAAGCGCTCGAGGATGCGTGGTGGGTCATCAAAGAGGGAGGAACTCTGATCAGCATCTTCCAGCCGCCGGAGGGAGTGAAGCCTGCCGGGTTGGAGAACAACATCAAGAACATGTTCTTTATCATGGAAACAAATGGAGAGCAGCTGCAGAAGGCAACGGACCTGATTGAGGGAGGCACCGCGAAACCCGCGCTAGACAGTGCTTTCCCTTTCGACCAGTTTCAGGAAGCCTTCAAAAAGGTGGCGAGTGGGAAGACGAGGGGAAAAGTGGTGTTGGACTTAGGTGCCAAATAGGACCATGTTGCTGCTTGGAGTTGTGTTGGCTTGTACCTTGAAAAAAGCAAGTCGGAAGGATTGAAATGAATTGCCAGGCTGTGCCTCAGCAGGAGCCCAAGCGTTATGGGGCTTTAGAGTCTGATGTACTTGTAACGCAGTTGACCAGAAAATGTTAGGAGTGGACGAACAATTGGGCCAGTTGCCCTTCAACGTGATTTTCGTGTGTACTTTTTGGTACATTATACTTACAATTATAACACGCATTCCACATCTTGGCAAAATTCTTCATCAAAATTTTAGTACGTCGAGATGCGACGAAAGGAGAGCTTCTGATCGGCTCAACTTCCACGTGTGGACCCTTGGAATAGCGTAATATTGGTGTAATATATTTCATAGATTACCGACTCGACCAAAGCAATCTACCTAGGTAGCTGTGGGCGCCAGACATATTTATAACAACTCTTGTTCTCCCATAGCCCGCCAGAACCGATCACAACTGCCATCATTGTACGTTGGCTTTTCAGCCACGCTGGATTGCTGGCAAGATGGACGTTGGCGGCCTCCGAATCCGCATACAGTCCACTCTTGACCCCAATGCTGATATTAGACGCCAAGCTGAGCTGGATCTGAAATATGTACGTCGCCTGCCAAGAGAAGATCGTCAGAGCCCCACTGAGAAACACTGTTAGGCAGAAGAGCAGCCAGGATTCATCAATGCCCTTCTCGATATTCTCCAAGCGGAGCATGACCCTGGCGTGCGCCTTCCCAGTATAGACTTCCCCAATAGCGTGTCCACAGGCAACGGCCGACTAAGTCTTTACAGCCGTCATATATCTCAAGAACCGAGTCTTGAGGGGTTGGGCGCCGCAGGAGGAAATCCACCAGCACAAGCAGATACCAGACTCGGAGAAGCACGACTTCCGAAACCGCCTCCTCCCAATTCTCGCTACCTCACCTTTACAAATACGGAGTCAGCTGATTCCAGTCCTCCAAAAGATCCTGCAATATGACTTTCCTTCGAAATGGCCGGGGTTCATGGATATTACGATGCAGCTCCTCAACACGAACGAGGCAAATTCGGTGTTCGCTGGATTACACTGCATGCTGGCGATATGTCGGATGTACAGATTCAAGGGCGGAGAGAATCGAGAGGACTTCAATCAGATCGTGCAGATGGCCTTTCCGCAGCTGCTTAGCATTGGATCACGTTTGCTGCACGAAATGAACCCTGAAGGATGGGAGATGTTACGGGTAGTCTTGAAGACTTACAAACACACAATATACGTGGGTCGGAATGTTACGAACATTAAGAATCCTCGGGGGCTGACGGGAGTAGTTCGATTTACCGCCACACCTCATGGCTCAGGATAACATGGTCGGGTGGTGCACCTTCTTTCTGACATTCGTGGGGAAGGAGGCCCCTGCTGGCGCTTTGAATGAGGATACCGACGAACGAGAACGGAATCATTGGTGGAAATCAAAGAAATGGGCGTACGCAAATCTCAACCGACTTTTTGTGCGGTATGTATCATCTCGGCAAGTTGCTCAGACGATTTCTAAAAACATGTTAGGTACGGAAACCCAAGTGCGAACCAAAAGAACACCAGTCCTGAGCTCGTGGAATTTTCCAAATCCTTTATAGCGAATTTTGCCCCTGAAATCCTCAAAGGCTATCTGCAACAAATCGAAAAATGGGCTTCGAAGACAGCCTGGCTGAGTAAACCATCTCTTTCATATACGCTGAGCTTCCTGGATGAGTGCGTGAAGCCGAAACTGATGTGGAACCATCTGAAACCTCATATGGATACCCTGATATCACATGTCCTGTTTCCCATATTATGTCAGTCCGATGAAGATATCGAGTTATTCAGTTCGGATCCACCAGAGTATCTCCATCGAAAGCTTAATTTCTATGAAGAGATCACTGCTCCGGATGTGGCCGCTACGAACTTTTTAGTGTCCTTGACTAAGAGCCGGAAGAAACAGACTTTCACAATTCTCAACTTCGTCAATGGCCTCGTCAACAAGTACGAGTTGGCGCCGGATGACCAGAAAAACCCAAAGGAGAAAGAGGGAGCGTTACGAATGATTGGAACCCTGGCTTCGGTAATACTAGGGAAGAAAAGCCCCATTGCTGACCAAGTGGAATACTTCTTCGTTCGACATGTCTTCCCGGAGTTTCGAAGTCCACACGGCTTCCTAAGGGCAAGAGCTTGCGATACGCTGGGAAAGTTCGAGCAACTAGAATTTAAAGACTCCCAAAACCTGTTTATCATATATCGGAACATCCTCGAATCTATGGCTGATCCGGAACTTCCGGTGCGGGTAGAAGCTGCTCTTGCCCTACAACCTTTGATACGGCATGAAGTTATCCGAGCTTCTATGCAGCAAAATATACCGCAAATAATGCAACAACTTCTCAAGCTAGCTAACGAGGTTGATGTCGACGCTCTCGCTAACGTCATGGAAGATTTCGTTGAGGAGTTTGCAGCCGAGCTGACACCATTCGCAGTCGCGCTTAGCGAACAATTACGGGACACCTACTTAAGAATCGTTCGCGAAGTGCTTGAACGGCAGAACAGCAAGCAGGATGATACAACATTTGGGGACTTCCTTGATGACAAGAGCATCACCGCGCTTGGCGTTCTGCAGACTATTGGGACACTTATTTTGACATTGGAGGCTACCCCAGATGTCCTGATGCACCTGGAGACGATCCTGATGCCTGTAATCCAGATCACATTGGAAAACAAGCTTTACGGTAGGTGACTCCTTCTCTAAATTCCCAGGTCCACTAACGCCATCTAGATCTCTACAACGAAGTCTTCGAGATCATCGATAGTTGCACCTTTTCCGCAAAAGCAGTATCGCCCACAATGTGGCAAGCGTTTGGGCTAATGCATAAAGCGTTCAAGGCTGGTGCTGAACTATATCTGGAGGGTACTGCGGCCTATGCGACCTTCTTCTGATGTCTGCGATACAGGGCTAACGATTGATAGATATGCTACCTGCCCTTGACAATTACGTAACTTATGGAACGGAGGTTCTGACACAGAATCCAAACTACATCGAAGCCCTCATCATCATGGTTGAAGACATCTTCACTGACGAAAAGGTCGGTGGCATGGATCGAATTTGTGGTTGTAAGCTGGCCGAATCTGTGATGCTCACTCTGAGAGGCCATATCGACCAGCATATCCCAAAGTTCGTTGTATTGGCGATGAACGTCATCTCAAGCAATGAGGTCAAAGTCAAATCATACCGAATACATCTCATGGAAATGGTCATCAATGCCATCTATTACAATCCGGTCTTGGCATTGCGGACACTAGAGTCCAATGGAATGACGAACAAATTCTTCAGCTCGTGGTTTTCGAACATCGAGAACCTTACGAGAGTCCATGATAAAAAGTTATCGATAGCCGCAATCAGCTCGCTGTTGACGTTGCGCGCGGACGAGGTGCCGAGTAGTGTGCAATTAGGGTGGCCGAGATTGCTTCAGGGCGTGGTTCGACTGTTCCAGACGTTGCCTGCCGCTATACAGAGTAAAATCCTAATACGGTGTGAATATTGCTGCAAGCTAATACTTTGCAGACCGGGAGGAAACCACCAAGGAAAGCGACTTCACCCTTAATGACGACGACGATGACGACGAAGACGAAACAGCCACTTGGGAAATCGAAGATGCAGCATGGACGAATGATCTCGATGAGGGCGAAGGTGAGGGAGATGTGAAGGATGAGAGCGCGGCGTACTTGGAGTTTCTTCAAGAAGAGGTAGGCCCCTCATCCTCAATAACAGACGTCAGCTGAACCCAAAGCAGGCCCAGAAGTTCACCGCCGCCATCTCTGACGATGAGGAGCTGGAAGAAGAGAGCATGCTGGAATCGCCATTGGACAGGATTGAGCCTTATGGATTGTTCAAGAGCAGCCTCATGAGTACGTGGACCATTCTCTAGTGCCCTACCTTAAGCTTCCTGAGTACTATCTGACGAGGGATAGAACTCCAACAAGACCAACCCCAGCTCTACGAAAACCTCACCAAAATCCTCGCTCCCGAAGAACAGGAGACTCTCCGAAACGTGTGTGTCGAAGCTGATCAGTACGCTGCAGAAGCGGCGACGGTAGCTGCTGAGCTTCAGACTAATGGGTCACATCACCGATAGCTTGGTGAGAGCGGGTGATGTTGTTCGAATGCTGTTTTCACCTTTTGGCGTCGTTGCATGATTCCCCAGGGCATTCGATGTACCCACCGTCTAGATCGAGAGGCTAGATATCAGGTTTATGTGCTACGGGGGCGGTTTGACGCTATGAGGGTTGGAGAGTGAGAACGGCAAGTGGCGGGATAATGACACAATTATCCAACCATCTCCCACCTGTCCTTCGCCGCTGCTCTCTGTACATTTGTTCCTAGAATCTCCAATGCTCTCTCTCCCTCTCTGTACCACACTTCCACTTGCTGCCACTTTACACTGCGAAGTCTCTGACGCAAGCAGCAACTAACCTACGCTAAGCAATATCTCCGTCCCCAATGATATACTTAACCAAGATGTTCGACCCTCACTCATCAGGTCCTGAGCGTCCAAAAACACCCCTAGTTTTTTCACGACATGACAGCGGGAACAGAGTTACCATCAAAGAAACCAGTAACTAAAACCCCACTCACAAACACGCTCAATATACCTTCCCAATACTCATCGAGTGTTCCAACCGACCGCCGTTCTCCAAATCGCGCGAAAGATTATGTGGAAAAGAGGAAAGGAAAGGATTCTTGGGGTAATGCAGTACCTAGAGATCACCAGCCTCAACGCCAGCTCGCGGTGCTGCAATGGCGCCCATTGTGGAAACTCTGGGCCTCACAGATTGGAGCTGTGGGTGGGGGATTGCTCTCGAAAGGTCGGTGGGTTCGAGAGTGAGGGGGTAGAGCAAGGGAGTTGATATAGGGGCGGTATGCTCTTATAAAAAAAATTGAATCATGGCAGGGTGTGACTTTTTGGTGAGGTCCTTGCAGAGTCTGGTTTGTGCTGATATGCAGGCCTGGGAAAGGATTGTCACTGTTGATTGCGGGACATTCGGTCCTGGCAAGGGGGTAAATGCGTGAGGCTTGGCTGTTTTCACTTTCTTGGTGGTTGCGATGGCGGAGTAGATTGCTGTGAGGTTGGGATGAAGGTCGCGATTTAGCAAGGACAAGGTTTTGGGATATGAGATGGTCGGAAGGCGAGGACCGAGACGGAGCCAGAGTGTCTAGATGGATATGTCTCGATGCGTCAAACGGAGCTTCCTGTAGTGTGGAGTAGCGACTATTCGGCAAAGTCAGGCCTGTCGTTGGAAGGATGTCACCGCTCAAGGCGAGCAGGGACAATGGGAACACTGGGTGGTCCGCCGGAAGAGTATTAGGTGGGTCAGCATGTGAAGCTAAGAGGATATAAGTTGGGAATGCGCGACTGGGAAGACAGCTGGTTGAAAGGAGGGTTTGCAATTTTTCTTTGAAGAAGCATTTTGGTTCTGCGGTCTCGTAGCGCATATATTCCCTGCTGGTCTCGCCTGGGTAGGACATATCCACTCGCTGGACGACACCTCTAAAGAGGGATTCTTAATCGTCCAGCTACTAGAGCTGCTCGTTGCTGTATGGTACGAGCATGCCTCTCAATCCGCGAGTCAGTCATCGTCGTTGGCATACATCAAAGCTTCCAGGTCTGCAAGACGCATTGCAATGGCTTCAATTTCTCTCGGTAACGGTAGTTGCGTTCCGCCATCATGGAAGGGGCTCCGTGACTACATCCATGTCCTTATCAGACACCTTGTACGCACGACATGGGGCTGTTGGTTCGCTTGATCCGATAAGCGCTCAATCCAATGCCTGTGGTCAAGTCCTGCAAGTATCTCCACACGGACATCCAGAGGCCCTGCGACGCATGCATTGCCTAGACGCATCGAACGTCAAGCTGGAAGCAGTTAGCCAGGCGTGCGGCGATGAAAGGTGGGAGGGGTACAGTAGTTCTGCATCTCCTCGCTTAGCTATCTGAAGCTTAAGGGATGTCGCAGATCCCCTGCAAAAAGTTGCCTCAGTATTCAGACCCTATGGAATGATTATTGTAGCCGTGCGACGCTTGACGCGACGCTTAATAATGCGACACTTGATAATGCGACGCTTGATGTCGATTTAATGCGTTGCGACATTAAGCGTCGCATCATTAAGCGTCGCATTCGTACAATAATCATTCTATAGAATCTAAGGACGAAACCCCGAAAACCTGTTATTCTGAAAAATGAGATTTCGACGTTATGTTCGCCATGCAATAGAGTCTTGATTATTACATTTTACATCAACTAGACTACGCTCGTCGCTAGATTTTAATAAGTTTTATTAATCTATAATCAAATTATATAGTAATAGTGTGTTGTACACGTGTGCTAGCATCAAAGCAAAAAAGTTTTTTTTCATTTTTCAGAATAACAGGTTTTCGGGGTTTCGCCCTCAGACCTTATGCGAAAAAAAAGGTTCTGCCACCTTATCGAATTTAGCTATCACCTTACCGGATTCAGCACTTGCACGTGATACATAGTCATGCGAAATAATAAGTAAGCATAAGGTCTGAATACTGAGGCAAGCAAAAAGCAGGCAGATTCGAGCGTTCTCCAGGCGTCCAAGCCACGAACATGCAGACGCAATCTACCGCAGATTGTCAGCTGCTCCAAATTCGCTCTGAAAGCCAACGGGATGGTGTGAGGCATTTATGCAGTTCGGGTATCGGGATTCATATACTTCATACTCTCAAACCTACATGAAAGAAGGCAAACCGACCCCGCCAGGATTCAGGATTCAGGATTCATGCAAGTGTCTAACAATGAAACTTTAAATACCGACCACAGAGGATGCCAGCGTGGACCAAAATATCTTGCTGCCGGCTTCGCCGTAACCTAACAGCTTCGAATGCTTTGCTGCTGTTACATTGACCCACATCTTCGTGTCACAGGACAAGGGAACGTTCGCGGTCTCCTCTTACAATTGGCTGGACGGCGTACTTTATAATTTTCGTACGAGCTTGAGGGGTTTAGATGGTCTTCGATGCTCTATCTACTTCGGCATACTTTACTCCATCCTAAGTCCTAGTGCTGAACATACATGTACTTCTAAATGCCTGATTTCATTTTCAGTTTCGTTTTCATAGCAGGGGATCCCGTAAGAGGAGAGGATGTACTTTATGCAAACTGTGGTGTGTCCCGATCTCGGACACACGAAGATTGTAGTCTAAGAGGAAGCGCAGGACACAGCGAGGTACGGAAGAAAGATTTGAGACAGGTATGATGAGCCCTGACCGTTGGGCAGTTAAGGTCATATCTGAATTGTCGCATATGTGTTTCAAAAGCAATACTTTGTGCTGCTGCAATTGGAGATACCAAATTCAGTCCGCCAAGTATGCCAAGCCTTCTGATCAACCAAAAGGGTTTGCAGCTTTGAAGAAGCGACAGTCGATCAATATAGAGCCTGGATTATGTCAGCTATATTTGAAGTGTATACGTACTCTTGCTAGCCTGTATTGTTGCGATGAGCACGCCATCCAATGTTCCTTGAAGGTCAGCTAAGCGAGCCCAAACTCTCTTGATGTGACAGGTTAGCGTACGGAAACTCGCCGCAAGAGCCAAGATTCGGCCTCTTGCTAGTTTGTATAGAGGTGGTGATTGCCACGGGCCACTTTACCGACTCGTCGTTACGATAGGCCATAATACCCACCCGGTCAGCGGAATCACGTATTGCCTATACTATACTATCGGGCTGGTTTTTAGTAACCGAACGTGCCGTAAGCGGCAGCTGCTTCAACACAGTGAAAACTCACCACTTTCTCTGCGAAATTAGTGAATAGCTGCTTGTATTATGTGTCCACCTAGCTTTGATTAGGACTTGTCAACAATTGCATATTAGTGTGAGTATTTAGTGGTTGAAATCGATCTTGACTGTTGCATTCCCACCACTAACCGCTTACGGCACGTTCGGTTACTAAAAACCAGCCCGATAGTATGAACAAGTACAGGTCTGCCCAGCATGGGTCATCGGCCGCTGACCTAGAACAGATAGATCCATCCACGCCTCGCGAGCTTGCGAACTATTTACGACAGACTCCGTCGTCGCCATGTTGCTGTCTATCCAGGCTAGCTCCACCAGCAGCCAGCGATTCATGCACTTCATCCAGTCAAATAACACGACATACGGTGGAGACGTCGCGAGGGTGACGAAGACAAGGTGATGAGCCAGATATCCTGGAAAGGCACATGACCTACTTGAGGTTAGTCTGCTCGAGACGGGCCGCGGTGGCCCATGCCCTGACAGACCAGCCACGCGACTTCGCGCGACTAGGGTGGGGCTGCAGCATTACTGTTGGCTCAGTGGTGAACTGGCGCCCATCCGCCTTTTCGATTGGTGGTACTTTGAGATGATGATCGCGAGTCTTCTCACGGTCACACCACTTCAAGGGTTGTTAAGAGACCCCACGAGCAGATAGCGGTAAGGTCGCGATTAAGCTGAACGCCATCCGGTCGCAGACATTGTCTACCATAGGCCGAATATTGGCGTGGCCACCTGATCCAACGTCATAGCGGTCACCCTGCGGTCCCCTGCAGGTAGCAACTTCCCCAGAATGCTACATATATCTCGGTATCCGTACCTGATGCCCCATCTTCATAGCTCTTCCCCTTGCGACACCGTCGTGTTGTACTTGTTCCAAGATGCTCCTTGTTCATTACTGTCTGATCTCGGTCGCGGCTCTCTTTGCCGGAGTGAACGCAGCAGTCATTGCGCCGACTACTCGTGCGATTCTACCCGATGACACTGCCACCATTAGTGGTAATTCGAAGTGTTTGTCCAAGAATCTTAAGGTCAGCGTCGTCACGAACAACATCAAATTTCTCCTGGACCCGCCTGCCAACCAATCCGTTGTTACGGAAACTCTTGTTGAATTGCTTCAGGACAATTCTGTCCTCTTCGCAAAGGTCAACGGCGGGCAGAGGATAATCAAAGATATCTACACCATCTATGGAAAACTGTGCTTTCCATCCAGTGCCAGCATCCCAAGGACGATTCAGACAGTTCAATTTCTGACTCACGGAGATACCCTGGACAGTACGTATTGGGATATCGCGCCGGGGTATAGTTATATCGACGCAGCCGTCGCCGCAGGCTACGCCACCTTCTCCTATGACCGGATTGGCGTTGGGCAATCACAGCATCCAGATCCTCTCCAAGTCGTGCAAGGGCCTCTCCAAGTCGAGATCGCACACGCCCTTGTCACAATGATCCGTAATTCCCAGATAGGTCCTTACTCGTTCGAAAGGGTTGTTGGGGTTGGCCATTCTGCCGGCTCAACCGTCACGCAAGGAGTAACAACGAAGTATCCGCAGGATTTTGATGCCGTAATTCTTACTGGCACTTCGACATCTGCCTCCTTCGTTGGCACGGCTCTTGCGTCGTTCGATCTCACAATCGCCAGATACGATGCTTCGGGAAAGTTCGCTGGCCTACCAAACGGCTACCTGGTCCAACCTATTCCACAAGCGATTCAATTCCCATTCTTCCGCTTCCCCAATTTTGATCCCGGGAGTGAGTTGTTCAATTGCTTTAGTCCGATATCTTTGCTGACAGCAACCAAGTATTTGATCTGGAAGTGGCCAACAAGCAGACTCAGACGTTCGGGGAGCTGCTCACGCTTGGCACGATCGTCGCACCTTCTCCGCAGTTCAAAGGACCCGTGGATGTCTTGCTTGGCGAGAACGATCTCGTCTTCTGTGGCGGCGACTGTACGAAGCCACAGGACCAGTCAGCACTCGTAGTCCCGATTTTTTATCCCGCTGCAAGCAAATCACAACACTACATCGTTCCAGGGGCCGGCCACTCTATATTTGCTCACTACTCCGCTCCAAACGCGTTCAATCAAATGATAGATTTTCTCCAGACAAACGGATTGTAAGAAGCGCAGCCAGCGTGCCACAATCAAGATGCATCGTACATGGCCTGTGCTCGGATCAGTGGAGTTCTGCAGTCACGCCCATGCAGGGACGTGCATATTCAGGGCTTTAGGTTTGGCCCGGCCTAGACGTAGCCTTATGCATTTGTAATTTTGTCTACTTTCTGTCCTAAGGCTGGCTGTCATCCATAGTATACCATCGAACAATATATGTCGAGTCGATACCTAGACCTCGTTCGTCTCACTTCTCTAGACATTACTCCTTCCACCATGGTGTGCGATGATGCCAGACAGAGCGCTAAGCTTTTACGGTATGCTGAATTACCGGGCCCCGAATGTTTTACAGGGTGCTCACGTATCTGGATATTGGCATTCCGAGTGCCCCTACAAAATGGAGGATCAGTATGCACAGGACCTTGCTGGTCGCCGTTCCCCGCATTGAGCGAATAACAGAATATCTTTCAAGGGAGCGTGCAAGCAGATCGTCACGATAGTAGATACTGAAAAGTGCAGCAGATTATCCTGCTCCTATCTAGCCCCACAACCTACGGCAGTGGCGATTCTATGATGGCCTCAGGGCTTTCTAGCGACCCAACAGAAGTACTCGCAATCAAGACTAGCTCCCGCCTTCAATTCATTATTCAACCGTTCTACAGCCTCCAGACCCTCTCGTAAAACATCGGCGCTATTTCCCTTGGCTTCCGACTGTCTGTTCCAGAGCTCCTCGTAGCCCATCAAATGGCTCTGACCCCAGGGCATACGGTAGCAGTCCGCTATCCTGAAGCGATCCATCGCTACTGAATGCAGCCCGCTAGAGCTCAAGCTGTGGCGTGTATGAGCGAGGGAACATGATGTAGACAGACACTGGGATTATCTATTAAGCTCACTCATGCATAGGACTGGCTCCAGACCGCCGCATCAAAGCTGCCACCTTCGCAGTTTCCTCCAATGGGCCCGTGGGGTCGAGGGTCGAAATCCGAACTGAGAGCGGTTCGAGATCTAGCCATTGCAAGTGTCCACCTGGCTCTGCGATCAGGTTTTAGGCAAACAATGATGAGTGTCATCACCAATTTGACGTACTAAGAAGACTGGCAAGATTTTCGAGAATCGTGTGCATGTTCTCCTGGCGTAAGACTGTTGTCATGAACCGCATGTGCACTACGTCGTACCGCCCTCGATGTTCCTCCGCAAACGGCGTAAACACATCGTGCGCGTAGAGCCGAACGTTTTGCGGCAGCCATGCGGGTGGGGGAAATTGAGCGGGCGATACGTCGAAGCCATTGAGACTGTTCGAGGTTGAAAGTTGGTGGGATAGATCGATCAGCCAGATGCTGTAGAACAGTCAAATTATGGTAGTGCGGAAGACAGGGCATTTAGGGCCTTGTCAGTTTAATTGTTACCCTGTTCCTGTACCGATGTCGGCCACATGGAGGTCAGAGACGTTGGTCGGGATCTTCGGATGGAGAAGATAGCCAAGCTGCTGCTGGATCAGCCAGTGGTTGAGGTTCAAACTGTTTTTGACGATGGGTGCCAAGTCAGATCAGCCAGATTCCGCGAGGCGTCGCTGAGGGAAGGGAGCGCTCACCGCACTGATGATCGATAGTCCCTGTTGAATACGTATGTATTCTCATGTACTGGAGCACCAGCCATTTTTTTTTGTACGTGCTGGTGACGCTAAGAGGCGTGTCGAACAGTGGAAGAATATCCAGTAACAAAAGACAGCCGGAGAGATTCGAGAAAGATTACGGAGTAAATCAGCTCGTCTTGTATACTAATGGTTCGCATAAGGTAATGTAGAAATCTAATTATATGTACTTTGACTGGTTGACAGTTGTTTTTAGCACTATTTCGAAACTACTCGTGGGTCCCCCACTAAGAATTGGTAAGCGCTCCTTATCTACTTGCAGGTTCTTAGTGGGGGGGCCACGTTGTGGTGGGAAGAAATCAAGCTGCCGATTCGCAACCAAGGTGCAACCGCCAATTCACTTGTTTGCTAATTGTTGTATAGATATAGAGGACGGATTCACAAAAATCGCTATCGAGAACAGATAAATCGAGACCGAATAGTTGTTTGGAGAGTGATAACAACATCTCCGACTCTTCCTCCGCGATATCTTCTGTAATTTCTCTTGGGAATCAGAAACGTGGACTCTCGACGCGCTAGGATGGGAGCATTTAATCTCGAATCTCCCCGTGGGGGACAGAAGACTGGCCCTAACCCCACGGTCCGACGACAATTGCAATACTGGCCTGTAGTATCCACCACGAATTTCTAGTAGGGCCCGGAGCCTTCTAAGCGGTTGTGTCCCAGAGAATACTGCGATTTGTATGAGAAAGCTTTTTCGCATAAATAAGTCGCTGACATACCGATAATCTAAAGGTGGCAGCTTGTAGAATATGTTACTCATCCATTCATCGCTACTAACAATCTTCCCCTTCTCGTCGAACAAGAAATCGACAGTGCCCGGGTACTTCACTTCCTTCCCCGTTGCTTTCGTATCCATCAAGTCTCTAGCAAAAGTCCCTGATCCAGTGTACCAGATGTGTGCTCGGCGTTTCCCATCAGAAACATTTTCAAGAAGGTCAAATTTCTCGAGCTTGATCATGCAATCCGGTATGGAGTTGAGCCAAACTTTGTGGAGGATCTCCAGCTCATGCTTCCCAGTCTGCTTGTAATAATGGCAATGATCCACGTGGCGTCCGTCTTCCGCATAGAGACTTGAGAAGTCTCCTGGCTTGCTTGGATGGGAAAGGCATCTTCCCCAGGCAACACAAGCCTCTCTGGTTTGTTCGTCTGCGTCTTGTCAGTCCCTCGAAGGGTCAAGGAACAGGGAAGTGTGCATAAGGTAAGGGAATCTATACCTGTGAGTCTGTTTGTCATATTCAATCAGGAGGGGCGGCAAGCTGTTTTTACTTTGACCAAGCAGCTTGAGGCAAGTAGATCAAGACGGCCTATATATACCTGACAGATGTCTTATGGACAGAACTTCCTGGCGAACTACCGCGTTGGCCTTCCGTGTACGAGAAATAACCGAAGCGCAGTGTTCCGGGCGAGGTCAGACGCTCCAACGTGTTCCGATAAGAGATCCGCGTTCATGTGGATTCTTAGTCTTGACAACCACCGTGAATTGTCAGTCCGACTTACTCCAGATTGTATCAACATCACCAGAAGGGGGGTAGCATGGATTTAAGATGATTTGTGATCCAACACACAATACTCCGTATGCGCATCTTGCCGATCGATTAATTCACAATTATCTCCGAGGTGCCATAATCGGCGATAGAGGTGGCCTGAACTCGATGCCCCTAGTGCTAGTGGTCGAAGAACCTATCAGCTTTGGATATGCTGAGGCTTATGACTCTCTGCCGAGTAGCAGCGTCTTCCAAAGACAGAAACTAACCGGCGCCCAGCAGGCGGAAAGGTCGGAATTCGGGAACGTGCTAAGATTTGGAACTTCGTCAACTCCGACATGGCCACGCGACCACGGAAGCCAAGCGGAATGCCTGGGTCGCAGCACTGGAACAGACTGCCGCCCTGAAACCGGGTACCGTGATCGCGTCGCATATTTGTCCCGGCGCTGTCGATGGCATCAGCAATGTGCCTACAATGATGGATTACATCCGCGCGTTTGGCGAGTTGAAGGAGATGTCCAAAGACGCGGCCGAGTTGTAGCATGCAATGATCAAGCGCTATCCCAATAGGGTAAACCCGGTCATACTTTGGTTGGGATGTCATGCCAAGTACTGAGCGACAAACAGGGTAGGCAATCGAAGTTCAAGGTGTGGCTATCGAAGCTGAATATTGCCAATGTATACCTAAAGGTGAACGTTCCGCGCACACCCAGTTTCGGTAAATACTAGAACAGTTCTCGGTCTATGCATACCCAATGGTTTCATTCCGGTCCAATCCTGAGATCGAACCCTATGACTGGATGTGCATTTGCAGAAAATGGGTGTAGTATCTACCGAAATTGCTTGTGCACGGATTATTCAGTTGTGATCTTCTCGATTCCAAACATCTGCTCCGCACGATTCGGAGGAGCGCTACAGAATCAGATAACTCAGATGGCGTCTACATTCTTGAGCTGTTAACAATTATCCCTCCTCACAAATCTCACGGGGACTTCCCCAGTCATACGCAAGCTCATCTTAAATTCTACTCCCCTTGCCAATCCAGTGACAGCTGCCTCCCTTGCGTCCCTCCATCTTGCGCTTCGTGTCTCGTCAGAAGCATCGGCATGACAGTCGATGATCAGCTCAACTGAGAACTCCTCGAATATGCGGGTCACAAGAGCTACAAGCTCGACTAATGCAAACCGTTTGCCAAGGCAGCCCCGGTTTCCATCCGAGAAAGGTAGGTAGCCGCCTGGTATTGGCTTCAAGAATTGATCTGGAGGATGCCCGTCGCTGTTATCTGCAGGTGGATGAAGCCAATGGCCGGGATTGAAATCATTAACGGAGCCATAAGCGCTGAGCGTGGTGTCTGAGCTTTGGGAGTGCGAAGGCCAAATGTCCGGATGACGGTGGATTGCGCTGGTATTGATGAGGATCAGTGTGTCTGCTGGGATCACATGGTTTTTGCTCCTCAGGGGAAGCAAATGCGGTGTGGCCGGGCTTCTTTTGGGTATAAATTGCAGGACTGTGAAGAGACGCAAGGCTTCGTTGATCACGGCGCCAACATGACTGGTGGCAAGAGCCGGGTAGTGAGCATCGAAAGACCACTCGCTGGGAGGTGCAGCACCAAGGATCCGATCTACGTCTGCTTGAAGTGCGGTTTGGATGCCAGGGTGGCAAGCAAGTAAGATTATGATGAAATTCAGGGTGTTGGCGTTGGCTTCATGCCCTGCAAACATAAAGAGGAAGATGTTTCCTAGGACAGCTGGAGAGGAAATGGCAGTTGAAGTTTGGTTGAATTCTTCACTAGCTTGAACAATGAGGTCTTGACACCTTTTGTGTCAGTTCTTGTCGTTCCATGAGGTATTAGGACTTACCTAAGAGACTTGATGGGCCTATGGGCTTGACGTCCTGTATCTCCCTTTTCTTCTTATCGTGCAAGTCCTCCATGTATCTTACAAGCTCGTTATAGGCCTCGTAAGCCCTTCTATGTACAGGCAGAGGCGAATGTGCTTAAAGTTGTTAGCCACATGATAACACGGAGGGGAATGAGAGAATACCCAGTATCAAAGGTGGCGTCAGAAATACCATTGGGAAGTGGTCTAAAATGTCTGCCATGGCATGGCTATAGCTCAGCTGGTGTCCGGGAGGGACATGCTCGCGAGCCCTGAGGACCTCTAGACAGTCCTGCGTACTTTCAAAGCATACTTCGTTCACGATGTGGAGCGACAGTCTTGCCAGCGAAGGTCTCAAATCTCGACTGTGTTCGTTGGCAACTTTCATAAGATCCGATGCTGCGGCGACAGACTTCGTCCATACTCTGTTGATGGTGTCCTTGTGGAAGAACGGTGACGTTATCTTCCGATAAAGGCGGGCCTCCCAGCCATCGGTGCCCGTGATGGTGGGACCAAAGATGTTGAGTAGACTCAGGAGTTCGGCCGGCTTGCCGTACGATTCGTCTCGCAGGATTTGATGTGCTGCTGTCGGGTTGCAGGTCATCAGGATATTGCCGCCAGGTGAGACTAGCATGATCTCATCCGTATTGATTCTCGCGAACAGTGAGTATCCATAGTGCCATGTACGACTCAACAGGAGTATACTGTCATTGACTCAGCGTGACAGCGGATCAAGAAGCCACAGCGAGCTCACGAAAGCCTTGGAGGTATCCAATCTGGTGGGAGCCGGTCCGAGAGAGGCACGATCATTGCTTGCGCACATAACCACGGTAGAGAAAAGGGCGAGAATGGGAGAACGAGGTACGGAAAGCCAGACTTCCTGGCCTGACCGAGGTTCCGAAGCAGTGCGAGGAGGTTGTAGAAGCCGAAGCTCGTTAATGCTAGGGCAGTACTGACAAGAGCCACGGTGGAGATCATGTCTGCCGAGTCAGAAACCGACAGCCTACATGTACGACGGCCAGAACACAGTCGTAGAGAAGGAGAAAGAGTTGACCCATACGTACACGTACCTTATGCACCTTGTGTCAATTGGCACCAATTTTAGGATTTAGGATTCGGCACTAACGCTGCGACTTCTCGGGCGGTCAGTAATAAGAACATTGCTGAGGTATTGTGCAGTCCTCGATATGCACGCACAGGATTTAAGCGCCGTTGCCTTGGTAATTCATTCGGGAGGAGTACGTTGCTACGTGATAGCAAAACTGCGCGCACACCCCTTTCTTTTTCCTGGCGTTACCCCGCCACACGCCTGCTGCTGATGGAGGCTATGCTGGAATTTCCGCTCCATACACGAACGAATACCATACACCCATGGGAACCGAGTTTGATTCTTTTTGATCCTCCTCCGTTGTCATCGAAAGATTTGTGATGCGTAATCTACACACTTCACCCCGGACGGAGAATCCCCTTGGGGAAGCCCGGGCAGTTTGGTCCATCCCTCAGCCTCAGCGCGCTCGCAGTCAGCTTACGATACTGCTGATATCTGCATATTAGGCTCATTAGCAATGCATGGTGGGCCTCATTTCTGAAACACCATTTCCAGCATCTCAAGTCCAGACTGCTAGATAAAATGTTCAGCGCAGCCGTTGTTCAATCTCGCTCAGTTTCTCCCCTTGGCCAGCTTCTTTCAAAGGTGGTCACCCAATCTGGTGCATACGGCACTCCACCCCCCAGTAGATTATACCCACCATGTCGCAACCTCAACCGGTGGTACCCTCGTACTCCCTTGTTTCTCTTTCTCTGCTCGTCAACTCAATCATCTTTCTTACCTTGGCAACCCTGTCAGTCGCGCTGCGCTTTTATGCTCGCCGGATGAAGTCGTTGGATTTACAATGGGATGACTGGACCATCGCGATCAGCCTGGTTCGTTCACGCATGTCAATCGGCTTCGAAATCGATCAGGGGCGCTGAGATAAGCAGGTCCTAAGCTGGGCTTACTCCATCAACACCTGGGTCGCCGCGGGCATGGGAGGTGTTGATACCACCACCTTGAGCCCGGGAGACGCCGCAGAAATCTTCGAACGAGTGAGCGTGTCCCCACCGGAAATTAGCTCCCACCTTTCTTGCTACAGGGAACAGTCTAGCTAACGAGACTTCCAGTGTCTCTGGATCGAGGGCATTCCGTTAGGACTCGTCCTCGCTACAGTCAAAATCTCTGTTCTGCTCTTCTATCGCCGCATCTTCATCACAAGAGCCTTCAAAAAGTCCGTTGATGCCATGGTCATCCTACTCTCGGCATGGGCTGCGTCCACCGTCATCGTCAGTGCACTACCCTTACCAGGTCACATCCCCGCACCATGGGTCTGGAGGCTGATGTTGCAAGCCGACAGGGCCTGCTCTTCATCGCATCTCCCATCTCGAAAGCCTGGAAAGGCGGCCAACTCAACTACAACTTCGCCGCTTTCTCTCTCGCCGTCGCCGGCATGAGTATAGTCTTCGACGTGATGGTCCTATGTTTCCCTCTCCCCGTGATCCGGACCTTGAGATTACCTACTCGCCGCAAAGTCCAACTCGCGGGGGTGTTCTGGCTAGGCGGCTTGTAAACCCTCCCTCCCTCCAGTTCTATCTCTCTCCCTCTCCTCCAAAACCCAATCTCCCGCGGATGCTAACTCGATACGTCATTCCTCAGCTGTTGTATCGCCGCCGCGCTGCGCATCTACTACCTCCACCAAGGCCAGCAGCAGGTCATTGACAGCCCGCATCACAACTACTACTACCTCGCGACCCAAGAATTCATCTGGGCGCACATCGAGCCCAACTGCTCCATCGTCGCCGCCTGCCTCCCGACCTACGGCCCCCTCCTCAACACCAACAACAGCTTCGGGAAGTGGATGCACAGCCTGCGATCGTATTTGTCGTCGAGGAGTGGCCCTTCCAACAACTCTTCGTCGCGCCTATGGCCCCGTGGGAGCAAGAAGGGCGGGGAAGGGAGTGAGAGTGGGTTGGTGATGGAGGGCCAGGGCAGCGGGCACTGGCAGAAGTTGGGGAAGGGGGACGAGGGTGGCGATTTGGTGGCACACAATGTGGTTGATATTGCAGGAGGGAGGACGGCTGAGGAGGAGGACTTGGAGGCTTGCGTGCAGGAGAGGGGTGCGGCGAGGATGAATATTGCGGTGAAGAGAGGGTTTGGGATGGAGGTCTGAAGGAGCTCTGTGTTGCGGTTGATAGTAAGCGGGTTGGTTCTGTAGCCTGGTTGTGAGGGATAGTGTTGTTGGTGATTTTGGAAAGTGGAAGAACGGCATGTGCGTTTCTTGTATGCCTGTATCCGTACGATATCGTCAATCGATGAGCCTATATATCGAACATGATAATTCTCTGTACAGGTCATATGCTGTGGGCCCAGCCAGTTGATTCAGTCTCGATAGTTCATTCTTACTTTCCGCGAACACACGGAATCCGAATAGAGATGCATCTGGCTGATTTCATAAGGCTACCGACAATAGTAGCGCTCGAGGGATCTGTGCAGGGGAAGCTGTAATGCAATACATTTAATTGTGCGCTCCACACCTTGACACACTTGCTCCCGTCCCCAACGAGTGCATGAACATCGAGGGAACGTGTTCAACGCATCCTGGACCCCCGGAGCCTGTTTCAAGAGACCCGCCCCTCACTCTTGACTTCCTTGTCCATCATGACGCCCATGACATGCTTCAAGCTATCCCTTGCCTGCATCGCCTCCATCCACCGCTTGTAGTGTGGATACTTCTCGATATCCCAAGGATCCTTTGCATCTTTCATAACGTAGGGAATTTGCATGTTCCACATCACGAAGGCGAGGTCCGCGTAGGTGCATTTGTCGCCCACGAGCCAGGACCTGCCCTTCAGGTGGGCGTCGAGCACCGAGACGATACGCTTGATTTCGGTGTTGTAGCGGTCACGGGCGGAGGGGAGAGGCTCGGGGTGGAAGAGGTTGAACCTGTTGATGGGGAGCGTGTGTTAGTGGGGCTGTTGTTGAGTCTTCGGAGAGAGGGAGAGCATACCAGGCGGCTTGGCCAAAGTAAGGGCCTTGGCCGGATGCTTGGAAGAACGCCCATTGTTGGAGTTGGAAGTTTTCTGGGGAGGAAGTGTAGGTAAGGGAACTTGTTTTGTCATAGGTCGCAATTAGATAGGCGACGATGGCACCGGACTCGAACAGCGTGATGCCTGTGTTTGGGTCGACGATCGCTTAGGAGGCGCGGGATTAGAGACAATAACGTATGAAGGTAGTCGATAAGACTACGTCTTCTGCTTACCTGGCACCCTGCCATTGGGATTGACGGACGTGAATGGTTCGGCCTTCAGATCTTCGAGCTCGACCCATTTGGATTGATAGGCGAGGCCGAGTTCTTCGAGGATGATGAGTACCTTGGACGGATTGGGAACTTGGTCTGAATACTGCGTCAGTCACAGCTATGTTCATAGGTCTCTTGCTGATGAGTACTCCTCCAGTAAAGCGTGATAGGCTTCATTGCGAGCTTCGTTCGTGGGGTCTGTAGTATGCAAGTCTCAGCATAGAGTGAGCTCGTAGCCAACGCAAGTATTTGGCAATTAATCTCGCTTCCCTCACTGTTGCTACGAAATTTGAAAAGCCTCAACTCCAAGGACGTGCCGTGCAAGCAGATTAGAAAGTCAGTTCTCGCTTCAGTCGGACTTGGCGTTCAAATACCAATGTAACAAGGCAACTTTGTCATGCATCGGCTTGTCACACCTGGGCTTGGCATATCTTGCATAAGGTAGGTGTGTCAATTTATGTCGGTGCCTGGAATAAGGCCCACCAGCTACAAATCAAATCTACCATATAATGGATGCACGTGTACTCTGCCATTCAGGCAACCGTGCGACCCCAAAGAAGCTCAAGCATCACAGGCGGTGAGTACGAGCCTGCATGTTCGATGTGGAGAATTCGATTAGGACGCTTTACGGAGTACATCCAGGACTGCATCGGAAGTTGCGAGTTCCATGCACATCATGGAGGATCGTGCGCATCAAGAAGGATCGTGCAGCTCAGCTGAGACTCAAAGGATCCAGTGTGCATCGGAAGTTGCTGGAAGCGTTAATGCAATGTATTCCTTCGAAAACGGAGGGAGAAGCTTTCGACCAGCCTGAGCCAACGGCAATCGACGTCAGCTAACGGCAACTAGCGGCTACATGAGCGGCAAAGGCCCGCTCCATTTGGTGTCGTTTCAAGTTTGTTCTCTTAGTCGCTCCAATGAGTCTGCGACCTTTTGACGCCAATATCTTACATAATTAAGCCTAGAGCTGATCGACGGCTTCCCCCCCACTCCCCGAGGGGGCTGCAACCCACGAATACCGCGCACAGGTGTTGATCACTTTGCATGGCGTATCTGTACATGGGTTGCCTGCTTTTCCCAGAACCAATAGATGCTCTGCTTTGCCCATTGCGGTGGATCCACTCCCGGGGGTCGTTCCAGATCGAAGTGCCATACCAGCCTCGCCAAGATGTAACGCATCTCCAGGAAGGCGAGGCTCCTTCCCGGACAATTATGCGGTCCAAGTGAGAAAGGCTGAAAAGCGTCTTTCCTGTCATGGCTGTACGAGTGATTCGCGGCATCGTCTAGCCATCGCTCGGGTGCGAACGCCATTGGCAGAGTAAAGTTCTCAGCCGATTGATATGCCGACCATTGAGGTATTGATACCACAGTGTCTTCGGGTATGAAGTGCCCTGCTACGGATGCGCCGCGTTTCGGCACCTGTCTCCTCATCCCATCCGGGATCGTGGGGCACAGCCGCAGACCCTCATTGAGTACAGCGTTCAGATACGGAAGGCGACTGAGGCTCGCACCACTGATATCTTGTTCCTGTCGGAAAGTTGACCTGATCTCATGAACAAGAGCTCCAAGTTTGGTTTGGTCGCGTACAAGGTAATTTGTGATTCCGGTCAATACTGTGGTTACCGACTCGCTCCCTGCCACAACGATCAACATTGCGTTGATCTCGATTTCTGGTAGCGACATCCTATCGGTGTGCTCTGGAGCTGGCGATGCTGATATTGGAGCATTGGTCATGTAGGAGATGATGTCTAGTCTTTTACTGCCCGCCTCGAGGCGTTGCGCAATCTTATCTTCTGTAGTCTTCCAGATCTGCATCAAGTCACTCATTGCAGATTTCGGTGTGATCATCATCAGTATCTTGTCCAGAGGAGGGTAGAACTTGGTGGCTCCCACGATTAGGGCAACCTTGAATTGCGCAATGACTTGAATCCACGGATGGTACCGTACTCCCTCGAGGCAGCCAAATGAGGAGCCCCACAAAAGATCACCAATAATGTCGAAGGTGGTGTAATTGAGCCATTTGAGAATGTCCACCGTAGTAGCTTGCTCAGCGCCGCTATGCTCAATAGTTGAACTGAGTTTATGCACGAGCAGGTCGACATAAGAGCGAACGACGGCTTCCTGCTCCGGTTTGACCACGAATGCTGGGGCGAGCACTCTACGAAATCGCTGGTGGGTCAATTCGTCGGCAGAGATCAGGTTTTCGGCGTCCTTTCCTGGCGGTTTGTCTTTGTACTCGTAAGGTCTCAAAAACCCTTTGGTGTATATATCCCTCCACGCAGCCGGATCGGTGAAAGACAGTTCGTTCGGAGCGACGCGTACGACGTGACCGTATCGTTCATGCAGAGTCTTTACATGGTGAGGCAGGCTGCCCCCAATCATAGATTGAAGGAATGGAAATCTGAAAGCATTCCACAGGATAGGGCCTTTATACTTGGCCAAAGGGTGGAAGAGGAGATTGTAGATGATGCGGTTGACAATATACTTGCGCAGAGGCTTAGCAAACGTAGAACCTCAGAAAGAATTTCGAACTTACGATCAGGTAGACCGCTGCGAGAGCAGAGATAATTCGGATGTAATGCATGGCTTACTTGTCCTCTTATCTGCCAGCTTAGAGTTTCGATCGTTATGGCGTGATTGCTCGAGCTTCGATTAACGTTCAGGATAAAATGTTATGACAAGGCTGGAACAGTCGAGATAATAGTCACGTGTCGAGCGGGGCTAGCATCAGAACTCCCGTCCTTTGACCTGCAACCTTATCTCAGGTTCACGAACACCATTTGTGTCTTCAGATTTGCATGTACATTTCGCAGAAGAATTCTCAAATGCGACTGCTTATTGATAAATAATATGACTTCAGGTACTACGAAAGCATGCTCGTCGGCGTGGAATTACGGTTCTCTCACTCTGAAACAATAGCTTCACAGAATCCCTTGACGGATCCCGGGCGCTTCCGAAGACGAATCTCAGCAGCCGGGTTCGGAAAGACGAACTCGTGGCAATGAATGTTTGGCGGCCTACCTTGGCCCTCTAGAAACGCCCAATCGTAATCCGTGATCAGCCTGACGAGTATGACCTTGATTTCCAAGCTCGCAAAGAACCGCCCTGGGCACGAATTCGCACCATGACCAAAGTTCAGAATGCGCTCCTGGGTAGTAGAGAACTGGTGAAGGTGAGACTCGCCCTCTTTTTGGCGCATCTTGTAATAGCGTAGCCCATCGAAAACGTCTGGTTGAGGGGTCACATCAGGATCATTCTGAATAGCGTTGACAGCCATACACACGTGGGCCCCTTGAGGTAGTACAACACCATCGGGAAGCCGGTGCTTCTCTAGCATAACCCTATGCATAGAGAGCAGGGTGGGCGGATTGAACCTCTGGGACTCTCTCATGAAAGAATCCAAGATCCGTAGTTTGGTGAACGATGACTTTTGCCATTTCTCCCATCCTCCATCTTCTTCAACCACCCGTGCAATTTCGTCCCGGATAGGCCCAATATACTCTGGTCTAGCAACCAGATCGTACAAGCAGTGAACAGCGTTCATCTGCGATGTATGTATCGAGGCAAGAGACATGACTACCTCTAAATGTGCAAGTGACTGGGGGTCACCTTCTGCTTTGCTTGCAATCTCCATCATCCAAGACAGTAGGTTGTTGTCATCAGTGGAACCCGTGTCTTTAGGGGCGGCGCGACGATGAAGGATTTCAGGCACCAGCAGCTTCTTCGCTTTCCTTATATAGTGATGTCCCTTCCAAGTCGTCGGAAGTAGCCAGCTCAGTACACGATGGGTCCACGGAGGGAACAACTTCAGAACAACCAATGAGACAAAGACTAGGCAAAGTGTCAGCGAGTCTCCCTATACCATGATATACAGCGTGGATATACCGTTCTCAGTAAATTCAGTGGATATTTCAAGCCATTCCTCATTGCGACAAAGGGGAAGCCCTAGGAAAACTCTAGCACTGATCCTTGCTACCAGTCTGAGTATCACATGATAAGGTTTGATGGTTACCCATTCATCTATGTAAAATTATCAACAAGTCAGCACGTATGATATCTATCAAGCTGAGGGTGCTGACCTTCACACCTGGGGAATTCCCTGCGGATAGCATACTGAAGCTCGTCCTTCATAGGATTACCAAGGTTGCTCAGATTTGGTGTCAATTTCATCTGGAGTGTTCTGAAATGGAGATTGTTCTGTAGAATGATGTTCATATTCGTATGTGCGCCCATGAGATTATGGGCATGTGCAATGGTTGGACTTGCGATAGTCGATGGCAACATGCGCATGTGGTTAACGTACTTGGGTGGCAGTACTAGCATGTTGGCATCAAGTCTCTTGAATTGAAAGATCCTGTTCTTGAACTGCCTTTTGGTCAGTAGCTAGATTGTACGAGTTGAAGAGGGTTTACCCTTCTATAACCATCTGCCAGAATAGCTTCCGCTTCTCTGTAGAAGCGATAGTTCGATATAAATTTAGCTTCCAATCTCGACGAGACTCCAACGGTGGGAGCTTTGAACTCGGACCGCCAGCGTAAAAGTGAAATAGATCCATAGAATGGTAATGCCAGTAACAGAAATCCCACCAGGATATTGAGGTTGTCTTGAAATTGAAACATCTTGGTCGGGATGAGCTTCAGCCCGCGACCGGTCAGAAGACTTGATGCGCGTAAAATTATCAATCTCGAAGTTGAAGATGGGATTCGTGCAAAGCCTCTCTTGTGATACCTACGGACCTTTGTCTTGCTTTCCAACCGAATATATTGCTTATCATCGACTCTAGAAACTCGGAATGGCAGAACTGGCGGGCCTGATCGTCACATCGACGGTCATAAAAGTGGACGTAGGATTGGAAGAACGATAACGATAGCCTATGCCGTTCAGACCTGGCTAACGCATACAGGCGACGACCCGAACCTCGACTGAGAAGCCACTCCGACCTCGGCGCAGAATGCGCCGATTCGAGCTACCTTGGGTTGTGCTTGCTTCGAGAGTGTGGTGAACATCACACCACGATCATCGATCAATGCCGCCGGCTAAGTCATGGTCTCAAATCGTGAGCCCGCGCTGCAGAAAGTTCGTTCATACCCTGAGGGGTGTAGAAGACATCAGGTCAAACCAACGCCGGAATTTGCGGATGCCCACATCTGCCGTTGACCACCGTGTACAGAGTCTAGAGGTGCGAATACCAATGGTAACACAATCCACACTGCGGAAGAAGCACACCCGTATCACTCGTTGTTCGTGCAGAAAAAGGCGCTATCACTGCGCATATGCGCGCTTCGAGAGTTAACGGCTGCAGAGCGCGCATAGTCGACCTGCATCTGCTCACCAAGCCAACAATTTTAGGGCAAAACGAGGCAAACGCGCACATCGTGCGCTTCGCTGTTGGCCAGCCATGCTGGTTGTCAAAGCGTTCCATACCTGCATGCCTTCACTTCGATTAGGCAGCTCGCGGAGACACCCTTATTCGAATATCTAGTGGAACGCAAAAGACAGCAGCAGGGTAGGACAAGGCTGTGGCAGATGAAGCACAATCACTTGTGTAGCGTTGTTCGGTAGGTCGATGGCGTGGGCCCCAACAGAGCCTAGACTATGTCTATATCGCTCTTGGAAGTCGATTGGCCCATCCTCCTTGCTCCACAGTCCAGCTCCAGGATTACCTTTTGGTGTCTTTGTATCCTATGGATCCCTTTCGAATTCAAGGAGTGAGGTAATAGAAGGAAGTCCTAGGCTTAGATTACCGCCTTTGACATGAAAGTCCTGCTGTGGAGGTGGAATCCTCCGTGGAGAGACACGAGATCCATGCTATGGTTCCGGACGCTCCTGCTAAGAGCTTCCAGGCTTGCACGCCTACTTTCGATGGATAAGTTGCTTTTCCACGCAATTTGGACTGTGTCTCTACGTATGTGTCTCCGTATGCCAAAATCCTAGCTGACCTTGAACCGTCGATTGCTTTGTACTAAGCAAAGCACACGGGCTAATGCTAGCTCCTCTTACTCAACCGGAATTGATCAGGACAGAATGGAGAATCAGAAACTGGAGGAAAGAGCTCAGCAATTAGTTGAAAAGATAGCAAAACGAAGTTGCATCAATTCGTTGGGCTCTGCCACAGTTGCAGTTTACGACACCGCTTGGGTGTCCATGATAACCAAGAATGAGGAATGGCTGTTCCCGGAATGCTTTTATTACGTCTTAGACACTCAATCTCCGGATGGAGGATGGGGATCTGGCTCTTCTCTTGATGATGGCCTCTTGACAACACTGGCGGCCTTGGCGGCCATGGTCAGCCATGCAAAATTACAGCGTCCGGATACCCGTTCTGACCCGATGAACCTCAACTTTCGTATATGTCAAGCTACGGGGTATCTTGAGGCAAATCTGCGATGTTGGGATGTAGACGCAGCGATGAACGTTGGCTTTGAGTTCTTAATCCCAGCTCTCTTGTCAATCCTAGAGAATGAGCAAATATTCTTCAGCTTCCCTAGAAGAAAAGTCTTGAACAACATGAGAGCATTGAAGATGGAAAAATTTGACCAAGAGTTATTTTACAGCTTTCCAAATACATTTCTGCATTCTTTGGAGGGGCTTGTGGGTCAGATCAACTTCGATCGAATTAGCCATCATAAGACTTTTGGAAGTATGATGGCGTCTCCAGCATCTACAGCGGCCTACCTCATTCACTCCTCTACCTGGGACGACGAAGCCGAGACCTATCTTCGGACTGTCATAACCGAAGGAGCTGGAGAAGGGAGAGGTGGAGTGCCAAGTGTATATCCGACTCCGATCTTCGAGTCTACCTGGGTAAGATTCAGCGTCTCTGTGCGCATATTTGACGAAAGCTAAAACTGGCCGCAGGTCCTCACGACTCTGCTGGAAAATGGTTTCGACGCTTCGCAACTAGGAGAAAACAACATTAACATAATAGCGAGTTATCTACAAGATCATTTCCGGAAACAGGATGGGCTTCTTGGCTTTGGTAAAGCCTGGGTTAACCTGTTTGTTGATTCTTGGCTGATGCTGGCAGTATAGCACCATCAGTCCCTGCCGATGCCGACGATACAGCAAAAGCGCTTCATGCCCTTAACGTACTAGGCAGGAATGCAAGCCCAAGTCGCATGATCAGCCATTTCAGAACCGATAACGGTTTTTTCCGGACATATCCTGCGGAGAGAAATGCAAGTTTTAGTGCGAATTGTAACGCCTTGAGCGCTTTACTGCACTCTCCCAATGTTGGAGATTACGCTGCGGATATAGTCACCACTGCCAGCTTCTTATGTGACCTTTGGTGGAAAGGAGATATTAGAGATAAATGGGTGGGTGATGCACTTCGCTTCTATGCTGGTGCTTGGACTGATTGACCATAGAATACATCTCACCAGTATAGCAAAATGCTTCTCGCGGAAGCTTTGACTCGCCTACTGTATCTTTGGGACATTGGTTTGCTGGATCACTTACCGGAGCTTTTGTTGCGCGAACGTGTTCCGGTTGTCCTGATCCAGATCCTCAATCAGACTTTATTCGCCCAGACAGCAAACGGCGGATGGGGCTCCGAGATTTCATGCGAGACTACGGCCTATGGCATTTTGACTTTGAACGCCGTCTCATCACTACCATTGCATGGCTTCTTGAATGAGAGCATCAAGTCGGGTATCCTACTAGGACAGCATCTGCTGATTCGGTCTGAGAATGGCTGGGCGAAACCCACCTATGTCTGGATCGAGAAGGTCACATATGGTTCTGCAACATTGTCCGAGGCGTATTGTATAGCGGCCATGCATGCACTGCAACAAACTCCACATGCCTGGTCACAGAAGACAGTGAGCCTTGTAGATATCCCCGAGAAGGTGGTTGCGAATTTGGTGGCATTCTTTCCCTCCCTAGAAGGACTTCAGAGTGAGCCAATCTGGACGATGAGAGCTTCAGCCGTAGAGGCCTGTACATTCCTCCCGCAACTAAGATCTGCACGGGCTGACATCTTACCACGCCAGAAAGAGGCGAAGAACAAATATGTGACTTATATTCCGTTCATATGGATTTTAGTCAATAATCTGTATCACCTTGATATAAGTGCGGATCTTTTGTGGGACATGATGGTACTCACAGTGTGCAATTTTCGTGTAGACGAATATATGGAAACAGCAGTAGCTCGATTTTCCGAGGCGGATCTGGAACAGGCAAAGTCTATTGTTCAAGCGCTCTGCACGGTAGAGCAACAGGAGCACCCTGTCAAAAATGGTGGTGGCGATGGTGACTTCACCAGTGACCTCGAATCGAGGACGACGGAGTCAGCTATTACAGTAAACGGGTTCAAAGCAAATGGAGCCGACGCTATTGCCACCGAAGCGAATGAGAAATATGCGGTCTCCTTGCTGGTGAACTTTCGAGCCGTCATCGGCCATTACACACGAGCAATGCTGGCCTACCCTCGAATTGTCTATGCCTCGTCTGCTGACCAGTCGCGTTTCCGCTACTTGTTACGTACGTTCTTGCTTTCTCACATCGAACAAATTGCAGATAACTCACGGTTCTCGACTCAAACATCCTGGAATGCTTCAAGAACGACCATCATTACGGGACCTCGCACCTCGTTCTATGTCTGGGCTCACTCAATCGGCGCTGACAGTATTTCCTGCCCCATGTCGTTTGCTTTTTTGGCTTGCCTTGTGGGCGCCATGAATTCCCCCTTGCAGGAGAAGCGGCAAAGATCGGCAGCCGACTGCTTCGAATCCGTGCGTCAGCAATACCTTGCCGAAGATCTCTGCTCGCGTCTCGCCGTCATGAGCCGGCTATACAACGACTTCGGCTCTGTGGTACGCGATCGTCTGGAAGCCAATATCAATAGCATCAACTTTCCCGAATTTCACTCGCACTCTAGCGAGGGTATCGTGCCCGCCGAGCATGATTCAGATTCTATAAACGAAGAAAAGCTGAAAGGAGATCTGTTGCGTCTTGCGCAGGATGAACGACAAAACGCGGATGTGGCTTTGCTGAAACTTCTGTCAGATCTGAAGGGGAAGCCTGGGGACCACAGAATCGGTAGCCAAGGCCGCAGAGTAAATGCAGTGAGATTGTTTACGGGCGTCACAAAGCTGTTCGCGGATATCTATGTTTCTCGCGACTTGTCGAACCGTATCCGCACAAGCAACAGCTTATTGTAGTGGCGTGGCATTTTTCATTTACGCGTGGTAATCCACTAGGCCCACAATTAGACCATTTGAGACGTCAAATGTGTCTTGTTCCTGCGACTCAAGGAGTGGTGGAATCGTGAAAATGTGACCCAAAGCATCGCCAGATCCTCTTTTTTTTAAAACACCGTGCAAATATCTCCAAGTAGCCCAATCTCCTCTGTCTATCACTCTTCTGAACGCCGTGATAAGATGATCAATGACATTAGAGTGGCGGAACCCCGTGTGGGAGGTCGTAGCATCGAGGCGAAAGTGGCAGCTAGCTGCCTGGTCGTTGCGTCCCGTGACCTACGGCCTCTGCCGCAATGACGATTCCCAGCTGCATTGTCTCAATACTGCATCTTCCTAACGCTAGCGTACTGATGATATTTGTTCCGTTCCAACTTCTTCTTGTGCTGACACCGTATGCATGGAAAGTAGGCAGCTGCATGGAGTCGCTGTTAAACAACTCTGGCCATTTCTGTCCCAACTGACAATCTTTCGTCGTAATCCAAGACACCGCTGTGCTTGGAGATAATTATAAGGAGGCGACTCAAGGATTAGCTCAACTGTAGCAAAGGTAGCGAACACTCGCTACGACGAATGCTTCGGCTGAAGGAGGCCAGTGAAGGATACGCGGATTGCATTCGGTCTTCCGCCGCGTTCAGTGTGATTTCTTAGTAACAAAGTATAGACAGTGACGATTGCCGGAAGGCATTAGATGCATTAAGGTAAACCTAGCCCATAAATCAGCCCATGAAAATTGGTCGAAGGGTCGTGCACGCAGAGGATTCGAGGCCACTGCAAATATCGTGATGGCGTTTGAAGCATCTCACTCCGAACAGGGCTGACAATGAACACTCGTAGTCGATGACGTCATGAGTGGCGCGGACGCAACAACGGACCAGGTTTAGGATACGGATAGTGGAGGGCGACGATCTTGTCAGCACAGGTGTCAGCTTGACACCAAACATTGTTGTGAACAGCGTAGACGCAAGAACGATCGAACTCAGAATGCGGAAAAGCAAGGGTCTCGATGGCACTGCCGCCATCAGCACAAGCACAGGTAGCATTATGTCGATAGCGCGCAGACGCAAGAATGGAAGGAGGCAGGATGCGGAGTTAGCGCTTTCACAACGGTTGTCGTCCCTTGGCCTTATTTTTAGATCCTCGGCCCAAACTTCTGGCAAGATGCTTTTGATCAACTTTCGCATTTCTTGATTTATTACTATTAAAATCTTATGTTTGATAGAGTAAACTTTGCGCTTTTAACAGCATATCTTTGATAGAGTCTAAATTAACATTGAGAAAGTTATTTGATTGCCAAGTTTTTGTATTCGAAGCGTATCTCAAAATTAAAAATCGACTTAAACTTCTTAAAGTACTAGTATATGTTAACAAACTTTGCAATTTCTATAGTAGCTCTAGTAATTTGTAATCAAAACTTATAAGTAAAGCAATTTTAGAAAGCACATAGTATCTAGAGTAATATTTGATTAATTTTATATATTCTAATAGCAAAATGCAAAAGTTGATTAAAATTATCTTGATACTAGAAGTTAAGATTAAGAATCTAAAAATAAGATTAAGAAGCAACAACTATTGTAAAAGCGCTAAAGTTAATAGTTGCTAAAATGTTTAAATATTTGTCCTACTTTTACTAGTACAAAAAAAATCTATTTTATATGTTAAGCAAGAAGCAACTTCAACTTTTTAGAATACTCTAATTGCAATTCCTAGATAGTGCATCTTTCTAGTATTGTATATTAGAATAGGTTTTCTACTTAAGTTACTTAACTTACTAGTCTAGTAATAAAGTTGTTAAGATTTGAATATTGACGCTCTATTCGCGTTTCGAGAGATAGATAGAGCTTGATAGATTAAGATTCTCTTAAGATCTTGCAGATCTTTTAAATCTAATTATTCTACGTACTCAAATTAGTATTGTCGAGACAGAATCTACTCGAAGAACTTGTTTAGTTTTCTTAATATTCGACAAAGTTGCAAAATCTCAATTAGATTAGACTATATTTTAGCGCGTAAAGTTTTAATATTTGCGATGCGCACAAATATTTGCAATTACTTGCTAGTTGTATAGTTGCGTTAAATTATTACTTTTTTTTATTCAAATATTAGATTTTATCGATTCGAGCAAACTTTACTTTTAAGACAAATCTAATAAATTAAGAGAATATTTATTGTTATAATATTAAGTTAGCAATTAATTAACTAAGCTTTTCGATTCAATTAATCTTTGCCTTAATTTTGCTTAATCTTTTGAGTTAAATCTAGACTAGACTTAAGCTAGATCTTGATTAAACTAAATTAAATCTAAACTAAATTTTTTGAATTATTTCTTATTTAAATTAGATTAAATCTAAGTTAATTCTTGCTAGACATAAGGTTTGCAATTTTATATAGTTAGCATTGTCTTGTTTTTCTCTTTTCTTTTTTATCTTTTGTTCTATATATTAAATCTAGTATAGATCTAAGTTTTATCTAGTTATTAATCTAGATATCTCTTTTAATAGTAATTTCAAGTCTAGTTCTTAATATTACGAAGATCTATACTTTTTGCAACGCTTCTATGCGTTAAAATTCAATTTTTAGTCTCTTCTAAGTATATCGATACTTATACAATCTTTAACTCAATAAAGTATCTCGAATCTTTATTAAAGATTGAGCTAATTATCGAAGAATTTATTCGATAAGTTGCTCAAGATTCAATTAAAGCTCTACGTTAATTTCGAGAACTTCAAAACTAAGTATAATTCAATATCAGTATTATTCTTGTTTTGTTTGTCTCTTTTGTCTCAAGTTCTCTAGTAGAAATCGACTTAATATCTTTCTCTACAATAGCTTAAATCTTTGCTTAAGCTATAAGTAATTAATCTTCTTCTATTATACAACTTTCTACAAATTTTATTGTTTTTGCAATCTCTAGATTTGAGAAACTTCTTAATATATTACAATACAAAAGAGATAAAGATTAATTAGATACGTAAAAGCAAAATCTTATATAATATATAAATATTAGCTATAATCGATATTTTATTAATTAAGTTAAGATTGTCTATGCAAAGTCACAACCAATTCTAGATAAAAAGACTTATAATCTTATAAATTGATATCAAGTTAATAGTTTTTATATTATTCTTTTTTTCGACAAATAACGTCGAAGTTTGTGTTACCATGTTACGAGTCACGTGCTAGTAACTACTACTCGTCGCGCATCGCTCTTCACAAGATAATTAGAAAGAGAAGATCTATCAACAAGATCAAGATAATCAAGATGGCTTGATATTTGAGCACCTTGAATTTCAAATTAAGGTAATCAAAGTAATTAAGGCCTTAAACATCTTGAATACCTTAAATCTTAAATAAGTAAAAGTATATAGCTTTCGAACGCAACTTTCTTATAAATCGTATTTAACTTATCTTAAGTCTTTATTTATTGTTACTCTAATTTATTGAATTACTTGTAAAGATTTATTAAACATAAAATTATCTATAGTTGCAATTCTTGTTATTAAGTAATTGCTTGTATTATCTAAAGATGTCTACAAATCTCTTTAATAATATAACTTTCTCTAATATCTTTTACAAAAGTACTAGCGTAATACTTTGAACATTCTAAGAATTTCTATATTAGATTAACGCGTCTCTATTCTAAGTACTAGCTTAATAGCATTACGTCGATCAACGTTTAGTAAAGACAACAAGATAAGAATTAACAAATCTAACGTCTATTATATCGATTATATTGATCTAAAGAACTAGCTTATGCAAGTAAATATTAATTTTATCTTCTATCTTGTTTTAGCGAATTAAAAGACGATTTTTGTATCAACATTTCTTAGAGAAAGAGTTTAATATTGGCTCAAGTCAAATTTACGCAAATACTTAAAAAATTATAATAAAAACTCTTGTACGATGTTTACGAACTTCAACAATTTCAAAAAAGAGCTTTAAAGAATCTTCGAAACATTTAACGAAAAACAAATCGCAAAAAGAGTAATTTAGCATTTAATTTAACAAATTTTTGCAACAAATTACGCAACAAGATTTTAAGAATATGTTAATTTTATTAAGTAAAACAATGTCGCATTTATAACAATGTTTCGACAAAATCTAAAGAACAATCTTAAGAACAAAATTATACGCGATAACAAATTTATTAACGACATATTTGATCTTATTAAAGTAGTTATCGATCTCGACAACAAACTATATAAAAAAATTATAAAAAAGCGATACAATTAATTTTACAAAAGAACAAGAATCTTCTTTGAGTTAACAATCAAATATTAGTAGAAAGAATCTTGTTTTAATTAAAAGTACAATAACTTAAACTATTGTAAATTTGCATTTATAAAATTAAATTTTATTTAACAACGTAAGGAATTTTTTTTTAGAGAAAAGCAAGATAATAAATTCTAAAAAACGTGCTATTTATATAGCAAATCGAGTTACTTCGCAAAAGATTGTCGATTATAAAACTTAATAAATCGTCGACAAATCAATATTATATTAAAAGAAATACTTAATAGTTAAAACAATATTAAGAAGCAAATTAACACAAAGATAAATACTCTTAAGATTAAATTAAACAACAATTACTATCTAATAGAGAATCTAAATCAATTATAGAAAGTTCTAGATAAAATATTATTAAATAAGGCATTCGTATTTATGCAAAAAGTTAATTAAACACTTCATAAAACTATTAAATTTTATAGTTTAGTTATCGACTTAGACGAAAAGTATAATTAGAAGAATTTTCACAAATGCATAAAAGATATTACGAATTATCTTAAGACTTTAGCTAGCTTATCGAAGATTGTAAACAAATGCGAAAAAAAGCTAAAAAGCAATATTATTACAAAAAAGAACATATTTAATATTATTATAAGACAATTAGATCTTACAATATACGCAAGTCTAGCGTAATCATTAGGTCGAGTTTCAACCCAATCGAATTGACTCGCCCAACCCTAACCCTAGAATTAAGTAAATTTCCTAGTTTAACAAGATAAAGCGAGCGAAGAATACGCGTCGAGTGTTTAACTCAACTCACTCAATTACGTGACATCACGTAACGCGCTAATTATATACAATTAACGTAAATCTTGCGCTAGTTTAATCGAGTTAACATATAGATAAGATAAGATAAGATAAGCAAATGCTAACGTGACAAAGTTAGCTTAAGTTCTTAACATTAATTCAACGAAACTTAATTCTAGAACTAGATTTGCGTCTTGACTTTGACCCAATCCTACAAGGCCTAAGAGAATAGGTCGAGTTAAGAAAAAAGTGTTCGACTTAACTTAACGATTACACTACGCAAGTCTTAATTGAACAACTTGTTACAACAACTTATGTTAAACTTACTTAAAAGAAAAGAACGAAGTTAATTGATCTTCTAGAAAGTTAAAGTTAACAATCTAGCAACAAAAGAGAGCTTAAAATAAATAGACGTTTAAAGTAAAAATTACAACACAAAAGTAAAGAAAAGTTCAAATTTCTTAATAAAGAGTATATTAGAAAAATATAATATATTAGCTTAATAGCAACAACTAAACTTAACAACACATACACAATAATTTATTACATTAATTAAGATTAACAATTGTCAACTTATAGCAATAATGAATTTTCGTACAATAAGTAATTTTATAACTAGAGCTTTTGTAAAGAGAGAAAAATATTTTATTCGAAAGAAATCTAACGCTTACAATTTAATAATTGTAAATAAAAACTTATTATTCGCAAAAAATAAAAAAGTAAACAAAGAAACAAAATTACTATCGATAGCTATTTAGCAATATTACGAGAAACTAATCTTTAATATAGTTATTATAGTAAGAATAATTATTTATAATATTGTTCTAAAAATGTCTTAATTGAAGCAATACAATTTAGAAATTGACTAGAATATACGAGTACTTAAATTTGCACAATGTAATTACGCAATTTACATTTAATTTACGCATTAATAGTATTTAATAATAGATAAAAGATTAAATTAAAATTTAATTGCAAGTAGCAAGTTTATATTCTTGCAAAAAAACAATTTAATAAAGTTCGACTTGATAAATATTGACAAAAATTAGCTAGATTACAAAGTTAAAATAAGTAGAAAAAACTATGAATTTTCTAAAAGTTCTAAACTATCTAATATAGCAAAAGAATTGCTAAAGCATATATTACAAATATACAACAATTGAAAGCATCTATTTTAGAAAGAGAAAACAATCGAGATTTCATTTAAATAGTAATTGTAAAAATATAAGATTAAATTTAAACTAAACAAACAATTTATGTTTGAATCTATATATATTTTATTCAAAAAAAAGCTAAAAACACTTCGCGAATACTTAGCAAAAAACGAAAAAAATTTTTTTTTTTAAAAATCTTAATTATAGATAGAATTAGCGTGATCGTCGGGTCGGATTTTAACTCGATCGGGTTGGCCCGCCCAACCCTAACCCTAGGGTCAGGCAAATTTCCTAGCTTAATAGAATGAGGCGAGCGAAGAATGCACGTCAAGTGTTTAACTTAATCTACTCGATTATATAATGTTACGTAATGCGCTAATTATATACAATTAGCGTAAACTCTACGCTAACTATATGTAATTAGCGTAATTCTTGCGCTAGTTCAATCGAGTTAATGTATAGATAAAATAAGATAAGATAAGCAAATGCTAACGCGACAAAGTTAGCTTAAGTTCTTGATATTAACTTGACAAAACTTAACTCTAGGGTAGACTGATCGCGTCGGGTCGAGTCATCGAGTTCGAGCCAGGTTCTTGGCCCGCCAAGACCCGAGTCGGGTCAGGATTTTGATATCGAAAAGTCGATTTAAGTCACGATGTTGGTATCAAGTATTTGGGTCGAGTCAAAGAGTAGATATGAAGTACTTAGCGTATAACCTGGCTCGACTCGCCAAGACTCGAAAAATTTAGATTATTTTTGAAAAAGTGCATTAATCAACTTAATCAAGTTGATTAATTTAATTAATTTGTTTATAATATTATATAGTAATGCATTTAGGTAATGCATTTGTACGTTATTTGTGCGTTATTATTTTTAAACTATTTTTAGTAATTCAAATAATGCGAATTTTTTTAAAAATAGAAAATCTTGGCATTTTGACGTCATTTTCGATTGCTTGGCGAGTCGATTGGGCCAAGTCAAAAAATCGTTGATTTGAGTCGATTTCGAGTTGGGTCACGATGTTGATATCGAGTATTTGAGTCGAGTCAAAAAGTTGGTACCGAGTATTTGGGCCGGGTTAGAAAGTTGGTACCGATTCCCGGCCCGGCGGTCAGTCTACTCTAGGGTTAAGTTCGTACCTTGATCCTAATTTAACTCTACGAGGCCCAAGAGAGTAAAACGAGTTAAGAAAAAAGTGTTCCACCCAATTCAACAATTACACTAGATAGAATACTCGATTCTCTTTGTATTTAAGAAGAACAAAACTCTTTATCTATATATTGATTATCGAAAGCTAAACAATATTACGATAAAAAATCGATATTTACTATTTAACATTAATAAGTTTTAAGATCGATTGTTCGAAGTAAAGTATTTTATTAAACTAGACTTACAAGAAGCTAGCATAAAAGCTAAAGAGTTTTAATTACTTTTAAATGCTCTTGCAATAATTTATTATAATATTCTTTTATATATTCGTCAATTTTGTCGATAAATATTTGAAGTTTTTCTTTTTTTACTAGAAACTCTTTCTTATTGTCTTTAAGTATTCGTAAAATAGCATTTAACTCGTATTTATTTATTAATAATAATTCATTCTTGTGAATCTTAAGTATGTTATAATTAAACGATTTCTTCGTTTTTATATAATTATTTCTTCTACTAAGTGCGTCTACTTTATTATTATCTTTGTCTAATATATATTGTATTTTAGACTTGTATTGTTCGAGTCGTTCTAAATATTGCATTTGTCTTTTGTTAAGCTATTTAATAGTAATAAAATATAGAAGATTTTTATAATTTGTAAGAATCGTAAGTTCTAATAATTCTTCGATATATACTCTTTATAATACTAGAAAAACTATAATAGCAAGTAGCTTCTTATCGTAAATATTATAATTTTGTTCGATTAATATAAGTTTTTTTTCGAAAGATATATTATTAAGTATTACATATTTTTATGCTTTTAATTAAAATATACATTGATAACTAAATTTAATGCGTTAATTTCAATTTTATTTAACAATTGTAAACTATATATCTTTAGTACTAGTTTCTTTAAACATTTTAGCTTAAGATTCTAAAATAACTTCTTTTTTATTAATTTTTATATTTATAATATCTTCTTTTTCGTAAAATATATTAATAATATTGCGCTAACAAAGTAATTTTTAATAAATTTTTTGTTGTAATTTATAAAATCTAGAAAGAATTAAATTTTCTTAATATTAATAGATTATTTTTATTCTTTAATTACTCGTAGCTTTTCGAGATTTATGCGTACTTTATGTCGTTTAACAACAAATTTAAGAAAGTCAACTTCTTCTTAATAAAACTCGTATTTCTTTAATTTAAAATGTAGATTTCTCTTATTTTAATATTTTAATATTTTAAAAATATAATTTATATATTCTTTTAAAGTATTTGAGTAAATTATAATGTTGTTCAAGTATACTATAACAAATTGATTCAAATATTGTCGTAGTATATTATTAACTATTTTTTAATACTTTGTCAAAGTATTCGTAAATTCAAAAGACATTATTGTATATTTGTATAATTTATATTGTATAAAAAAAGTTATTTTTTATTTCTTTTTTGTCTTTATTCTAATCTAGTTATACGCTTTTTGTAAATTTAATTTAATAAAGTACTTTGCTTTAAACAATCGATTCTAAAGCTCGCTAATGTTAAGTAATAAGTATGAATCTTTTATCGTAATATTGTTTAGCTTTCGATAATCGACACATAGACGAAAAATTTCGTTCTTCTTAAATACAAAGAGAATCGAGTATTCTACTTGTAATTAAGATTTTTTAATAAATTTTTTTTTTCGTTTTTTGCTAGATATTCGCGAAGCATTTTTAACTTTTTTTCGAATAAAGTATATATAAGTTCAAACGTAAATTGCTTGCTTAATTTAAGTTTAATCTTGTAATTTTACAATTAATATTTAGATAAAATCTTAATTGTTTTCTTTTTCTAAAACTAATACTTTTAACTATTGTATATTCGTAATATATACTTTAGCAATTTTCTTATTGTATTAAATAGTTTAGAGCTCTTAAAAGATTTGCAATTTTCTTTATTTACTTTAACTTTGTAATTTAATTAATCTTTATTAATGCTTGTTAAGTCGAACTTTATTAAATTGTTTTTTTGCAAAAATGCAAGCTCGTTACTTGCGATCAAGTTTTGACTTAATCTTTTATCTATTATTGAACGCATTAATGCGTAGATTAAATATAAATTGCGTAATTACATTGCGTAAATCTAAGTACTTGTGTATTTTAATTAACTTCTAGATTGTGTTACTTCAATTAAAACATTTTTAGAACAATATCGTAAATAATTATTTTTACTATATTAAAGATTAGTTTCTTGTAATGTTGCTAAATAGCTATCAATAGTAATTTTGTTTTTTTGTTTACTCTTTTATTTCTTGCGAATAACAAGTTTTTATCTACAATTACTAGATTGTAAGCGTTAGACTTTTTTTAAATAAAATACTTTTCTCTCTCTACAAAAGCTTTAGTTATAAAATTACTTATTGTATTAGAATTAATTATTACTATAAGTTAACAATCGTTAATTTTAACTAATATAATAAAATATTGTACGTGCGCTATTAAGTTTAGTTGCTATTGTTAAGCTAATATATTGCATTTTTCTAATATGTTCTTTATTAAAGAATTTGAACTTTTTCTTACTCTTATATTGTAACTTTTGCTTCAAACGTCTATTTGCGCTAAGCCTTCTTTTGTTGCTAAATTGCTAACTTTAACTTTCTAAAAAATCAATTAACTTTGTTCTTTTCTTTTAAATAAGTTTAGCATAAGTTGTTATAATAAGCTATTCAATTAAGATTTGCGTATGCGATAAAATTCAATTGTTTTATAATAATGTCAAGTATGTTCTTTTTTGTAGTAATATTATTTTCTAGCTTCTTCTTGTATTTGTTTACGATTTTCAATAAGTTAACTAAAGTTTTAAGATAATTCGTAATGTCTTTTATGCATTCGTAAAAATTCTTCTAGCTATACTCTTCGTTTAAGTCGATAATTAGACTATAAGATTTAATAGTTTTCTAAAGTACTTAATTGACTTTTTGCGTAAATGCGAATGCCTTGTCTAATAATGTTTTATTTAGAATTTTCTATAATTGATCTAGATTCTTTACTAGATAGTAGTTGTCGTTTAATCTAATCTTAAAAGTGTTCGCTTCTATGTTGATTTGCTTTCTAATATCGTTCTAGCTATCAAGTATTTCTCTTAACATAACATTAATTTGTTGACAATTTATTAAGTTTCGTAATCGATAATCTCTTGCGAAGTAATTCGATTTGTTACATAAATAGCACGTTTTCTAGAATTTGTTATCTTACTTTTCTCTAAAAAAATTCTCTTTGCGTTGTTAGATAAAATTCAATTTTATAAATGCAAACTTACGATAGTCTAGATTACTATACTTCTAATTAGAACATCATTCTTTCTAATAATATTTGATCATTATTCGTTAATTCAAAGAAGATTTCTACTCTTTCGTGAAATTAATTGTATCGCTTTTTTATAGCTTTTTTATACAATTTGTCGTCGAAATTGATAACTACTTCAATAAAATCAAACATATCGCTAATAAATTTGTTGTCACACATAATTTTGTTCTTAAGATTGTTTTTAAGATCTTGTCGAAACATTGTTATAAATGCAACATTGTTTTACTTAATAAAATTAATATATTTTTAAAATTTCGCTACATAATTTGTTGCAAAGATTCGTTAAATTAAGTGCTAAATTACTCTTTTTGCAATTTGTTTTTTATTAAATGTTTCGAAGATTCTTCGAAGTTCTCTTTTGAAATTATCGAAATTCGTAAACATTGTTCAAGAATTTTCGTTATAATTTTTCAAATACTTACGTAAGTTTAACTTGAGTTAATGCTAAACTCTTTCTTTTAAAAAATATAAATGCGAAAATTGTCTTTTTGTTCGCTAAAACAAGATAAAAAATAAAGTAAATATTTACTTCCATAAGTTAGTTCTTCAAGTCGATTCGATCTTTATAATAAACGTTAAACTTGTTAATTCTTATTTTGTCGTCTTTATTAATAGAGAGTCGACGTAATGTTGTTAAGCTAATATTTAAGATAAAAGCGCGTTAATTTAATATAGACATTCTTAAAGTATTTAAAGTATTACGCTAGTACTTTCGTAAAAAAAATAAAAAAAAATGATGCTATTAAAAAGATTTGTAGACGTCTTTAAACAATATAAGCAATTACTTAATAATAAGAATTGCAACTATAGACAATCTTATGTTCAATAAATTTTTATAGATAATTTAATAAATTAAAGTAACAATAAGTAAAGACTTAAGATAAGTTAAACACGATTTATAAAAAAGTCGTGTTTAAAGATCTATATACTAAAGAAGATTTCTCTTGTTCGTCATGTTTAGGGTCGAACATATTGAGCATTGTTCGCTTAATTCGTTGTCGAATATATCGAATATTATTCGCTCAATTTGCTATCGAACATGTCGAATATTGCTTGCCTATTAAGTTATTGAACACACAAGTAGTTGTGCTTCGCGCTACACGTTGCGTCGTAGACTACATATTATATTGTTTTAAACTAGATTCGTAACACAAATATCTTGCTCTCTTATTATTTCTACAATTATATAATTTATTTTAAAGAAAATATTTAGTCTTTAGTTTTTGTTTTGTATAATGTAAATTGTAATAAAGCTCTAGAATTTTGTCGCTATCTAAATAAGAATTTTAGTAAAGAATTTATTCGAGCTAGTTGCTTTTAAACAATAGTTTTTGTTCTTTTTATTAAAAAACTTAAAGATAAATTTAGATTTTGCGTAAACTATAGAGATCTAAACGCTATTATAGTTAAGAACAAATATTCTTTGTCTTTAATCTTCGAGACGTTAAATTGTCTTAATTAAGTTAACAATTTTATTAAGTTTAATATTATTTTTGCGTTTAATTAACTATATATTCGAGAGAAAAATAAGACTTTTATTGTTTTTTGTATTTATTTTAAACTCTTTAAGTATTTTGTTATATTCTTTAATTTATACAATAAATTTATCTTTTTTTAAAAATATATTAACAATATTTTTCGAGAGTTTTTAAATAAATTTTGTATTGCTTATTTAGATAATATTTTAATCTACAATAATAATAAACTAAAATACAAAGTTTATATTAAGCTTATTTTTCGAAAGTTGCGTAAAGCAAGCTTATAAGCAAATATAATTAAATGCAAGCTTTATGTTACTTAAGTCTTGTATCTAGAATTAATAATTATTATTAAAAAGATTAAGATAAATTTAGTTAAAATAGATATTATTGTCAATTAATTTATTTTAATTTATGCTAAGAATATTTAGAGCTTTCTAGAATTTGCAAACTTTTATAGAAGATTTATTTACAACTATAGCAAAATAGTTGTTTTATTAACTTATTTAACTAGAAAGAACAAATTCTTTGTCTAGTTTAACAAATATTAAAAAGTACTCGAAATTCTAAAGAAAATCTTTATTATAAATATAGTACTTTGTTACTATAATCTAGATTACAAGATTGTAATAAAAATTAATGTTTCGAACTATATATTCGAAAACATTTTTTTCTAATACAATAAAAATAAAGCTCTTTACTTAATTGCTTACTTTTTTAAGAAGTATAATTTAAGTAAATATAATTATAAGGTTTACAATAAGAAACTTATAGCTATTGTTTTTGCATTCGAAGAATAATACTTTAAGCTTAAAAGTTTAATCTATCTTGTTAAGATAATTACAAATTATAAAAATCTTAAGTATTTTATATTAATTAAGCAACTAATTTGTTTTTAAACTTAATAAAACAAATTTCTATAATTCTATCTTAATTTAACTATTAAATTATATATTATTCTAGCAAGATTAACAAGAAACTAGACGCTCTTATATATTGCTCAAGAAATCTTTCTAAGAAGAGAGATACTTTCGACTCGTAATATCTATATTAATATTAAACAATTCTAAAAACTTATATTCTAGATTCTAAGATTGTTAAAAATCTTTAATATTAAACTATTACTTCAAATCTTATTTAGTTATATCTCTTTTCTAGACTGATCGCTAGGTCGAGAATCGATACCAACTTTCTAACTTGGCCCAAATACTCGATACCAACTTTCTAACTTGGCTCAAATACTCGATACCAACATCGTGACTCAACTTGAAATCGACTCGAATCAACGATTTTTTGATTCGACCTAATCGACTCGCCAAGCAATCGAAAATGACGTCAAAATGCCAAGATTTTCTATTTTTAAAAAAATTCGCATTATTTGAATTACTAAAAATAGTTTAAAAATAATAACGCACAAAT